>Ga0105046_10013701_pt1 | contig 12547 bp, 11 predicted proteins | sample MAT03_FD_78385 | JGI IMG/M metagenome (GOLD analysis project Ga0105046, IMG submission 78385) | Freshwater microbial communities from Lake Fryxell liftoff mats and glacier meltwater in Antarctica - MAT-03 (megahit assembly) | ecosystem: Environmental > Aquatic > Freshwater > Ice > Liftoff... | reverse complement strand
GGCAGTGGTTTTTATATGCTGAAGTAATGTGGTTCCAGTTCTCCACGATAAAGGTCGTGGGTTGATGAAGGGTTGATGAAGGGTTGATGGGGGTTGATGAAGGTTGATGAGGGTTGATGAAGGTTGATGAAGGTTGATGAAGGTTTATAAAGGTTTATAAAGGTTTATAAAGGTTGATGAAGGTTGATGAAGGTTGATGAAGGTTGATGAAGGTTGATGAAGGTTGATGAAGGTTTATAAAGGTTTATAAAGGTTTATAAAGGTTTATGAAGGTTTATGAAGGTTGATGAAGGTTGATGAAGGTTTATAAAGGTTTATAAAGGTTTATAAAGGTTTATGAAGGTTGATGAAGGTTGATGAAGGTTGATGAAGGTTGATGAAGGTTGATAACAACCATTCAAACGGAGTCAACGGTCAAAAGTCAACGGTCAAAAGTCAACAGTCAACGGTCAAAAATCAACCGCCATCAAAGTCGCTCCAACCAGCACACAGATCGCGATCGTAATGGCAAAGTATTTTTGCAAATCAGGCCGAAACATCCGCATTACACCGCCGATGAACAGACTGGGAATTGCCATACCGAAGAACACCGCGCCGATGACTTTTTGCGTGATCTTCCCATCGTTGAACTGCCAGGCCACTGCATAAGCACCGACGCCGACCATCAGCGTCAGGGCCAGCACCATGCCGAAATTGCGATAGGAGAAAGCGTTGCTCATGCACTTTTCATGATTTTATGCAGTTGAATTGAGGTATCTAAAAACAGGATTTTCGGGTTGGCATTTCGTTCTACGTAGTAAATGTTGTCGTTTAAAATCGAAGCAATTTGGGTTATTTTTTCAAAATTCAGCACTTTCGCCATGTTTTGCGCGGTCGAAAGTTCCTCCGGTCCGAGGCGCAGCGCAGCATTGCCTGTTGCCACCAGCGACATCATTTCGCGGAGGAAATGTAAGCCGTAGTGGAGAAATTGTTTTTGGTTTTCCCGCCCCAGTTTGGCGAACTCGTCTGTCCAGCGCACCATCTCTACGCCATTCCCCCGCCAGCAACGGCGAAGCCAATCCAGCAATAAACGGGCATCGTCGTTGTCCGGATTATCGGCCAGCGACAGCGCGGTGTCGAGATTTCCGCCTGCAAGAAACGCAATTTGGCAGGCCCGGGCGGTATCCAGGCCGCGTTTTTGCTCCAGCGCCTCCGCTACCTCGGCATCGGCCAGCAGATCGGTTTTTACCAATTGGCAGCGCGAAAGAATAGTGTTTAGAATAAGTTCCTGATTTTCAGCGGCCAACAGAAAAATGGTCTGATCTGGCGGCTCTTCAATGAGTTTCAACAGGCGGTTGCCTTCTTTGCCCAGGTATTCGGGCAGCCACATCACCAGGATTTTGTATCGGCCTTCAAAGGCTTTGAGGCTCAGTTTTTTCAGGATCGCGTTGCACTCTTCCTTGTTGATGTTACCCTGCTTGTTGTCGGCGCCGAGCCGCTGCAACCAGCTGTTCGCATCGGCGTAGGGATTCTCTGTCAGAAACGCCCGCCACTGCTTCAGAAAGTCGGTGCTCACCGCATTGGTGCCAATTGTCGGAAAAGAAAAATGGATGTCCGGATGCGCAAACGCCGCTGCTTTGCGACAGGCCGGGCATTCGCCGCAAGCGTTTTGGACTGGGGACGTTGGACGTTGGACTGGGGACTGGGGACGTTGGACTGGGGACGTTGGACTGGGGACTAATTCGCTCGTGTCATCCTGCGTCCCTTGTCCCATGTCCAACGTCCAACGTCCCCAGTCCCCAGTCCCCAGTCCAGCGTCCCCAGTCCCCAGTCCAACGTCCCCAGTCGAACGTCCAACGTCCAACTTCCCCAGTCCAACGTCCTCAGTCCAGCGTTCACATTGCAACATCTGGGCAAATGCGACGGCCAGAGCGAGGTTTCCGCTACCGGTCGGCCCCAGAAACAACAAGGCATGGGGCACCCGCCTGCTTGCAGCAAGTTGAGAAAGCAGCGATTTGGTTCGCTGCTGGCCGATGATGTCGTTGAAAAGCACGTTTATGGCGCAGTTTGCAACGGTCGTCAGCGTCCGTTTCAGGCTTATTTTCAGAAATACACCACTTTAATTGGCGATCGCCAACACTACAAAGTTTTTAAAATCAAGGGGCTTATTAAAAAGGGGTGTATGGCGGGGTCGTATATTCAAAAAAGTAAGGCCGAAACTGGTACGATGACTTGCGTCGGGGGCCAATGTACGGCAAATCAGTGAGTGGTGGAATAAACAGTGGCGGGCTCTTTTTGAAAAGACACGGCCAGTCAGCATTCCGGCAACCCGGTGCTTCAAAACCTGTCAAACATTCAATTTACCGAAACACCGTCGTTTTTCGACCTTCAACCCCATCACCTACACTTCTTATCCAAATTAAATTCTGATTCACGCCATTGTCTGCCCTTGCTTTCCAAACAATCGGCGGAACGTTAATTTTTTTATCAAAAAATTCTTCTCAAAAACTTGCTGATGTTTCGACATTTATTTTTCTATCTTTGGCCGCTTTTTGAAAAAAGCGCAAACGTTTTTAATTTCACTGCCCCTGCAACAGGTGCTTTTACCATAGACCGGGAATAACCATGCCGGCAAAATTTTAACAGTACACAGAAGATGTCAGCGATCGCTACTGAACACGACTTACTCTCCGACAGCCTCCAGAAATACTTCGGATTCGATGCCTTCAAGGCCGAACAAAAAACCATTATCCAAAGCCTTCTCGACGGCAAAGACACGTTCGTCATTATGCCTACCGGCGGCGGCAAAAGCCTCTGCTACCAATTGCCGGCACTCATGCTGCCCGGCACTGCCATTGTAATCAGTCCCCTCATCGCCCTGATGAAAAACCAGGTGGACAGCATCCGGGGTTACTCGGACGAAGACGAGGTGGCGCACTTTCTGAACTCTTCGCTCACCAAGGCCCAGATGAAGAAGGTGAAACAAGACATCACCGACGGACGCACCAAAATCCTGTTCGTCGCTCCCGAAACCCTCACGAAGGAAGAGAACATCGAGTTTTTTCAGAATTCTGAAATTTCGTTCGTCGCCGTAGACGAAGCGCACTGTATCTCCGAATGGGGCCACGACTTTCGTCCGGAATACCGCCGCATCCGCCTGATGCTCGATGCGGTCGCCCGGGATGTGCCCATTATGGCGCTGACCGCTACGGCTACGCCCAAGGTGCAACAGGATATCCTGAAAAACCTGGACATGACAGAGGACAGCACTTTTGTCTCGTCGTTCAATCGGGACAACCTGTTCTACGAAATTCGTCCGAAGATCAAAAAGGAACAGACCATCAAGTCCATTATCCAGATCATTAAGGAAGAGTTCAGGGGCGAATCGGGCATTATTTATGTCCAGAACCGCAAAACTGCGGAAGACATCGCCGAGATGCTCATGGTCAACGACATCAAGGCCGCTCCCTACCACGCGGGGCTCGACCCGAAACTCCGCGCCAATACGCAGGATGCATTCCTGATGGAAGACATTGACGTGATCTGTGCCACCATCGCTTTCGGTATGGGCATTGACAAGCCGGATGTGCGCTTCGTGATGCACTACGATATGCCCAAGTCCATTGAAAACTACTACCAGGAAACAGGCCGGGCAGGCCGCGACGGACTGGACGGCAAGTGCATCGCTTTTTATAACTACGCCGACATTCTGCGCCTCGAAAAATTCCTTCGCGACAAACCCGTAGCGGAGCGTGAAATGGGCGCGCAACTCATGCAGGAGGTGGTGGCTTATGCCGAAACGGCTTCTTGTCGCCGCCGGTTTTTGCTTCACTATTTCGGGGAAGAATTTAAAGAGGCAGATTGTCACAAAATGTGCGACAACTGCAAAAATCCCAAAGAAAAAGTGGAGGTGCAGCAGGAGATCACGCACGTCGTCAAAGCCGTTCTCGACCTCAACGAGAATTACCTGATGAAGGTAGTGATGGACTTCATCATGGGTCGGGAGACGAAAGAGATGAAGGATTTCAAGTTTACGGAGATGGAAAACTACGCTGTCGGCGATGACCGGGACGAGAATTTCTGGAGTTCCATTTTCCGCCACGCGATGATCAATAACCTGATCTACAAGGAAATCGAGCAGTTTGGCCTTCTAAAGGTTTCTGAGGCTGGTAAAGAGTACCTGAAAAAGCCCTACCCGATCCAGATCACGATCAACCACGATTACGAAGACGGGGAATATGACGCGGACGATGAGAAAGGCGGCACGGCAGTCCTGGACGAGCCGTTGATGAACCTGCTCAAAGACCTGCGCCGCTCCATCGCCAAAAAATACAACCTGCCCCCCTATATCATTTTCCAAGATCCTTCCCTGGAAGAAATGGCGACCAATTACCCCATTTCGATGGAGGACATGGCGAAGATTGTAGGTGTTTCGCAGGGCAAAGCGCAGAAGTATGGCCAGCCTTTTGTGGATGCCATCAAAAAATATTGCGCGGAGAACGAGATCGAGCGCCCGATGGATATCACCATTAAAACGGTGGCCAACAAATCCAAAACGAAGGTGGGCATCATCCAGGCCATTGACCGAAAGATCCCGCTCGAAGACATCGCCAAAGGCAATGACCTTTCCATGCCCGAACTGCTCGAAGAACTGGACGGCATTGTGAACTCCGGTACCAAGATCCGGCTGGACTATTACCTCAACAAACACATTGACGAGTATGTGCGCGAAACGGTGGTAGACTATTTCAAAGAAGCCGAAACAGACTCTATAGATGCGGCTTACAAGGAATTGAAAGATGACGAAGTCACCTGGGAGGAAGTGCAACTCCTGCGCCTGAAGTTCTTAAGTGACTATGCAAACTAAATAAATGTACCTGGTTAGGACAGCCGCAGAGCGGCTGTCCTAACCCCCTCATTTTCTTATTGCTTCCATTTCCAGGTCGCGTCCGCGCAGCAGGTCTTCGATGTGATAAGGAGTGGGCAGATTCGGGATCACGCCGTGCCCGGTGTCGGGCAGACCGAGTTGATAGCGCAATTGAAACAACGGGAAGCGAACCCGAAACCGCGTATTGGGCAATACCAGCCTGGGAAACCCGCCGCCGCAATTGCCTGCTTCACTGCCGCCGGTTTCCGTCCCCACCACCGTTGCTCCGGCCTTATGTTGCAGAAAACTGGCACACATGCTGGCGGAAGAGAACGACCAGCCATTGGTCAGCACCCACGTCTTTCCATCGAAATTATGCCGCTTGCGGGGATTCACCCGCCAGCGTTGTACGTGTTGTCCTGCTTCGCGCCGATAGCAGAAGCCGGGCTGAACATTGTATTTCAACCACACCATGGCCAGCGTGTATTTGGCAGACAGTCCCAAGTACTTCCCTATACGGGTATGGCGGTTGCGCACATAGTCGTACCCGAAAGGCACATCCACAATTTGAGAGATCAGCAAATCCATGTTTCTGATATTGCCTCCCGTATTGTTGCGCAAGTCCAGCACCAGCGATTCCACCCGATTTGCATCAAGCCATCGAAACATCTTTCGGTAAAACCTTCGGTAACCCCGGTTGGGAAAGTCGGTCATTTTCAGGATGGCCACATCCCGCCGAGCGGTGTCGCGGGAAAGCGACATCGTGCGGTTGCGCAGTATGGGAGATTGGGGTCGCATTTGTGGGCCGGACCTGCGGATTTCCTGTAATTTTTGGAGATCAGCGCGACTTTTAGGTGCCAGTGTATGCCTTCGGTTTTCCTGTTGCGAATTATATGTTTCAATCACATAGTACTCTACGTTTCCTTGAAAAAGCCGCACGTAGCGGGCGAAATATACCGAAGCCAGCACATCGGAAAAGGTCGTATTGAAGCCATCGCCCGAGGCTTGGGCGCGGCATTGGTGCAGCAGTTCGGCAGCCGGTATGCCGTTCACCGACCGGATCTCCAAGCCGCGCCGGAGCGAAGTATCTCCGGAATAATTGCGCCACACGTAGATACAATCATCGGCTACCTGCGCCATCAGCGGCATCACACGGGTCTGCTCATCGAAAAAAGGTGTTTCCAACGATGTGTGGCCATCGCGCACGGCGGCTACTGCGCGCCGGATCAGCACGTGGGCCTGGTCCGCAGTCACCGAATCACCGGGTATCGCAGCCTGCAAATGCTCGAACACTGCGTTCATCGAGTCGCGCGACACATATCGGAATACACCCGGGTGGCCGCTGTACAAAGCGCGTTGCAAAAACAGGAGGTCGTCGTGGACTTGTGCAGGCGTAAAGGTTTGGGAAAAAAGAGGAAGTGATAGAACGGTAAAGAAGAGAAGGAAAGAGAGTTTGAAGTTCGAAGTTCGAAGTTCGATCTCGTAGAGGGCGAGAGAAGTTTGAGAGGTCAGCGTTTGTCTGGAATTTTTACTGCGGCGGGAAGTGATTTGCATGGGGCAAAAATGCAAGAGATTTGAAAATTCAGCCTGTTTCGCACTGCTGAGCAAAGGTTAAGGAACGCGGACGAATACTTCCGTTCGTACCGATCCCGGTACATCGGCGCGCAGGAAATACGTCCCGGCAGGCAGTCCGGCTACATCCAATGGTGTGGGGGAGCCGTTGGGCTGGATACATTGTGTGGCAAATGAGCGCACCACTTGTCCGAGCGTGTTGAGCACGGAGAACCTCACATCGGTGATTTCAAGCCAGTTGGTTTCGACATAAAGCACGTCTGTTGCAGGGTTGGGGTACAAATGCAGCCTGCTATTTTTTTCGTCCGAAACATCTTCCAGCCACACCGTCGCTTGCGCGCCAAATGCCCGGCGGTCGTAAGCCCCGAAGTCGCCCCCGCCCATGATGATGGAGGTGGAGTTGCCCAGGTTGTAAAGCCGGTAGTAGCCGTTGCCATATTCGCAGCACATCCCGTCGCCATAGGCATCTACGAAGTGGAGCGAGTAGCAACCGCCGGCGGGTAGCAGCAACGTATCTTTGATGAGCGCGTAGTTACCATAAGCGCCAGGCCCTCCATTGGCCCCAAAATAAGTGCCGCCGCCGTTGGGGCCAACTGCCTTATTGCCGCCATAATCCAGCACCTTGCCTTGTTCATCGCGAAGTTCCCAATAGGTTTCAGCGCCGTACTGATCGGTGCGAATTCGGAGTAGCACCGCCTGGCTGTTGAACGTGGAAGCAGCAGTGAAAAGATCGGTGTGGCTGTTGTTGGAGGAGTCGGCTTCGACCGTACCGTAGTTGATCTCCGTCACAATGGTGGTCAATTGACCTGGCTCGGCGACCGCAATAGAGTCGAATTTGATCTGGATTTCGCCATAGAGCGGCAAGCCGCCCGTCCAGAAAATATTTTGCACCGTCGAGCCATTCCATTTCAAATCAACTGACGCGGCGATGAGCGGGTTAGCGCCCAGGTTGATGAGGGTAAACCTGGGGGCAAGCGATAAAGTATCGCACACTTCATGCAGCAAAGAACCGGAATCGTAGTCGAACATCCCGGCATTGTTCATGCCTTTGGCGACTGGACAGGATTGCGCTTTTCCCCATAAATCACCCGCACTGACCTGCCCGACTTCGTAGAGTTTTTTGTTGGGGCAAATGACAAAAATGGTGGGATAATATTGAACCTCAAAAGATTTTGCGATGTCTGCATTGTCAATAATCGGGTATGGACTACCCGTGACCCAGTCGCCGGGCGAAATATTGTTACAGCCTGTTTGTCCGTAGAGACAATTGAGGTTGGTATTGGGATCGCCTTCTACGAACAACACCCGAGCCCGGTCGTCGCCGGCAGGGCCATGCACTTTATAGAAATTTTGAAGGGCCTGGCTGTTGTGATACGACCAGCAGGGCGGGCACCAGGTCGCGCTGATCTCGATCAGCACGATTTTGTCTTGCGCCAACAGATCGTAGAGATGCCAATTCTGGCCTTTGATATCCACCACCTGAAAATCCGGCGCGATAGAACCGTCAGGCAATTGTGCCCAAAGGCGCAGGGACAACACAAGGCAAACAACAAGCACCGGATATGCTCTCATGGAAAAAACAGTGCGGTAGACAGAGAAATGAAAAGACATTGAAAAATAGCCGGAGGCGGTTGCACATTTCGCTAAAACTGTCAGGAGGCGCACAAAACCGTTTTGAATGAACAAAATTAGACAGACGAACGCAATACGCGGCTTACCTTTGTTTAATTATTGTTGAACCTGCTACTTCGTGACAATTCACACTGCTTTTCGCTTATGAAAAATTTAATTTTTACTCTTTTTGCTGCTTTATTGATCCCTGACTTCATTTCTGCACAGGCATCGTCGTTCACCATTGTACCGATTCCTTCGTACGTGACAGCGCCTCCCGAAACTTTCGATACGGCAGCCATTGCGACCATCAAGAACGTTTCCAATGTGCGAGACTCTTTCCATTGGGAGCGCATCGTGATTGAACTGCCAGGCGGTTTTCGTACCGCCGTGTGCGATCCTGTCCAATGCTACTTTGAAAACGTAAACTCCCAGTCATTTGTCCTCGAACCAGGGGAAGAAGGTGCGTTGGACTTACATTTTTACAACTACGGCCAGGAATCGGGTTCCGGCCTCGTCCGGGTGAAAGTGAACAACGTCAAAAACCCTTCCGATTCGCTGAGCGGTGTTTACTACTACAACACCACTTCCGGCACCGACGACCCGCTGCCTGCGGCAAACGTCCGGCTTTTCCCCAATCCATTCACGGAAGGGTTTACGCTTGACCATGCTGACGATGTAGCGGCTGTCCGCGTCTTTTCTCTCCTTGGCCGCGAAGTAGCGTACTTTACTCCTTCGGCCAACCAACGCTATTCCCTCGTCGAACAGCCTGCTGGCACCTATATCATCGCGCTGATTGCCCAAAACGGGCAGGTGTTTCAGGCATTGGAAGTGCGGAAGCAATAAGGTAAGGACGATTATACATAAAAGCACAAAGCCCACGCATCTCATTGATTGCATGGGCTTTGTGTTTATATCGCCGGATACTCCACAAAGTTCCGGGGTGTCTCATACAGACGAATATGCAGATCATAGCGCTCAGGCAAATGACCGCGCAGGATCTGCCAGATCACCACACAGATATGCTCGGCCGTGGGATTGAGGTTGCGAAACTCTTCCGTGTCCAGGTTCAGGTTCTTATGATCGAACCGATGTTCCACTTCCTTCTTGATCAGGTCAGCCAGCCAGCCGAGATCAATGACATAGCCTGTGTCTGGGTCTATCTCGCCCGTTACCTTTACTTCCAGTTCGTAGTTATGGCCGTGGTAGTTCGGATTGTTGCAAAGCCCGAAGACCGCGCGGTTTTGTTCGTCGGTCCAGGCAGGATTGTGTAAGCGGTGGGCGGCGTTGAAATGGGCACGGCGGATGGCGGCTACTTTCATGGGTGAGCTGTGTTGGTGAGAAGGGGAAACTGTTTTTTGGGGAAATAGATCAAATTTTGCGGCTTTTATTTGTCAGAAGCTACTGCTTCTTAAAGTTTTGACGGCACATCTGCTCATTACCGCAGTGTGACATTTTTGCACAATTTCGGTATCAGGTATGGAGAAATCGCCAACTTTGTTAGTAAAAGCATCCCGTCTACGTCTAAAGTTCAAACTCAAGCAACGCTCGACACCAGTGTATTTCTGGCAGGAGCCGACAACCTCAAAACCGACGCATTGGAAACGTTCGTGCGGGAGTTGAACAGCATTATTTTCCGCAGAAAATCGAAAAACAGAATCTATCGGCAGCAGGAATTGCTGCGGCTGATCAATCAAACCGCCTTGCCTAAAGATAACCGTGAACGCTATCTAGAACTGGCCGAACAACTTGATGTTGAAACCATCGGAGAGGCCGAACGCCAGGAATTTCTTCGATTGTAGCGATGGAAGAAGACCTTCGGAATGAACGAGTCCGATTGCTCATCGAATTATCCCAACTTCGGCACATCCCGTTATCACAATTAACGGAGGAAATGGGGCTTACTCCCCCTGGACATGCCTAAATCAAACATTCCGATAGCGACTCGGGTACGAATACTAGCAGCGATCTCAGATTTAGCCTTTTCTTTAGCCGCCTGGAATTTTTGCTGCGCCGCTTCTTTTTCAGTCTCTTTTTCCTTCGTATTGCCCGCCTGACGCTGTACGTTATTGAGGGTTTTGGTCATCTCTTCGACCTTTTCGCGTTTGCGGGAAACACGTTCTTCGATCATTTTGATCTTGGCCATGCGGATTTGTGCTTCCAGTTGGCTATCAGTTGAATTAACTTTTTTGCGCTGGAAATTCAGTTCTTCCTCATCGCGGCGGACGCCGTCCTGCATCCGTTTGAGGGCGTACTGAAGTCCGGAGAGCCGGGGGTCGTGGCGGTAGGCACGTTTCTCGTTCACTCGCTCCACCAACAAATCCACCTGCCCGCTTCGATGTCATAGTTGTCCCATACCGTCACCTTACCCACCCGGAGGAGCGGTTTGAGGCGTTTTCGGATTTCCCCTTTAAAAGCCAAATCTTTCGAGGAGTACGCGATGAAAATTCGGACACGCTGTATTTGGGTGCTCATGCGGGGCAAGTCGGGTCATTTTGTATTAAAAACCGGGGCGAAAGTAGGAAAAGTTGCTCCGATGTGCCCCAAAAAACCGCCAACCCTGCCGAACGCCCTACCTTCGCCGCCGTCGCAGAACACATTGACCATATTCCAACACATTGGCCACCTTATCCTTACTTGATATCGCCCAGCGCACCATCCGCATCGAAGCCGACGCGCTCTACGCCCTGGCCGACAGCCTCGACAATACCACTGATTTTCAGGCTTGTGTGGAAGCCATCGCCGCATCGCCGGGCCGCTTGGTGCTGACCGGCATTGGAAAGAGTGCCATCGTGGCGCAGAAGATCGTAGCGACGCTCAACTCCACCGGCACGCCCGCGCTGTTCCTCCATGCCGCCGACGCGATCCACGGCGACCTCGGCATGATCCGCTCTTTCGACCTGGTGCTGTGTATTTCCAAAAGCGGCGAGACGGCCGAAATCCGCGTCCTCGTACCGCTCCTCAAAAACTTTGGCAATCCGCTCATCGCCATGACCGCCAACCGTCAAAGCACCCTCGCCAAACAAGCCGATTTTTTGCTTTGGACACCGATCGAGCAAGAGGCAGATCCTAACAACCTCGCCCCCACCACCAGCACGACCTCCCAAATGGCACTCGGCGACGCACTGGCAGTGGCATTGCTGGCGCACAAGGGGTTTTCGCCGGAGGATTTTGGCAAGTTCCACCCCGGTGGCGCCCTCGGCAAACAACTCTACCTCCGCGTCCGCGACCTCTATCCGTTACACGAACGACCGGTGGTCGGCCCGGATGCTCCGCTCCGCGACATCATCCTCGAAATCACCTCCAAGCGACTCGGTGCTACGGCGGTGCTGGATGGCACCGATCAACTACTCGGCATCATCACCGATGGCGATTTGCGCCGGATGCTGCAACGCGACAATGCGGATTTCGCTAACGTACACGCAAGAGATATTCTTTCAGCAACTCCCAAATCCATTGCGCCCGATGCATTGGCAGTGGATGCGATGGCATTGATGCGGCAGCACTCCATTTCACAATTGGTTGTTTTAGAGGACAATCAATACCTCGGCATGGTGCATTTGCATGATCTGGTGCGGGAGGGAATCCTGTAAATTTAGGTGAAACCATCCGCCATGCAACTCTACGGCATTCGCCACCACGGCCCCGGGTCCGCCCGCAGCCTGCTCCGCGCCCTGACCGAGCAGCAGCCCGACTGTGTCCTGATCGAGGGTCCGACCGATGCTGAGAAACTGCTTGCACACGCCGCACATACCGACATGGTACCGCCGGTAGCCATGCTGGTATACAATCCCAAAAATCTCCGCCAGGCTTCGTTTTTTCCCTTCGCCGAATTTTCACCGGAATGGCAGGCCATCCTGTTCGCATTGAAAAACAAGATCCCGGTCCGGTTCATGGATTTGCCGATGAGTCTTTCGTTCGGTTTAAAAGAAGAAACTGCGCAGTTGTCACTCGATTTACCTGAATCTCAACCAGACTCCGTTCACGACATTTCAAACTTCAAACTTCTCTCGCCTCAAGCGAGATCAAACTTCGAACTTGACGACCCATTCACCGAAATTGCCAAATTGGCCGGATATACGGACCCGGAACGGTGGTGGGAAGCCTGTTTTGAACGCACTTCTACCAACCACGAACCACAGGAAGCCAGCGAAATCTTTTCCGTCATTCTCGAATTGATGACTGCACTCCGGGCAGAAAAGGCAGGTCCTGAAACCGGGGAGACCCTGCTCCGAGAAGCGTATATGCGCCAAACTATCCGCGCCGCGCAAAAAGAGGGTTTTCAAAATATCGCCGTCGTTTGTGGTGCCTGGCATACGCCCGCGCTCCATATCTGTACCCCGGAACTCCGTTCCGGGAAATCTGCCGAACAGAGTTCCGCAGTACAGGCCCGCGCCGACGCAACCTTAAGTACCCCGGAACTCCGTTCCGGAAAGGCTGCCGAACACAGTTCCGCAGTACAGGCCCGCACCGACGCAACCTTAAGTACCCCGGAACTCCGTTCCGGAAAGGCTGCCG
>Ga0105046_10013696_pt1 | contig 12549 bp, 13 predicted proteins | sample MAT03_FD_78385 | JGI IMG/M metagenome (GOLD analysis project Ga0105046, IMG submission 78385) | Freshwater microbial communities from Lake Fryxell liftoff mats and glacier meltwater in Antarctica - MAT-03 (megahit assembly) | ecosystem: Environmental > Aquatic > Freshwater > Ice > Liftoff... | reverse complement strand
TTAAGAACAAATGAGCAAACTAAAAATAGCCATTCAAAAAAGTGGACGACTCAGTGAAAAATCACTTGAAATGCTGAAAGAATGCGGTCTTAAGTTTTCAAATGGTGACAGAAAACTGAAAACGGAAGCACTGAATTTTCCTGTAGAAATTTTGTTCCTAAGAGATGACGACATTCCTCAATATGTGGAACAAGGTGTTGCCGACATTGGCATTCTTGGTGAAAATGAGGTTTGGGAAAAAGGTAAAAATGTGTTGGTAGTTGAAAAATTGGGATTTGCCAACTGCCGGCTTTCTCTGGCCATTCCAAAAGACGAGGAATATGTAGGATTAGCCTATTTTCAGAACAAAAAAGTTGCTACCAGCTATCCAAAAATTCTAGCTCAGTTTTTCAAAGAAAACAAACTCAAAACTGAAATCGAGGAAATAGGCGGAAGTGTAGAAATTGCGCCTGGCATTGGGCTTGCACATGGAATTTTCGACATCGTAAGCACCGGTAGCACACTGATAATGAATGGCTTGAAGGAGGTTCAAGTAGTGGCTAAAAGCCAGGCAGTTTTGATTTCAAACCATATTCTGGATCAGGAAAAACAGACTATACTAGCAAAGCTTCTTTTCAGAATAAAAGCTGTAAAAAACGCTTCGGAAAACAAATATATCTTGTTGAATGCACCCAATGGTTCAGTTAAAAAAATCATTGATATTTTACCTGGGATGAAAAGTCCAACTGTGCTACCACTAGCTGAAGCTGGTTGGAGCAGTATTCATTCCGTAGTAAAAGAAGACCAGTTTTGGGACATTATAGATCAACTTCAAGAGCTTGGTGCTCAGGGTATTCTGGTTGTCCCAATAGAAAAAATGATTTTATAAATTAAGAATTACACATATTCAGATATGAAAATAATAAACAATCCTGCTAATTCAATTTGGCCTGAACTTGTAAAAAGACCATCAAAAAACCCTCTGGAATTACGCGTTTTGGTTAAAAGAATTTTTTCTGATATTAAAAAGAAAGGAGATTTAGCCGTTTACAATTACAACAAAAAATTTGACCGTTGTGACAGAAAAGAATTTAAAATTTCATCGCAGGAGTTGGAAAATGCCACAGATCTACTACCAGATAATTTAAAAAAAGCCATTGAATTGGCTAGAGATAATATTTCAAAATTCCATGCAGCACAAAAGGAAAATCCTTTGGAAATTGAAACTACAACGGGTGTAGTATGTTGGAGAGAAAGTAGGCCTATTGAAAAGGTAGGCATTTATATTCCCTCTGGATCGGCACCTTTATTTTCTACCATTTTGATGCTGGGTATTCCCGCAAAATTGGCTGGATGCACGGATATCATACTTTGCACACCACCAGATGAAAATGGAAAAATTAATCCTGCCATATTGTTCACAGCAAATCTGGTAGGCATTTCAACCGTCTTTGCAGTAGGTGGCATTCAGGCAATCGGTGCATTAACTTTTGGAACAGAAACCATTCCTAAAGTGGATAAAATATTTGGACCTGGAAATCAATATGTTACGGCAGCAAAACAAATGGCGCAACTTCATGGAAGGGCGATTGATATGCCTGCAGGGCCAAGCGAGGTTTTGATAATCGCAGATTCAAATTGTGTACCCGCGTTTGTGGCTGCCGATTTACTTTCTCAGGCCGAACATGGTGCTGATAGTCAGGTGGTTTTATTAAGTACCGAAGTAACGGTTTTGCAAAAAATCATTACCGAGTTAAATCTTCAAATCCAAAAACTGCCGAGAAAAGATGTCGCCACAAAGGCTATTGAAAATTCCGTAGCCATACACTTCAAAAACCTGGAAGAATGCATGAATTTCAGCAACTTATACGCACCAGAGCATTTGATTTTGGCTGTAAAAGAAGCAAGAACTTTAAGCCAAAAAGTTAAAAGCGCTGGTTCTGTATTTTTAGGAAACTACAGCTGCGAAAGTGCTGGCGACTATGCGAGTGGAACCAATCATACTTTGCCAACAAACGGATTTGCAAGCAGTTACAGCGGGGTTTCATTGGATAGCTTTGTGAAGAAAATTACTTTCCAGGAGATTTCTGAAACAGGCATTCAAAACCTTGGACCCAGTATTGAACTCATGGCAGAAGCAGAACAATTATTTGCTCATAAACAGGCGGTTACCGTTCGGTTGGAACAATTGAAAAATAAAAATCCAAACACTATTTAAGCCAAACCTTTGCAAATGTTCGACGTAGATAGTCTGGTGCGAAAAAACATCAAATCGCTATCGCCTTATTCAAGTGCCAGGGATGAATTTTCGGGTGTGGAAGGTGTGTTTTTAGATGCGAATGAGAATCCGTTTGGAAATTTTAATCGCTACCCTGATCCGTATCAAAAGGAATTGAAAAATGTATTGAGTCAAGTCAAAGGCATTCCGGTTGAAAATCTCTTTTTGGGAAATGGAAGCGATGAAGTAATTGACCTGCTTTTTAGGATTTTTTGCAAACCAGGTTTAGATAAAGCGCTGACCTTTTCTCCAACCTATGGCATGTATCAGGTTTCAGCTGAGTTAAACGATGTAGAACTTATGCAACAGCCTTTGAATCAGAATTTTCAGATTGATTTTGAATCTTTAAACCCACTCTTATCCGACCAAAACTTAAAGCTGATTTTTATTTGTTCACCCAATAATCCTACTGGAAATTCTATCAGAAATATAAAAAAAATCATTGAAAGTTTCCATGGAATTGTGGTGGTGGATGAAGCCTATATTGACTTTAGCCCTGAACCGTCCTGGACCAAACGCATACATGAATTTCCCAATCTTGTCGTACTTCAAACGCTGAGTAAAGCCTGGGGACTGGCTGCCATCCGATTGGGAATTGGTTTATCTAATATACAAATAATCAAATATTTGAATAAGGTAAAACCTCCATATAATATCAGCCAACCAAATCAGGAAGCTGCTTTGTTGGCAATCAAGAATGTAGAAGTATTTGAGCAAAGAAAACAAAAGATTCTAGAACAAAAAGAGTGGTTAATGGCTGCTCTGTTGGCATTAAAACCAATTAAAAAAGTGTATCCATCAGATGCAAACTTTGTGTTAGTTCAGGTAGAAGATGCAGATATACTTTATAATCAATTGATTGCAGAAAAAATCATAACCAGAAACCGTAACAAACAAATTCCAGGTTGCTTACGGATTACTATTGGAACAGAACTTGAAAACCAAAAACTTATAAACGCAATTACAAAATTAGCCTTATGAAAAAACTGCTTTTTATAGATAGAGATGGCACATTGATAATAGAGCCACCTTCTGATTTTCAGGTTGATAGTTTAGAAAAACTGGAATTTTATCCCGGTGTGTTCCAGTATTTGGGGCGGATAGCCAAAGAGTTGGATTATATGCTTGTGATGGTAAGCAATCAGGATGGTTTGGGAACGACTTCATTTCCAGAAGAAACTTTTTGGCCAGCACATAATAAAACGATAAAAGCATTTGAAAATGAGGGAATTAAGTTTTCAGAAGTGCTCATAGACAGAACCTTTCCGGAGCAAAATGCAGCAACTCGTAAACCTGGTATTGGTTTGCTAACCCATTATATGAATGACCAATATGATCTGGCCAATTCTTTTGTGATTGGAGACAGAAAAACTGATTTACAATTGGCTGAAAATCTTGGTTGTAAGTCAATTTATCTAGGTAAAAATAGTGAAGAAACTGCAAATCTTTCTACGCCACTCTGGTCTGATATTTACCAATTTTTACAAGAAGTTCCCAGAGAGGTTAAGGTGGAGCGAAAAACATCCGAAACTCAAATTTCTATTCAATTAAACCTGGACGGATCCGGTAAATCCCACATAGAAACTGGCCTTGGCTTTTTTGACCACATGTTGGAACAGATAGCCAAACATGGCAATATGGATCTGTTTATTTCTGTAAAAGGTGACTTACAAATAGATGAGCACCACACGATTGAGGATGTAGGCATCACTTTGGGAGAGGCATTTTCGAAAGCATTGGGCAGCAAAAAAGGTATAGAAAGATATGGATTTTTATTGCCCATGGACGACTGTCTGGCTCAGGTTGCGCTTGATTTTGGAGGGAGGCCCTGGATAATATGGCAAGCCGAATTTAAGCGGGAAAAAATAGGTGAAATGCCCACAGAAATGTTTTTTCATTTTTTTAAATCTTTTAGCGATGCAGCCAAATGTAATCTGAATATCAAGGCGGAAGGCGAAAATGAACACCATAAAATTGAGTCGATTTTTAAGGCATTTGCAAGATCGTTAAAAATTGCCGTGTATAAAACCAACCAATTTTCTATCCCCAGCACAAAAGGAAGCCTATGATTGCCATATTGAAATACAATGCAGGAAACGCTGCCTCGGTTAGAAATTCCCTTGAAAGACTAGGATACAGCTGCACAATTACCGACCAGGCTGAAGAAATTTTGAAAGCAGAAAAAGTAATTTTTCCAGGAGTTGGGGAAGCTTCATCCGCCATGAAATTTCTGAGAGAAAACAACTTAGCCTACTTAATTCCAGAATTGAAACAACCTGTTTTGGGCATTTGCCTGGGATTGCAACTTATGTGCAATTTCTCAGAAGAAGGCAACACCAAAGGTTTGGGCATTTTTTTGGAATCAGTTTTTAAATTTCCTGCAAACGACATAGTTCCACATACGGGCTGGAACAATCTGAAGGATTTAAAAGGGCCGCTTTTTGAGGGCATAAAAGAAAATGACAACCTCTATTTTGTCCATAGTTTTTACGCAGAGTTGAGTAAATATACAACAGCGGTTTGCGATTACATTCTGCCTTTCTCGGCTGCATTGCAAAAAGATAACTTTTATGCTGTACAATTTCACCTTGAAAAATCGGGAGAAGTGGGAGAGAAGATTCTGCTAAATTTTTTGGAGATCGGAGATTTAACAGATAAAGATAAAAGCCGAAAATCAGAAGAATTACGTGGCAATAAAGTAACTCTTTCAGACTTTATTGAGCCTTTAAAAGACTAAAAAAAAATGCTATATCCTTAAAAATGAGAATCATTCCCGCCATCGATATCATAAACGGCAAATGCGTCCGGCTTACCAAGGGCGACTATTCTTCGCAAAAGATTTACAATGAAAATCCATTGGAAGTAGCTCTGGAATTTGAAGCAAATGGTATTGAATGCCTTCATTTGGTAGATCTGGATGGAGCGAAATCCAAACACATAGTAAACCATAAGATTTTACGGTTGATTTCTTCGAAAACGAATTTACAAATCGATTTTGGAGGCGGGCTTAAATCTACGAATGATCTGAATATTGCATTTGAAAACGGTGCAAAACAAATTACCGGTGGAAGTATTGCCTTACAAAATCCTGAACTTTTTCTGGAATGGTTAGCCGTTTTCGGACCAGAAAAAATTTTGCTGGGTGCCGATTGCAAAGATCGGAAAATTGCTTCAAATGGGTGGCTTGAAAATTCCGAAACCGATGTATTGTCCTTTATATCAGATTTTTCCGGAAAAGGAATAGAAACCATTATCTGCACCGATATTTCAAAAGATGGAATGTTGGAAGGACCGTCTTTTGAGTTGTATGCCGAAATACTAACCCAAACCAAAACCAAACTCATTGCCAGCGGTGGAATTAGTCAAATAAGTGACCTGGACAATCTTCAAGCACTTGGTTGTGAAGGCGCTATCATCGGAAAAGCAATATATGAAAATCGAATTTCTCTATATGAATTAAGTAATTGGAAGGCAAAAAACTTATAAAATTCTATAATTCCAATAACTGTAAACCATCAACTGTAAACTGTAAACTGTAAACTGTAAACTGTAAACTGTAAACTGTCAACTCTTAAAAGCCAATGCTTAAAAAAAGAATCATTCCCTGTCTGGATATAAAGAATGGACGCACTGTGAAAGGGATTCAATTTCTGGATATTAGAGATGCAGGCGACCCCGTAGAACTGGCTGGAAAATATGCAGCACAAGGCGCAGATGAACTTGTATTTCTGGATATTACAGCAACTATAGAAAAGCGAAAAACATTGAGCCAACTGGTGGAAAAAATTGCCAGAAAAATAAATATCCCATTTACTGTGGGAGGAGGAATCGATTCTTTAGAAGACGTTTCTGCCATAATTAATGCAGGTGCAGATAAAGTTAGTTTAAATTCATCAGCAGTCAAAAATCCGAATTTAATTTATTCTATTGCAAAAGAATTTGGCAGTCAGGCACTTGTCGTAGCTATTGATGCAAAACTTTTGGAAACAGGTTGGAATGTTTTTGTACACGGAGGAAAAACTTCAACAAATCTGGAACCTTCAATCTGGGCAAAGCAATGCGAAAACCTTGGTGCGGGTGAAATTTTACTCACATCAATGAACCACGATGGCAGCAAAAATGGATTTGCCATTGAACTTTGTAAATCAGTCTGCGATTCGGTTAATATTCCAGTAATTGCTTCTGGCGGAGCGGGAAAAAAAGAACATTTTAAAGCTGTATTTTCAGAAACAAAAGTAAGTGCTGCTCTGGCAGCGAGTATTTTCCATTTTGGAGAAATACCGATCCCAGATTTGAAAAACTATTTAATTACCAACAACATAGCCATAAGATGAACATTGATTTTAAAAAAGGAAATGGTTTAATACCTGTCATTATTCAGGACCATATTTCCTTGCAGGTCCTGATGATGGGTTATATGAACGAGGAGGCTTATCTCAAAACCAGCGCAGAAGAAAAAGTAACATTTTTTAGCAGGACCAAAAACAGACTTTGGACCAAAGGAGAAACATCTGGAAATTTTTTGTGGGTAAAAGAAATCGAGTTGGATTGTGACCAGGACACGCTACTTATTAAAGTAAAAGCTATCGGTCCCACATGTCATACTGGCTCTGTTTCGTGCTTTGGAAAAAGAGATGTAAAAGGGTTTTTATATGAATTAGAAGAAACCATCTCAAATCGAATAAACAGCGATGAACCAAATTCATATACCAACCAATTGTTCAAAAAAGGGATCAATAAAATGGCACAAAAAGTTGGCGAAGAAGCTATAGAGTTGGTTATAGAATCGAAGGACAACAATTCTGACTTATTCAAAAATGAAGCTGCCGATTTACTTTTTCACTTTTTAATCTTGCTTAAAGCCAAGAATTTAAAGCTTGAAGAAATTGAAGAAGTACTAATGGAAAGGTCGAAATAAATGCAGTATCCCGACAAAATTTAACATCCTTAAATCGGATTTATTCGCAATTCTTTCACCGGTCGTGATGTGGTGTCCGGATCCACGCCTAAACTTTGAATTAAAGCTGCGGCATCATTTTTCAATTGATGATCCGGATATTTGGCCATAAAAAAATGCAACATTTCAACGGCATGGCTGGTGTCCTTCACAGTATGGAATAAATTTCCAGTCATAAAAAGAGCAAAGGGTGCCGCTTTAGAATTTGGATACTTATTATATATGGAAAAATAAATTTCCGCCGCTCTGCTTTTGTCATCAAAAACATTTTCAATCACCTGTCCGGCTTTAAACAAATATTTTGGCGACAAAGAATCAGCAGGATACCTGATTTCATAATTTTGATAAGCTTGTGCCAGATACATAGCAAGTTTTAAATCAGGATCTCCGGGATTTTTTTCTGTGGCCAGGCGCATTGCGTTTTCCAGGCTATCTATTCGGATTTTATCTGCATTTTCAACCTTCTCTGCAGTTGGTTTACAAGAAAAAATCAGAAAAAAAACCAGAAAAAAACCAGCACTTGTTGTTGTGTAAAATTTTATCATCATGCGAAAAAAAGCATTTATACTGTGTTATGTATAGAAATTACCAAAAACAAGCTAAGTGGCTGACTGTCAAACATATTTTTTTTTTAAAACTTATTAGAATCAGATTGATTTTTCTCTACTTTTGGCCTGCCTCAATCTATCAGGAACAATTGTTTTTAAATGCTTGAAGGACAAAAAGGTAACCATTTTTACCCATTAGAATTTGGTTTAACCATTTCATTTTACAAAAAAACACAAGAAAGATAATGCTCGTAAGTAAACGCGATGGAAGGCTGGAAACAGTCCGATTTGACAAAGTAACCGCAAGAATAGAAAAACTTAGTTACGGTTTAGACACAAGATTTGTAACGCCAATTGAAGTCTCTAAAAAAGTGATAGATGGCATTTACGACAAGGTTCAAACTACAGAACTTGACAACCTGGCTGCTGAAACTGCAGCTTCACTTACAACCAAACATCCTGATTATGCGATTCTTGCTGCCAGAATAGCCATTTCCAACCTGCATAAAACTACGAGCAAATCTTTTTCGAATACCATTAAACTTCTTTACCAATATGTGGACCCTAAAACGGGGGAAAATGCATCCCTTATTTCCAGAGAAGTATATGAAGTAATCAAAAAGAATGCGGCCCTTTTAGATAGCACCATCATATATGACAGGGATTTTGGCTACGATTATTTCGGCTTCAAAACCCTGGAGCGTTCTTATTTGCTCAAATTGGATGGAAAAGTAGTGGAGCGGCCACAACACATGCTTATGCGGGTGGCAGTAGGTATTCATTTTGATGATATCGACTCTGTGATTGAAACTTACAACCTCTTGAGCGAGCGTTGGTTTACACATGCTACCCCTACTCTGTTCAATGCCGGAACACCAAAAGCCCAACTTTCTTCCTGTTTTCTTTTAACTATGAAAGATGACAGCATTGAAGGCATTTATGACACACTAAAACAATGTGCCAAAATCTCCCAATCAGCTGGAGGGATAGGGCTTTCCGTGCATGATATCAGAGCTACTGGTTCTTATATTAAAGGTACCAATGGAACCTCCAATGGCATCATTCCAATGCTTAAGGTTTTCAATGATACCGCCAGATATGTTGATCAGGGTGGTGGAAAACGAAAAGGAGCTTTTGCCATTTATATTGAGCCATGGCATGCTGATATTTCTGATTTCCTGCAGTTGAAAAAAAATCATGGAAAAGAAGAAATGCGGGCCAGAGATTTGTTTTATGCCCTTTGGATTCCAGATCTTTTCATGAAGCGGGTTGAAGCTGGTGAAGAATGGTCACTATTCTGCCCTAATGAATCGCCAGGACTTTCTGATTGTTATGGAGCTGAGTTTGAAGCTTTGTATGAAAAATATGAAAGAGAAGGAAAAGCGAGAAAAACAATTAAGGCTCAGGAACTTTGGTTCGAAATTCTGGAATCTCAAACTGAAACCGGAACGCCTTACATGCTTTACAAAGACCACGCAAATCGAAAGAGCAATCAAAAAAATCTGGGCACCATCAAGTCTTCAAACCTCTGCACCGAAATTATTGAATATACTTCTCCAGATGAAGTAGCGGTTTGTAATCTGGCCTCTTTAGCCCTTCCAAAGTTTATTATCAACGGTAAATTTGACCACAATAAACTAAAAGAAGTAACCAAACAAATTACCAAAAACCTGAACAGGATTATAGATGTAAACTATTATCCGGTTCCGGAGGCGGAAAAGTCAAATATGCGTCACCGACCAATTGGTATTGGTGTTCAAGGACTTGCCGATACTTTTATCAGGCTCAGAATGCCGTTTGAAAGTGAAGAAGCCCAACGGTTAAACGAGGATATTCACGAGACCATTTATTTCGGAGCGATAGAAGCCAGTATGGAGCTTGCCATAAAAGATGGTCCGTATGAAACCTGGAAAGGTTCGCCAATTTCTGAAGGTATTTTTCAATTTGACATGTGGGATGTAAAACCTAAGTCAAACAGATGGGACTGGGAAGAAATGCGCAACCTGGTCAAAAAGAATGGTGTTCGGAATTCACTATTGGTTGCGCCAATGCCAACTGCCAGCACTTCTCAGATTTTAGGAAATAATGAGTGTTTTGAGCCATATACTTCTAATATTTATACAAGAAGAGTGCTTTCAGGCGAGTTTATAGTTGTTAACAAACATTTGCTAAAAGATCTGGTTGATCTGGGCCTATGGAATGACAAGATGAAAAACAAGTTGATTGAAGCCAATGGTTCGGGTCAAAATATTGCCGAAATTCCTCAAAACATAAAGGAATTGTACAAAACCGTTTGGGAAATCAGCCAGAAGACCATTATGGATATGTCTGCAGATAGGGGTGCATACATTTGCCAGAGCCAAAGCCTGAACATCCACATTAAGGATCCTAATTTTGGCAAGCTGACTTCCATGCACTTTTATGCCTGGAAAAAAGGTTTGAAAACCGGTATGTATTACCTCCGGACTAAAGCTGCCGCCGATGCCATTAAATTTACAGTTGAAAAACAAGCCGATGTAGCCTTGGAACCAGTTGTAAACGATGAAGACAAACTCGCTGCTTTGGCTTGTTCACTGGATAATCCAGAAAATTGCGAGGCCTGCGGATCTTAAACTTCTAAAATTAGTTTATAAAAAAGTCAATCTGAAAAGGTTGACTTTTTTTTTGGAGAGATGGGGATGATGAGGGATTTGGTAGGAAGTGTCAGCCAGACACTAAATCTTTTACTACTCCGTTTGAATTGAAATTACAGGCAGTCGAGAGAGAGCTTAATTGTGTTTATGGTTTGTTTTTCTTGTTGGTCTGGAAAAGCAACTAAAAATAGGATTGTCCACCGAAGTGAATGAGTAAAAAAAACATAACGCTCGAAACCAGAGGCTGCAATTATTTATTTTGTTCGGTTATCCATTCATTTAAAAGCTTTTGGCTTAGTGGGGCAACCTGTAACTTATCTTTGATTCCGCTAATTCCTGAAGTCATTCTGGTGATTTCTGCAAAAATAAAACAAGATAAATTAGTCTTTTGAGCTTTATGCCTTCCAGTTAAATTGATTTTATCAATTTTTAATGCAATTATACCTTCTGCATAGATGACTAAATCAGAACCACTTAAAGCATCATTCAAATTTAAGTGGGAAAATTTATTGACTATTGGAAATTTAGGATTTAATTCTTTAATATTTTTCGCTTTGCTATTTCTTTCACATTTAAACTTGGAAAACATTCCAAAATCCTGAAAAGAAACTAAACTGCCCGGCAAAATTTTCCTTGAAGTTATTTCACTGTGGGCGCATTCTAATTTAGCGCCCATATAAACATAATTCATATAAACTTATCTAGTCTCAAACTACAATCAGAAACAGATCTTGGATCAATAGAAAATAACTCGCAAGCATCGTTTTCTGAAATTTCAATATTTAACCCTTTTAATATATCAAAGACGATATGAATATGATCTACATCTTTAATAGGTTCTAAGTTTATAACAAATTTGTTTTGATCACTACGTATCTCTTCCTTAAATTCTTCTTCATCAATCAGCCCTTGAGAAAATTGAACCATTAACTGAAGATAAGATACTTTCTTCAAAAGATTCTGAATTGCTGTTGAATAGTAATCATCCCTAATTGTATTTATTCTATCTGCATGAGAGTTAACATATTGCTGATATCCAGACTCAGGTATATTGAATTCAACAAAATTTTCATCAGTTTCCTTTCTTAATATCGTACTTACCCATACAGATTGAATAAGGTTGAAATCTTCTGGCTCAACATCTTGTAAAAAATATGAATTATTATTTGTCTCCATCATATAAAATGTTTTGTGCTTTAAAAATATATTTATTTACAAAGTCTGGTGGTAAAACAGATATCTTTGAGTGATGGAAATTAAAAATTATGTTAAAAGATTCTTCTGCCATTTCAGATATAATATTAATTTTATAACCATTTAAAACCATTTCTAACTTTACCTGGCTTAATGTTAAATTTTTATAGCTGGGAACTAAACTGTTAAGATATTTTACCAAACTCAGCGAATCGGTTTTTTTAACTTCATATTTAAAATTAACTCCTACTGCCTTGATCGGAGTTTGCGGGAGCACCTCCAGAACTCTTAGTGTAATCTCTGACAATATAGTAAATTGTTCTTTTGTATTGGTATTTGTCTTTATTTCTACGGATGAAGCTCTTGGAAAAATGGTGATATCGTTATGCCTGAATGCAAAATCTAGCTCGTCAAAATTTACCAAACCTTGAATCTCAATATTGTCTGGCAAGCAGAAAAGTTTATCTCTTATCCAAGCAGGGGTAAAAATCTTGGGGTTCCACCTACCCATTAGAAAAATTGTTACACTATTTACTTCCATTTTGGAGGTTAATCAATATGCTAAGTTGCATCATCAAAACCAAATTACACAAATTGTGCTCTATTGGTTTTGTACCTTTGTTATTATAGAGCCAAATAAACAACTTATTTCCTTATTCAAAAAGCCCTACCTGTTTTTTTGAATTTCAGGGAAACCCCTACAACAATAACACTTTTATGAAATTCTAATTTTTATTCAATAGAAGCAATTATAACTCTCTGTTAAATTTTTTTTTCAAATTCAATACTATATAATTCATCTCTGAATAGCCCCTGAATGAGATTTAACTGTTACCTCTTTTAATAAAAGTAAGGCAGTAACAACTTCAAAAACTGCATAATACGAACGGTTTACCGACGAATCGAAAAAAAATTCCTTCAAATTAAGAGTAGCACTTTCAATATATTCTTTCGCATTTT
>Ga0105046_10013693_pt1 | contig 12550 bp, 7 predicted proteins | sample MAT03_FD_78385 | JGI IMG/M metagenome (GOLD analysis project Ga0105046, IMG submission 78385) | Freshwater microbial communities from Lake Fryxell liftoff mats and glacier meltwater in Antarctica - MAT-03 (megahit assembly) | ecosystem: Environmental > Aquatic > Freshwater > Ice > Liftoff... | reverse complement strand
GCTTATTATGGGTATAAAAAAGCCAATCACTTCAGACGAAACTGGCTTCCTTATTCAATTGCAGCTATAAGCGCTCTTGCTGTAGCTACCTATGCCTATAACAATCAAGAACAAATTAAACAGTGGCACTCAAATGCCAGCACTGCTTTTAATAATTATTGCCAAACACATATAGTTGATCCAATTTTCAATTCTATCGAAACCCTAACTGACAAATCCGATTCCATTGAAAAACAACCTATTGATGATAGAACTGTTGAAATTGAACGACAAGCGAGAAATGAAGCTATCAAAATTTATCGAGAAAGACAGAATAATGATACTCAAAAAAACTGGTTTCAAAAATCCTTAATTTGGACTTCAGATATATTATTCAATAGAAGCAAAATTACCGAAAAGAAAACTGCTATAGAGATTCAAAAAGAAATTGAAGAAGCTAATAATGGCCACATCCCTGACATTATACGCGATAGAAATATTTTGCTACAAACTCCTATTCAAAATATTGTGAATGGTGAATTTATCCGAGAACAACTAATTGAAATGCAACATGTAAAAACTCAAGTAACTGAGATGGCAAAAAATGGTATTGATACCCATAATCTCATAGTCAAAACGCTTCGATCATATAAGCTCATTATTGAATTGCTCACCTTATTCCCAACCTATATTTTAGGAAAAATTATTTATAACACGAGCAAAAGTTCGCTCAACTATTTTAATCAAAAAAACAACACGCCACTTAAAAAAAATATTCGTTTAATTCATCGCACGCTCAATAAATATACAAAAGCCTCAGAAATATCATTTACTGACCAAGGCTTTTTAGTTTTTTGGATTCATGAATTAAAAAAAAGAATACAAGATGTTAATCTTGATGATCGTTATTCATTCATAGAAGACCTTAATGACCTCCTTGAACAAAATTTTACCGTAGATCAAAAGAAAGCAACGATACAACAAATGTATGGTACCTATAATTTATTAACACCCAACTAGGTTTAAAAGGGTTATGACAAGTAAAAAAATAGCTTTTTTTATCCAAAATCTTTAAAAAATCTGTTGTTTTACTTGTCAATTCATAAAAAAACTCTTGCTTTTAAAGCATTGTTTATGGTAAAAGCTACTCACAATACAAAAGCTAGTTTCCAAACCAGTATTAAAAAAACCATTGAGTTCTAAAGGTTTTTTTTGATATTATTAAATTAAATAAGAACCGGATTTACAGGGTTTTTAACTTAAACTTACTCCTGATACTAAATATTTATATGCTGAATTTTAATTTTAATATATCAAATTTGAAAGGTATTATCATGAAAAAACAAATACTATTATTAACAGGCTTGTTAGCCCTAGCAAACTCAGCGTTTGCAGCCGAAACAACCCCTGCTTTAACCCTTAATTCTTTAACTAAAGAAATAAAAGATATAGCTAACCAATCAATTGTTGTAAAAGCAAAAGAATTTTTACCGGCTGCTGAAACGTCAGATTTCCTAAAATTAATAGATAATGATAATTTTAAAAATCTAACAAAACCAGAACTTTTAAACATTCAAGCTGCATCATTGGCATTACAAAATGCCTATAATAACGCCACTCAAAAGCTCCAAAACTTATTATCATCAAGTGCCACCATTCAGAAAAAAACAGTTGATACTCTTATTGATGTCTTAGTCAGTCTTTATAAAGGTGAGTCGTATGCTGATGCCATAAAAAATAAACCTTTTGGTTTCACTGAAGGTCCTGCCGGTAAAATATTAGCATTAGTAGCAAACGCTTCTAATTTAGTTCAAAATTTACAAGCGCGTTTTACAGAAATAAAATTATTACCTGAAGTTTTATTGCCAGCCAATATTAGACATGGCGGCATTATAACCACAACATCAAAATCATTATTACCTGCGATTAAAAAAACTGAAGGTACTTCTTTTATTGCCCAAGACGAAACCGCAAAACAATTTATTGCGTATGCAATTGGTCGACTTGTAATTTACAAAAGTGAAATTATGACAGCATTGCCTGTTGTACCCGATAAGGAACCAAATATCGATTTCAATGAAGACATTTCACGTACAGCAAAAATAACCAACATCAAATAAATATTTGAACAAAAAAAGGGCGAATTATAATAATTCGCCCTTTTTTTCTAATTCTTTTGATCAATCCTATCTTTCAAATCCCATAAAACATCGAACGCTTGTTTGGGCGAAAGATTATTATAATCTAACCCATATAAAACTGATAAAAGTTCTTCTTGTTGATCAATAATAATTTTTAATTTCGACTCGTCACCATCTTGCGATGGTAAAAAAGTTTTTTGTTCTGGTGAAGATTCCAAAAGAATACTTAATATTTCTTGAGCACGTCGAATAATTGGATCTGGCATATGGGCAACCTTAGCAACATCAATACCAAAACTGCCATCTGCATGACCTTGCGCAATTGAATATAACAACGAAATACCCGTCGCCGTTTTTTTGCTTGCCGCATGATAACAAACAATGCCAGGAAATTGTTTTTGCAAAACGGTTAACTCATGGTAATGCGTAGCAAAAAGACACCGTGCTTTAACCATTGAATATATATATTCAATAACTGCTTGCGCTATTGCAAGCCCATCAAAGGTGCTGGTGCCACGCCCAATTTCATCAAAAATTATAAGACTCTTTGGTGTTGCTTGTGTACAAATCAAAGCAGTCTCTTCCATTTCAACCAAAAAGGTACTTTTGCCACCGGCAACATTATCACCAGACCCGATTCGGGAAAAAATCTTATCAAACAAAGGTAAATTAGCCGATTGAGCCGGCACAAATGAACCGCATTGAGCCATAATACTTATTAAAGCAACTTGTCTTAAATACGTCGATTTACCACCCATATTTGGTCCAGTAATAATCCACAACGTTTTTTCATCGCACAATTGCGTATCATTGGAGATAAAATGGTTTTGAACGTGTGCAGCAACAACCGGATGCTTTCCCTGTTTAATAGTAACAATCCGCTGATCATTAAAAATAGGACGAACATACCCGTGCAAATAACCAACTTGAGCAAACCCAAATAAAGCATCCAAATGCGAAAGTGCTTGTGCTATTTTACGCAACATCGTTGCATGAGAAATAACTTCAGCTTTTAAACTTGAAAAAAGATCTTTTTCCACTTGATCAATATGCAAACGCGCTTCATTCATTTCTGCTTCTAATTTTTTAAGCTCAAGCGTCGTAAATCGTTCTTTACCAACTAACGATTGTGTACGAATATAATCAACAGGAGCCAAATGAGCATTTGGTTTGGTGATTTCTATATAATAACCTTGAATTGTAGTATAGCGCACCTTAAGAGAAGAAATTCCCGTTTTATTGTGCTCTCTTTTTTCAAATTCAAGTAATAACACCGTACTCTTTTCAACAAGAGCACGTAAAGAATCAAGTCGTTCGTCAAAACCCGCGGCAATAATCCATTCTTTAGAAGTATCGCTGTTAAGAGCAAGAAGTAATCTTTTATATAGAGTATCACCACAATTTAAATAGTGCCCCAACAAACGCAATAATGATGGCATAGCATCTTCTTGCAAGTGAGTATGAAGCTCTGGCACAAAAGTAAGAATTGTTAACAGCGACGTATAATCATGAACTGAACCACGCGACAAAATAATACGACCAATAAATCGTTCAGCATCCCCAATTTTTTGTAATAAATTTCGAATATTCTGCGCTAAAGAAATGTCAACAATAAATCGCTCAATCGCATCTTGTCGCTGTTTAATGGCATCAAGTGCCACCAAAGGTCTTAATAACCACTTTTTTATGGTTCGAGATCCCATTGCAGTGACCGCACCATCCATCACGTGAAATAACGTATTTTTTCGACCGCCATCTTGCGTATTTTTAACCAATTCTAGATTGCGTTGGGTAGCACTATCAATACTCAAAAAATCTTCTGGAGAATAAATATTCAAATTTCTAAATTGATCCAAAGCACCAACTTGATTTTTCTTAAGATAACCATAAAAAATATCCAAGGCACCCTGTAATGGTTCATAATCCCTAAGATACTTTTTTGCATCATCATGAAATTGATTGCTCCATTGTGTTATCTCCAATGATAAAGTCATCTCTTTATCAAAAAGCGTTGTGTAATACCCTAATTTGTTAAAATAATGATTATATTCTTTTCCTAATTTAGTCCCTGGCAAAATAATTTCATCAGGCATAAATCTTCCTATTTCAGCTTCCAAAGATTTTATCTGTGCTTGGGATACTACCGTTGCAAAAAGCTGAGCGGTCAACAATTCGCCAAATAGAAGCCCTGAATACTGTTCACCGGGAAAAAAAGAAAATAAGTAAGAAGCAGACTTTTCATCCAATAAAGCTGCATCAGTTAAGGTGCCTGGTGTGAAAACTTGGGTAACTCCTCGTGCAACAACCTTCCCTGGCGTTGCAGGTTCAAGCTGATTACAAAGTACTACTTTGAATCCATTACGGATTAATTTAGTAAGATAATGTTCAATAGCGTGTACTGGAACACCACAAAGGGGAATCGGTTCGCCATTATTTTTTCCGCGTGCAGTGAGTGCAATTGCCAAACAAGCAGCAGCCTTTTTTGCATCTTCATAAAAGAGTTCATAAAAGTCGCCAACCTGAAACAAAAGTATTGCATCAGGGTAATTTTGCTTAATTTGAAAATACTGCTGCATCAATGGCGTTAATGAAGATCCTAGAGATTCACTGGTGATCATATCAGGTATGCCTTTTTTTGAAAAACCTTAAAGAAATCTTATTTTACAAAAAAAGCAGTGAAGCGTCACTCTTTTAGCCAACCTTTTGTTAATACCTATTATATCTGTTAGAATTAAACAGCGAAATAACTATTAATGGAGAAAAAATGTTAAAAAAAATTATAATTCAAAACAAACTCTTACTATTCTTGGTAGGAATTTTTGTTTGCTTTTTTGTCAAAGGTCATGATACAACTCTTAAAACACCTATCATTGCAACAAAAGAAGAGAAAATTTCTATGCCTCTATTACCTAAAAAAACACCTTCTTCACTCCATTTCTTATATAAAAACACCGTTGGCAAAATAGTAAGAAGCTGTTTAACCAAGCCGTGGGCTAGCTCATTAGCAGGTTGGATGTGCGATAAGCGCTTTAGCGCATATTATATCAAACCGTTTATTAACACCTACGCTATCAATATGCATGAATCTGAAAACCCTATTGCCCATTTTAAAACATTTAATGAATTTTTTATCAGAAGGCTCAATCCTACTGCAAGACCTTTTGACAATCATCCTGCAACGGTTATTTCTCCCGCAGACGGAACTCTTATGGTTATTGAAAATATATCGCAAAACATGCTTTTTCCGGTGAAAGAGTCAAAATTTGATTTAACCACCTTTTTGGGCGATCAAAAGTTAGCACAAGAATTTGAAGGCGGCACTTTATTGTTGTTTAGATTGGCTCCGTGGGATTACCATCGTTTTCACTTTCCTATCACCTGTACCCCTTCAAAAGCAACCCGCATTAAAGGCATTTTTGAATCGGTTCATCCTCTTGCCTATTTTAGCGGCATACAACCATTAACTCAAAATGAACGGCATCTTACCCTACTCAAAACTGATCATTTTGGTGAAGTTGCCATGCTTAGCGTTGGTGCACTTTTTGTTGGTGCTATTAAAGAAACCTATATCGCTGATAGCAAGCATAAAAAAGGTGATGAAGCTGGTTATTTCTGTTTTGGGGGATCAACGATTGTATTAGTTTTCAAAAAAAATACCCTCAAAATTAAACCTGAGTATATTCAAAGCACTAAAAAAGGAATCGAAACTCCCTTAAAAATGGGAACCACTATTGGTTATCACATCACAAAAAAATAAAAAAAAGAGGTCTGCTTAATAAAACAGACCTCTTTAAAATTCTTAGTAAATGAATGCCTATTTGCCGCATCCACAAGAACTGCCACATGAACCTGCATGACAATGACCACTGCAATGCATAAAAAGCATAATAACAGTTAATGCACCACATACACCAAAAACGGTATAAAGGGTTTTGGTTAAATGCGATAAATTACCCATTGCAAGAATATCATATCCTGCACCGAGCAACCCTAAGTGGATTGAACCTAAAGCGGCAATAAAAACAATCAAATAATAAACGAACTTCATTGGTGAATGCATATCATCTCCTTTCTTTTTGACGACATTTCTATACAACTACAAAAAATATGATTACATAAACCTATTCAATATGCAATAGTTTCAAAATCATGTTTAATATCCTTAGGCACCATAACCTTCTCCCCCATCTCCAGCTGGTTTAGGTCCATCGGTATCACCTCCGGTTTGACCACCAGAACTAGGTGTGTCATTGGGAGAAAACGATAATTTTTTCTTTAACGAATCTTGTTGTTCTTGCAAAATCATTTCTAACAGTTCATTCTGCCTTGCGATGTTTGCTGATTCTCGCAAATAAGTTCCTTCAATCAGATTCGCTATATTTTCACTGATACGGTCAGTGACACCTGCCACTGATTTGCCGGCACTTAATTGTTTTATAGAACTCAAAAACGCTACGCTTTCTTGTTGAATTGCATCAAGATAGTTCAATCGTTGCTCACGAATATCAAAAATAGCATTAATGTTATCAGCTAATTTTCCTTGTTTTAATAAATTTTCATTAAAATCTTTGGGCACTAAAAGGTCATCTGGCATATCTACCAACAACTTAATTGATGACTGTGCTCCGCGTAAAACATCGGCATAGTCTTTAACAACATTTGCATATTCCTTAGCAGAAGCTAACAATCGTTGTTCAAGTTTGTTTGTTTGTGCGATATTTTTATTATTTTTTATGGCTTCGTTAATCATACTCTGTGAAGCATTTTCAGGTACGCCTAAAAGATTTAAATAATCAACACGAGATTGTTCATAATTTTTACTTGTAGAGGTTAATCGTTCATTAATTCCTTGTGGCTTATTAAAAATATTTTTTATTGATTGTGCTAAATTGGTAAAGACGCTCGTAATTTTTTGCCGTATTGATTTTGGTACCTTTTGAGCATCAATCATTGGAGGTGCAAGTCTTTCTTGTCTAACTCTTTGTAACGCACGTTCCAAAACTTGCTGCGCAGCGAGTTTTTCAGCTGTTTGCTTTCCAACTTCCGTAGACAAGGTAGCGACATCTTTTTTTAAAGATTGGTTTTGTCCATCAAGCAGTTCACTTACAGGAATTGCTATTTGTCCTGTTTGTTTTAATTGGGCGCCTATTACTTTCAATTTTTCTGCTATATTTTTAATAAGCGGACTTTGCAATAAATCCTTGATATTTTGTGCTGATACAAGTTCTTTATCCAAAGCATCAACCATTTTAGGATCTGCGATTAATAAAATTTTACGCACCACCCCACCTTCCTGAAATTGTTGAACTAGCGGATTATCTTGAATGGTTTGAATAAGATCTATAGAATTATCAACCGCATCAGCAGCATTTTGTAACATGTTACCATAATCCTCTAGAGTTTCCCCTGCTTTTTGCAAAGCAACAACACTCGCATCAATCGCTCCTATCTCTTTCACTATAAGATAATCAACACCAGCCTGGACGACATCAATGCCTTTTAATACTAATTGTCTACCTTGCTCAAGAGTTCCATTTAGTAATTGGTCAAAAAAACCTCCCGGAGCTACTTCTTGTTCTGTAGTTCCTTCCGGCGATTCTGAAGGCACTTTAGCAGATTCTGCTTTAAAAAAATCAATATTTCTTTTTACGCTTTCATAAAAATCTTGATATTTGCCTGAAACAAGTGAGTAATTTTCCAAATTTTTTCTTATAGTTTCCAACGCCAATGCTGCATTCTCAAGAGCTTGTTTTTTATTGGTTTTTGATAATTCTTCATAATCAGCTATGACCTTACCCCTCTGTGCATGCAACTCAGCAACGGCATCCATAGGAATTTTTTCTGAAAGTTTCAATTCTTTACCCAGTTCTGTTTCATTGCGTGGTTTTTGGCCTAATTTAAAGTTTTTTATTTCATTCAATCGATCATTCATTCCCACAACAACTTCCGGGAATTCAAGTCCCAATTTAGTGACTCCTACTGACAAGTTCTCGAGTAAGTTTGCTTCTCGTGCATATTTTTCAGGAGAGTTTACACTTTGAACTCGCGCGCCTTTTAACACTTGGGTAACAATATCATTTACTTCATTTAAAGACTTAGCAGCTTTAATCCGATATTCTATAACTGTGGGCGACAATATTTTTTCATTAAACAACGAAATTGTACCTTCATCTGAAATTGCATACGCATTAATTATGTCACGCAATTCATTCAGAGCTTTAGCTTGTTTTTCTACTGTTGAATAAGCTTTATCAAAAACTGATGCCTGTAATTCTCGTTTAATAGCTTTAACTTGGTCTGAATAAATTTTTTCCGAAAGTTTTAATTGGGCGTCAACGACATTATTAGGTATTGCCTTAGGGGGATCACTCTCAAAAAAAGCAATTTGTGCAAGCGTGTCTTTGATCTGTTCTTTTATTTTAACAATTTTTGGATTTGAATCTTTGTATGATGCTAATGTTTTATCAAGTACCTCAAGAATTTCTTTTTTATCAGCGTAATCTAACAAGCCTTTTTGTCCGAACTCAATTTTTGATTTACCCATACCAAGTTGAATTAATTCTCCTTGCATAAAAGAAATCATAGCATCTTGATTTTGTGCTAATTCTTTAAATTTTTTTTCAAATACCTCTTTATATGAACCACCACCAATAACAGTACCACTCTGCTTTAGTGCTGTTTCAATCGCTTGAATTTTTTGTTCTATTATTTTTTTCTTTGCTTCTATTTCGGCTTGAGCGTTTCTGAGTTCTTCTGGAGTTGCCTTCGGATCATTTAATAACGTTTCATACTTAATTTTTTTTTGTGCCGTATCCAAATCAAACTTAGCTTGATTAAGTTTTACTTCTTCTTTCTTAACTTCTTCGTTATCATTTGCTTTTTGCGCTTCTTCGAGCCTTTTCTGAGCTTCTTGCTCTTTAATTTTTGACTCTTTTTCTAATTTCTCTGCAGCTTCACGAGTTTTAGGCTCTCGAGCAGGCTCCCATACTTTTTGCTCACGAACCGAAGCAACCATGTTTTCAAGCAATGTTACACTAATAGCGCTTACAAAAAGCCAAAAAATTAATTGTTTTTTCATCATATCTGCCCCAAAAATTTTTTATTAATTTTTTAAATCAATCAATACAGTTATAAATAGGATAAAAAATATTTAAATTAAAAGTCAATAATTTCTAATATTGATAAAAAAATAATAAATGATTTGATAAATTCAGTTTTTTAAAGCACACTTGATAATAAAGAAAAATTCATATTAAAAGAAAGTTATTTACATGAGCATTCGAGCTGGTCTTGTCGGGTTACCCAATGTAGGAAAATCAACACTTTTTAATGCACTAACAAAATCTTCTGTTCCTGCAGAAAACTATCCTTTTTGCACCATCGATCCCCATGTTGCCATCACCAATGTTCCTGATGAACGTTTAGGCACGTTACAAAAATTATATAACAGCCAAAAACAAATCCCCGCAACAGTAAGCTTTGTTGATATTGCTGGACTTGTTAAAGGTGCCGCTTCAGGCGAAGGCCTAGGGAATCAATTCCTAACTCATATCAGAGAAGTTGACTTAATTATTCATGTTGTGCGTTGTTTTGAAGATTCAAATATCATTCACACCGCCAATGAAATTGATCCATTAACTGATTATGAAATTATTTGCGCAGAACTTATGCTCAAAGACATTGAATCAGTTACTAAACGCATCGAAAAAGTAAATCACCTTTTAAAGTCAGCCAAAAGCAAACCTGCCGAATTCAAAGAGCTTTCAGCTGAACTCATCTTTTTGGAAGCAATCAATAAAGCCCTGAATGAAGGAACAATTGAATCAGTTCAAACACTAGTTGCGCAACACAGCGAAATTAAAACAATATCATTATTATCTTCTAAAAATTTTATTATTGTTGCTAACATTGCAGAACACGAAGCTGAACAAGGCGGTTATGAAAAGAATGATTATTATCAGGCACTCATCAAAAGGTTCGGCAGTGATAAAGTTATTCCTATCAGTGCCAAATTAGAATATGAACTTTCACAACTCAATGAAGAAGAAGCTGCTGAAATGATGGGCTTTATGGGTATCGAATCAAGCGGACTTGCAACCATCATTCAAAAAACGTATAAAAATCTTGGCTTAATTACTTTTTTCACCTGCGGACCTCGAGAAATTCATGCATGGCCTTTCCAAGCACGAAAAACTGTTCGCCAAGCTGGCGGTGAAATTCACTCAGACTTAGAGCGTGGTTTTATCTGCGCTGATGTTTTCAATTGTGCTGATTTCTTTGCTTTAGGAACTGAAGCTAAAGTTAAAGAAAAAGGCAAAATGAAAACTGAAGGCCAAGATTATATTGTCCAAGATGGCGATATTATTAACATTAAATTTAATGTTTAGTAATTATTAAAGATTTCTCAATAATTGATCAAGCTTATTTTCCTCTTGAGGAACTAATTTTTTTAATTCTTGTACAAAAATTTCCAGACCATCAGTCTTAAGTTTTTCTTCAAGTTCATTCAACAATTTTAGATCATCTGATCCGATTGCCACATGAAATGTATCACGCTTACCAACTTTTATAATAATGTTAGGCAGAAATTTTGATTTACTAGGGAAAGCTTTGATAAATTCTATAACTTGATTTAAATCGGTTGCATTAACAATAACTTGCGTTAATAGCTCACGCCATGATTTATAATCTTTTTCTAACTCTGCTTCTTTTTCCGCTTTATCGGCTTCTCGTTGATCAATTGCATTTTGTATCAATATTTTTAACTTATCGTAATCTTCTTGAATAAAAAGATCGGGATTAAAAAGATAATCTTTTAAATAATTTTTATTAAAAAAATTAAAAATTAACTGATTTTTTCTTCGTAACAATGGTATTATGCCAATTTTAGTAAGCTGTAATCCCCCCGATACGCTACCTTTTGGCAAGGGAGTTTTTGCCTTTTCTGCCAGACTTTCTTTTTTTAAATAAAAAGGATTATTAGTTAATGCATTTAATTGATCAATTATTTCATCAATAGTATTTGAATCACGAAAAACATTTAAAAATTGTTCATCAGATTTTTTTTGCTGTTCAATATTCCCTTCTAATAAACCCGTTTTTGCAAGAGCACCGCGTTGCTTTAAAATAGCATCTAACGAAGGAGGTTCTGAACCCTCCTGAGGTTTCTTTTCTTTGCCTTGAGGAGTAACACCACTAACAACAATTCCTTTAGGCAATTGAGTAACAGCGGGGGCTGGTGGCGGTGGGGGCGGTGGTCCTCCAGGAACAACAGGAGTTGCCGGTTGTACTCCACTCTGAAGTTGTGGAATAGTTTTTAATAAGTCTCCCATAACAAGTTCATGAAAAGGGATCCCTCTTTTCTCTGCTTCTGCAAACAATAGTTCCAACGCTTCTTGGTCAAACTTTGATAAATTAAATTCTGTTTTTGCTGGCTTTGTCTCTGTCTTAAGTTTATTTTCTAATGCATCCAAAGCATTTTGAAGCTGTTTAAGATCATTTTTTAAACCAGACGACTGTTGCATACTCTGAGCCAAAACTACAAAACTTAGGCAAAGACCCAAAAAACTAATTTTTATATAGATTCTCATTTTTTTATTCCTTACTTTTAGAAAAAAGTATCTTTACAATACCTATCATAGATAAAGTCCAAAAAACAAGAACTGTTCTTAAAAGTGCCAACAAAAACTGCTTTGAGAGGTTAATTATTTTCAGCCTGAATTACTATTGGATGAATTAATAATAATATTTACATATAAATGAAATGCTTTCTTAAAAAAAATATGGTAAAATGAATTAGAATTATGTACATACTACAATACAGGTTTGTACTTGTTCATTACAGGAATAATAATTATGAAAAGAAAAAAAGGGTATTTTTCGATATCTGCTGTTGCTGAGATGTTCTCGGTCCACCAACAAACTATCCGATTATATGAAAAAGAAGGTCTCATTGCGCCAAAAAGATCAGAAGGCAATACCCGCCTATTTTCTGAAGAAGATGTTAATAAGCTGGAAGAAGTTATTTATTTAACCCATCAACTTGGTATAAACTTGGCGGGAGTTGAAATGATCCTAAAATTACAAAAAAAAGTACAAAAGCTACAAAAGCAAATGAATATGGCTTTTGATGATGTTAATGACGCCTTGGTTAAAGAAGTCATTTCTTGTAAAACAAATGCACAAGAAAATGCAATAAAGCTTATGAATATGAAACAAGCGCCACTTTTGCAAAAAGTTCCACCTATAAATCGAGAGTATAAGCCTCATCTTGAAGAAACTGTTGACCTCGTTCAATGGAAAATAGATTATGATGAATAAAAAGTATTTGGAGAAACTATAATGATAATAAACACTATAAAAACAGCGCTGCTCCTTGCTGCGCTCAGCGGAATCCTTCTTGCTGTCGGCGGATTATTGGGTGGATCAAG
>Ga0105046_10013692_pt1 | contig 12550 bp, 11 predicted proteins | sample MAT03_FD_78385 | JGI IMG/M metagenome (GOLD analysis project Ga0105046, IMG submission 78385) | Freshwater microbial communities from Lake Fryxell liftoff mats and glacier meltwater in Antarctica - MAT-03 (megahit assembly) | ecosystem: Environmental > Aquatic > Freshwater > Ice > Liftoff... | reverse complement strand
CAAGGTTGGGATCGGCAGCATCTCGTTTCTTGCGTTCACCGCGACGCCGAAGGGCAAGACTGTCGAGTTGTTCGGCCGTGAGGACGACACCGGGGTGAAGCGGGCGTTTGACCTGTACTCGATGAAACAGGCCATCCAGGAGGGCTTCATCCTCGATGTGCTGAAGAACTACCTGCCATACGATCTTGCGTTCAGCCTCGCCCACACCGACACCGCTACCGGGCTTGATGTTGAGATCGACACGTCCAAAGCGAACAGCGAAGTGATGCGGTGGGTGCGGCTGCACCCCACGAACATCGCCCAGAAGGTCGCCGTCATCGTGGAGCATTTTCGGTCGAACGTGCGTAGCGAACTCGGCGGACGCGCGAAGGCGATGGTTGTCACCGGCTCACGCAAAGAAGCGGTGCGCTACAAGCTGGCCATCGACAACTACCTCAAAGACCAGAAGCTCGACGGGCAGATCAGCGCCCTCGTCGCGTTCTCCGGCGCTGTGACTGATGAGGTGTCGGGTGCGGAGGATTTCACCGAACTCAACATGAACCCGGGACTCAAAGGGCGCGCGCTTGAAGCGGCGTTCGCCGGCGACGACTTCCAGGTGATGATCGTCGCTAACAAGTTCCAGACCGGGTTCGACCAGCCGCTGCTTGTCGGCATGTACGTCGACAAGAAACTCTCCGGCATCACCGCCGTGCAGACGCTATCTCGCTTGAACCGGGTCATTCCCGGTAAAGAGAACACCTACATTATTGACTTCGTCAACGACCCGGCAGAGATCCTCGAAGCCTTCCAGACCTACTACGAAGACGCAGAACTGACCGTGCCGTCGGATCCGAACATCATCCACGACATGCTCGGCAAGCTGCGAAGCATGAACATCATCGACCCGCACGACGTCGACGCGGTCGTTGACGCCTGGCTGAACAAGATCAGCCACAACACTCTCTACTCGCACATCAAAGCCTCACGAGATGTGTTCTGGACCCGCTGGACTGACGCAGTCGAAGCATCCGACGACCTGGAGAAGGGCAGGCTGGAAGAGTTCCGCGGCACTGTTTTCGCGTTCGTTCGCGCCTACGACTTTCTCTCCCAAATTCTCGACTATGGCGACACCGATGTTGAGAAGTGGGCCATCTTCCTTCGTGTCTATCGCCGTGTCATCGAACGCCAAGACGTTGACCCGTCAGCGGTCAACACCGATGACATCGTGCTCACCCACTACCGGTTGCGCAAACTCGACGCACAAAACCTCGGGCTAACGTCCGGTGGCGCAGGGGAGTTGGCCGGCATTACCGCCGCGGGATCCGCTCAACCGCGTGAGGCCAAGTACGGGCTGCTGCAGGAGGTCATCGACAAGATCAACGTGCTGTTCACTGGCACCGACATCGACGAGGTGAACGGAGTCAGTGCCTCCGAGACGATTCTGCGGCACGTGATTGAGAACCAGAAGATTCAAGCCGAAGCGATGGCGAACACCTCCGTGGACTTCGAAACGTCGCCGACGATTCTTGCCGAACTCGAAGACGTCATCTACGCATCCGGTATCGGCCACAGCAATGCCATCACAGCGCTGCTGAAGATGCAGAACCTCGCGCCCCTGGTCGATGTGCTCGTGGCGATGGGGCTGTACGAGAAAACACGCGACGAGGCGGAGCGGGCGGCGGCGTCAGCGTAGGCGCAAACCTCGACACTTGCAGCGGGTGCCGAATCGGCCGCTCATTCGCGGGCGACGGCTGCTCGACTGATGTGCGATCTGGCGTGTGCGATCGCCGGCTCGAGTTCAGTGAAGAGATGGTTGGGATGCCGCAGCGAACCGATAACGTCGAGTCGTTGCATGATCTTCAGGTGTTCGGGTCTGATGCCTTTGATCAGAACTGTGACCCCGCGCCGTTCGAGGGCCGTGACGAGCTCTGTGAGGGTGTGCGCTCCAGTCGCGTCGATGAGTTGCAGCTGGGAGAGGCGCAAGATTACCACCTCGATGCCCTCATGGGCGGTGATGCGGTCGAGGATTCGTTCGGCCGCACCGAAGAACAGCGAGCCATCGATGCGGAACAGGGCGATTCGCTCGTCTCCGGTTGTGGGAGATCCCGGCAGTTTTTCGCGGTGCACGCCGCTGGCGGTGCTGAGTGCACGTAGTGCGAAGAACGCGGCAACCGCGATGCCGATTGCGACGGCGATGATCAGATCGAAACTCACGGTGATGATCGCCGTAACGACGAAGACGATCGCATCAGATCGGGTGGATCGCAGCACCTGCTTGATGATCGCGGGGGAGATCATGCGGGCAGCGGTGACCATCAGAACTCCAGAAAGCGCCGCGAGCGGGATGACCGCGACCACGCTCGCCGCCAGATAGACCACCGCGAGCAGAGCCAGCGAATGCACGATTGCGGACGCCCGCGTTGTGGCGCCCGACCGCACGTTGACGGCCGTTCGCGCGATCGCACCGGTTGCGGGCATGCCGCCGAAGAACCCGGAGGCGATCGACGCGAGCCCTTGTCCCACAAGTTCACGATCCGCGTTGACCGGGCCGGTGTCGGCCATCGATGCGGCCACTCTCGCCGAGAGCAGTGATTCGATTGCAGCCAGGGCGGCGACGGCGAATGCGGGGCCTATTAGGCCGGGCAGACTCGCTGGCACGATCGCGGGCAGCGTCGGCAGCGGCAGCGAGTGGGGCAGTTCACCAATGGTGGGCAAGGGGAGGCGCAACAGGGTGGCCCCGAGCGTAACCACCACGATCGCGATGAAGGATGCCGGCATCCGCCCACTGATTCGAGCGAATACGAGCATGACTGCAGCGATGATCGCAACCGCGGCGAGCGGAAGGAGTGCGCTCGGCCAGTCCGCTGCGAGCACCGACTCCACCGCGGCAGTGACGGCGTTAGTGCTGTGCCCGGCCCCGCTGACACCAACGGCTGCCGGAACTTGCTGGAGAAATATGATCACCCCGATGCCGACGGTGAATCCTTCGATCACCGGCCAGGGGATGTAGCTCACCGTGCGTCCCAGGCGCAGAATGCCTGCGGCCAACACGATAATGCCCGCGAGGATGCTGATGATGACGACGGATCCGACGCCGTGGCTGATGACGATCGGAGCCAGTACCACCACCATCGCCCCGGTGGGCCCCGAAACCTGAACATTCGATCCGCCGAACACAGCTGCCACGAGGCCGGCGACGATTGCGGTGATGAGGCCGGCCTCGGCACCGACACCGGAACTGACTCCGAACGCCAAAGCGAGGGGAAGCGCGACGATGCCAACGGTGACGCCAGCCACGAGGTCGCCCCGCCAACTGCGGCGCAGTTGCGCGTAGTCCTGACGGCGGGGGAGCAGCGATCTCAGCGACCACGACGAGGTTGTCATCGGGTTGACGAGATCGCGGGCAGGGTCAGCACCGCGGTCTGGTGTTTCTGCGAATCCTGCAGCAGTTCGGAGAGCAACTGGCGTGCCACTCGCAACAGCTCGGCGACCTGAGGGAAGGCCAGGCTGTAGTAGACAACACTCGCCCGCCGCGCCGATACGACAAGGCCGTAGCGGCGCAACACCGAGAGGTGCTGTGAGAGGTGCGAGGCTTCAAGCCCCGTCTCGGCGATGAGGTCTGAGACTGGCGCCTCCGCTACCCCAGCGAGGATTTCCAGCACCCGGATGCGGTACGGATGGGCGAGTCCTTTGAAGAGGTTTGCTTTGATCTCGTACAACGGACGCTCGGTGTTGTCTAAGGTCACGCGACGCTCCTTGCGGGGTTCGGCAGTGGTCACTTACCTAGTGGCTTGATAAAGTCATCATATCACCCCGGTGAAACGGCGGGTCCTGCGAGACCGAACCGCCTGTAAGCCCTACTCGCCGTGCGGCGCGCGTGGCTTGCGGCGCAGCACACCCGTCGACCACAGTGCCCAGACCACAAGCAGAGGCTGAAAGAGCAGCCGGATTCCGCGAGCCATGTCGGTGTTGAGCCCGAATCCGTCGGTCTTGGTGACGAACTGCGAGATATTGCCGGGAAAGATCGCGACGAAGAAAGCGGCCGCGGCGATGCCAACGAGGGTGCGGTAGCGCCGCGCGACGATGAGCGCCCCGCCGAGCGCGATTTCGGCGGCACCGGATACGAGCACTACGGTGTCGGGATCAACAGGAACCCACCCCGGAACCTGCGCCTGAAACTCCTGCCTGGCGACCGTGAGGTGGCTCACTCCCGCGAACAAAAGGATTGCGCCGAGGGTGATTCGGGCGATGATGCGGGGCGCTTCGCTTGTCATGTCTCATCCTCACACGGATGCCGCACCCGACCGTGGCTGGGTGCGAAGGTCGGCCTGCAGGCGTTTGCTGAGCTCGTGCGCCTGCGCCAGGAGAAGAGCGCCGATCTCGCGCTGCCGTTCGGCGGCGAAGCGCGACTCCACGCCGGTGACGCTGAGCGCCCACGCCGGTTCGCCCGCCCGATCGAACACTGCGGCCGCCAGCCCAAAGCTGCCTTCAACGATGAGCCCGGGATTGACGGCGTACCCCTGCCGGCGGGTCTGCTCGGCGCGGAAGCGGATCGCGGCGGGAGAATGCGAGTTTCCCCACGCCTCGGAGAGTTGCGGGTTGCGCCGCAGGTACGCGTCGGCCTGTGGTGCGGGAAGAAACGCGAGGATCGCGAGCCCAGCGGATGCCACGCCTAACGGAAACCGCACGCCCTCGTGCAGCACAAACGACCGCAGCGGAAAACTGCCCTCCTCGCCGATCAGGCAGACCGTCTCGTCTCCCCGGCGGGCAGAGAAGAAAGCGCTCTCTCCGGTGCGCGCAGAGAGGGTGCGAACGGTTTCGCGCGCCACATCAGTGACGTCGTAGCGGGTCGCGGCAACCGACCCGAGAAAGTAGAGCTCCGGTCCTGCAAACCAGCGGCCCGTTCGGGAGTCCTGGTCTACGAGCCCTTCGGCGGCGAGGGCGGAGAGCAGACGGTGTGCCGTGGGCCGGGTGAGTCCGGTACGGGCTACGACCTCCGACCCGGCGACGCCGGCCGCTGCCCCCGCGCTGATCGCACGCAACACCAGGCCCACTCGCGAGACGACCTGGGCACCTTTCACGGCATCCATGTGCTCATTATATGGACGGATGCCCACCCCAAGCTCACTATCCGATCCATGCGCCATCTGAGATAGCCGGGTGCCCAGCGACCACGGTATAACGGAGGTGACCACATTGTGATACCCACTCATCGAGGAGTAAGCATGCCGAAACTTCGCTCTGGCGCGGCCGACGCGCTGGCGGGCATCCTCAAGAATGACATGACCATTGCCGTTGGCGGTTTCGGACTCAGCGGTATTCCGAGTGACCTCATCGCGGTGGTGCGCGATTCGGGTGTGACGGGGCTGACCGTGGTGTCGAACAACATGGGCGTCGACGGCAAGGGGCTCGGCTTGTTGCTGGAAAACAACCAGGTGCGTCGTGTGCTGTCGTCGTATGTCGGCGAGAACAAACTGTTCGCCAAGCGTTACCTCGACGGTGACCTCGAGGTCGAGTTTGTGCCGCAGGGCACTCTCGCTGAACGGTTGCGGGCCGGCGGGTCGGGAATCCCCGCGTTTTACACGCCGACCGGTGTCGGTACCCCGGTCGCGGAGGGGAAGCCGACGGCGCAGTTCGACGGCAAGACCTACCTGCTTGAGCGGGGAATCGTCGCCGATGTCGCCCTCGTTCATGCCTATCGTGCGGATGTCGAGGGCAATCTCGAGTACCGCCACACCGCGCGCAACTTCAACCCGCTCGTGGCGATGGCCGGTCGGGTCACGATCGCGGAGGCGGAGATCGTGCTCGAGGGCAACTACCTCGATCCCAACCACATAGTCACGCCGGGCATCTTCGTGCAGCACGTTGTGCGCACGGCGGCGGAGAAGCACATCGAGCAGCGAACTGTGCGCGTGCGAGAGGACCTGTCATGAGCTGGACACGCGACGAGATGGCGGCGCTCGCGGCCGCCGAGTTGACCGACGGTTCGTACGTGAATCTGGGCATCGGAATCCCGACGCTGGTCGCCAACCACCTCCCGGTCGGCGTGACCGTCACCCTGCAGAGCGAAAATGGCCTGCTGGGCATCGGTCCGTTTCCCTGGGAGGGAGACGAGGATGCCGACCTGATCAACGCGGGCAAGCAGACGGTCACGGTGCTGCCGGGCGGCAGCTTCTTCGACTCGGCGATGTCGTTCGGGATGATCCGCGGCGGACACGTAGACGTCGCCGTACTCGGCGCACTTCAGGTAGCGGCCAACGGCGACCTGGCCAACTGGACGATCCCGGGCAAGCTGGTCAAGGGGATGGGTGGGGCGATGGACCTCGTGGCGAGCGGCGCGCGCATCATCGTGCTCACCGATCACGTGGCATCCGATGGCTCGCCGAAGATCGTGACCGAATGCACGTTGCCGTTGACCGGCGTGGGTGTCGTGAACCGCATCATTACCGACCTCGCGGTGTTCGACGTTGTGGATGGCGAGCTCACGCTCGACTCGATGGCCCCAGGGGTCACTCTCGATGAGCTGCGCGAGAAGACCGGGGCGCCGTTTCGCCCGGCATCCGCAGACTGACCCCGAGGCACAGTTCGGCCGGGTCGGTGCGGACGGCGGATGCTCGCCTCCACTTAGGATGTCGTGGTGACTGATCTGAGCCTGCGAATGCCCAACACGCGTCTGCGGGCGGTACTGAACCTCGGCAAGAAGCGTGCGGCATCCGTGACGCTGCCAGCGAGACTGGGAACCCCCGAGCTCTACGGCGACTGGGATGACGATGCTCAGGTGAGCGGGCTGTTCATCGACTTCGAGGATGGCCAGGTTCATCTGGAAACGACTGAAGCGGGTGTCGAGCACCACTTTCACCGGGCGGGCGGCGAAGAAACCAGTTCGAGTCCGTGGGGTGGCGCCGATACGAGAGCGCTGGTCGAATGGGCGACCCTGCTTGCTGCTGACTTTCACGCGCTGATGCCCGACCTGCTCGATGACGTGCAGCAGGCTGCAGCCTGGCACGATTCCGGATTCGACCTCTATGTGTGCGAGGTAGAAGAGCCGACACCGCTCGACCTCGTCGAGATCGAGGTCGAAGGCGAACTGATGACACTGCCGTGGCTTGGCGCCGGGGCAGTCTCACACGACCACATCGACGGCGACGACCACCCGATCGCACTGGCGTGGGCCGCTGTCGAAGGGGGCAACGAGAAGCCGATAGCCGAAGCGTGGACCGACCCGCGCACGGGGCTGCCGCAGTCGAAGGCTCTTGCCGGAGTCGACTGGAACGAGATCGGTCTCCCCGCAGACGAGGTGCTTCCGTGGCTCGAGGGCATCTATCTCAACCACCATGTGATCCCGGATGCCGAGGGCACGTTGCTCGCGGCAGTGCTGGCCAGACTCGGCGGCCTCGACTGACCTGCCCCGAGCATTCATGCTTCTTCACCATCGAGTCGAACGCCGCCTCAGTGGTTGTGTTGTTGCTCGGTGCCGTGCTGCTGCTCACTCGCAACGGCGACGACCCCAACTGGTTTTCTTCACGTCGTGGCGCCGGTTTACCTCATTCTCGACTGGCTGCTCGCGCCAGGCCGACGCCCGCTGCCGTGGAGCACCCGGGGGGTCAATCATCATCTACCCCATCGTGTGGGTGGCCTACACGCTCATCCGGGGCCCGTTCACGCCGAACGAGGTTCTGGGGGAGCCGTACTGGTACCCCTACCCGTTCTTGAACCCCAACCTGTCGCCTAACGGATACCTTTCGGTCGCGTTCTATGTGATCCTGATCGCGCTGTTCATCGGCGCAGTTGGGGCGGGCGCGATCTGGGTCTCGCGGAGAAAAGCAACTCTCAAGACGCAGTGACAGTCGTTGGTAGGGTCGAGTCATGATTCCAGGACTCGACCAACTGACCAACGTGATTGCAATCGGCGCGGTGATCCTCGTGGTCATTATCGTGCTGGCAGTGCTGCTGCGCGGTATCAAAGTTGCCAAGCCCGACGAGGCAATAATCGTCACCTCTCGTCAGAAGGCACTCAAGAGCGGGGAGATCGAGACCGAGAATGCGGGGCAGCGGGTGGTCTTCGGATCCCGCGTGTTCGTCAAGCCGATCGTCGAGGCCTACTTCAAGCTCAGCCTGCGCAGCCGCCAACTGAATGTTCAGGCCACCGCGCAGACTCGGGATGCCATCACCATCCGCGTGAACGCGGTCGCAGTTGTTAAGGTGGGCGGTTCCGAGTCCATGGTGCGGGCCGCGGCCCAGCGCTTCCTCAACCAGCAGGACCAGATCGAGACCTCAACTGAGGAGGTGCTGAGCGGGTCGGTGCGTTCCATCGTCGGCCAGCTCACCGTCACCGAGATCATCACGAACCGTTCCGCACTCCAGGGCCAGGTGCTCGAGGCGGTGCGCGAGTCCCTTGATGTGCAGGGCCTCACGATCGACACCCTGCAGATCAAGGAAATCGACGACGATAACGGCTATATCAAAGACCTTGGCCGTGCGGAGGCGGCTCGCGTAAAGCAGGTCGCCGAGATCGCCGAGTCTGTCTCGCGCCAGGCGTCGGAAGAGGCGCGGATCAGCGCTGACCAGGCCGTGGCCGAATCGCAGCGCAAGCTCGACCTGCGAAACGCCGAGATCCAGAAGGAAACGGACAAGGCACGCGCCGAGGCGGCCGCCGCAGCCCCGCTCGCGGAGGCCATCGCGCAGCAGGAAGTTGTTGCGCAGCAGGAGATCACGGCCGGAAAGCGAGTCGGACTGCGCAAGCAAGAACTCGATGCCGAAATCCGCGCGGTAGCGGATGCCGAGGCTTACGCCATCGAGAAGAAGGCCCAGGCGGATGCGGCATCGGCCGTCGCCGCGGCGAACGCAGACCGCGATTCACGCCGTTCGAGTGCCGAAGCAATCGAGGCTGAGGGTATCGCCGAGAAGAACCGTCGTATTGCCGCGGCGGACGCACTCGCGGCGGAGGGTGAGGCCGAGGCCGCATCCATCCGCGTGAGGGGTAATGCCGATGCGGAGACGACGCGACTGAAGGCACAGGCGCTGGCCGAGAGCGCGGGGGACCTGCTGCGGCAGCAGATCATCGCCCAGTTGCCCGAAATCGTTCGTGCGGCATCCGAGCCCCTGTCGGCCATCGGAACTATGACCGTGATCTCGACCGACGGCAAGGGGTCTGAGCAGGTGGGTCAGAACGTGGCGTCACAACTGTCGACCGTCACTCAGATACTCAAAGACCTGGTGGGGATCGACATCGCAGACATCATTACGGGGCGTGCAACGGGCGCTGCGATCGGCGACGCGATCGCAGCGGCTCCCGCGCGGTCGGCACGACAGACAACCCCGGGAGCCGCTGCAAAGGCTAAGCCTGAGGCCTAAGCCTCGATCCACCGATGGGTTCGGGGTGGTGGCCTGATGTCGGTTTGATTGGCAGTTGTGGTCGTCGGCAGGGCTGAGTCTCGGGCCTCGCTGCCGGGTTGTGCGCCCGAGACGCCGAGCAGCGAGGATGGATCGACGAAGCAGAACGTCACCACAAGCTGCTCGCTCGCCTCGACGCGCTCATCGCCGACACGGAAACACAGACCGGATGACCCCCACCCTGAACCAGATCGAACGCGCCTGCGCCGACCTCGCCCGAGACGGCCAGTCCATCACGGTCGCGGCCGCCGCCGGACACGCTAGTGTCGCCCGCTCCACCATCTACCGCAACCCCGAACTCCGCGCCATGATCGAGCACCACCGCCAGGCCACTCCCAACGGCACGATCACTGCGCTCACCGAGGAAATTGCGACTCTGCGCGTGACCGTTCAGACACTCGCCGACACCGTCCGCCACCACGACGCGCAACTGCGCCGCCTTACCCGCGGCTGACAGCGTTACCCGGCCAAAACCCACCACACCCCCGATTAGCCGGATGTTGTTGGGACAACAGCACGGCCGAATCGTTCTTCTCGGTGCTGAAAAACGAGCGCGTCTACCGAACCGTTTACGCCACCAAAGCCCAAGCCCGCAGCGACATCGTCCGCTACATCGAGGGGTGCTGCAACAGCCGACGGCGGCACTCAGGCCCCGGCTACCGACGCCCCAACGAAGTCCACTATGGTTATCAACAGCCAGCCCTGGCAGCGTAGAAGAAACCACCCATTCCGCTATCCGAAATCCCCGCAGCAGCCCAGTTGGTGCTCGTTGCTGGTAGTGGCGGCGGTATCGGTCTGGGCGGTAACGAGCAGACAGCGGCAGCGCCGACGGCGAGAGGACTTCGCACGATAGTCCCATCGACGGAATCGTGGGTAGGGCTCATCTCGGTTCGCGTTGACGCCAGCGAACAAGCGCAACGACCGCGACCGTGAGGGCCAGAACAACCACGACGAGGGCCCCAATCGTCCACGGCGGGGCCGGGTCGGCGCCGGGGTCACCAAAATTGGGGACCGTCGGTGGTGGGTCAGTGCCCGCAATTCGGTTTGCATCAGTCGCGCGCACCACGATGTCGTCTGGTGCAGTCGGAGACGCTACTGAGGCGGTCACTATTGCCTGATACTCTCCAGCGGCCACTTCACCAACTTTCGCGCTCGCCTCGAAGCGTTGGCTCTCACCAGGCGCAAGTTCGAACGACCAGCGTGCGGCCGTGCCAGCGAGAGTTGAGCCGCTGGCGACGATGTCGAAGTACGAGGGCGTTTCGACCGTCAGTATCCCTGCGAATGCCTCGCCGCCATTATTTGTGACAGTGGCGACGTACACCAGCGTGTCGCCACGTCGAATCTCGCCAGCCTCGTCGGTCACGACCACGCTCAAGTTCGGCGGAGCCTCGGCGGGCGCTGGTGCAATCACCAGCGCCGCCGCGATGAGGAAGCTGACAGCGAATCCGATCACTGCACAGTCCAGAAGCGAACTCGCGTGCGCTTCCGGCGGTAAAGCAGAAGGAGTAGACCGCCGACTCCGAGCAGTAGTCCGGCAAGCCCGACCAGGGTCGGCATCCCTGTGACGCCCGTCACGGGGAGGCGGCGCTCGATCATTGTGAGGGTGGAGCACCCCGGATCGGTAGAGACCACGCAACTGCCACCTGTGTCGAACGTAGTCCGCACCACGTTGAGCGTTCGGTTGTCGCCACCCTCCGCGTTGACACGGAAAGAGTAGGTGACCTTTACAGTCTCGCCGATAGCCAATGCACCTTCCCACGTCAGGGTCGGCGCCGCATAGGTTGTCGTGCCAGTCGCGTCGTTGAGGTATGTCGCGTCATCGAGCACGCCGCTGAAGTCATCCTCGAATTTGGCGCTCGTTGCGGGGGTGAGGCCATCGTATGCGACCTGCCCGGTGTTGGTGACCAGAATTGTGTAGGTGACCGTATCGCGGATCTCGGCGATTTTAGTGTTGACAGTCTTTTCGACAGTGAATTCTCGGACGAGTACGACGGCGTCGCAATCGGGATCAGTGGCATCGCTGGTGCAATTGCCACCCTGTCCGGGCGGGGTGGAGGCGCGGTTTTCGAGACGGTGGTCGCCGGTGTCAGGGTAAGGGCTATCGATCTGCACCGAGTAGCGGATGAACCGCACAGGACCACCAACGGCAAGCGGACCGCTCGCGGTCAGCTGGGTGCCAACCACGGATCCCGTCCAGCCCGCCGGGAAGGTCAGGCTGCCAGGGACGATCGCCGAATCCGCAAGCACATCAGCGAGATCGTCGGTGACGATCGCGGGGAAGCCGGCGTCGTAGGCGACGACTCCTGTGTTGCGGATCGAGATCGTGTACTCCACGGTGGCTCCGGGTTCGACGACCGACTTGTCGGCGCTCTTCTCGACCTCGTAGGCGCGCCTGGGAAATTCGAGCTCGCAGACGGGGTCGTTCGAGGTGTCGGCGCAGTTGCCGCCGGGGCCGGTGGTCTCGACCCGGTTGATGAGCCGGTTGTCGGCGTCGATCGCGGTGATGATCGTCACCGTGAAGGTGATCGTGACGGGCGGCCCGCCGACCGGCAAGTCACCGGCCCACAGCACGCTCTGGGTGCCGACGTCGAAGCTGGCCGTTCCGCTGCTTGCGGTCAAAGTACTGGCGTCGAACGGGGCGCTGTTCGCCAGCACGTCGGTCAGCGGATCGATGATCGACGCCTGAAGTCCACCGGGGGTCGACGGGTAGGCGACTTGCCCGGTGTTGGTGACGGTGAGCGTATAGGTGATGTCGTCGCCGACCTCGACCGTGTCCTGGTCTGCAGTCTTGACGACGCGGTATGACTGGATGGGCGTGTTGGTCGAGCAATCAGGATCGCTCGACGCGGTGTCACAGTTCGCGAGCCCGGGCGGAGTTGTCACCCGGTTCACCAGACGGTCGTTTCCAGTGACGGGCGCATCCACCAGCACGTCGTATTCGACGGTGACGACGCCCCCGATGGGGATCGCTCCGCTCCACGACAGGCTAGGGGCGATGTAGGTCGCCGTGCCGCTGAGGGGCGGCGTCACGACAATGCTTCCGGGTACCAGGTCGCCGTCGTCCACGATGCCGGCGAATGAGTCGACAAAGGATGCCGGGTAGAGGGCGGTGAAGTCGACCTCCCCAGTATTGGTGACGGTGACTGTGTAGCGCACAGTGCCACCGGCGACGGTCGAT
>Ga0105046_10013691_pt1 | contig 12552 bp, 8 predicted proteins | sample MAT03_FD_78385 | JGI IMG/M metagenome (GOLD analysis project Ga0105046, IMG submission 78385) | Freshwater microbial communities from Lake Fryxell liftoff mats and glacier meltwater in Antarctica - MAT-03 (megahit assembly) | ecosystem: Environmental > Aquatic > Freshwater > Ice > Liftoff... | reverse complement strand
GAAGACGTTCCTGGTGAAGGGCTCGCTGACGGTGGCACCGCCGTGGCGGAGCTTCCGTCTTCAGAAGATATGTCGGATGCAGCAGATGACGCCGACGTCGAATCTGAGGAGGAAGAAGTTGTTGAATCTGAAGGTGAAGCTTCGGTGACCAGTAACAATCAATACCGCCGTCAACGCCGTGGCGGCAAGGGTGTCCGCGACATCAAGACGACCAAACGCAACGGCAAAGTTGTTGATGTGCTTTCTGTCATCGACTCCGACGAAGTGCTGATGGTCACCTCCCGAGGCAAGATCCAACGCATTCGTGCCTCTGACATCAACACCATTGGCCGCAACACCCAGGGCGTCCGCATCATTCGTCTCGACGAAAGCGACACGCTGGTGTCTTGTGCCGTGATTCCAGGCGATGTGATTGATGAGGAAGCGGCACGGGCTGTGGCGACGGCTGCGGCTGCTCAGGCTGCGTTGGCGGCGGAGAATCTGGTTGTGCCAGGGGTTGTTGTTGATGAACCGACCGAAGAAGATGTGGAGTGATAGTGTCTGATATTTAGAACGACCTGGATCGCAGCATTGGGAATGCATTCTTGTTCATGTCGAGATCACAGGCCAGAATGAAACGACGGTAGCCACTTGTCACTGGATAGTGGCGACCTGCGAATTTTACAGACGTTCGCGATAAGTCTGTTGAGATAAACATGTCATCCAAAAACTGCGATGTCATCGTGATGGGCTGCGGCGGATTTGGATCCGCAGCGATGTATCACCTGTCTCGACGAGGCCTGCGGGTGATCGGCATCGATCGCTTTCATCCTCCTCACGATCTGGGAAGTTCTCACGGCGAGACGCGCATTATTCGCAAGGCGTATTTCGAACATCCAGATTATGTCCCGTTGCTGCATCGAGCATGGGACTTATGGGAAGAACTGGCGGAGGAATCGGCTCAGCCACTGCTGCAACGTCGCGACCTGCTGATGTCCGGACCAATGGGCTCTGAGGTCATTCAGGGCGCTCGTCTGGCAGCGAAATTTCACACCCTGCCACTGGAAGAGTTGGCGCAGGCTGAAGCGATGCAGCGATTCCCCATGTTTCAGATACCAGCAGGCCATGAAGTGATCGTGGAATCCACTGCGGGAATTCTTCGAGTCGAATCCTGCGTAAAGCAGCATCTGGAACGCGCACAGGCAAGCGGCGCTAAGCTGCGATGTGGCGAAACAGTGCAAAAGATTTCAGGTTCGCCCAGTGGATTATTGGTGCAGACGGACCGAGCCACATATTCAGCGGGAGCAGGAGTCATGACCTGCGGTGCATGGACCGGGCAACTGCTTCCAGCATATGCAAAGCTGATCAGCGTGCTTCGTAAAACGATGTTCTGGCATCCGATTCAATCCGATGTCTGGGCCGACGCGAAACAAGCGCCGATCTTCTTTCTTGATACGCCAGTCGGTCAATTTTACGGACTACCGAGCGTCGATGGGCAGACAATCAAAGTCGCCGAACACACCGGTGGTGAGACGATTGCGGATCCATCGTTGGTTGACAGAATTAATCTGCAGCATGACGAAGCTTCTGTCAGTTCTTTTGTTTCACAGCGTTTGGTGCATATTGAATCGCGTTCGTGTCGGGCAGCGGTTTGCATGTATTCCATGAGTCCCGATGGGCACTTTTTGTTTGATCGTCTGACAGATATGCCGTTGGTGGTCGCGGGCGGCTTTTCCGGGCACGGCTTCAAATTCGCCAGCGTACTTGGCGACGCTGCCGCTGAATTGATACATCACGGCACGTCTTCGCTTGATGTTGATTTTCTATCGGCGAAGCGATTCGCCGCGAACAGACATTGAGCGTGCCACAAACCTCGGCCACTTATTGTCGATCACAAATGGTTGCCCGCACGTAAGCTGTGGAATCGGGTAATTCCTTTCCTGCCGCTCGCCTTAACCGTCGCAGGTTTGGCCTTTCTGCTCTTTCCCGCAACAACTCGTTGCAAATTGCTGGCTGGCCACTACGATTCGAGCGTGTGTGCATCCTGGCACACTGTGTAGATGTGTATTAAACCCAGAAGTCACGGGCAGGGAAGAACTGATGAGCCTGAATCACGCAGAACGCGCCGCTGAATTTTTGCCGAAAATCGAAGCATCCGATCCAAGCAGTAATCACGCTGGCACCACCCCCGGCAGTTTCGCTCGCGCGCCAAGAATCGCACCTGGACGAAAGGGCGCTCTGACTTTCGCATCGCCAGACACGCCGGGCATGCCGCCAGCGTCCGACAAAACGGCATGGGACTTCATGCCGACTGACTGGACTCTGCGATCCGGTTTCGTAAACAATTACGAACACGCGGCAGCCTGGCAGACACCAGAGAATTTCGAACCGTCAACACAACTTGAATTCGCGCGTCTGGGAATCACAACGCCAGAAATGCACCGCGTTGCAGAACGAGAACAGCATCTCACAGCCGAACAGATCCGTGACGAAGTTGCCGCAGGTCGCATGGTCATTCCCGCGAGCAAGCAGCATTTGAAATACCAACTGGAACCGATGTGCATTGGTCGTGCATCGCGTACCAAAGTCAACGCCAACATGGGAGCTTCACCGGTCTCTTCGGGCACGGATGAAGAAGTTGAAAAACTTCGCTGGGCAGAACGCTGGGGCGCGGACACTGTGATGGATCTTTCCACAGGTGGCGATTTGGACGCCTGCCGTGATGCCCTCATTCGCAATAGCTCGGTACCAATCGGTACAGTCCCGATCTATTCGATGATTATCGGTCAACGCATTGAAGTTCTCACCATCGAAATGGTGTTGGAAACTCTTGAGCATCAGGCTCAACAGGGCGTGGACTATTTTACAATTCATGCCGGCGTGCTGTTCGAACACCTGCAATATGTCAGAGATCGCCTGATCGGTATCGTTAGCCGAGGCGGTTCGTTGCTGGCAAAGTGGATGATTCACCACAACAAACAGAATCTGATGTACACGCACTGGGAAGAGATCTGTGACGTGTTGCGCCGGCACGACGTGACGTTCAGCATTGGTGATGGTTTGCGTCCCGGCGGTCTGGCGGATGCAACCGACGTCGCTCAACTGGCAGAACTTTCGACGCTGGGTGAACTCACCGAACGTGCCTGGCGAAAAGGCGTGCAGGTCATGGTGGAAGGTCCTGGCCATGTGCCGCTGGACCAGATTGAATTCAACATGAAGCTGCAGAGAAATCTGTGTCACGGTGCTCCGTTCTACGTGCTTGGACCGTTGGTGACTGACATTTTCCCCGGCTATGACCACATCACCAGTTGCATCGGAGCGACGAACGCTGCATGGCACGGTGCCAGCATGTTGTGTTATGTCACGCCGAAAGAACATCTCGGCCTGCCCAAGAAAGACGACGTCAAACAAGGCTGTGTGGCATACAAAATTGCTGCTCACGCTGCCGATGTTGCTTTGGGAATTCCCGGTACTCGCGATCGCGACGATGAACTCACCCGAGCCCGCGCGGCACTGAACTGGCAGAAGCATTTTGATTTGAGTTTCGACCCTGACATCGCGCGTGCGTATCACGACGAAGATCTGGATGTCGATACCGACTTCTGCGCCATGTGCGGCCATGACTGGTGCAGCGTTCGCATCAGCAAGGAGATTCAGGAATTCGCCAGCGGCAAAGCCAAAGAATTCGAATGGGAAAAAGCCAAGGTGACCGCAGCTCTTACGGCTGAGCAACGTGAGATTCTTGAAAAACGCGGCGTGTTGTCACCGGATGAAATTCATCGGCTGGCCAGCAAGACCAGGAAATCCGTGGGTGCTGATGACGGCAAAGGAAATTGCCACAGCGATTATGTGGACGCTGAAGTCGCGAAGAATATCCAGGTTGTGCAACTGGGTCCCTTAAAATCGTAAGCCGAAATTCAGCAGTGATCGGAATTCGGACGATGATCAGAACTATCAATATCAGGACATTCAAAACACTGGAGTCTGTCACGTTTGAACTGGGTTTGGTGAATGTGTTCATTGCCGCGAATGGCAGCGGAAAGAGTAACTTGCTGGAAGCCATTGGAGTCTTGTCGGCTGCGGCTGATGGACAAGTGAATGATCAGGCACTGCTATCGCGAGGCGTTCGCCCTGGCCTCCCGGCGCTTTACAAAACGGCTTTTCCGGGGCGGCACAAAATGCCTCCGCATCTTTTCTTTGGAGCCATCGGCGATGATGCAAAGTATGAGGTGTCTTTGCACAACCCGCTTGATGACCCATCGCCTGCATGGAAATATAAGACAGAGATCTGGGAGAGTGGAGGCAAGAAAATCGTCGGTCGTTCACCAGCGCAAGCGGAGAAGACAAATCCTGAACGAGGGCTTGCAGCACTCAAGGCAGTCGAGGTTCCCCACGGTCCTGGCATCGGGCTTTTGAATGCCTTACAGGGATTTGTGATCTATTCACCGACGACGCCAGTGCTGAGGGGAGTCGATCCAGAGCGGCAACCTCGAAAACCTGTTGGACTATCCGGCGGACAGCTTCCTCAGGCTGTTTCAGAATTGCTTCGCCAGCGGAAAAAGCCGGGGAAGAATCCGGAATTGACACAACAGATCTGCAGGGACGCATTGGCGCTCATTGATTGGGCCAAAGCGTTTGGTTCTTCTGACTCAAAAACGATGTCACTGTCTCCGGCAGCGGCAGCGGGAGGTCGAGTCGTTCATTTTCGCGATCAATTCATGCGATCGGGGCGCAACCTTCTTTCGGGCTATGATGCATCAGAAGGCGCTTTGTATGTGCTGTTTCTTGCTGTGATCGCCGGTCATGACGACAGTCCACAGATTTGCGCAATCGACAATGCCGACCATGGATTAAATCCTCGTCTGGCGCGTGCATTGATGAATCGTCTATGTGATTGGTATATCAAATCAGACAATCGACAACTTTTGCTCACAACGCACAATCCGCTCGTGCTGGACGGATTGCCGCTCCAGGATGATCGCATACGCTTATTTACTGTTTCTCGAACAAACACGGGACGGACAGTAATTCGGAGAATCGAAGTTACACCGGAGATGCTGCAGAGGGCTGCTGAAGGATGGACCTTGTCTCGTTTGTGGGTCATGGGACACCTTGGCGGAGTACCCGATGTCTGAACCATTGCGAATAGCCGCTGCTGTGGAAGGAGCAACGGATGCCATTGTCGTGCAGGCAATTATTGAGGCATTGCTTCCGGAAACTGAATTTGAGTTTCAGACGGTTCAGCCGGAATCCTCTGCGGCATTCGGCAGCACAGGGACCGGTTGGGTAGGCGTATATCGCTGGAGTCGGCAAACCACGATGGAAGGTGGCGGTTCGTTTTCGGGATCATCTGTGGTGAGGTTTCATGACGTTGTAATCGTGCAGATCGATGCGGATGTTGCTGGTGTCACATATGCCAGCGGCAGCATCATTGACTCACCGCGAGATGACCTTCCTTGTGAAAAATCCTGCCCTCCTCCATCCGCCACAACGAATCAATTGCGATCGGTCGTCTTGAATTGGCTGGGTGAAAAAAATGTACCGACGCCGTTAGTGTTTTGCATGCCTTCAAAGAGTATAGAAACTTGGGTACTCGCGGCGATCTGCCCAGACAACCGCATGGTGAAACGGGCAGATTGGGAATGCCGTGACAATCCGGAATCTCGACTGGGAACACTGCCGAAAGCACAACGTTTCGCAAAGACCCCGGCAGATTATCGTGCGCGCCGTGTCGAGATTACCTCGAATTGGGCCTCCGTCGTCTCAAGATTGACGGAGGCTGCACGCTTTCAAAAAGAATTTGAAGACGCAGTCAAAGATCGTTAGTTCGATGAAAATCGTCTGGAATCGACCATCAGAAATCGCACAAATTCGACTCAAATTGCTCAATTCAGAAACTCCAGTTTTCTATGGCTCGGCCGGGCGTCATTCTTCCAATACTGCAAAACTGGAGTTGTCACAATTGCGGTGGCTGCTGCCGGGAACATCAGATCGTTATCACGGCCGCCGAAAAGAGCCGCATCGATAAGCAAAAGTGGACGGCGGCAGATGGCGTCATTGCCGACCGTCCATTGATCGTCGCTCACGGCGAGGATTTTCGCCTTAGCCATCAGACAGACGGGGCGTGTGTATTTCTTGACGAACGCGGACTGTGTCGGATTCACGCCAAGTTCGGTGAAGCGGCCAAACCGCTGGCATGTCGAACCTATCCGTACGCCGTGCATCCGGCTGGAAACTCAGTAACGGTGAGTCTGCGTTTTAGTTGTCCTTCGGTGGTACAAAATCTGGGGGAGTCGGTATCACAGCAGCGGCCGGCATTGGAACAACTCGCGACGGAGATTGTCCCTTCGGCCTACACGGCTCCGGATGGACCGGCACTGTGGGGCTCCCATGGAAAATTGCCGTGGGAAGAAGTGACGCGACTGCTTGCATTCGTTGAGCGTGGTTTGTCTGTGGGCACAAATTTTTTTGCAGTTCGGCTAACTCGCGTTCTGGCGTGGATCGATCTACTTGAAATTACTCCCGCGGAATCGTTCCGAGGCTGGCAGTTAAAAAACTTATTGCCGGTCCTCCATGAAACTGCAGTTCGTGCGATTCCGGACGATGATCTGCCTGTGGTTCAGCCGTCTGGCATCGCTCGCATGATGTTTCGGCAATGGATCGCTCAACTGTTACGCCACGATACCGAATTGACGGCCCGTGGCGGTCTGAAGAGGCGTATGCGACTGCTGAGTGACGGCGTGAAATTCACGTTTGGGCGAGGTCGTGTGCCTGACATCGCCGATCCGATTTCGGTACGAGTCGCCTTTTCCAGAGCCGATGCGAAATCGATGGATTCAGCGGCCGCCACGACTGCAATGCCGACGTTTTCGCAACTGGAAAATGAGTTTGGCGGACGCAACGCGGAATTTGACGAACTCTTCGTGCGATACTTTCGCGTGAAGTTGCAAGGCATGCATTTCTGCGGACCGGCCTTCTACGACATGTCATTCATCGACGGATTTCGCAGCCTGGCGCTGATGTACCCGGCAACATTATGGGTCGCCCGCATGCGTGCCGCTCGCGATGGCCGAAAAGTGATCTCACTGCCGGACGTGCAAGCCGCGCTGGCCACGATCGATCACAACTTCGGCTATTCCCCCGCACTCGGCATGACTGCGGCAAAGAATCGCATCAAACAACTGGCCAGGATGCAGCAGATCGCAATTCTGTGCAACTGGTACAGCAAGTAACGCGGCGAGCATTCAATTGTGGATGTTGGCGACTTGTAAGAGTTCAGAGTTCTGGCGACGATCTTCTTCAATGGCCTGCGGCTTCAGCCACGAAGAAAACCTCAGCTGCGGCAGCAATTGTTTTATCCATTGACTCCGACGTCTTTAGTGGTAATATATTACCACTGGTAACTGGTTACCATGTTGATACTGGAGATGTTCGATGGTCAAAAAGAAGATGGCTCAGGAGTTGGGCCGACGGGAACGGCAGATTCTCGACATTGTCTTTCGCCTGGGTGAGGCCTCGGTTTCTGAAGTGCTTGCGGAGATGCATGATCCGCCAGCTTACGATTCCGTGCGGACGATGATCCGGCTGCTGGAAAAGAAGCGGCTCGTGCGACATCGGAGAGACGGCAGCAAATACGTGTACTCGCCAACTCAGTCGCACAAAACGGCCAGCCAGTCTGCTTTGCAGCATCTGATGAAGACGTTTTTCCAAAGCTCCATCGCTGACACGCGTGCCGCTGCGATTGACCTGAAAACGGACAACCTGAGTGATGAAGAACTGAATCGACTCGAATCAATGATCGCTAAAGCTCGAAAGGAAGGACGATAATGTTTCAGCACCTTTTATCTTTGATCAGTGACGGCTGGTTGCCACCTGCCTTGGATATTGTGACAAAGTCGAGCGTGCTTCTGGTGTTGACGTCGGTGGTATGTTGTTTGTTGCGTGAACGTTCCGCATCACTGCGTCATCGGCTTTGGACGTTGGCGCTGGCTGGATGCATCGCAGTTCCCGTAATAGCGATAGTCGGGCCGCAGCTTCGGATTCCTTTGCTGCGTGCAAACCCGGTAGAGCAAAAAGACATAACCAGCCTGACTTCGAAGGGAAGCAGCACTGAATGCTGCGAAGTGGAATCAGGCACAGCGGTTGGCATGCCGACACCTTTGCCTGAGGATTCAAACGCTGCTTCGTCTTCTGAATTGAATTCGGTTTTCTCATGCACAATCGAAGATGCCTTAGATAGCGAAAACGCAACATCCGGTACCGCAGACTCATTTATGGTCATCACTTATGTCGGCTGGCAGTACTGGCTGCTGGCAATTTGGTTGGCGGGATTTCTGTTCGTATTGATCCGGCTTGGCACCGCCGCGTTCTTGCAACATAGACGAATGGTAGAAATGAAACCTATTGATGACATCGACTGGGCAACCTCCGTCGCCGCTATCGCAAAACAGCTTGGCGTAACGCGATCATATTCAACGGTCCAGTCGCCGACAGCAGCGGTTCCTATAACCTATGGTGTGTTCCGTGCCGTGATTGTTGTGCCGCCAGACTGGTCGAAATGGAGCGACGAACATCGACATTGCGTGTTGTCCCACGAACTGGCACATGTGCAACGCTTCGATGTTGCGATTCAACTGTTTGCAAGAGCCATCGCCGCAGTGTATTGGTTCAATCCCTTGATTTGGTTGGCTGTGTATCGATTGCGCGTCGAGCGAGAATTCGCTTGCGACGACGCGGTGCTGTTATCCGGACGGCGACCGAGTGACTACGCCGATGCTTTGCTGACGACTTTGCGGCACTATCGCCGACGTCGCTTTGACCTTGGAGTCGCGTTGGCGGATTCCGCCAGACTGGATAGCCGTGTCGAAGCCATTTTGGATCAGAATCGACGACGACATCCACCGGGCCGAAAGGCAAAATTCTTCCTGACTATCCTGATCGTCTGTTGTGTGTTTCTGATTGGAGCGGTCACACTCACCAGAGGTGTGGCAAGGGAAAATGCGACGACCGACGAAGAGCACTCAGATGCTGATCCAGTCGCGGGTTTGAGCAAATCGATCATCATTCGTGGCGTCGTCACTGGACCCGATGAACGGCCAATCGCGGGTGCGGAGCTTTACGTCAATGTCAAGGAATATCAGGACTCAATCAAGCTGGGTACGAGTGACCCCGACGGAGCGTTTCGTTTTGAAGTGCCACGCGAGACACTGACTCGCATGGTCAGTCCGGGAGTTTTTCTCGGACAGTGCAAGGCATCGCTTGTAGCGGTCGCGGAGGGCGCTGGAGCGGCATGGGAGTTCCTGCCTTCCGAAGACGGCGGACGATATGGCGACATGAAACGTGAATACGAAGTCCGGTTGCAGATGGTTGAAGACCTGCCCATCAAAGGCCGCATTGTTGACGAAGCGGGTGAGCCTGTCGGGGGAGCTGTGGTGTCGGTCGATTACATTCACGAGCTGCGTGGCAAGACATGGTACAAGATGTCGCCAGCCATCGAAGCTCTCGATGTGAATTCGATTCCCCAGCAGGAAATCGATGTGAACGGCTGGTCTTCGGATCAGTATCCGAGGGCCTTCGGATTTTTGCGGGCGACCACGGATGAATCTGGTTACTACACTCTGACGGGGCTGGGCAGTAATCGGGCCGTTCGATTAGTGGTCTCGGGACCAGGCATACAGAGTCCGCCAACTTTCTCAGTTCTCGTCCGAAAAGACGGCAGCGAGTTCGCTCAAAAGGTTCGTGAAAAGTACCCGTCACAGGGAGATGCTCATGGCGTGCGTTTGTTTGGCATCGATTCGACAGTCGCCGTACATCGGGCTCGAACGGTTGCCGGCACAGTGCGTGACGCAGTGACTGGCGAGCCGGTTGAAAACGCCAATGTCTGTGTGCTGGGAGGCACACGCGTCTATACTCTTCCGAAGTGTCAAGTCAGGACTGACAGGATGGGGAAATTCCGACTCGTTTGCAAACAAGAAGAAACCCAATTCACCGAATTCACAGTGGTCGTCGATGGCGATAAACATCTCTATCTACCCGCAAGTCGAACATTCAAAAGCGTCACTGATACCGGCGAGACCACCGCCGATTTTGAAATCCCACGCGGCGTCCTGATTCGCGGAAAAGTGGTTGAAGTAAACACAAATCGGCCGATCGCTGCAGAGCATCGCAATTTTTGCGACGATATCCAACCGGGGCCATTGTATTCTGGTTATGCCAAATATTATCCACTCAAGGAGAACCAATGGCTCAGCGATTTGGGGCAAGAATCGGTCTCGATACCGTTCTCGTATGTTCAATCGAATCATATTCGATGGGTACACATTGATGAGAAGGGCGAGTTTCATGTGGCTGTACCGCCGGGGCGAGGAGTTATTCTCATCGAGGCACGTCCACCGATGGATACATGGACAAGTGGCTCCGTCCCCAAAGTGCCATACCTCACGATCGCTGGCGATGTCACAGGCACAAGATATTTTCGGGAGACCCCAAAGCCAAACGAGTTGACTTTCCCGGGCATGCAGAAACCTATCGAGGCGGACGACTTTCACACTTACAAGTTGATCGATCCGGCCGATGACAGCGATCCGCTTGATCTGCGGTTTGAGGTCAAGCTGCCGCCGACCCAGACGATTCGCTTTGTCGACCCCAACGGCGATCTAATCACCGGCGCGAAGGTTGCGGGGCTTGTGCCTCGAGGCCAGACCGGTGAAATGCAGGTGGCAGACGTTCCGGATTCCGATGCAGTGGCCTATCTTGACGTTAAGAACGCAACGCCTCGGAGGGTTATTGCGATCAGCCTTGACGGAAAATTCGGAGCTGCCACATCGATCACAACGCAAAGTGACTCGCCGCTTACGATTAAAATGCAGCCGACTGCTTCGCTCAAACTCCGATTGATTGACAAGACCACCGGGAAACGGGCATTTGGCTATAGACTCCAACTCCGATACGGCCAAGGTGTCACCTCAATTTATGGATTAAGAATCGATGCGGTAGAAGAAATCATGATCGACAAAAGTGGCGAAATCACAATCACCTCCATCATTCCAGGAGAGCCTCTATCCCTGACACTCATTCCGCCACAAGGAATGACGGCCAAGTCTCAGGAACTTGAAAGCCTGGCGATGGAGCCGGGTGAACTGAGACTGATTGGCAATGTGCAGGTGGAATGATGTGATGATCGCAATTCCATCCCCTGATTTCGATTTGGCATTTGGCCAGACTTCTGCGCCAGTCGGAATGCTATTTCTGGACTACTGCGTAGAATCGCGAAACGCTCCCTGATTGAGATAGAATTTTCAGTTTGCTTGTGTAATCCGGAGGCTTGAGTGAGTCTTCATGTCAGAGAGATTCACAATCCAGGCGGAAAAACATGCCTCCCAGTCCCCCGGAAACTCGAGCGAGTCTGATCTTCTTCGGCTGCTTTGACGGTGATCACGTTGACTGTATCGTCAATGATCGTGAAGAGGATGCGATAGCCGAGGCGTGAGCCAAGACCAAACAGTGCCTCTCGAATCTCATACGGAAAGTCTGGATTTTCAAACGCCAACGGCTTTGACTCTGGCATCACTCGAGCGAGGAGATCTTTTCAAAGATCGCAATTTTCCATTCGAGCGCCTTATCCTGCGAATGATTCGCGGCCCACCACCTGGCATTGCGAATGACGTCGTCAGCAGCGCGCTTTGAAACCAACACGCGAAACTTCATGACTCGTTGGGTGTTGGAAAGCCACATTCGTCTTGAACGTGAGCATCCGCTTCCTGAGCCGTCATCATCCGGCCAGCTTCCATATCGACAATGCCTGCAGCGATCGAAGCGTACATCTCTTTCGTGTAGAGGGCACTTCGCAATCGGCGGAGGATGCTGGCGTCTACAATAACAAACGTCTGGTCCGAGCCGTCAGCCTGGCACTCGACGCCGTCCGTTTTTACGAAGCGAGTTTTTCGAGCTCCTCGATTATCGCATCTCAATTGCGCGACGCCAAGTCATCAATCGACGCAAAACCTGGCTGCTGTTAGACTCCTTAACAAGGAGACCAGACGAACATGCCGCTGTTAGATCATTTCCGACCACCACTGCTCAACACAACATCATGGGAAGGCTTCCATGGTGGATGGCCAATGGCCATCGTGCAGGAGTTAAATAAGGTTCTACCGGATGAGTTCACGGCTGAACCGCGTGTTCACATGGGGCCGTATTTCGAAATTGATGTTTGTGCTTTCCAGCCGGATGCTTCGTATGCGGCCGCAGGAGGCAACTCGGAAAATTCGGGAGGCATTGCGACAGCGACTTATGCACCGCCCGAAGCAACCTTGGCTACCGATGTTGATTTCGGCGACCAATATGCCTACGAAGTGCTGATCTTTGATGTGTCCAGGGGTCGGCAATTGGTGGCGGCGATTGAACTGGTCAGCCCGGCAAACAAGGACCGACCGAAAAACCGTGAAGTGTTCGTGACCAAATGTGCGGCGATGCTGCAAAACAATATCTCTGTTTCGATTGTGGATTTGGTCACCATTCGTCAATTCAATTTGTACTGTGACCTGCTGCAGCGAATTGAACGCACCGACCCAG
>Ga0105046_10013690_pt1 | contig 12552 bp, 14 predicted proteins | sample MAT03_FD_78385 | JGI IMG/M metagenome (GOLD analysis project Ga0105046, IMG submission 78385) | Freshwater microbial communities from Lake Fryxell liftoff mats and glacier meltwater in Antarctica - MAT-03 (megahit assembly) | ecosystem: Environmental > Aquatic > Freshwater > Ice > Liftoff... | reverse complement strand
TTGCTCTTACGCCTGCCCGTTTGGCGCACCGCAGTTTCCATCAGCGGGCACCTTTGGGGTACGCGGCAAGATGGACAAATGCACCTTCTGCGCCGGTGGCCCAGAGGCCAATGGCAGCCAGGCCGAGTTTGAAAAGTATGGCCGCAACCGGCTCGCCGAAGGCAAGCTGCCGGCTTGTGCGGAGATGTGCTCCACCAAAGCCTTGCTGGCGGGTGACGGCGATGTGGTCGCCGACATCTTCCGTAACCGGGTCGTGCAGCGTGGCAAGGGTGCCGAGGTCTGGGGCTGGGGCACGGCCTATGGTTCCAAACAGGCAGGCCAGCCTGCAGGAGGCAAATCATGATGCGTCTTGTGCTAACTGCTGCTGCTGCTGTCCTGGCGCTTGCCGCTTGCGGCGAAAAGCCTCAAACCGCCACCGGTGCGAAAAGCGATACCCCGGTGTTTCAGGGCACCAAAAATGCCTACAATGCCCCGGGCTGGAAGGCTGGCGACAAGACGGCGTGGGAGCAACATCTCAAGACCCGCCTGCAGAACGGGCAAAACGAATACAACCGCGTCAAATAAGGGGAGTGCCCATGCAACGCCCATCGCGAGTCCTGGCAGCACTGGTTTTCCTGGCTTGGGGGTGGGCGGCTGCCGTGTCAGCCCAGACCACGGCCAGCCCGGCTGCACCGTCGGCAACTGCTGCCCCTGCGGCCGCTTCGGCGACAGCGTCTTCAGGTGGCATCAAGAGCCAGAATATTTTTGAGGTCAAACCTGACGCAAGTAACGACCCGAATTACGCGAGCCAGACCAATGCCGAGCGCGCCAGGGTGCAGCCCGGCAACAATGCGCCCATGTGGCGCCAGGTCGGTGAGGGTGTGACCGGCTACAGCAGCCTGCCCAAAAGTCAGGCACCCGAAGCCGGCAACCTGATCCAGCCTTTTGTGCAATACCCGGGCTCGCGCCTGACCAATGCGGGTGATGCCTGGCGCCAGGTCCGGAACAACTGGATCATTCCCTATGGCGGTTCGCTGTTGCTGATTGTGCTGGCGGCAATTGCGATTTTTTACTTCAGCAGGGGCACCATCAAAAACCACAGCGCGGACACGGGTCGCAAGATAGAGCGCTTCACGCCGTTTGAGCGCGCAGCGCATTGGTCCAATGCCATTGCTTTTTCCATACTTGCCATCTCCGGCATCGTTCTGGCGTTCGGCAAATTCTTTCTGTTGCCGGTGATGGGCCTCACGCTGTTTGGATGGCTCAGCTATGTGCTCAAAACGGCACACAACTTCGCCGGCCCTCTGTTTGCCGTTTCGCTGGTGATTGTGTTTTTTACTTTCCTGCGCGACAACTGGCCGGAAAAAAGCGATTTGAAGTGGCTGGCCAAAGGTGGCGGCCTGATCTCTGGGGACGAGCCTGCGTCCCACCGTTTCAATGCCGGTGAAAAAGTGGTTTTTTGGGGTGGCGTGTTTTTCCTGGGCATCATCGTCGTGGCCTCGGGCCTGGTGCTCAACTATTTGATCCCCGGCTTGGAATACACCCGGGGCAACATGCAGGTCGCTCACATGGTGCACGCCGTCGCGGCGGTGCTCATGATGTGCATGTTTCTGGGCCACATCTACATCGGCACCCTCGGCATGCAGGGTGCCTACAAGGCTATGCGCACCGGCTATGTGGACGAGGCCTGGGCCAAAGACCACCACGTCTATTGGTACGAAGACGTGAAAGCCGGGAAAATTCCCGCCCAGCGCAGCGAGCCGATACCGCCTGGCCACACCGTCCAGGTTTAACGAGAGAGTTGTCATGAACAAGATTTTGATCACTGCCTGCCTTGCCAGCCTGCCCTTGCTGTCACTGGCCAAACTTCCGGCCTTGAGCGACGAGGCCAAAGCCAAGGCCGCCGAGACGGCTGCCAGGGCCGCTTGGACCAGCAAGTTGGACAGCTATCAGTTGTGCAAGGCGCAGGACAAGGTGGCTGCCGGTTATTATAAAAACGCCAAGGCGGCGGGCAAGGAAACCCGGCCGGCGACTACGGCTCCCACCTGCGCTGACCCCGGCGTGTTCGCCTACTTGCCACCCGAGGCGCCCAAACCCCTTGAGGCTGCCGGGGCACATTCGCCTACCGCCACAGCCGCCGCCCCGCCGAACACCCGGCAGCCCGACGCGGTGGTCAATCCCGCCCCTGCCAAGAAACCCTGATCACTTTTTTCCGCTGCCCAAGGCCGACCCGCAAGGTGTCGGCCTTTTCCTTTTGCGGTAGTCTTGCGATATGCCTTTGCCTTCATTGCCCCGACTCACCCGTGCCCAGGCCCCGCTGACCTGCGAGATCGACGCCGTCAACGAGTTTGGCGAGGTCCAGGCCGTTGCCATCCCGGCCGAACGTGCGTTGACCGTCTATGTGGACAAGCGCGAGCTGGTCACCTTGATGACCCTGGGTGCGCATCCCGAGCTGCTGGTACTGGGCTATCTGCGCAACCAGCGCCTGGTCAAACAGGCGACAGACATCGAGTCCGTCACGGTGGACTGGGACGTGGGTGCCGCCGCCGTCAAGACGCGCCACGGCATCGAAAACATTGAAGAGAAAACCGCCAAACGCGTGGTCACCACCGGTTGCGGGCAGGGCAGCGTGTTCGGCGGGCTGATGGACGAGGTGGACCAGATTGTGCTGGCGGCTGATGCCCACATGACACAGGCCCAGCTCTACACCCTGGTCAACACCATCCGGTTGAAAGAAACAACATACAAATCCGCAGGTTCTGTACATGCCTGCGCCTTGTTCAAATTGCCAGCCCAAGCGGGTGGCGACCCGGACATGCTGCTGTTTGTAGAAGACGTGGGCCGCCATAACGCGATCGACACCATCGCGGGGTGGATGTGGATGAATACGGCCCCCACGCTTGTCGCTTCGCGTACTGCGCTGCCCCCCGAGGGGGCGCTGCGCCTGCGGCCCGGCGAAGCCGGATCTGCGGCCCCGGCTGGTGGAGAGGGAGCCCCCGCAGCAGGCGTTTCACCGACCGATCCCGGCCTGGAAGGTTTGGTCTTCTACACCACAGGCCGCCTGACCAGCGAGATGGTCATCAAGTCGGCGCAGATGGGTGTGCCGATGGTGGTCTCGCGCAGCGGCATCACGCAGATGGGCCACCAGGTCGCGCAGGTGGTCGGGTTGTGCGCCATCGGCCGCGCGACGAACAAGCGTTTTGTCTGTTATTCCAGTCCGCAACGGCTTCACTTGCAGCCGGAACTGGCGGGTCCCAAACTGCGCGCACGCGCCACAGAAGCCTGAGAACGCCCGTGACATCATGCCGCCATGCATAACGAGTCTCAAGTTCAACACACGCTGCCCGGTATTCCCGAACCCTTGACAGGCACGGTCGGCCCTGGTCGGCGTGACCGCGCCAGCCTGCCCACTGCGCGTTGGGTGGCAGAAGGCCTGCGCGCTGCGTTTTTCCGCGCTCCCCGTGTGGCCGGGCACGCGCCCGCGCCCTGGCAGGTACTGGTCATTGCCGTGTTGGTGTTTGCGCTGGACATCGCGCTGATTCGCATGGAAGTCGCTGGCCCCGCGCATTTCGACGTGCAAGCCTGGCTGTCCACCTGGTGGTCCGCGGTGCTGGGGCTCGGGCTCGCCTGGTGGGCTTTTCCGGAGTCGGGCGCTGCTCCGGGCACGGTAGGCCGCACGTCTTCCCGGCCTGCTGGCGTAGCGGCATTTCTTGTCCTTTGGCTGGTGGCGGGCCTTCCCAACCTGTTGCTGGGGCAAGGCCTGATCGGCGCTATTGGGCAGGGCTGGATAACGGCGGACGTGTTTTCGCAAGACTGGTTTTACTGGGCCATCTATGGCGTGTGCACCGCGTGGTACCTCGGCGTGAGCGCTGTGCTGATCCTGCGTTTTACCGGCTGGAATTGGCGCGCCGCAGTGTTCATGCTGGCCCTGCTGGCCGCTGTCGGCCTGAACATCGGGCAATTCGAGGCACGCTCCTGGGTCAGCGACCCAACACGCGCTGCCCAGGCCGAAGACACGCGTCCCCGGCTGCGCCTGAGCCAGGAAACCATGGAAGCGCAACAGGCGCTGTGGCAGCGTAACGTGACCGCCATCGCAGCAGAGCGTGCGGGCGTAGTCGATGTTTACGGCCTGGTGTTTGCGCCCTACGCGGCTGAAGATGTTTTCCTGCGCGAGAGCACCATGGTCAGCGGCGTGCTGGCTGATCGTTTTGATGCCGGTGGCCGGGTCATCCACCTGCTCAACCACGCGGGCACTGCGGCCACCCATCCGTGGGCGACGCCTCTGAACCTGCAGCGCGCCATCGAGGCACTGTCCCAGCGCATGGACCGGGACAACGATGTGCTGGTGGTTTACCTGACCTCGCATGGCGCGCGCGACTTCAAGCTCGCCGCCTCGCACTGGCCGCTGGAGGTGGCGCCTTTGAGCCCCGCCGACCTGCGCGCTGCGCTGGACAAGGCGGGCATCCGCAACCGCGTGATTGCCGTGTCGGCCTGTTATTCAGGCGGCTGGGTCGATGCGCTGGCCGACGACAACACGCTGGTCATGACGGCAGCAGACGCCACGCACACCTCTTACGGTTGCGGCCATCTGTCCGAGCTGACGTTTTTTGGCCGCGCGGTGTTCGACGAGCAGCTCAGGACCACACGCTCTTTCGAGCAGGCTTTTGCCCGTGCCGTGCCGGTGATCCAGCAGCGCGAGATCGACGCCGGCAAGGACGACGGGTTTTCCAATCCGCAAATCAGAGTGGGTGCCAACATCGGCCCGGTGTTGCGTGCGCTTGAGCAGCGCCTGGCCGGCCCGCCCGGTGCCTTGCCCCCGCCTGACGCCGCAGCGGCAGCGCCCGCCACCCCCCAAACCCGCCCCTGAGCCAGGGGCAGGGGCTTTGCGTTAAGGTTAAGAGACTGGCTGCAAATAATGCGCGGCACCCTATTATTTACAGACAAGTTCCAATCCATGAACCCACTTTTTCTCAAGCTCGGCTGGCGCACCCTGCTGCGCGACCTGCGCGCGGGCGAGTTGCGCCTGCTGATCGTGGCGGTCACGCTGGCGGTGGCGGCCCTGACTGCTGTCGGCTTTTTTGCAGACCGCCTCAAGGGCGGTCTGCAGCGCGATGCGCGCCAGCTGCTGGGCGGCGACGCCGTGCTGCGCAGCGACGGCCAGACGCCCGAGGCCTTCATCGCCAAGGCGCGCAGCCTGGGCCTGCAGGCGATCTCCACCGTGACCTTCCCGACCATGGGCCGCGCGCTGGAGGCCGACGGCGGTGCCAGCAAACTGGTGGCCTTCAAGGCCGTGCCCGAAGGCTATCCGCTGCGCGGCAACGTGACGGTGGCCGACAGCGTCGAGGGCGCCGGTGCGGCCACCCGCGACATCCCCGCACCCGGTACCGCCTGGGCCGACGCCTCGCTGCTCGATGCTTTGGGTCTGCGCGTGGGCCAGACCCTGCTGATGGGGGACGCCAGCTTCAAGCTGACGCGCGTGATCGTGCAGGAGCCCGACCGCGGCGCCGGCTTCATCAACTTCTCGCCGCGCGTGATGGTCAACAGCGCCGACCTCGCCGCCACCAACCTGATCCAGCCGGCCAGCCGCACCAACTACCGCTTTGCCGTGGCGGGCAGCGACGCTGCGGTCAAGAGTTATGTGCAGTGGGCGACGCAGGAAGTCAAAAAGCCCGAAGTGCGCGGCGTGCGCATCGAGTCGCTCGAAAGCGGCAGCCCCGAAATGCGCCAGACGCTGGACCGCGCCGAGAAATTTCTCAACCTGGTGGCCCTGCTGGCCGCGCTGCTGAGCGCTGTCGCGGTGGCCATCGTGGCGCGCAGCTTTGCCGCCAAACATCTGGACGACTGCGCCATGCTGCGCGTGCTGGGCCAGCCGCAGCGCACCATTGCGCTGGCTTACACCTTTGAGTTCGTGCTGGCCGGCATGCTGGCCAGCGCGCTCGGTGTGCTGATCGGTTACGGCGTGCACTACGGGTTTGTGCTGCTGCTCGCAGGTCTGGTCGGGACGGTGCTGCCTGCGGCCACCTTCTGGCCGGTTGCCTTCGGCATGGGCATGGGTCTGACACTGCTGCTGGCTTTCGGTCTGCCGCCGGTGCTGCAGCTGGCGCAGGTGCCGCCGCTGCGCGTGATCCGCCGCGATGTCGGCAACCTGCGCCCCGCGTCGCTGGCGGTGCTGCTGGTCGGCGTGGCCGGCTTTGCCGCGCTGCTGGTGGCTGCCAGCAGCGACCTCAAGCTGGGCCTGATCGCGGTCGGCGGTTTCGCTGCGGCCGTGGGGGTGTTTGCCGCCAGCAGTTATGTCGCGGTGCGCCTGCTGCGTGCCAGCGTCAGCGAAAGCACGGCGCCGCGCTGGCTGGTACTGGCCACGCGCCAGCTGTCGGCCCGCCCGGCCTATGCCGTGGTGCAGGTTAGCGCGCTGGCCGTCGGCCTGCTGGCGCTGATGCTGCTGGTGCTGCTGCGTACCGACCTGATCAGCAGCTGGCGCAATGCCACGCCGCCCGATGCGCCGAACCGTTTTGTCATCAATGTGCAGCCCGAGCAGAGCGAAGCCTTCCAGCAGGCGCTGCGCGACGGTGGCGTGAAAAAGTTCGATTGGTACCCGATGATTCGCGGGCGGCTGGTGGCGGTCAACGGCCAGGCTGTGACGCCCGACGACTACGCCGACGACCGCGCCAAGCGCCTGGTGGACCGTGAGTTCAACCTGTCCAACAGCAGCGACTTGCCGTCTCACAACCAGGTGACCGGCGGGCGCTGGACCGCCGATGAAAAAGATGCCATCAGCATCGAGGACGGGATCGCCAAAACGCTGGGGGTGAAGCTGGGCGATGCCCTGAGTTTTGACATTGGCGGGCAGATCAAGGTCGCCAGGATCACCAGCCTGCGCAAGGTGGACTGGGGCTCGATGCGCGTCAACTTTTTCGCGATGTACCCGGTGGCGCAGCTCACCGACGTGCCGGTGTCCTACATCAGCGCCTTCCGCGCGCCCGAGCGGGTGGCGGCTGTGGCCGGCCAGCCGTCACCACCGAGTTTCGACAACGCGCTGGTCAAGGCCTTCCCCAACATCACCAATGTCGACACGAGCAGCACGATTGCCCAGGTGCAGCGGGTGCTGGACCAGGTGATACGCGCGGTGGAGTTTTTATTCGGCTTCACGCTGGCTGCCGGACTGGTCGTGCTGTTTGCCGCCATCACCGCCACACGCGAGGAGCGCGCGCGCGAGTTCGCCATCATGCGTGCAGTCGGTGCGCGTGCTTCGCTGCTGCGCCAGGTGCAGCGTGCCGAGCTGGCGGGCGTGGGCCTGCTGGCCGGCTTTCTGGCGTCTATCGTGGCGCTGGCGGTGGGCTGGGGCCTGGCCCGTTTTGTGTTCGACTTCGCCTGGACCGGCTCCTGGACGGTGCCGCTGTTCGGCAGTCTGGCCGGCGCAGCGCTGGCGCTGGCGGCCGGCTGGTGGGGCTTGCGTTCGGTGCTGAATACACCGGTGGTTGAAACCCTGCGCAAGACGCAGTAAGGCGTGTGGTTGCCCCGGCCCACTGATGCTGTCATCCCGGACGTGATCCGGGATCCATGCTGCATGAACCGACCGCTGCCGTGCAAGCGCGGCATGGATTGCGGATCAAGTCCGCAATGACAAGTTGTCGCAGTGAGTCATTTTCCTGAAACATCATGCAAATCGAAGAAAAACCACCCAGTACCGCGCCTTTTGCCACGCCCTTTGACTGGATGGGCGGCGAGGACCGCGTCAAGGTCCTGGTCGAGCGCTTTTATGACCTGATGGACCTGGAGCCCGCCTACACCGCATTGCGCGCCGCACACGGCAGCGAGCTGGTCAAGGCGCGTCAGCACCTGTTCTGGTTTTTATGTGGCTGGCTGGGTGGTCCCCAGCATTACACCGAAAAGTTCGGTCACCCCAAGCTGCGCCTGCGCCACATGCCCTTTGTCATCGGCATTCTGGAGCGCGACCAGTGGCTGGCCTGCATGGACCAGGCCATGGGCGAGACCGGTGTGGATGAAGCGCTGCGCGCGCGCCTGCGGGCCTCGTTTTTCCAGACCGCCGACTGGATGCGCAACACGCAGTTGTGAGAACCTACGATCTGCTGGTAGAGTCTGATTTCCAACCAGAGGAAGTTTAATGAAAACTGTCGTGGGCTGTGTGAATGCTGAAGCCGAGATTGAGCATCCGCAGCTTGCGCTGCTCCATCGGGCAATTTCTTCAACCCACAGTGGCGTGACCATCGCGCGTGTCAGCGGTGGTCAGCGTCTGCTTATTTACGCCAACTCTGCTTTCTATCGGCTCACTGGTTTTGCAGCAGACGAAGTGATTGGCAACGATTGCCGGTTTCTTCAAGGCGAACTGACACAGCAACCAGGCTTACAGACGCTTCGCACTGCATTGGCGCAGCAGGTTGAGGCGACCGTTCTTCTGCGCAACTACCGCAAGGACGGGAGCGAATTCTGGAACGAGCTGACCGTGTCACCTGTGTTGGACGAAAGCGGAATACTGACTCACTATGTGGGCATTCAGCACGACGTCACGCAGCGCGAGACAGACGCCCAAGCCATTGCAAAGCTCAACCTGGAGCTTTCTCGAAAAAGCGAGGATCTGGCACTGGCCAACGAGGCCTTGCGCTCGTTCGCATCATCTGCGTCCCATGACTTGCGGGTGCCGCTGTCGTCGATCAAAGGTTTTTGTAGCCTTTTGAGGAAAACGATTGCTGCGGAGCAGAACAGCAGGGCCGATCATTACATGGCACGTATCGAAGCCAATGCAAACCGCATGGAGCTGTTGATCAAGGCTATGTTGAAACTGGCGTATGCCACTTCAAGCCCGCTAAGTTTTATCTCCTGCGATCTGTCCTTGATGGCCCGCGAAGTGGTCGACGCCTCTCAAATTGCCAGCCCGGAATTGAATGCCGAGGTTCATATCGAACCGGGACTGCTTGCCTTCGGCGACCCTTCATTGCTACAGTCAGTGTTGCAAAATTTGATAGGCAACGCGCTGAAGTATTCGTCCAAGACCCCCGGCGCCACCGTGCATTTTGGTCGCGAGACCGACAGCGAAGCCGAGCCGCGATTTTTTGTAAGGGACAACGGCGCGGGGTTCGACATGAAATCTGCAACGACTTTGTTTGGTGCCTTCCAGCGCTTTCACTCAGAAAGTGATTACGCCGGGACGGGGGTGGGTTTGGCGACCGTTCGCCGGATTGTGACGCGGCACGGCGGCGTCGTCTCCGCTGAGTCCACACCCGGCGCAGGAGCGGTGTTCTATTTCACTATCGGCACACCGCTGCCGCAGTAAATAAATCACCCTGTCTCAGTCAGGCTGGCTTCTGTCAATAGCAGACGAAACCGGCTTCCCCGTGCGTGGACCGACCGATGCGAAACCGAGCGATCAAGGCGCAGGTCGGGCAGGAGTTGGTGACGATGCCGGTGCTGCGCCCGCTCGGTTCCGAGCGGCTGGAGGCGCGCCACCAGGCCAGCATGTTGATGAACCGCCCGCCCGTGGATGAGCGGCGTAGGCTGGCCACAGGCCGGCCGCCTCGCTGGGTTCCGCGCGAACTGGTGCTGGACCTGCAGGGTATTGAGGCCGCTGGCCTGGCGTTTGCCGCCACGCTGCATGCCGAGGCGCTGGCGCTGGGGCTGCGGCATATCACCTTGCGCAATGCGCTTGAGGACGTGGGTGCCCAGTGGGTGCAGATTAAACAGTGACTCCTGCCAACTGCGTCATACAATGGCGGTATGAATTGAGAGGTATGCCATGGAAATCGCCGACGTCACCCTGGCCGAACGGGGCCAGATCGTCATCCCCAAAGAGGCGCGCGACGCTTTGGGGCTCAAGCCGGGCGCCCGGCTGAAGTTGCGGGTTGAGGGTGGACGCCTGTGGATCGAAAAGCGGGTGCAACTGGATTTGTCGCGCTGGATCGGCAAGGCGGTCGATGACGGCCTGAGCACCGATCAGGCGCTGGCCGAGCTGCGTGGCCGCCCCGCGCCGTGGCCGGACAAGCAAACCGCCGTGGCCAAGCCCGCGCGGACCAAGGCGCGCGCCAAAACAGCCAGCCAGACAGCCACCAAGGCGGTCAAACCCGCCCGTAGCAAGGTCGCATGAAAACCGCAGTGGACTCCAGCGTCCTGTTCGACATCGTCAAGGGGGCGCCTGGCGCGCGCGCGGCGCAGGCCGCGCTGGAGACCGCCCTGGCGCATGGCAGCCTGTGCGCCTGCGCCGTGGTGCTGGCCGAATTGGGCCGCTACTTCAAAAGCAACCAGGACCTGCAGGCCTTTCTGGCCGACTGCCAGATCGACCACGACCCCCTGTCCACCGCCACCGCGCTGGGCGCAGCGCAGATCATGCGTGCCTACGCCCGCAACAAGGGTCCGCGCGAGCGCGTGGCGCCCGACTTCCTGATTGGCGCCCATGCCCTGCACCAGACCGATGCCCTGCTCACCTCGGACGGTGGCTTTTACCGCCAGTACTTCAAGGGCTTGACCGTGTTGGCCCCGACCTGAAAGCAAGCCCATGCCCGAAATCGTCTTCAAAGGCAAAGAGTACGTTTACAACCATCACCTGACGGCGTTCATGAATAAAATCGGCCTCCAGCCCTTATCACACGGGCGTAACCAGCTCCTGAATTGATAGCAATTGAAGATTCAGCTCTGCGCCAACAGCACCACCAGCGCGCCCGCGCCGCCTTCTGCCGGCCGCGCCTGTACAAAGGCGATGACCTCGGCTTTCTGGATCAGCCAGCTTTGCACCCGGCCTTTGAGCACCGGCGTCTTGCCGGGCGAGCCCAGGCCCTTGCCGTGCACCACACGCACGCAGCGCAGGCCGGCCTTGTGCGCCTCGCGGATGAAGGCCGACAGCGCATCGCGCGCGTCCTCGCGGCGCAGGCCATGCAGGTCGAGCTGGCGCTGGATGCTCCAGTTGCCGCGGCGCAGCTTGCGCAGCACGTCCGGTCCCATGCCAGGCCGGCGAAAGCTCAGTGCCTCGTCGGTGTCGAGCAGGGTCTCGGCATCAAACCCGTCAGAGAGTGCCTCGCGCATCACCGCCAGTTCGTCGCGCTGTTGCTGTACCGCAATCGGTGCGGGTTGGGCCAGCGGCAATTGCGCCCTGCGGCCCGGGTGTCCGGGCAGATGTTTTGCCGGCAAGGCCTTCACCGGGCCAATGGCGTGCGAAAAAAGTTCTTTCTCGGCCTTGGCTTTCGCCGCAGCAGCGACGCGCGCAGCTTTTCGCCCGGCCTCCAGGCGGGCGCGAGTCTCTATTTCCAGCTTGACGGCTTTCAGGCCCTTGAGGTCCTTGATGGCGGGTGGTTTGGCGGCCATGGGTTCAGAGCAATCCCAATTCCGCCATGGACACCGCCTGCGTGCTGGTGACGACAAAGTGGTCGAGCACGCGCACGTCCACCAGCGCCAGCGCGGCCTTCAGGGTTTGCGTCAGGGCCTCGTCGGCGCGCGACGGCCGGGCTTCGCCGCTCGGGTGGTTGTGCGCCAGCACCACGCTGGCCGCCTGCAGCGCCAGTGCGCGCACCACCACCTCGCGCGGGTAGACGCTGGTTTGCGTCAGCGTGCCGCGAAACAGCTCCTCCAGGGCGATCAGCCGGTGCTGGCTGTCCAGAAACAGCACGGCGAAAATTTCATGCGGCCGACTGCCCAGTTGCAGCTGCAAATAGTCGCGCACCGCCTGCGGGGTGGCAAACAGCGGTTTTTCCTTGAGCTGCTCCGACAACGCGCGGCGGGCCAGCTCCAGCACCGCCACCAGTTCGGCGCGTTTGGCCGGGCCGCCCAGGCCCTTGATGCGTTTGAGGTCTTCTGCCGTGGTGTGCAGCAGCCCGGCCACGCCGCCAAAGGTGTCCAGCAGCTCCTGGCCCATCTGCAGCGCGTTTTTGCCGGGCAGGCCAGTGCGCAGCAGCAGCGCCAGCAGCTCGGCGTCGCTTAGCGCGCCGGGGCCGCGGGCCAGCAGTTTTTCGCGCGGGCGGGCGTCTTCAGGCAGGTCTTTGAGGAGCATGGGTAAGCATAGCCGGGGCGGGGGTGTGGAAAAGCAACCTGATTTTGCCCCGCCAGACCGCGCTTTCTACAATAGGGCAGTTTACAAACCGCTGCCAGCCGCCAGGGCTGCCCCGAAAGTTTTATGTCTACCGTGGAAACATCTGCTCCCGCCCTTGTCCAGCCAGGCTCGTTTTTGACCTTGCACTACCGCATGGCCGGCCCGGACGGGGCCAACATCATCAACACCTTTGACGGCAAGCCTGCCACCCTGAGCCTGGGCACCGGCGAGCTGTCGCCGGCCATCGAGCAGCGCCTGCTGGGCCTGCCGGAAGGCACCCGCAGCAGCTTCGAGCTGGCAGCCGGCGAAGCCTTTGGCGAGCGCAACCCCGATCTGCTGCAATGGGTGGCGCGCAAGCTGCTCAACGAGTTGGGCGAACCGAACGAAAAATACAACATCGGCGATGTGGTGCAGTTTCCGACGCCGGATGGCAGGGGCCAGTATGCCGGCGCGGTGCAGCAGGTCAAGGCCGACGGCGATGCGGTGCAGTTCGACTTTAATCACCCGCTGGCAGGCCAGCCGGTGGTGTTTGAAGTCCAGGTGAT
>Ga0105046_10013689_pt1 | contig 12552 bp, 10 predicted proteins | sample MAT03_FD_78385 | JGI IMG/M metagenome (GOLD analysis project Ga0105046, IMG submission 78385) | Freshwater microbial communities from Lake Fryxell liftoff mats and glacier meltwater in Antarctica - MAT-03 (megahit assembly) | ecosystem: Environmental > Aquatic > Freshwater > Ice > Liftoff... | reverse complement strand
TATTTTGGCGTCAGCCAACCATCTTTTGAGGCGAATAGCCGCGCTATTTAACGAAAAAGATGGGACGGATGACGGCAAAAGAATGGCATCAAATTGGGAAGTTATTTTGACACCGTTCCTAAGATACATTCCGTCCTTTTCAAAACCCAAAACATTAGAAGCATCGAAGTAGACCGTAGCAGCTGGCAGGGAAAGATTCCACCGTCCTGCACGGTACTAATTCAAAATCACCACCTTCGTAATGATCGCGTCCGGCGTATCGAAACTGGCTTCGCTGGTGGCGTAAATCAGGTAGACGCCCGAAGCAGCACGTCGACCGGCGTAGTCGCGACCGCTCCAGACCGCCTGGCCGCCAAGGGCTTTGCCTTCGTATATCAAGTTGCCGGCGATATCCGTGATTTTTACATTGGCATCGCGGGCAAGGCCGTAGATAGCGATCGGGCCGTCGTATTCCGGCCGCACCGGGTTGGGATAGGCATACGGCATCTGGCTGTTGATCTTTCCGCCTTCTGTGGCTTCTGCCCGCAGCGAAATGACGCCTTTCCCGGTCCCGATCCACACCTCGCCGGTCTTTGAATTGATCGCGATGTCGTTGATTGTATTGTCGAATAAAGGACTGTTGGTGCTGGTAAAATTGGCCTCCTGGGTGAGGGCGTCGGGCGATTGAACGAAAATGCCGCTGGTCGTGCCGAACCATTTTCGGTTGGCGCCGTCTATGGCGATCGCGCGTACATCTTCCGTTTCCAGCAGATAACCGTTGAAATCATCTACGCTCACGATCCGGCGGCGGCCCGTACAACTGGCATCGAATACGTTACTCCCGCACTCGAAACTGACCACGCCTTGTTGTGTGCCAACCCATACGTCGCCCTCCAGGTCCACAGTAATGCAATTGACCGAATTGGTTGGAAGGGCGCTGTTGGATGTTGTAAAAATCCGGTAGCGGTCGTCGGCCGGACTGTCGATATCGTCGCCGCTGTCGTACACCATAACGCCGTTGTTGAAGGCCAGCACGAACCACTTATAGCCGCTTTGGTCTACCGCCACCTGCAAAAGGCCCTGGTTGGGTGCGCCGGAAAAATTGCGCAAGGTGCCGTCGGCCTTTAGCACAGCGATCGGAGCGCCTGCGGCGTAATTGCTGAACCACAGGTTCTCATCTGCGTCGAACGCCATACCGGCGATGGCCGTCAGCGTGGGGCCGGAAGACCCTGCGCTTTGCAGGATGGAGTTTTCCTTGGTATATTTTTTTGTGAAAATTCCACCCGAAAATTCGAGTAATCCGCCGACAAAACTGCCTACATACACTTTGTCCTGCGTAGGATGCGGCGCTACCTTCCACATATCGGTGTAACTCAGATTTTCCTGTAGCTCCGGGAATGTGCCGTTGTTCCAGCGTTTCCAATTGCCGCTTTTATACACGTATACGCCGTCGGGACCGAATAAAGCGCCCAAACCGCTGGGCGGCCCCGGTGTAGCGACGTACGTGGTGCCGTCCGGCCCGATGGCAATGTCGGTGCTTTTGTGGTTAAAAGGCGAATTATAACTGAAACGATCGCATTGATTGGTAGCCTGGTCGAAAAAGCGAAATTGGTTGTCGAGGTCGGCAAACCAGAATTTTTTTGTCCCGTCTTCTACAGCGTATAAGGGATATTGTGCTTGACAGGGCCCCTGTATTTCCGAGCGGACACCCGAGGGTTCCAGGTATTCTACGGAACCGAACCCACTGGTTTGTTTCCAACCGATAACCAGGCCGGCGCCTTCACTGCTCAAGTATGCCACATTTCGGTCTGCCTGCGATGCAATGTTCCCGAGCACTGAGCCGTCGTACCCATACAGCGTATTGCCGATGCCGAAGTACAAAAGGCCGTTTGCAACGGACATGGCATTGACGGGCATACCCACCGGAAAACCCGCCGCAGCGCCCAACATATTCCAACGGCTAAAGTCGGCAGGGTTAAAATCATTGGCTGGTATGCGAAAAACGCCTTCTTCGGTTCCTGCATACAGGGCGCCCGTATACACAGCAATAGAAGTAACGGGTGTGCCCGTAAACGTAGTGTATTCCGCTTCAGCGCGTTCAAGGTTGAGTTTTATCACGCCGAATCCACAGGCTATGTAAGCGAATTTGCCATCGAATGCGACGTCGTATATTTTCTTATCCCCGATAATATTGAAGTTTTTGGCAATAAACGGCAGGTTCAGAACCGCGCCATTCTTCGGATCATAGAGATCAATGTTACTGTTGGAATAGGTCAGCAACAAAATTTTCGTGTCTTGGTTATAGCGGATAAGCCCCATCCCCACATCGCTCAGACCTTCCACTTTTGTCACAAAACGGGGCGATCGGTCAGCCTTGTCGATCTCCACCACCGCCCATTCCGTGGCAATGTAAACCTTGGTTTCGCTCAATGTGACGTACGTGGCGCGCTGCCAGGGCAGGTGCTGCCGCCATTCGCCGATGGCGATCGGCGGAAATGACAGGGTGTCCGTTTGGGCGAATATTTGTGCAGAAAAACAGCAAAACAGGAGGGTAAAAAGGCTGAGGCGCATATTTTAAAATGTTCTTTGTTCTTGAATGTCGGCATTAGGTAGCCTTGCAATGGCGCCTGACGGAAAGCTTAGGTTGTCTGAGTATACCGCTTACTTTTGCCGGGCCAATCTTTACATAAAACATGCAACACCCGCATTTTACCCGCCAGTTGGAACTGCTTCGGCAGGAAAAAGAGGAAGATTTAAAACAGTTTCTGCAAGCGGTGCGTGAACGACCCTTGTCCGAGCGGGTGGAACAGGGCTACACCTGGTATCCCCTGCAGGTCCTGCAAACCGGTTTTGCCCTCGGGGATAAGGCGTTCGTCGTGGTGGAACGCACCACACGTTTGTACGAACCGCATCAACTCCGGGCGGGCCAGAGCGTCAACTTTTTTACCAACCAGCCGCATGTTGAACAGCCTGAAAAACAAGGTATTATCAACTATGTTGAACGAAATCGTATGAAAATTATCCTCAACAGCCGCGACGTACCCGACTGGATCGGACAGGGGCTGCTGGGGGTGGATACGCTGTTTGATGACCGGAGTTACCGGGAAATGGAAAAAGCGCTGGAAAAGGTCATAAAAGCGAAGGGCGACCGGCTCGCGGAGCTGCGGGATATGATGAGCGGCAAATTTCCGCCTTCTTTCGAACCTGGTTTCGACCAACCCGCCACCTGGGAAGCCGAAAGTAGCCTGAACGATTCTCAAAAGTCGGCGGTGCGCAACATCCTGCACGCTCGCGACGTGGCGGTGATCCACGGCCCGCCTGGTACGGGCAAAACGACCACTTTGGTGGCGGCCATTAAATTGTTGTGCGAACGGGAAAGCACCGTTCTGGTGACCGCGCCCAGCAATACCGCAGCCGATCTGCTCACCGAACGCCTGAGCGAGCAGGGCCTCGAGGTTGTCCGCATCGGCAATATCAGCCGGATCGACGACCATATCCTGCCCCATACCCTGGATGCTATTTTGGGCCGGCATCCGGAAAGCAAAAACATTAAAAAAGTGAAAATCCAGGCGGCGGATTACCGGAAACAGGCCCGGCGCTATAAACGCTCGTTCAATGCCGAAGACCGCCGCGAACGCGAACACCTTAAACTACAGGCCCGCGAACTGGAATCCTGGGCCAAAACCCTGGAGGATCGGCTGGTCGAACAGGTCTTGCGCGGCGCCCAGGCCATCACCTGTACGCTGGTGGGCGCGGCGCACCCTTTGCTGGAACGGTATACCTTCCGCACCTGCGTGATCGACGAGGCTGCCCAGGCCCTGGAACCGGCCGCGTGGATTCCAATTGCAAAATGCAGCCGGGTGGTGCTGGCCGGAGATCCATTCCAGCTGCCTCCGACCGTCAAAAGCCTCGACGCTGCGCGAAATGGACTGGCTAAAACATTGATCGAGCGCTGTTTAGAGACAATACCCGTAGTGGTTAGCCTGCTCACCATGCAATACCGGATGCACGGGGCGATCATGGGGTTTTCCAACCAGTATTTTTACGAGGGGGCCTTGCAAGCCCATGATTCGGTTCGCGAAAAACGTCTGCTGATACTCGAACCCGGCGGCGATGTCGTCACGGTGTTTGGACCCGTGGTGTTCGTGGATACGGCCGGAACGGGTTTTGAAGAGCGGGTACAAGAGGCCGGGACGGGCAATTCCAGCCGTTCGCTCAGCCGCTACAATCCCGAAGAGGGGCTGTTGATCCGGGAACATTTGCTGCAATTGTTGGAGAAATTCCCGGTAGATGCCCGGCCGAGCGTGGGGATACTTTCGCCTTACCGCGAGCAGGTCAATTACCTCGAACAAATGATCCGCCAGGATGAAGGGCTGGCCGGCTTACTTCATACCCGGGGTCAGACCGTGGCGCCCTCGTCCAATCTAATCACCATCAACACAATAGACGGTTTTCAGGGCCAGGAACGCGATGTCATTTACCTCAGCTTAGTACGGTCCAATGCCAAACACGAGATCGGCTTCCTGTCTGATTACCGCCGCATGAACGTAGCCATGACCCGTGCCCGTATGCTGCTCGTCGTCGTCGGTGATTCGGCCACCATCGGGCAAAACAAGTTTTATCAGTCGTTTCTGAATTATTGCGACCAACACGGGTCGTACCAGACGGCCTGGGAGTACATGCGGTAGGGCTATAGTTTTCTCAAGACGGCCACAAACCCGCCGCCGGTAGCCATCTCGGCGGCCAATATCTCGCCGCTTTTCAGATGACCAACTGTCCGGCGGTAATCCTGCGCGGCCCGGTCGGCATTTATACCGTCGCGGTAATATTCAATTTCGTATTCGCCTTTGGGCAAAAAGCCGGTATCCAGTTGCAGCGTGCGCGCCGTCCAGTCGGTCATAGCGCCTATGTACCAGAGCCCGTTCGCCGCCTGTCGCGCCACGGCGATGTAGTTGCCGACCTCCCCATCGAGCGGCACCGTGCGGTCCCAAACCGAGGGCACGCGGGACAGAAATTGAAGGCATTCCGGTTCTTTGCGGTAATTGCTGGGGCTGTCGGAGAGCATTTGCAAAGGACTTTCATACACAACGTATTTCGCCAGTTCGTGGCAACGCGTGCCCATCGAGGCCGGGCGGCTCCAGGAGGGCGCCCAATCGCCTTTTTGGACGTTGAGCATTGCACCAGGCGTATAATCCATCGGTCCGGCGCTCATGCGGATAAACGGGATTGTCACGTTGTGTTCGGGGTCGATTCGCTTTAATTGATCCCATTTACAATTTTCAAGGCCGTAAACGCCTTCATACGTGACCACATTCGGCCAAGTACGGTGCAGGCCGGCCGGTTTACAGGCGCCATGAAAATCCAGCATCAGCTTATTTTTGGCCGCTTTTTCGGCTATTCTCCAGTAAAACTGCACCGCCGGTTGGTCGTCGCGCTGCATAAAGTCGATCTTCAGGCCTTTGATCTCCCATTTTTTGAGGTTGGGCAGGATGATTTCGAACTGCTTGTCGATGGTCGTCCAGGTAACCCAAAGGATCAGGCCCACGCCTTTTTGTTTGGCATAGACCGCGAGCTCGTCCATATCGAGCTCCGGTTTGATCATCAAGAGGTTGCCCGTCAGCCCCCATCCTTCGTCCAGGACAATATATTCCAGGCTGTTTTCAGCGGCAAAATCCACGAAATACTTATAGGTTGGGGTATTGATGCCCGCGCGGAAATCGACGCCGTACAGGTTGAGGTTGTTCCACCAGTCCCAGGCTACCTTGCCGGGCCGTATCCAGTTTGGTTGGGCAATGCGGCTGGGCTCGGCCAATAAATAAGGCATCTGATTGGCGAGCATGTCGGCATCTCTGGCCGACACCAGAAAAAGCCGCCAGGGATAGGAGCGTCGGCCCTGTGTAAGCGCTATGTATGGCTCCCGGTCGGTGGGTTGAAGATCGCGGTTGGTCAATTCCACCGTGTATTTGGGGTACGCCGGCAGCACTCCGCGCAACTGCCCGTTTTTAGCCGCCGTGCCGGTCAGCCACAAACCCGGGTAATCCTGCAAATCGGTTTCGGTGAGCAGGATTTTGATTCCGTCTTCCAGGGTGACTAAGGTGGGCAAACTGGCCAGTTTCCGTTCGTTGAGTTCGGCGGGTGTGATTTCCTTACAAACCCGCTCGTTGTGCGAGTAAAATGATGATTCTTCGGGAAAAAAGATTGTTTTGCAACGTGCCGGCCGGAAGGCGTAGGTTTCATCGCGGACAATGACCTTGTTTTTAAACTCCGTAAAAAAACGATACGCCACTCCTTCGTTGTAAGCCCGGAACGATACGCCCCAATCGCCCTGGCAGCGCAGGATCAGTTCGTTAAAACGTTCTTCAATGATCGCGCTTTTCTGGTGCACTGGCGGCGCTACCGTAGTGTCTGCCTTGTTTTCTTCCGTTTTCAGTATGGTCGGGGTCAGCCCGAGCACGCCGAAGCCTTCGATGTTTAAGGCCAGGGGGGCAGCGTCCGTGAGCGCTTTGCCTTTCCGGGAGAGTTGCCAGGTAAGGCGTGGTGCGGTTTCTACCTGGAGCGTCAGCGCACCGTCGGGGGAAGAGAGGGTGTAGGTTTGGGAGAAAAGGAGGACGGGGGAAAGGAGAAGTGCAAAAAGGAACATACTTTTCATGGTACAGTAGATATTCGTAAGATGTAGTCAAAAGAATGCGCCAAGTTTCATCGGGATGATATCCGGAATTGAAAGCATTCGGATACCTTCGATTTCTTCAACTGGAAACAGATACGGGTAGGCGTGTTTGATCAGGTCAATTTTCACGCCATCGATGTTAACAAGTAGCGTTTGTCCACGTTCATCTATTTTGAGTGCCTCTGGAAATGCCTCGCGTATGGCATCCCAAACCTCTGTGGTGAATCCGCTTTTGAGCATGCTCAAATCAAAAATCGCCCATTCTCATAAATCTTCCCCCCGTCGGCCCAAATCTCGCCGCCCTGGGTCATATCCGTAATCATATCCCAATGCACGACCGATTCGTTCTTGCCACCGGTTTGCGGGTAGCTTTGCCCGATGGCCATGTGGATGGTGCCGCCGATTTTTTCATCGAACAGGATGTTTTTGGTCATCCGGGTGATATCGTAATTGGTTCCTATGGCGGCTTCGCCGAAACGCCGCGTACCGGGCAGGGTAAAAATATAATCGAGGAATTCCTGTCCACGCCGGGCTTCCCAGCGCTCGATGTAGCCATTTTTAACCCGAAGCGTCACGCCTTCCACCTCCGTGCCCTGGTATATGCAGGGATAGGAAAAACGCACCGTGCCGTTGACGCTGTCTTCTACCGGGCTGGTGTACACTTCGCCCGACGGCATATTGGTCTGACCGTCGGAGTTCATCCAGATGCGCCCCTGGGTGGAAAAAGTAATATCGGTGTCGGCATTTAGATAACGCACCGTGGAGCAGGCATTTAAATGATCCACAATGCCTTGCTGATTGGCGCGTACCTGCAACCAACTGGCCATCGGATCGGCGTCGTAGAGTTTGCAGGCGCTGAACACAAACCGCTCATAGTCGCTCAAACTCATCCCGGCTTCCTGGGCCGACGCATCGGTTGGGTACTGGCAAAGGTTGCGTTTCAGTTCGCGCGTGGCGGTTCGCGCGAAGTAGGCTTTGTTGATGGCCGCCAGGGCGTCCATCCGGATTTTCGAACGCTCCTGCGTGGCGCCGCTCGATTCGCGCAGGTTGAATGGCGCCCGCACGGCTAAGTAACAATCAAAGGTTTCCATGCCTAAGCGCATCAGGGTCGGAGGTATTTGCAGGGCCTCCTCGGACGCGTTTTCAAAAAAAAGCCGCTCCCGTTCCCGAAAGGCCAGGTCGCATTCCACGAGTGCCGCACCGGCAGCATAGGCTTCACGGTACACTTCGCGCACCAGCGGTTCGGCCAGCCAGGTGCTACTGATGAATACTTTATCGCCTGGTTTTACCTGCATGCAATAATGGGTAAGCAGGCGGGCGTATTTGTTTAAGATCGTTGTCATTTTAAGGAGTAATGATGAATTTTTTGATTTGTGGGGTCCTTGTTTATTCATCATTTATCATTCATAATTCATCATTATTTTAATTGCCTTGGTGATTTTTACGCCAACAACCGAACACATTCCCTCCGCATTTTCTCCAATTCCTTCACCATATCCGCCTGCTTCCGGGCTAAAACCGCCACCTTTTGCCGTTCGCGAACCCGCCGCAGGACGTCGAGATATCGTTCTGCATAAAAGCCCAGGGCTATAAACAACAACACAACACCCAAGGCCTGCCAGCCATCGGCCAGGTAATGCATTGCCAGCCGCCAGGCGCCCCAAAGCATCGGCGGAAAGGTAAAAAGACCCACCAGGATTTTAACATTGGAATCGTAGCCAATGTACAGTTTTAGTTTTTTTGCCACTAGACCGGGCAAGTAACAAGGCAAAAACCAAAAGCCGTACCCTGCCATAAAAAATGGCAAGCCAAGCGCCAGGCGCAGACCATCCGACAAGGTTTTCGGGCCTGCATCGGGCGCAGTGAAAGCGGCCAGGCCCTGCTCGCTCAGACCGTGTTGCGCCAATTGATCGAAATAGGCATTGGTTCGTTCGCGCAAAACGGCGTCGTCCAGGAATTTTGCCGTGAGTTGCTGACTGCGGTAAAATGCCTCCTCTTGCGGAAGCGGCCGTTCCTGTTGCAACATCGTTTCCAATCGGGTGATAAACTGCTCGCCGGCATCGTCGCGGGTGTGGATTGTGAGGCCTTTTAGTTGGTTTTCAAGATGTTGTGTCAAAATATCAACGGCCGTTTCAGGGTCTTTCGCCCAGGCCTCCGCCCAGTCGCGCGCATAGACCGGCTCACCCGCATTGACCACAACTTCGCTGCGGAAAAAATTCGGGCGATTGTATGTCAGGCCGACCGGGATGATTTTCATTTCGCTTTTCCATCCATTCCGGGCTTCCATCCCGAATGCGATGCGGGCTGTTCCGGTTTTGAGCGGCCGGATGAAGCGGTTCATCCAACTCACGCCTTCAGCGGCGATGTAAAGCACACCGTATTGCTCCAAATGCAGGTACGATTGTTCGAAAGCCGCATCGTTGTTGCGATCTTCCCCATCGGCTACGTCTTCTTTTCGTTTGACCGGAATGCAGTAGAGGCGGGTCAGGAGCCAGTTGCTCACCGGGTTTCTGAACAGGCTGTAATTGGCTAAAAAAAACATTTCCTGACGGATGGAGAGGCCGACATTGAGCACATCTGTCAGCGTACTCGGATGATTGCTGATCACGATGGCCGGGCCGTCGAAGCGCAGGTTGGGGCGACCTAAAACCAGGCGCCGGCGATAATAAACATTGAGGCCGGCCCAGGCGGTGAACCGCAGGAGCAGGTAAATCAGGCGCAGAATCGGATTCAGCCGGATGTTTCGGTATGGCATATTGTTGCGGGCTTACCGCAACAGGGCAAGCCGCCGTAAATGTAGCGCGTCGCCAGTATTGATCGACATATAAAAAATACCGGAAGGAAAATTGCGCAGCGAAATCTGTAAAAGCGGGCTGTTATCGCCTGGCCACGCTGCCAGGCGTTGACCGCCGGCACTCCAAAGGGTAACTGTTTGGATACCTGCCCCTTCCGATTTTACCTGCACCAAATCGCTCGCCGGGTTTGGGAAAATACCGATTGTTTCAAGGGTTGTTTGGTCCTGAACGCCACTCACCGTACACCCGAAAGTAGTCAGTTGCGCAGCCACCGAAGCGTTCCGCGCACTGATAAAAGATTTCAGCCCGGCGATCCCCGAGCCGCCCGGCGTACCGGGCACGTTGATATCCTGCGAAAGATTCAGTTCGAAGTTCGCGTTGCTGAAAAATTTCAGCGTATCGGCATACACGTCAGTACGGATCAGATCGGCTAATGAATCGATGCGGGCATCGAGGGCGGCATTGCTGAAATCGGCCAGCAACACACAAAGTCGCTCGGCTAAGGCGTAGTTTACAGTCAAACTATCCCAATAATCGGGTTGGGCAAATTGAAAACGGATCTCGTGAACGCTCCAGGCGGAGAAGAATTGATCGCCCTCATTTTGGGCTGGAAGCGAAAGAACGTAAAAGAGCAGGAAGGAAAGGGTAAACGCTTGTTTCATACCGGTGTTTTTATCTGCTTTGGACGATGTAATGGAGGCACCGTTTAAGAAAGGAAATAACTTTGTGGCACTTTGTGGTGAATAAATCACTTCCGCAAAGCAAAAGCAATTTCAAGCAATTTATTCCCCGCTTTCCAGACCTGAAAATACGGCGTCAGCGTTGCCCCGAACGAGCGGAAGGTATGCTCAATGCCCGGCTCCATACTTCCTTCAAAATCAAGGCTTAAAGAACGCGCTGAACAAAACCGGAGCGCCTCATAATATAAAGCCGACAAGGCGTTTGAGGCCGTATGTTCCGGATGGATGCCTGCGAGCAAAACAGCAGCCCGCTGCGCGTCGTGGATCAGGTAAAGCCCGGCATGGGCCGCTCCGGTACGTCGGTCCCGGGCGATAAAACCGGCGCAATGGCCGCGTTCGGCCAGTGCTGCATGCAGGCGCTTAAAAATATCGAAGCGATATGGCGCCGCTTGACCTTTGCGGCCGAACGATTGCGCATTGAGTTCGAAAATCGTCGCGAATGCGCTGTCTTCGCGGCCAATGTCTACCAATCCGGCGGCTTTTTTCAGCTCCGTGCGCAGGGTGTTTTTAAAACCTGCCACAAGTTTTTCAAGGTCGCTTGTATCCTCGAACAGATAGGTATAACGGGTCGTTTGCCGAAAGCCCGCCCAGAAAAAAGGCAGGTGGTTGGTGACTTCCGGGCGGAAATTTTGTTGGAAAAATGCCACATGAGGCAATTGAGTGATCAAATCGAGGTAAGTCTTTTTTTCAAAGGCGTATTGGCTGGTCTGCTTGAATGCCGCGTTTTTCGGATAATGGAGCCAGGGGCCCGAATAAGTAGTAAAAGGTGGCTGCTGAATGACGGGCAAGCCGTAGCGCCGGGTGGGATAATACGGCAAAACGCCGGTGATGGCCCCGCCCTTATCGGTAGCCAGGGCCAGGGTCCAGGCATCCTGGCCGCAAACGGCGTCGAGCCACCATGCCTGATGGTGCAGCGGAACATCGTGTTCCAAACAGAATTGGCGATACTGCAATTTCATGGGCGTTGCCTACATTTGTGCGCTAGCAGCTGCTAAAAAACAACTTTTTATTATGATGAATGATGGATGATACATGAGGAATATCGTACTTCATTGAAAATCAAAGATTCATCATTCATAATTTATCATTGTAAACCATGACTCTGCGTGAATTCTTCGACTACCTCGGCGCCAACCCATTGGTTGTGCTGGGTTATTTTCTGCTTATTCCATTTACCGCAATGCTGGCGGGCTGGATCAGCAAGGGAGAGGGCCACCTTTCACCCTGGAAACACCTGTTTTCCCTGCTGATCTATTTAGTTTGTGTACCGGGTATTTTTGCCACTGCCCTCAGCGTATACTTTTTCCTGTTCGAGCGTGGCAGCATCATGAACACCAACGTGTTGATCCAGATACTACCTATTGTATCCATGATCCTTACGCTGTCGATCATCCGCGGATACGTGGACTTCGGGTACATCCCCGGTTTCGGCAAAATATCCAGCCTGATGGCTATGATCTGCGCGGTTTTTATCCTGATGTTCCTGCTGGACCGTACACATATCATCGCCTGGGTGAACATACCCGTGCAATACTTTCTGATCATGCTGGTCGGGCTGTTGCTGGTTTTCCGCTTCGGCATGAAGCGGCTGATTTCCTGAACCTTTTGAACCGCAAAATGTAATACTTGCATGAAAACTGTCAAATTAATCTGGCCCGGCATTTTGGGTATGTTCCTGGCCCTTGGCTGCGATAATTTTAGCAAGGAAATGCGCCAGGTGCTAACTGAAGACGACACGGCGGTGGAAGTGGCTCGCGATGTAGAGATCCTGTATTCCGACAGCGCCATCGTGCGGGTACGCGTAACAGGTCCCCTGATGCACAATTACACCGGCCGGGATAACCCCAGACAGGAGTTTCCCGATGGTGTAAAAATTGAATTCCTCGAGCCCGACTTGTCTGTAAAAAGTACCCTGACGGCTAAAACCGCCGTACGACGCCCCGAAAAAGGCGAAATAATTGCCCGGGACAGCGTGATCATGGTAACGGCTAAACAGGAAAAATTAGAAACGGAAGAACTCATCTGGAGCGAACGAACGGCTAAGGTGTTCACCGAAAAGTTCGTGAAAGTAACCAAGCCCGAAGAAATTATTTATGGCTACGGGCTTGAAGCAGACCAGGATTTTTCTTACTGGAAAATCCTGGTGCCTAAAGGCCGGATAAAGGTTGGGAAGTTGGATGAAGTCATTAAGTAACGGTTAATATCTGCAAACCCTTTAAACTTTTCTAAACCTCTTCCAATCCTTTTAAGGAACGGTGTCAAAATAAGTTTCCAATTTCAGGCCAATTATTTTGGCGTCAGCCAACTATCTTTTGAGGCGAATAGCAGCGCTATTTAACGAAAAAGATGGGATGGATGACGGCAAAAGAAT
>Ga0105046_10013688_pt1 | contig 12552 bp, 15 predicted proteins | sample MAT03_FD_78385 | JGI IMG/M metagenome (GOLD analysis project Ga0105046, IMG submission 78385) | Freshwater microbial communities from Lake Fryxell liftoff mats and glacier meltwater in Antarctica - MAT-03 (megahit assembly) | ecosystem: Environmental > Aquatic > Freshwater > Ice > Liftoff... | reverse complement strand
GCAGAAGTTTGTGCAATATTGTGCTGGTTAGGTTTTTATGAAGTTATTCTATTGGATAATTCATAAAATAACTTCTTATATCGCTATTAAGCAACGCTTTAACTAAATTCAGTGAAATTCCGTTAAAATTCACATTCCGGACCTTTTATATTTCAAATAAAAATGTACCTTTGCAGTCCGTTTAAAATTCGTATTGAATTAATAATCAAACCTTAAAACAGATGTTGAAAAACTATGAAACCGTTTTCATTATGACTCCCGTTTTGTCTGATGAACAGATGAAGGAAGCGGTTGGAAAATTTCAGAAATTGCTGAAAGACAAGGGGGCTGAGATAGTCCACGAAGATCACTGGGGCCTGCGCAAATTTGCCTATACCATCCAGAAAAAAACTTCGGGCTTTTATCACCTTATAGAATTTAAATCAGAAGGTGGTCTGATTAATGATCTGGAAATAGCATTTAAACGTGATGAGCGTATTCTTCGCTTTCTCACCGTTGCGCTCGACAAACACGCCGTTGCCTACAACGAGAAAAAACGTGTTAATAAAGCCGCCGCAATTGCTGCCGAGCCAGTTACAGAAGCCGAAAAGGTCTAATTTTAATTCAATCAACAATGGCAAATCAATCAAATTCAGAAATAAAATACTTAACCCCGATCGCGGTCGATGTTAAGAAAAAGAAATACTGCCGTTTCAAAAAGAGCGGTATCAAGTATATCGACTACAAAGATGCTGACTTCCTGATGAAGTTTGTAAATGAGCAGGGTAAGATTCTTCCCCGCCGCATTACCGGTACATCAACCAAATACCAGCGTAAGGTTGCGCAGGCGGTTAAAAGGGCCCGTCATATTGCCCTGATGCCTTATGTGGCTGACTTGTTAAAATAAGGAGGATCAAACAATGGAAGTAATTCTTAAGAAAGACATTCCCAGTCTTGGATATGCAACTGACATCATTAAGGTTCGTGATGGTTACGGACGTAATTATCTTATTCCGCAGGGTATTGCTATTCTGGCAACCGAAGCAAACAAAAAGATGAATGCCGAAACATTGAAACAAAAGGCATTCAAGGAAGATAAAGTGCGTAACGAAGCCGAATCTTTGGTTAAAAAACTTGAAAACATTACCGTTAAAATAGGCGCAAAAGTTGCCTCAACCGGTAAAATCTTCGGTTCGGTTAACTCACTGCAGATTGCTGAAGCCCTGAAAGAACAATTCAATTATGATATCGACCGCAAGAAAATCCATCTTGATGGCGATTCAGTAAAAGAAGTTGGCGAATACAAAGCTAAAGTAATGTTGCACAAAGGTGTCAGCGTTATGGTTAACTTTGAAGTTTTTGCTGAATAGCATAACATTCCGGCGATTTTTTATTATTTTAATCCCGGCTCCTACTGCCGGGATTTTTATTAGAACCCATGTTATCGAAGAATCAACTCAAACTTGTTAATTCGCTCCGTCTGCATAAATACAGGCAGGAACATGGACTCTTTATAGCCGAGGGTGTTAAGCTGGTTAATGAAGCGCTTAAAAGTAGTTTTGAAATACACCAGATATTTGCCACCCCTGAATGGATCGATGCCGGCCATTTGCCTGATGGCAGGTATTTGGTTGATGTAGTTGAAATCACCCAGGCTGAACTTGAAAAAATCAGTGCATTATCCACGCCCAACCAGGTGCTGGCACTGGTGAAAATTCCTTCAGGTATTCCTGTTCCGGATGCTTCCGGAGAATGGGCCTTGTTGCTGGACCAGATCCGCGATCCGGGCAATTTGGGTACCATCATCCGCACAGCCGACTGGTTTGGCATTGACAGGATAATAGCAGCCACTTCAAGTGTGGATATCTGGAACCCAAAGGTAGTTCAGGCAAGCATGGGTTCTGTTTTCAGGATGCCTGTTCATTATACTGATATTCATGCGTACCTTTCCGGGAATTTGGATAGGGTACCGGTTTATGGCACCTTGCTCGAAGGTGAGGATATCAGTGGAGTTAAGCTTGGAAAGGATGGTATTGTGGTTATCGGGAATGAGTCACATGGAATTTCAGATTCGGTTAAACCATTTATTACCAGAAAGATTACAATTCCGGCTGCAAATGCAGGTTCTTCAGGCAGGGCAGAATCGCTGAATGCTTCAATCGCAACGGCTATTCTGTGCTATGAAATACGAAGACAATGCCCGTGAGTAAAATACCCGGAATTTGCCGGTTCTCCGACAACTTTCCTCAACAAAGGTTGTTTATTGAACAGAATATTCACCTGCTAAGCACGTTTAAATTTTAAACCGACTTTCAGACAAAAACTAAAATATCTCAACCCAACTCAAATGATCATTAAAATAATTCTCATTGCAATAGTGCTGGTTGGCCTGGCAGTTGCAGGTATCGCGATTAAAATGTTCTTCCTGAAAGGCAGTGAATTCAAAAAATCGTGTGGAAGTGTAGATCCGACAACTGGCGTAAAAATCGGATGTTCGTGTGGAGGCGACTTAGAATCAGCCGGAACCTGCCAGAACAAGACTGTCTGAAATTATATGTTTTCAGTGGGAACTGATTCAATCAGTTCTTTCAATCCATTGCTGGTCCACGTAGCTAACCTGCCGTTGGGTTCAGCATAAATAATATAGACTTCAAGATCAGGATTCTGTTTCAGGAAAGACTTTATTTTTTCAAGGCCCATCACCATAAATGCAGTTGCGTATGCATCGGCTGTAATGCAATCATTTGCCATTACCGATGTACTGAGAATCGTGTGGTTTACCGGGAATCCTGTTTTCGGGTCGATGGTGTGTGAATATTTTATTCCATCCTTTACAAAAAACCGTCTGTAATTTCCCGAGGTGGCCAGAGCTTTGTTTTTCAGGTTAACCACGGCATTCAGTTTCCTGGCATCATCAGCATTCTCCGCGGGTTTCTCGATGCCAACTTTCCACATTTTATTTCCTGATTTTGTGCCTTTTGCCAAAACTTCACCACCAACATCAATCAGATAATTTTCAATACCTTTTGATTCCAGAATTTTTCCGATCAGATCGGCAGAATAGCCCTGAGCAATAGCATTGAAATCAACTTTGATTTCAGGGTTGTTTTTAATCAGTTTGCCGTTAACCAATTTAATATTCCTGTAATTTACCAGGGGCAAAATGCTGTCAACTTTTGCTGAATCCAGCTTCATAGGATCCGTAAACCCAAAGCCCCAGGCATTGACAAGTGGCATTACGGTGATATCAAATGCGCCTTCTGTTTTGCGTGAAACCTCCATTGATTTGTTGAAAATATACTTAAATGCCTCATCGGCTATGGCAGTTGAATCGTTGTTGTTCAGTCTTGATATAATGGATTCTTCAAGATAAACAGAAGCGGACATATCAAAGGCCTTGAAAAAACTGTCAATTGCAGTCTGGTAATTGATTCCCTCCTTGTCGTAATAGGTTATGGCATAATAAGTACCCTGTGCAAGCCCCTCAATTTTAACTTCCTTTTTATTGCTAAAATTGCTGCAGGAAACGAGATACATAGAAAAGAACAACAGCAGTGCCAGTAGATTTTTCATAGATTGGAGAACCTTTTAGTGGTCAGTAAAAATAGTTAATATTCCACAGCCATAAAATGAAAATAGCCCGCACTTCAGGCGGGCTATTTCGTCGTAATTATTTAATTCTGGCTATCCGCCGAAGTCATCAAAAGCAATACTTTCCCTTGGAACCCCGAGGTTATCGAGCATTTTAAAAACGGCGGTGTTCATCATAGGCGGGCCGCAGAGGTAATACTCAATTTCCTCGGGTTCAGGATGCTTGCTCAGATAATTATCGAGAACCACCTGGTGGATAAAGCCGGTGTAACCCGTCCAGTTGTCTTCGGGCATTGGTTCTGACAATGCCAGGTTGAATTTAAAGTTCGGGAAGTTCTTTGCAATGGTATTGAATTCGTCATCATAGAATACTTCACGTAATGAACGTGCTCCATACCAATAACTCACTTTCCTATTGGTTTTCTCGGTATTGAACATGTGGAAAATCTGAGAACGCAATGGGGCCATTCCTGCGCCACCACCAATGTACAGCATTTCCTTACCGGTATCTTTAATATGAAATTCTCCATAAGGGCCTGACACCATAACTTTATCGCCTGGCTTACGTGAGAAAATATAGGAAGAGCAGATTCCCGGATTTACTTTCATAAACTGATTTTTGGCCCTGTCCCATGGCGGGGTGGCAATGCGGATGTTGAGCATCACGATATTGCCTTCAGCCGGGTGATTGGCCATGGAATACGCCCTGAAAATGGGATCCGGGTTTTTCATCTTCAGATCCCATATCTTAAGCTTATTCCAGTCTTCACGAAATATATCTTCAACAAAAATATCCTTAAAGTCAACTTCGCATTTGGGAACATCAATCTGGATATAACCACCGGATTGAAAATCAAGAATTTCACCTTCAGGCAACCTGACAATAAATTCTTTAATGAAGGTTGCCACATTGCGGTTGCTCACCACTTCGCACTCCCATTTCTTAATGCCGAAAATTTCTTTCGGAATCCCTATTTTCAGGTCTCCACGCACTTTAACCTGACAACCTAACCTCCAGTGGTTTTGTTGTTCCTTTCGGGTGAAATAACCTTGTTCTGTTGGGAGTATATCACCGGCCCCTTCGAATACCTGGCATTTGCACATGGCGCAAGTTCCTCCACCTCCACAGGCTGAGGGCAGGAAAATTTTCTCGTTGGCAAGTGTGCTGAGCAGCGTTGAACCTGGATCAGCTTCCAGAACCTTTTCATCATTTATGGTGATTTTTACTTTCCCCGGAGGGGTTAACTTAGCACGAACATACAGGAGTATGCCTACCAAAAGCAAAATAATGGTTAAAAATACCACGATGCTTATCAATACAATCATTCCGGTTCCCATATCTTATTTTCTCAATTTTTTACTAAAAATCAGGTAAATGTTTTAAAGTTTAATCCCCATAAAACTCATGAAAGCCAGACCCATCAGTCCGGTAATGATAAATGTTATTCCAAGTCCCCTGAGTGGTTTCGGAACATTGGAGTATTTTATCTTTTCCCTGATGGCGGCGATGGCCACAATTGCCAGTAACCAACCGATGCCACTGCCCAGGCCAAAGACGGTGGCTTCTGCAATGGTCTCATATTCCCGCTCCTGCATGAACAATGATCCACCCAGAATGGCGCAGTTAACTGCGATAAGCGGTAGAAATATTCCGAGCGAAGTGTAGAGGGTAGGTGAGAACTTTTCGATGACCATTTCGACCAGTTGCACCATGGAAGCAATAACTGCAATAAACATGATGAAACTCAGAAAACTCAGATCAACACTTTCAAATCCACTTCCCAGCCAGGTGAGTGCACCTTTGCGTAGCAGGTAATTGTTAATCAGGTAGTCAACCGGCACTGTAATGCCAAGCACAAATACAACAGCTATTCCCAGTCCAACCGACGTTTTTACCGTTTTTGACACCGCCAGGTATGAGCACATCCCAAGGAAATAGGCAAAAATCATATTGTCAATAAAAATTGACTTTACGAAGATGTTTATCAGATTTTCCATAATGTTAATCTTATGAGTGAGTGACTATTTTTCTTCCTGTAATTCAGGGTTCCTCGAACGTTGAACCCAAATGATGATACCAACGACAATAAGTGCCATTGGCGGAAGAATCATCAGTCCGTTGTTAACATATCCCAATTCATAAAAAGCTTTCGGCATTACGTGAAAACCCCAGATTGTTCCCGATCCAAGTAATTCACGGAAAAACGCCACGATGATGAGTATTACACCATAGCCAAGACCATTTCCGATGCCGTCAACAAATGAAGGCCAGGGCTTATTTGCCATGGCAAATGCTTCAAGACGTCCCATAATGATACAGTTGGTGATAATTAGTCCGACAAAGACCGACAATTGCTTACTGACATCGTAAACATAAGCTTTCAGAATCTGGTCAACAAGGATTACCAGGGCGGCAATTACAACAAGTTGAACTATAATCCTGATACGGGGCGGTATGGTATTGCGGAGCAGCGAAATCGACAGGTTGGAAATGGCAGTAACTGCAGTAACCGAAACTGCCATAACAAAAGCTGGTTCAAGTTTTACAGTAACAGCTAAAGCAGAGCATATACCAAGCACCTGAACAGTGATCGGATTATCCTTATTCAGAGGTCCAAGCAGCAGCTTTTTGGTTTTTGTGGAGAACATTGGTTCTCTTTCAGTTTTTTCAGAGCTCATATAGCTTTTTGATTTTTAATATACGGTACATAATTTTCGAGACAGTCGTTCAGCATATTATTCACACCATCGCTGGTAATAGTACCACCGGATATGGCGTCAACCCCATGCATCGGATTGATGTTTGAGTTGCTTACCCCGCCTTTTACCACTTTAATTGAAACGAAGTTTCCGTTTTCATCAAGTATTGTCTTACCCGGGAACTGCGACTCGAATATTTCCGTAGAGATTTCGGCACCTAGTCCGGGTGTTTCACCCTTATGGCCAAAAGTGACGCCTTCGACAGTATTCAGGTCACTTTTTAAAGCCATGTTTCCCCATACCGGGCCCCAGAGGCCGGTTCCATACATCGGGATAATATAAAGGTCAGTATCAACTTTGCGGCATAAAAAAAGCGGGAAAACAGGTTCCTGACTTCCTTTACCCGACTTCAACTGTTTTTGGACCTTTAATTCCGCTTTCAGATCAACCATAAAGGCGCGTTTATCCCCTTTTTCGAATTTGCCGTTGGCGTAAACACTCACTTCTTCTCCTGCACTGTTGATCAGTATCTCTTTAACAATGTGTTTGTTATAGAGTTCTTCAGCGTTGGAAGTGGTTGATTCGATGTTCGCCGATTGGAGGATATCCTGAATTTTTTCAATCTTAACATTCCTTTCCTGCGCGGGCTGAAGCAGAATTGCTGCAGCGGAAAGCAACGCTGCTACCACGATTACCATGATAGACGCGTATTTGAATATATAACTGTTACTAAACATTTTACGGGTTATTTGCAATGGTTACAAAGAATATTTTAATCAGGCCTTTACCGGCTTAAGAGCGCGTTTCAGCCTTTTTTTGATATTTGATTCAACAACGTAATGATCGATCAATGGTGCAAAAACATTCAACAACAAAATGGCCAGCATCATTCCTTCCGGATAGGCCGGGTTGAGCACCCTGATAAGCACCGTCATTAACCCGATCAGAAAACCGTATATAATCTTTCCTTTGGCAGTTTGCGAGGCTGTAACAGGATCGGTAGCCATAAACACGGCACCAAAGGCGAATCCGCCCATTACCAGGTGATAGTAGAAAGGTACATCCATGAAGGCGTTTACCGATAGTAGGTTAAGCAAGCCTCCCATAAAGAGCCCTCCCAATACAACTGAAACCATAATGCGAAGGCTCCCGATTCCGGTTACTGCCAGAATAACGGCACCTATAAGGATCGCCAGGGTAGAAGTTTCTCCGATTGAGCCCGGGATAAAACCAAAGAACATATCACTGAACGAGTGTGAAAAATTTACAGTGCCGGAACCAACGCCTGCTGCAGCCTCCGCAAGTGGTGTTGCACCGGAAAATGCATCGGCTTTTTCAGCAATCCAAACCTTGTCACCTGAGATTTGCGCCGGATAAGCAAAGAAAAGAAAGGCTCTGGCTGTGAGCGCAGGATTCAGAATATTCATGCCGGTTCCGCCAAACACCTCTTTCCCTATGATCACAGCGAAAGCCGTTGCAACGGCTACCATCCATAAAGGAATATCCGGGGGTACAACAAGTGGGATGAGCATTCCGGAAACCAGAAAGCCTTCATTAACTTCATGATGTCTGACCTGTGCAAAAATGAATTCAATTCCAAGTCCGGTAACATAAGATACAATGATGATCGGCAAAACTTTAAATGAACCATAAAGCACCTTAGCCCAAAAATCAGCAATTTCATTGTGTGATAGAAAATGCTGATGACCCACGTTCCAGATGCCGAAAAGCAATGCTGGAATCATAGCAATAACCACCACACTCATGGTACGCTTCATGTCGATGCTGTCGCGGATATGACTGCCGTGGCTGGTTGTTCTATCAGGGACAAACAGGAAGGTTTCAAAAGCATCGAAAGATGAGTGAAGCTTTTCGAACTTTCCGCCCTTCTGAAATTGAGGTTTAATTTTATCCAGTTGTTTTCTGAGCGCTTTCATTCAGTAAAAATTATTTTCAAGTTAAAGTGACATCGACTTTTTCATTACCTGGTTTCTTAACTCATCTCCTTACGCATCGTTTCAAGCCCTTTCCTTAGGATGGTCTGAATTTCAGTTTTAGAGGTGTCAATGAATTCGCAAAGTGCAAAATCTTCAGGTTCAACTTCGTAGATACCAAGGTTTTCCATAAGATCAATATCTTCAACAAGAATGGCTTTCAGCAATTGCAAGGGATAAATATCCATTGGAAGTACTTTTTCAAACTGACCGGTCATCACAAAAGCCCTTTCGCCACCATGCAGGTTCGTATCAACGGTATATTTTTTGCCCGGCATCAGCCATGATGGAAAGGATCTGGAGAAGCTTAATTTATCAAGGCCCGGAAGTGCCCACCCGAGAAATTCGTGGTAATTGCCTTCAGGTATAACGGTAACTGCTGAATCGTAATATCCGGTGAAACTATCTGGCCTGATTTGGGTTCCGGTAAGAACATTGCCCGTTATGTAACGCACATTGCCTTCCTTTATATTGCCTTCTATCAGTTTGCCGATGCATGCCCCACGACGGGTTTTGTAATAACCTGTTTTTACGACTTCCGAGCCGACAAGAGCCAGTATAATCTCCGAATTGTAAACACCCTGCTTAAACAGGTTGCCGATGGTAATAACATCCTGCACACCGGCAAACCAAACAATGTCGCCTTTGTTTATCGGATCAATATGATGAATCTGTATCCCGACATTGCCGGCCGGATGGGGGCCTTTGAAAGTGGTGATGTCAACATTGCGACTATTGAGAAATTCTTTGGCCGAGGTATTGTTACCTATATTCAGGTGAACTTTATTGTCTGTTAGTTTTGCCAGGGCATCGAGTCCGGTCTGAAACAATTCGCCCTTTCCTTTCACGATAAAATCGTAATCGGGAGCCAAAGGCGCTGTGTCGAATGCTGAAATATGGATTGCTTTCGGTGTTTGATCCGGATTGGCAATAATGCCATAAGGCCTCTGCCTGATCAGTGACCACAATCCGCTTTTGAGCAGTTTTTCCGTGATTTCGGCTTTTGTCAATGAAGCGGGGTCTGCGGTCCCGAATCTTTCCTGCTCATTCTTGCCATCAGGCTCAATTCTGACTTCAAGCAAAACCCTTTTATCACCGCGTTTTATTTCTGAAACTGTCCCGCTAACCGGCGAAGGAAAGCAAATATTTTCGCGATGCTTGTCAATAAAAAGGGGAGTTCCTGCTTTTACGATATCACCCTCCTTTACCAGCATACGCGGAAAAACCCCGATAAAATCGGTTGGTTTTACTGCGAAATGGAGTGCAGTAAATTCCCTGAGCGTTTTTTCTGCATCTCCTTTAAGCCTGATATTCAGTCCCTTGCTTAATGTGATTGTTTTGGACATATTTCTTTGTTTTCTGAGTAGCAATGGTTGATCAGTATATAATAACCTATGTAATTACATGCATTAATCAGACATGGCAAGTCTAACCTGTAAAAACGAATGCAAAAGTAACAATTTATTAAGTTTTTCTGAGTTAGTTTGAGTATAAACTTTGATCAGAATAACGATTCTTGTTTTATGCATTTGAACCACTGGTACGCCGGATTCATTTTCTTGTCGCCTTATGCAACAGGACTTGATTTATCACATGTAAAAATTGGCATTAACTTTGTGAAAACCTTCTTCCGGATGCAACTGGTTTTAAGATGCGAAGTAACAGCTTTTTTTCACACTTTCGGAAGACACCAAATACTATCTTTGCATTAAGTCAAGCCAATAACAAGCACATGGGATCTATTGTTCATCGATTCACAATGAAGTTTTTTGTTTTCTTCATAATATTTTCAGGCAGTCTGACGGTTCAGGCTCAACGCGATAAAAAGGACAAGACAGACCGCAATAATACGCCCGAACGGCAAGCGAAAAAGGGGAGCGATAAGGACGCTTATTACGCTTCTGATTTCCTGCGATTTACTGATTATGTTTACAAAGAGTCTATTGCCAGTGTGTTATTTCATCGTGAAGGATGGGAACTTACACCTCCCATTATCACTTATGGTTCCGGTGAACGCCTGGTTTTGTCTTTCGACGATTTGGATGGGGATTATGCTTTATGGCAATACACTGTTGTACATTGCGATGCTGCATGGAATCCAACCGATCTGTGGCAGAATGAATACATAAAAGGGTTTACTGATGATTATATCCGCGATTACCGCTTTTCGTTCAATACACTGCAACGTTTCGTTAATTACAGCCTCGTTATTCCCAGCGAAAACCTGCAGTTTACCCTTTCCGGAAATTACATTTTAAAGGTATATCCTGATGGACAACCTGACAATCCTGTTATAACCCGGCGTTTTATGGTTGTGGAGCCCGGGGTAACGGTTAAAGGGTTGGTAAGAGCGGGCAGCCTCATCGAACAGCGGTTTACCCATCATGAAGTTCAGTTCTCGATCTTCACCGGCAATTATATAATCAGCGAACCATTGCGTGATCTGAAGGTTGTCTTACTGCAGAACAATCGCTGGGACAATGCTTTGCTGGATTTGAAACCGATGATGCTGCGCGGCGATGAGCTTGACTACAAATACACCGACGGTACCAACACCTTTGAAGCCGGCAATGAGTTTCGCTATTTCGATATCAAGAGCCTGCGATATCAGTCGGAACGAATCAGAGCCATCGACAACCGTACCGATGGCTACCATGTTGAATTGCTTCCCGATAAAAACAGAGTCACCACCCCTTATATTACTTATGGAGATATTAACGGTCAGCGGCTGATCAAGACCGAGGATGCCAACGATGCCACCATCGAATCGGAATATGTATGGGTTGATTTCTTTCTGCCATACCCGGAACCTATTACAGGAGGTGGGATTTATATCATGGGTGCACTTACCGACTGGCAATTTGCCGCGCCCGGCAACAGTCCGCCATCCGCAACCGGCTATGGGCGTATGGAATACAACTTCGCCCGGCAGGGTTATCAGGCCCGTCTTTATTTGAAGCAGGGCTACTATAACTACCTTTACGCATACCTGCCCGATGGTGCCACCAAAGCCGAAACAGCGCTGATTGAAGGCAACCGATATGAAACCAAAAACACCTATACAGTTTTAGTGTATCACCGCGAACCCGGAACGCGGTATGACCGGCTGATAGCGGCGCAGGTGTTGGGGGAGTAGCTTTTTTCTTACATTCAATTTGTCAATATTCCGGTAAATAATTGTTCAACCAGACCCAAGGGTATGGTGCGTGACAAGTTTAAAACCCATAAGTATTGGGGTGATTATAAGTTATTTGCTTTTTAAATCCTTATCGCTGAGGAGTTGAATAATAATCGGTCATAGAATAATATTGGAACTTTAATAAATCTTATGACATTTTCCCCTTTGTCAGGCGTGACCAATGAGAATTATGCTGAAATTTGTAAATTAATGTTTAAAGGGGATGATCACAAAAATAACAATAAATAACTTTAAAAAAATCGAAAGCATAAGTTTCGACTTTAAAACACCCGTTGTGTTGATAGGCCCCAATAATAGTGGTAAAACTTCAATTCTTCAGGCTATAACACTTTGGGAAGCTGGTTTGCGAAAATGGGGCACAGAGAAAACTTCTAAATCAATTGGGAACAATTCCAAAAGACCAGGGGTCTCAATTAATAGAAAAGACCTTATTTCTTTACCTGTCCCTTCGGCAAGAATGCTTTGGCATAACCTGAACACTCATATTGTTATTCGTAAAGATGGAAAGCCCAGCACGAATCATGTTTTTCTGGATATTTCACTGGAAGGTTATGAGAATGGAAAATCCTGGTCAGGTGCTTTCGAATTTTATTATGCCAATGAAGAATCATTCTATTGCAGGCCCTTAAGGAAAGGAAATGGAGAAGGTCGTAATGAAATTTCTCCTGAAGCTTTTAAGGTTAGGGTCGCTTATCTGCAACCTATGTCCGGACTTGCTTCGGCTGAAGACAGGTTAACGCCCGGATCCATTGACAGAAAGATAGGAGAAGGTAAGACCGCTGATGTTATCAGAAACATCAGTTACCAGCTTTTACATCCTGAACGTGCTATAGATGCGAGACCTGAATCTGAGATAAAAGATAAATGGAATGATATTTATACCATTATAAAAAACAAGTTCGGAATCCACATTCAGGAGCCTACATTCAATCCTGATAATGGTTTGCTAAACATGACATATATTGAAAAAGGGATTGAATACGATCTTTCAAATGCGGGCAGAGGGTTTCAACAAACGTTGCTGCTACTTTGTTTTTTATATTCCAATCCTAATAAAGTGATCCTGTTTGATGAATCGGACGCCCACCG
>Ga0105046_10013686_pt1 | contig 12553 bp, 12 predicted proteins | sample MAT03_FD_78385 | JGI IMG/M metagenome (GOLD analysis project Ga0105046, IMG submission 78385) | Freshwater microbial communities from Lake Fryxell liftoff mats and glacier meltwater in Antarctica - MAT-03 (megahit assembly) | ecosystem: Environmental > Aquatic > Freshwater > Ice > Liftoff... | reverse complement strand
TTGACCACTGCGCCGGTGGTTTCGGTGAGCCCGTATGCCTGCCAGAACTTGCACTTGAACACGCGCACGCTGGCGGCCAACACCTCCTCGCTGATGGGCGAGGCGCCGTAGACCAGCACCTTCAGGCTGGAGTAGTCAGCTTCCGCAGCACCGGGCACCATCAACACGAACTGCAACACGGCTGGCACGACGAAGCCATGGGTGATTCGTTCCTCGCCGATGAGCCGGATGAGACCGGCCGGATCGAGCTCGCGCAGGATGATGCTGGTGGCACCCTCGTACTGGCCGGCCACCGCCCAGCCGCCACCACCGATGTGGAACAGCGGCATCGCGACCAGGTTGATCGACTCGGGCGTCAGCTCCCAGATCTCCTTGGCCATCGGCAACAGGCCGAAGAAGTTGGTGTTGGTGAGCATCACACCCTTGGGTCGGCCGGTGGTGCCGCTGGAGTACAACTGGAATGCGACATCGCCAGAAGCGCTGGTGTGGCCGGGGTCGATGTCGGGCTGCGCAGCAAGTTCGGTTCCGTAGTCGTCGAACGTGCCGTCGCCATCGATGACGAGGATCTTGGTCACGCTGCTCAGGTTGGGCGCGATCGCTTCCAGGATCGACACGAACTCGCGACCGACGACGAAGACCTTCGCCTCGGCGTCGTTGACGATGTACTCCACCTCGGGGGCTGCAAGCCGCCAGTTGACGTCGACGCAGATGGCGTTCAACAGCGCTGCGCCGTAGAACACCTCGAAGTGCTCGATGCCGTTCTTGTCGAGGAACGCAACGCGGTCCTGTGGTCCGACGCCGTTGGCCGCGAGGAGGTTCGCCATTTGTCGCGCCCGGCCATACAACTGTGCCCAGGTGACGCGACGATCCCCCTGCACCAGTGACGTGTGGTCCGCACGTTCGACTCCGTGTACGCGAATGATGTCCGAGACCGCTGTGATGTTCCCCATGCCGGCGAAGAATAGCGCCCTCAGGCCGTCCTAGCGAATGGTGTAGCCCAATCCGAAACTACGCACAGCGCGAGCGAAGATGTTCGGCTCGACGTCCGGCTCGCTGACGACGCGTAGGTCGGTGATGCGTTGCGAGAGTTGCCCGAACACAGCCTGCAATGTCGTGCGCGCGACGTGCGTGCCGACGCACAGATGGGTGCCGAATCCGAACGCGATCTGCGGGTTCGGGCTGCGCCGAATGTCGAACGTGAACGGATCGACAAAGACCGCCTCGTCGCGGTTTGCCGAGGGGTACAGCATGATGATGCGGTCGCCGCGATTGATGGCTTGGCCACCGACCTCTGCATCGGCACCCGCACGGCGGAACATGTTGTTGAGCGGCGTGACCCAGCGCAAGATTTCCTCGACCGCGCCCGCCACCAGCGACGGGTCGGCGGCCATCGCTTCCCACTGGTCGGGATGATCGACGAAGGCCCGCAGCCCGTGGCTGATCGCTGTACGGGTGGTCTCCGCGCCGCCGCTGATGAACAGGCCCACCTCATGAACGATGGCGGCGGGCGGCAGCGGCTGGTCGTCGATCTTGGCGTGCACCCACGTGCTGATCAAGTCGTTCGCCGGGCAGCCCGCTCGCTCCTGCGCGATGGGTACCAGTGCGCCCACGAACTCCATGTTGGCGTCGATGAACTCGGTGAAGGTGATGCCGTCGCGCTCGCGCATGTCGATGCGCATCAGGCGCTCGCTCCAGCTCTTCACCTCCGGCCACATCGTCTCGGGAAAGCCCAGCAACTGGCAGGTCAACCGGGCAGGCAGCTGACCGGAGATCGCGTTCACGACCTCCATCTCGTCGGCGGCCAATGCCTCGTCGATCAACGCCGTTGTCATCGCGTCGATCGCTGGCTTGCGGGCCGCAGTGGCAGCACCGGTGAGGTCGCCCTGCACCAGCATCCGCTGCTGGCGGTGGCGCGGGTCGTCCTGCGCAATCATGTTGATCTCGTCGGGGGACCACACCGCCCGGTATCCCTGACCGCTGAGGAACACCGAGCTGCGCCGCTCGACGTCTTGCAGGTCGGCATGGCGCGTGATGCCCCACAGTCCATTGCGCTGGTCGCGATACACCGGCTCGTTGGCACGCATCCAGCTGAACGCCGCATGCATACGATCGCCGTCCTGGTAGAAGGTCGGGTCCAGCAGATCGAAGATGAGTCGAGTTGTGGCGGACGTTTCAGTGGCGCTCATCACCTCATCGAAACACAGCACGTCAACCGCGCTCGGATCGTGCCGGACACGGCCCCTAGCGGCGCTTGTCGCCCCAGCGGTTCCAATGCGTCACTGCGGCGGCGGGTTTACGTGGCGCGACGCCGAACTTCCCGAGCGGATAGCCGATCGGTACGAGCGCGGCGATCTCGAAACGAGGACTTCCGTCGTCGCGGGTGGGCACTCCGAGCAGCGTCAACACCTCCTCCGAGTGGACCCGGATCACCGTCGTGAGCGCTGTGCCGAGCCCCAGCGAACGCGCCGCGAGACAAAAGTTCTGCACCGCCGGATAGACGCTGGCATCCAGGCGGCCGATATCCATCGGGCCTTCCTCATCGCGTGAACCCCACGGGATGATCGGCTGCAGGAACAGCACCACCGCGGGCACGTCGCCGAGATGGTCGGCCAGGTGACGGCTGGCGTCGCGTGTGCGCCGCCACGCTGCGGCCTGCGTCTCGTCGGGGAACGCAGTCGGCTCGGGCAGCGATTTCTCGTACCGGTGATACGCACGTTGGTACAGCGCACCAACCTGAGCGCGAATGGCGGGGTCGGTCACCACCACGTACTGCTGCGGCTGCACGTTGCCACCGCTAGGACCCTGCTGCGCAGCCTTGAGGCAGGTCTCGATATCGGCATCCGCTACGGGTGCGTCGCTGAAGCGACGCATCGCCCGCGTGGTCATGATCGCTTCGATCGTCGCGTTGTGCTCGGTCATCGCCTAGCGCCCTTCGTAGATCGGTGGGCGCTTCTCTTGCAGCGCGTCGATGGCTTCCTTGTGATCGCTCGAGAGGAAGCACGGAATCTCCAGTGCAATCGACAGGTCAAAGCTTGTCAGCAGCGACTGCTTGAGCTGGGCGTTGACCGCCTGCTTGGTGCCCTTCACGGCCAAAGGCGGCTGCGCAGCAATCCGTTGCGCCCATGCGATCGCTCGCTCGCGAACGTCGGCCGGCGCACACACTTCGCTGGCTACCCCCAGTCGCAACGCATCGGCGGCGGTCAGCGGCTCGCCCAGCAGAAGGTGACGCTTCGCCGCGAGCGGGCCCAGCAGCAGCGGCCACACCGCCGCGCCACCATCGCCGGCAACCAACCCGACGTTGACATGCGGGTCGACGATCACCGCGCGCTCACTCATCACGATCAGATCACACAGCAGCGCGATCGATGCACCGAGACCCGCAGCAGAGCCGTTCAGCCCGCACACGATCGGCACCTCGACGTCGAGGAGATCCCAGATCATCTGCTTCGCGTCGCGTCGCAGTTCGTCCAATGCTGCGGTGTCGCGCAGTTGCGGGAACCAGCCGAAGTCGCCACCGGCACTGAATGCCTTCCCCTCGCCGACCAGCACGATGGCCCGGGCCTCACGCTCGCGCTTCAGCGTGCGAAACAGTTCCCCGAACTCATGATGCAACAGCTCGTCCACCGCATTCACCGGAGACGTGGGATGACGCAGGGTGACGGTGAGTACGTGGCCGTGCCGTTCGAGATGGATCGCCTTCACGTCACGACCGTAGCCCCGCCCACACCGTCTACTCCTCGTTCCTGTCGCGGACGCGACGTCAGCAATGGTGGTCAGGACCGCGACAGGTTCGACGTGACCCACAGCCCGTCCTTCAACCCGTCGCGTCTGCGACTCGAGGAATGGTGGTCAGGGCCGCGACAGGTTGGCGAAATGAGGGGCGCGGCTAGATCATGGCGGCGTCGATGTCGATGCCGAAGTGGAGTTTGCCGAGGGTCTCGTACAGCCGCGGCCCGACCATGATGTGCTGCGTCACCACGTGCGCATCACGCAGGCAACGTTGCAGCGGACTCTTCTCGAAGATCGACGTGCCACCGCCCAGTGTGTACGCCGTGTTGGCTGCCAACACTGCCGCCTCGGCGGCGTGTGCACCGGCCAAACGCATTCGGCAGCGGGCGTCAACATCAATCGTGCCGCCGGCGACCGCGGTAGCCCACGCCTGCGAGACCTCATCGAGCAGAAAGGCTCGGGCGCTGCGCAACGTCGCTTCCGCCCGCGCAAGCTCGGCTTGCGCGACGCCGGACTGGCTGATGGTGCGGGTGCTGAACTGTGGCCGCTTGTCGGTGCCCAGCTCGATGATTGCGTCGAGTGCGTGACGGCCGATACCCAACCCTGCAGCCGCGACACCGACAGCGAGGAACGTCATGTCGGGAAAGGCGCCGAACGGGGAATCGACCTGCGGCCCGGTCACCTGCGGCTGCGTCGCGAGGTCGTCGGGAACGAACGCGTCGACGACGTGGAAGTCCGTGCTGCCGGTCCCCCGCAGGCCAGATGTGTGCCACGTGTCGTCGAACACCACTTGTTCCGGTGTGAACCACATCGAGCCACTGAAGCCGTCGCCCGTTGCGCCGCCCGTGATCCATTGACAGTGCTGCGTCCCGCTGCCCCACATCCATGCGCCCGACACGCGATACCCACCGTCCACCCTGACGGCCTTCGCGTTGCGGGCGAACACGCCACCGCTGAAATTGGCCGGGTCGCCCCAGATCTCGCGGGCGCGATCGGGCTGCACGTAGTGGCTGAACAGCGACGTGGTGGTGGCGATCATCGTGCACCAACCCGCAGCTCCATCGGCGGCGGCGATGCGCTCGATGACCTGCAGGATGGTCGGCACGTCGACCTCCGGACCGCCGTACACCGCCGGTACGCACAGCCGCTGCACGCCCTCGGTCCGCATCGCATCGACGACTGCGGTCGGCAGGCGACGCAGTTGTTCGCCCGCCGTCGCGTGCGCGGCGGCAACCGTGGCCACACGATCCGCTGCCGCGAGCCAATCGGTCATGACGCCGAAACCGCTCGCTGCGCCTGCGCCCATGTGAGCCCCTTGGCGACGTCCACATCGTGTGGCAGGCCCAGCACTCGCTCGGCGATGATGTTGCGCTGCACGGCGAAAGTGCCGCCGCCGATGGTGAGTGCCTGACTGAACATGAACCCGTCGTACCAACCGGCGTGCATCAAGCCGCCGTCAGGCTTGTCGGGGCCGAGGCTCTTCGTATCCGTGCCCGGCACGAACTTCTGACCATCGCCGCCGGCCAGCATTCCGGCGGCGCCGATGTAGTCGCGAGCCAAGGCCATCACATGCTGACCGTGCTCGTCGGCGAGCAGCTTGCGAATGCTCGCCTCCGGCCCCGGCTGCTGACCCTTCAGCGTGGCACTGAGTGTGCGCAGGCGGATCAGGTCCAGCAGGGTGTGCTCGATGTAGACGTCGGCAATGCGCTGGCGCATGTGGGGGTCGGTCACCGGCCCCATGTCGCGGATGCTGTCGATCAGTTCTATGGCCGTCGGGCCGTTCCCCCACAACACGCCCCCGGTGCTCAGCGAGACGCGTTCGTTGCCCAGCGTCACCTTCGCAAGGCGCCATCCGTCGTGCAGGTCGCCCACCAGGTTGGCCGCAGGAATGCGAACGTCGGTGAAGAACACTTCGTTGAACGTGTGGCCGCCGGTCATCTCGGTGATGGGGCGAATCTCGATGCCCGGCAGGTCCATCGGGCAGACGAAGTAGCTGATGCCCTTGTGCTTCGCAACATCGGGGTCGGTACGAGCGATGAGAATGCCGTACTTCGCGTACTGCGCGCCGCTGGTCCAGATCTTCTGACCGTTGACGATGAACTCGTCGCCGTCGCGCACCGCTCGCGTGCCCAGGTTGGCAAGGTCGCTACCGGCGCCCGGTTCGCTGAACAACTGGCACCAGAACTCCTCACCGGAGAGCAGCGGCGACAGGTACTGCTGCTTCTGTTCGTCGGTGCCCGCGAAGAGAATCGTCGGGCCCGCCCAGCCGATGCCGATCGGGTTCGTGGGGCGGCGCACCTTCGCCCGGTGCAGTTCGTCGTCGATGATCAGCTGATGAATTGCGTCGGCGCCCAGGCCCCACGGCGCCGGCCAGTGCGGTGCGACGTAACCCGCCTCGGCCACTTGCCGTCCCGTCGGTGTCGGGTTGGCCGTCAGCCACTCACGAATCTCGAGTCGGCGGGGGTCATCCTCGGCAGGCAGCTGAAAGTCCATACGACCCCGACCTTATTCCAGGGTCGGGTACCTCTCGTCATCGATGACTCGGTCACCTTCGACGGGCACTTCCATCCGTTCGGTGACTCGGACAGGGTCGCGACGGGTCAAGGCCGTGGCGAGTCGAACGGCGTGGGGATGCCGAACTCGCGGAGCGTCGCGATCGCCTCCGGTGTCATTGCGGTGGGCTGCCCGACGGCAAACTGCGAAGGATCGGTCGGGTCGAACCACGACGGCCAGCAATCCCCGATGCGCGGCATTGCGGTCTGGGACAACAGCATCCGCTTCTGCACGTCGAACGGCTGCCCTCCGCGGATTGGCTCGAGCCGGAACGCGACGTCGCACTGGATGTTGATCATGTTGACGACCGTGCCGGTGGGCTGGATCGCGAGAATCCAGGCGCGGGCCTTGGTTCCGGTGGCTGCCAGTTGCGCCGCTTGCTGCTGCTTCTTCTTCGACATCCCGAAGGCACCACTCTTGCGGAGCGAGGTGAGCACGATCCCTAGGACAACGACGGTGATGACGGCAGAAATAGCGAAGCCCGTATACATGAGGCGAAAAACTATCAGGTCGTCAGGGACCGCCTTCGCGATCGTTCAGCGCTCTCGGAGGCGATCGATTCGTCGGTCCCATGATCCGCCGGCATCCAGTAGCCAGCCAACAGCCGACGCCAGGCGCTCGGGTGTGGCGCGAAAGCGAACCTCGCGCCCTTCCCGGTGCGAGGTGACGAGGCCAGCCGCCTCCATCGCCTGTAGATGCTTCACCACGGCTTGGCGGCTGACAGGAAGCGGCCCGGCAAGGACCGTGGCAGTCGCTGGACCCTTGGCGAGAAGTCGCTGCAGTAGCAGTCGACGAGTCGGGTCGGCCAACGCGCCGAACAGCGAGTCGAGCGCGTCGCCGGCGAGTGGCTCTGAGCTCACACTCGCGCGAGCGTGCATTGAGTGAGGTTGAGCAGCAAACCACGCACGTCCCAGGACCTGGCGCCGCACGCGCTCAGCGTCATTCCGAGCGGGCGCTCGACAATGCGCTCTCGGCTTCCGCCGCCGAGCAACGGATGCAACTCGATCACCACTTCCGACGCCGCAGACGAGTCGTCGCGCTCCCACCACTGGAACATCACACGGCGCTGTTCGTCGACTTCGGTGACGCGAACTTCAGGCGTCACGCCGTCGTCGGTGACCTCGCCGGCGGCCCCCTCGGCCACCTCCACTTCGGCCGCGTCGACGAGCCACTGCTGCCAACCTTCGGCCGAGGCGACCAACTGCCACACCTCCGCGATCTCGCCGTCCAGGAGGATCTCAGCCGTGCTGCTGGCCGCCGGTGCACCGGGCAAGCGTTTCGCTCTCCCCAACGCACGGGTGCTCATCCACCAGCCGCACGGCGGCACACAGGGCCAGTCGACCGACATGGAGCTGGCGGTCGCAGAGATGGTGGAAATGCGACGCCGCCTGGTCGACATTCTCGAGAGCACCACTGCGCAGCCACGCGAGCGAATCGTCGCCGACATCGACCGCGACTACATCGTGCGCGGCGACCAGGCGGTTGCCTACGGACTGATCGACCACATCATCGAGCGTCGCCAGTTGCCATCGGCTCCGCCCGCGCCGAAGGAGCTCGACGCCGCAGCGGCCTAGCCGCAAACACGCCGCGACCACTACCGTCGCAACCATGACTGCTGGTTGGAATCTTGCCGACATCTGGGAGCGCAACGCCGACCGCTTCCCCGACTCGATCGCGCAAGTACAAGCGGACCGCTCGTTCACGTGGGCCGAGTTCGACCGACGCGCGGACGGGATCGCGCACACCCTTCTGCACGCCGGTGCGCAGCAACAGGACAAGGTCGCGCACTACCTCTACAACTGCCCCGAGTACCTGGAGAGCATGTTCGGCATGTTCAAGGCCGCGCTCGTGCCGGTGAACACGAACTACCGCTACACCGACGACGAATTGGCCTACCTGTGGGGCAACTCGGATGCGGTGGCGGTCGTCTTCCACGGCTCGTTCACGCCCCGGTGCGAGCAGATGCGGTCACGGGCAGCCAAGGTGTTCACGTGGATCTGGGTGGACGATGGCACCGAGCCGTGCCCGGAATGGGCAATCGACTACGAGGTAGCCGCAGCCAGCGCCACCGACACGGGACGCGTGTCTGGTCCGTGGGGCCGCAGCGCCGACGACCTGTACATCCTGTTCACCGGCGGCACCACCGGCATGCCCAAGGGTGTGATGTGGCGGCAGGACGACATGGTCGGCAGCCTCGACGCACCGTCGAAGAACCCGCTCCCGACGTTGCCGGGTTGGGCCGAGTTCGATGCCCGCATCAGCAAGCCCGGCCCGCGCAACCTGCCAGCGGCGCCACTGATGCACGGCACCGGCGCCTTCAACGCTATGTGGAACCTGGTGCTGGCCGGCTCGGTGGTGACGCTGCCGGGTCGCCACTTCGACCCGGTCGAGCTGCTGGACTCGATCCAACTGCATCGTGTCAACAGCATCTCCATCGTCGGCGACGCGTTCGCCAAGCCGATCCTCAAGGCGCTCGACGCGCAGCCCGACCGGTGGGACGTCTCGTCGCTGCGCGTCATCGTCAGCAGCGGCGTCATCTGGGCCAGCGAAACCAAGCTCGGCCTGCTGCGCCACAACGCGCGCCTGATCATGATCGACAGCCTGGGCAGCAGTGAGGCCATCGGCATGGCATCAAATACCACTACCGCCGAGTCCACTGGTAGCACCGCCAAGTTCGCGCTGGGCAGCAACACGCGTGTACTCACCGAGGACGGTCGGGAAGTGCGGCCGGGCAGTGGCGAGCGCGGTCGCGTCGCACTGCGCGGGCGCACGCCCATCGGCTACTACAAGGATGAGGCCAAGTCGGCCGACACGTTCGTGGTGCACGACGGCGTGCGCTGGAGCATTCCCGGCGACTGGGCCGAAGTGGAGGCAGACGGCACGTTGCGCCTGTACGGTCGCGGCAGCCAGTGCATCAATACCGGCGGCGAGAAGGTCTATCCGGAGGAAGTGGAAGAGGCTCTCAAGACCCACCCGACGGTGAACGATGCTGCAGTGGTCGGCGTGCCCGACGAACGCTTCGGCGAGGCGATCACCGCATTGGTCGAACCACACGCCGGTGACACCATCGATGAGGCCGCTCTCGTCGCGCATGTTCGGCTTCACCTCGCGTCGTACAAGTCACCCAAACGAGTACTCACCATTGCCACCGTCGGCCGCGCCGCCAACGGCAAGCTGGACTACAAATCACTGAAGAACGAGGCTCTGCGCCAGCTGGGCCTCACATGATCGCAACGCACCGCGAGCGGGGACGCTCACGGCCTGCGGCGAAACACCCGCGCAGCTGAGCCGAGACGACGCAGAGGCGCCGTCAACCGCCACGACCAACTCGTCTGAAACAACGCCACCTGACGGGCCAGGTCGACGGCAACGGTTGAGCTGATGGCCGCGTGCCCACGCGCAATAACCAGGTCGGAGCGACATGCCTCGAGCTCGAGAAGGCAAGCAGCGAGATCATCGAAGCGCACCTGCGACTTGGCGTGCGAATGGGCCAGCGCCTGCCCCAACCAGTGGTGCTCAGTGCGCGAGCCTGCCAACGCCTGTTCGGCTTCGGACAACCGCTCCGATGCCCGCAGCACAATTCGCCGAGTGGTTACGTCGGTTTCCGAGACGGAGCTGGAGGCCATCGCCAGCCCACCGTCGGAGCCCAGCAGATCGGCCACGCTGAAGCAGGCCAAGGACTGCCACTCGCTGGTGACAGCCACCATGGAGGCACCCGGAACGACAGAGAGACCCTTGGGCCCGCCCTCGGATGGGTTGTAGTGCCCGGAGTTGAAGACGTCGTCGCTCATCACTCGCGCAACGTGAGCGGGTGATCGTATGCCGGACCAGTCCCCGTCCGGCGCTGTGTAGACGTACACGAAAGGCAACCCAGCATCGGCGACCACCACGTGACGGTCGCCTTCGAGGAAGGACAGGCCGTGCGGGAAGTTCACTCCACTGAGCGCCCCCACCTGCTGTGTACCGGGGCGCAGGGAGGTGTCGTAACGGTAGATGCACACTTCGTGCTTCTCGTGGTTGCTGACCGCCAACCACTCCCCGGAAGCGCTGACCGCCACCCCATCGGGATGCTGAGGCCTTCGATCAGCACCTCGCTGTCGACCACCGCCAAGTCACGGTTCGCGTCCAGCACGTAGCGGACGACCCGATGGGCGTCGTTGTCGCACACCACCGCCTCGTGCAGTCCACCGCCGGCGCGGCGAACGGTGACTGAGCCAGGTTGCCACAGGGGCACAGTTGCAGAACGGTCGGCGACCACCCACGACTCCACGGCCACGTCGCCACCCTCGCCGGGAGCCGGTAACCGGAGCGCAACGAGCGCTCCTGCGCGGTTCGCGACCAGCAGCACCTCGTCGTCGACGAAGCTGACGCCGTGCGGGCTGATCAGGAGTTCGCTGCAGAGTCGGGTGATAGACCCGATGCCAATCGTACGGGTCGAGGCCCGACTGCCACTGCCGTTGACGTTGACGTTGACGTCGACGTGGATATCGAGCAGGCCGATGACCTGATGGCTGAAGCCGGCGAGTGCGATTCGGCGGCCGTTGGGCGTCACCGCCGCGTCCTCGGTGCGGCCCAACGAGCGCAGCTCGGCGAACAACCCAACGGGGGTGTCAACATGCACGTCGACTGGCTCCGCGACATCGCTGACGAACCCGGACCCATAATTGACGATGCGTGTGCGTCCGGCAGGACCGGGGGGTTCGCACTCGTGCTCCTGCGACGACATCGCCACCTCCGGCCAGAACGGTAGCCGAGCACCCTGCGTGCGAAGAACGCCCCGCCGACCGGTTCTCAGCGCATGACAGCAACGACGATTCTCTACTGGGAGCGAACCGCGTCTACCGTCAAAGTCATGGCAGAACTCGGGTACGACGGAAAAGTAGTCATCATCACGGGCGCAGGTGGCGGCCTCGGCCGGCAGCATGCTCTCTTACTCGCCAGCCGAGGCGCGCTGGTCGTCATCAACGACCTCGGCGGTTCCATCGACGGCAGCGGTAGTGACAAAGGCGCGGCCGAGCACGTGGTCGACGAGATCAAGGCGGCCGGCGGCGAAGCGGTGGCCGACACCAACTCGGTGGCTACACCCGAGGGTGGCGCTGCCATTGTGCAGACCGCCATCGACGCCTACGGCAAGGTCGATGTCGTCATCAACAACGCCGGCATCCTGCGCGACAAGTCGTTCCACAACATGACGCCCGAGCTGCTCAACCCCGTGCTCGACGTGCACCTCAAGGGCGCGTTCTATGTCACGCAGCCGGCATGGGTGGTCATGCGCGAGCAGGGCTACGGCCGCATCGTCAGCACCTCCAGCGCCGCTGGCGTGTTCGGCAACTTCGGGCAGACCAACTACGGTGCCGCCAAGATGGGCCTCGTCGGCTTCACCCGCGTGCTGGCCACTGAAGGCACCAAATACAACATCAAGGCCAACGCCATCGCTCCGCTGGCGCTCACCCGTATGACCGAGAACCTGATGGGCGGAGCGTTCGGCGACAAGCTGGCCCCCGGCCTGGTCTCGCCGCTCGTTGCGTACCTCGCTCACGAAGACTGCCCTGTCAACGGTCAGCTGTTCAGCGTCGGCGGCGGCCGCGTGGCGCACGTGTTCATCGGTGAAACGCAGGGGTACTTCAAGGAAGACCTCGGCCTGGAAGACGTGCGCGACAACTGGGCAACCATCACCGAGCGCGAGGGCTACGCCGTGCCGGCCAACCTGCCCGAGGAAACAGCGCTCTTCCTTCCCTTCTTCAAGTAGGGCCAACTCTTCACGCCCGGCGAACGTCACGTACGGTCCGCAGGTGATGATCACCGTCGAGGAGTTTCAGAGCGGCGCGCAGCAATGGCTGGCGGACAACAAGGGTGACGCACCACGCGACTACGGCGCAATTTGCCCGCCAGATCTCGTGCAGCCGGGGCTGGCGTGGCAGCGTCGCATTCACGCGGCCGGTTACGCGGGCATCCACTGGCCAGAGGAGTTCGGCGGTCGCGGCCTCACTGCAGAGCACAACGCGGCGTGGCTGCTGGAATGCGCGCTCGCCGGAGTGCCCTCGGTGTTCAACATGGTCGGGATGGTCCTCACAGGTGGAGCGCTGCTGCGCTACGGCACTGTCGAGCAGCAGGTGCAACACCTCGCTGCGACACTCGCCGGCGAGCACGTGTGGTGCCAACTGTTCAGCGAGCCAGGCGCCGGCAGCGACCTCGGCGGCCTGAGCACTCAGGCCGAACGCGACGGCGACAACTTCATCATCAACGGCCAGAAGGTGTGGTGCAGCGGCGG
>Ga0105046_10013684_pt1 | contig 12554 bp, 9 predicted proteins | sample MAT03_FD_78385 | JGI IMG/M metagenome (GOLD analysis project Ga0105046, IMG submission 78385) | Freshwater microbial communities from Lake Fryxell liftoff mats and glacier meltwater in Antarctica - MAT-03 (megahit assembly) | ecosystem: Environmental > Aquatic > Freshwater > Ice > Liftoff... | reverse complement strand
GACAAACCCATGAACTGGCCTCCACCACAGTGATCTGATGCTGACAATGTTTCACTCAAATCCGGCCCGGATTGTTAACGGAAATCTGCTGGTTGACCGTAAGTTCCACCTGGGTATGTTGCAGAACGTACGCCACATAAAGACGCCCATCGTATCGGTTCATCCTCAGGGCCAGGAGAACGAACCGATTTTTGACGGAGTTGATCTTCCCTACGACCAGCTTGGCTACGGCATACTCACGGTCCAATTGGATTCGCGTGGCCGAGTATTACCAAGCGAGCTTTCCCGCATGGAAGGCCAGATAGCGGTCAGCCGGTTGGTTTATGGCGACTCAATGGGCTCGCCCGCGTTGTGCCGCAAGGCCAAGGTTCCGTACGTAATGATTCTTGAGTACGATCTCAAGACTCAAGTCACGGTTACAGCGTCTCAAGTGAAGAGCCCGCTGCGCAAAGCCGTTCGTGCCGTGCGCTGCGCAGCGACGTATGCCGCAACGCAAGTCAACGACATGCGACATGCTCACAGCCTGCACTGCAATGGCTACCCAATTTACGACGAATCAAGGTTCTTCAATCAGAACCGACTGCTTTACCTGGACTCTCGCATGTCGGCGGACTTGCTGATCGATGCGGCAGCTTTAAGGGAACGATGCAGTGCCCGGATCGGGCGGCCGCTACGGCTCCTATACTCTGGTCGATATGAAGCGCTGAAAGGCGCGACCCACGCGGTCAGGGTCGCTTTAGAGTGCATGAAACTGGGATTGGAGTTTGAGATGCACTGCTACGGTCAAGGCAGCCAAAAGGGAGAAATGCAGGTTCTGGCGGCACAATCTCGCGGGAACGCAAAGATCGTGATTCACGACGTGATCCCGTACCCCGAACTAGCGGCGCAGGCGCGGACCTTCGATGTCTTCGTTTGTTGTCACATTCAGGCCGATCCGTCGTGCTCCTATCTTGAGTCGTTCGGTGCTGGTCTTCCCATCGTTGGGTTTGCCAATCGAATGTGGAAGCGCCTCAGCCAAGAGTCAGGCGTCGGTTTCGTGGCTCCCATGGAGCGGCCAGATTTGGTGGCGCGCGACGTGCAAAAGCTCGCCGTGGATCAACAGGTGTTGGCGTCGATGTCCGAGAAAGCCCTTGAATTCGCCAGCGCGCATCTGTTTGAACGTGAGTCCCTGCGGCGTATCGATGCCCTGAATACCGCAATGAATTCGCTGAGCTAGCTCGCTCCGGTTCCTTCTGCCTCGACGATTCTAAGCATGTTGACGTTGGCGGCGTGCGGTCGATGGACTTCATCGGCGAACGTCGTTGTCATCCCAGCAGCCCGCCACTTCGATCGCGAACGTTCGCTGATCCACGACAACCGGTCGAGGTTCGGCGGTGCGAACGTTCTGCAATCCCGAGCTACCTGGCGTGGCCTTGGGCGCGCGACGCGTTCCAAGCAGTCGACTGTGATATCGGCCCACAGCACTGGTCGGCGACGACCGGCTACTGGCGCGCTGCCAGAGCTACGCGGGAGGCCTGAGCTCTCGTATTGCTGGCCGCACACGCCGCACACCCAGAGCGTTTCCCAAACGGCAAACCGACTCCACCACCTCTACCCACAGCCGCCTGGATCAACAAACCAGCGCCGGGGACGGCCACTGCGGAGACGGCCGAAAAGCGTGCCCCCCAAAGCACGCAGGCCGTCGGAGCCTCCGTCGGCCAAGCAACGGACATGGCCGCTATTGGCGCGGGCCCCATGCTCATTAAAGAAACTCAGTAAATTCAAACAACCGTTGTCTCATTTTACTTGGCAAGTTCCGGTACCACTGTACTTTCCGGCAAAGATGTGAAAGGACAGGTTATCTATGTCGGGCCATTCGTCCCACAGACGTAGAAAGTTAGATCGAATTGGCAGCAATCAAATGAGCTTAGACGTTGCATACGTTGATCCGGAGCCTGTTGGTTATAGCCTTGTGACTCACAGGGCCGAACTGGCGGCACACGTGCAGTTGGCCCGCGCGTTGGTGTAGGGCCGTGGAGACCCATCTGGCAGCAAATCCTTCTTCGTGGTCTTCTTTACGGATTAAAACGGGGGCGCGGAATATGAGGGTAGCAGGAGCTCGTTTTCACTTCGGCTTTGTATTGGTCGTTATGGTCCCGGGGTGCTCCGGACTCGTCGCCAATGTGAAAGTCGGCAGAGCCAATGGTCAAATGAATGAGGGCGCTTCTTGTAAGGGTCCTTATGAGGAAGCGGGCGGATTCGGTGGTGATTGTAAACAGCGGAACGACATTGCAGCCGGCCCTTCGCCCCTCGTGCGATTGAGTACAGTCGAATACAGGAACACTCTACGCGACCTTTTCCCTAAAGTATCGCTTGCGAACCTCGACGTTGGCTTGCCTGCCGAAGTGCAAAGCGAAGGCTTTTTGAACACCGCCGAAGTTCAGGCTCCTTCAGCTGCACTTATAGAGGCTCTAGCGCGAAATGCACAAATCGTTGCCACTGCAGTCGCCGCCGATCCCGAAACCTTCGCAAAGCTCTTGCCCTGTGCCGCTACCAATAAGACACAAGAAGCAAGTTGTGGGGCAACCTTCGTTCGGACCTTTGGCCGCCTAGCGTTTCGTCGACCTCTGACAGCACACGAAACCACCCGTTACTGCAATTTCGTGAGCGACGCCACAGCGAAGTGGGGATTCACCGCCGCCGTCCGGCTCACTGTTGAGGCGTTCTTGCAATCAGCCAGCTTTCTCTACCGCATGGAGATTGGTGGCAACCCTGTCGCCGGATTCAAAGTCATTGAGCTTGACGGTTTCGAGCTTGCCAGTCGGATCGCATATTTCTTGACGGACACCATGCCGGACGAAACACTCTTGGCGGCCGCCGAAGCCGGGAAGCTCGCAACGCGGCAAGGCCTCGAGGAGCAGGTGCGGCGTTTGCTCGAACGCCCCGAAGCGCGTGCGGCGGTTGCCTCTTTTCACAGCCAGTGGCTGGGTTTCGACAGGATGGACAAGGTGGCGAAAGCCCCTGATCTTTTCCCTTCCTTTAACAGTGACGTCGCCGCAGCACTGCGCGAATCGACCGAGCGTTACGTTGATCGCATTTTTTGGGACGAGGGGCACACCCTAGCGAGCCTCTTGACCGATAAGCACGCCTTCGTGAACAGTATGCTTGCCCCGATTTATGGTCTGACTGCTACAGGAAAAACGCTGACCTGGACCGATGTGGATGCCAACCAGCGGTCCGGTATCTTGACTCAGCCAGGTCTACTGTCAGCGTTCGCGCGCGAACGCAGTGATGCCCCTGTCCTGCGTGGGGTATTCGTTCTGGATCGGCTCTTGTGCCAACCACCGTCCGCGCCGCCACCCAACGTGAGTACAACGCTACCGGCGCTTGTCAACGGAAGTCAGCTCACCACCCGGCAACAACTCGAACAGAGCCACGCGGCGAACACATGCGCCGGTTGTCACGATTCTATTGATGGCATTGGCTTTGGCTTTGGCAACTTCGACGCTCTCGGACAGTGGCGAACCAAAGAGTTTGGGATCACCGTCGATACCAAAGGCGAATTTCTCGATCTCGAAGGAATTGAGGGCACGTTTGAAAATGCGATCGACATGGCCGCGAAGCTGGCCGCCAACCCCCAAGTGAGTTCCTGCGTGGCGACCCAGTGGCTGGCGTACGCCTTGGGGGTACGCCGCGAGAACCTCACTGCCGGTATGACCGATCCCCTCGTGACCGCGTTCAATACCGCGAACGGTGACATGCGGGAACTTTTGGTTGCCCTTACGCTGAGTGATGCGTTCCGATACCGACCTTCAACTCTGTAAGGATACATCGTTCATGAACGCCTGGAAGAATCTTCAGCGTCCCACTATTTTCTTGATCAAGGTTTTCGTACGTTGAACGTAGTCTTGGAAGCGTCTCATGAGCCGTTCTGCGGGCATCAACAACATGCCCCGAACTTTTTCATCGGGACGCGCCTTGAAAATCGTGCTGTGCGCTTCCCCTTTCCATTCCGGGGGGGCTTCGTGGGTGTAGTAGTACGCGGCAAAAGAACGGCGACAGACATCTGCTGGCGCGGTGATCGGGCGGACGCCGTGGTAACTGATATCTGTGGTTTTAAAAACCAAGCAGCGATTTAACAAAGGCAGCATGCTGTTCAGACAAGTCTTCACGTCTTTATCCCAAACCTCTATCTCCCCACCCCAAGTGTCCTGCCAGTCTGGGTTGAGATAGATGAGGATATTTAGGCGCCGGTGAATCCTCTGGTCTTCTTGGTAGTTAAAATCTACGTGAACATCGAGGCGGCCTCCCGAGCCAGTCAAATGCATTCCGCCGCCAGCAAAGTTTGGATCAGCCAGAAGATTCGGAATGCCCGTGATGTATTCCAGTTCGGACAAGAACTCGGGCGACGAAATAATTTCGCTTAGCCGCTTTACAGGCTCAGGAAACTTTCCTTGATCGCAGATCTGAACTTTTCGCTGTTCATTCACTGCCTTGAACTCATGGCCTTGTTTTGTGGCCTGTTCAAAATCGGGATAGGAATGCGCCACCTTTAAAGCCGCTTCGGGCTCGAGAAAGTTCCCGATCACAAAGTGGGGATAGGGCTGGTTTGACTCGAATTGCAACTTTAGGGCTTCTCGATCAAGTGGATTGAGCATCGGATGATTTCCTAGTGGCGCATGTTACCCGATTTTTCTCGAAACCGATCTACCTGTCAGGCTCGTAGTTGGGCAAATGAAGTGGCCTCCGTAAATCAGAGCATGCGCTAAGGTGAGGTTCGCTCCTGAACCCAACAAACACGGAGCAACCCACTATGAGGAAGGCACGCAAGAAACACACCTCCACGTTTAAAGCTTAAGTTGCGCTTGAATCCATCAAGGAGCTGACCGACGCCAGCAAACGCCAAAGCCCAAAACCGCGAAGTTCGAATCATGACGCCAACGAAGTGTCAGATTCGTGCGCCTTAGCTTGGCCTTCTACACCCGTTCTGCCTATGCCAGTCGGAACAGCTGGGTTAAGAGCCGGAGGGGAGCCTTCCTCTTCTGTGGACGGAAGCGCTCCCATACCGTTTCATAATAGGCCCATGTGTCTTCTGCGATTCGATCAGGATCTAACCGCGTTGCCATATCGTGTGCGGCTGCCAGTCCGTAGGCGGCTGATCGCGCTGGGTCTTCGTATAGGGCGATGACTTTGGCTGCGAGATCATCGCTGTCTCCTGGTGCGAAGAGAACGCCTGTCTTGCCATCCTGGACAATCTCAGGACTGCCTCCAGCCCGCGAAGCCACCGTCGGACAGCCAAAGGCCAACGCTTCCACAAGCGCAAGGCCAAAGTTCTCATATCGTGAAGCGATGACAGTAACCCGTGCTTGGCGCCGTAGCGGTTCAATGTCTTGCGATTGCATGGGCCCGCGCACATCCACACGAGCTTGTATTGGCCCGGGCAGTTTGGTCTGGATGTAGTCTCTAATGCTGACGTGGCTGCTGAATGGCGTTGAAACGCCGTTGTCAGGGCCCACAAACATAAGCTTTGCATCGGGGCAGGCTTGAGCGATGATTGCGAAGGCATCGATCATCGTGTCACCGCCTTTGTGCCTATCAAAACGGCCTACGAACAAGATAGTGTTGTTGTCGGTCGTGGCTGGCGTCCATTGCTGTTGTGCGGGGATTTTAGGCGAGGCATTGGGGATGACCACGGCCTCGGCCAACTCAACTTTGTAGTGGCGACGAACCTCCTCCAAGACATCTCGCGAAGGTGAAGTGACCCCCACCGCATCGCGGATACAAAGCCGTTCGGCGGCATCACGACGGTGAAAGCTTTCGTCCTGGGGCACTCCCAACGCCGCTCCGTTGAGAAACCAGGGACCGTGAAGACGAACAACGACTGGAATGTTGATGAAATGTTTCAAATAACCCGCAGCGCCGAAAGTTTCCTCCATCTCGAGCAAGGCCACTGGATGTCGTTTTTGCAACTCCATGAGACCTGCAAACAGCTGCAAAGCTAGCGTTACCCCTGAAGGTTCAACTCCTGGAAAACGTTGCAGTGCGCGTTCCAGAATCTGTTGCCGCCGTGTATAGGCAAGGTTATCAAGGCAAACTGCGGGCGGGTTCGAATTGTCGCCAGTTGTGTTCCCGGTGATTACGTAGGCCTTGCGCTGCTGGCGTGCGAGTGCGTCCCGCAGGTGACCGACGTACGTCACGATGCCATTCGCCACACGCCCTGGGGGCCAGCCTGGGCTAAGCAGGGCTATCTCGCGGTTCTCAGTCTTAGTGTCGGCGGACATGAAGGGTTGGCAACCAGGGCAAGAGGAGTAGGGCTACGACGAGGGCCGCAAGGAAAATAGCCGCGGAAAGAAGTTCACGTTTGAGGCGAAGGATTCCCAACGAGTGGAGTTTAGGCCAAACGACCGCGAATCCTGGCAATTCAGCGGCCACGGTCGCCCAGATCACCCCTCGCACTCCCCCAAAGTACCATCCGATGGGTATGCATACAAACATCGAAACCAATCGGGAGACGCTCCTGAAGAAGCCGTAGCGAGTGTGGCCCAACGAAAATAGGCAAGTTTCGCCGGGGCCTACTATGCATCCGACTGCCACGCGCACACACAGGATGCGCAGCATCCACGCTGCGTCTTCATATCGGTTGTCCCAAAGGGTGTGGATTATCCAACCTCCGGCCCCCGCAAGAAAGCCGGTTCCCGTCATGGCGATAGAATCCAAGCGGAGGCGCACGCGGTAGTAAATGGTTGGCAGGTCTGCTCCCGGCTCACGCGCGGCTTGGCTGAGCATTGGGTAAACAATGCCGCTTACCAATCGACCTGTAACCGCTGACACTGCTTCGCTGAGATTCAGCGCCACAGAATAAATGCCCAGCCACGTCGCCCCCAAGAAGCGCGCCAGCAATATCCTATCGCTTTGTCCACTTAGGAAACCAGTAGCCGTACTGCCAAAGATCCAACGGCCAAACTGGTTGATCTCCTTGTAGGCCGGCTTGTCCCAGTGGAATTTGTTGCGATAGCCTACGGGCAAGAAGTGGGAGCAAATTGTTGAGACACCTGCGCTTATCACTCCGCCAGCAATTAGTGGCCAAACCCCAGGCCGCGCATACGACCAAGGAATCATGATGGCAAGTGTCAAAAGGGATTGTCCGAGTTCCAACCCGGTGATCCAGCCTAAGGCCAGACGCCTTCGCAAGGTATAGACCGAGGTCGAATGAAGGCCTCCAAGGACCAATTGCAGGGACCCTAGATACACCAAGGGAGCGAGCTCAGGCTCGTTGTAAAACCAGGCTGCAGGGTGAGCCAAAGCCACCATCAGAATCGCCAGAACGAAGCCTCGCGCCGCTTGAAACGTAAACGCTGTATTGAGGAATCGAGGGTCATCGCCTCGAGGGCTTTGGATCAAGAATTGCTGTACGCCCACATCTGAAAGCAGCGCCAATCCGGTGATCAACATTGAAACTAGGGATGAGAGGCCGAACGCCGAAGGGAACAACAAGCGGGTTAAAATTAGGTTGCTGCCAAGACGCAGCGCTTGTTGCGTGCCGTACCCGCTGAGTTCCAATAGCGATCCGCGAAGGGCCTGTTTCTTCAAGGAAGCCAGAGTCGGCGAACTGTTTGAGACCGATGTGCTCACGGCGCCTCTGTGGCTTCTATTGCCGAATTCGACTTGATGGGCACAAGAAAGACCATTCCGTAATAGGGTGAAGCGCTTTGCGGCACGATACCATCCGGACGGGGATACGGCATCAACTGTGAGCACTCGGTTAGAACAAACGCCGTGCCACAAGGACATTTACGTTATTTCGGCTCCTGGGGCGCACGTGAAATACCAAGGGCACCAACGATAATGTATCCAGAAAAGTCGCCTCAGGCAGCGGAATTCGCATCTCCATTAGGTATCTGAAACGACACTGCATCGGCTTCGGCCGGAGGATCTGGTTGCAGCCCCGCGAGACATCCGATGATCAGATTCAAATACGGACCGACACCCGAGTTTGGGATCAGGTCAATCACGTATACGAGGCCCAACACAAGGACCCCCACCGCGACGAACCGCTGCTTGCCCACGAACGCCCGCAGCCGCCATGCGGTGAGAAGAATCGGTAGCAACAATAGGCCAAAAGTGCTGATGAAGCCCACAAGCCCGCTTGCGCCCAATACTCCAATCCAGGTGCCATCAACAACGGCTATTCGTTGTCCAGTTGCCCCGTCATGGGGAAAACTTCGTGCATAGCCACCCCATCCGAACCACATGCGCTCGACAGCGCGATTGAGGAGGAGTGTCTCGTTTTCAAATCGAAACGAGAGCGACTGTGCCCGGTCCGCTCCCAAGAGCGACGAGAAGAACTCGGCAATTTTCTCGACCGGGACCAACCCGTAACTACGCAGCAGGGGATAGGCGAATAGAGCGATCGAAACCGTCATGATGACATTGGATTGCAGCCTAGACCGAGCCCACAACAACATGGGCAATAAAATCAGGCCGTAGACCAAAGCGCCAGAGGATCGGCACAGTATGAGGACCATCGTTAAATAGCCGCCTGCCCATGCAACACCAAGAAAGCCCATTCCCATGCCTAGTCGCAACTTCGCGCGCTTGAGTGCGCCTGCTGCGAGTACCGCTACTAGAATGAACAGCGCAACGTTCAGACCGTGTCGCATGAACACCTTTGGCCGATAAGACCCAAATCGGATGGTTTGGATGAAATCAGACTGGTGATATCCGTAGACCCACATATTGAGCTGTGGGCTCAACCGAATTTCGATGAAGATAAAGAAGGAATAGATGAGGCCGCCTATCACCAAAGCGCTCAAGAGAATGCGGACATCCTCAATACGGTTAAACAGCTTGCGGCCCAAAAAGAAGGGCGTCCACCACGTCAACAGCAACAAGATGGCGTCTGACAGAAAGTCATGCAGCGTTTCCCCTACCAACCAGGTTGGCCCGTACTGCAACGGATCCCCATTCGTCAAAACCGTCAACAGGGATCCTGCTATCAACAGTGCGAACAACCAATTGTAGCGACTGCCGGGGGCCTTCTGGGTCAGCAGCTTCGGGCGAAAGATCAAGCAAGCCACCAAAGCGGAGAGTGACGCGATGATGTCCTTGTCGACTGGAGGTATCAATGGCAGATCGATATTGAATTTAGCCGGCAGAAACATATCAGCGGCCAATATCGAGCAGATGCAGGCCACACGGGCTGGCATCATCGCGAAGCAAGCCATCGCCACCAGTGGCCACGATAGTAAGGCTACGTAGGCAAGTAGGTTAGGATTCAAGCGCTATACTGTAGGTATTGTTTCATATCGCGGCAAGGTAGAGTGGGCAATTTCTATCTCGCTCAGGGAATATTTCTGCCGTTGAGGAATTTGCCCTGTGAAGTAATTCCGCTCGGGATTGTTGCCATAGCGTTGGAGGTTGGCAACACATCCTGTGGCTGGTCGGTCCCTTGCTCCAAATTGCCAAGTGTCTGCATATCTCCCAATTGAGAAAATCCTTCTATGCACGGCCTTGCCAGAGTACAAAGAACCCGCAGGCGACTTTTTTGCTTGCTCCAAGCTTGGCGACCGATCTAGGGGCCAACCCGATGCTTAGAAAACAAGATAGCCAACAGCGCAAGATAGTCGTTCATGCCGTGTTCGGTAGTTCGATTTCGCCGTAAATGACGTGGCGTCCATCTACGCTGCTGCCGATGTCTTTGTTTTTCCGACCCACGAAGAAGGCGGCCCCCAAGTGACTTACGAGGCTGCGGCTTGTGGCCTGCCATGCATCGTTTCGCCAATGGGAGCGGCGCGTATTGTTCGGGGTGGGATTGAGGGCTATGTGATCGATCCGTTCGACGGCGACGGCTGGATTTCCGCTATGAAAAACTTGGCCGCTAACCCCGACTTCCGAAAGCGCTTTGGTGCTGCGAGTGCTGCGCAAGCGGCTGAGGAATTTACGTGGCAAAAAGTCGGGGCATGTTTGCACGACCTATTCTCGTCGCTACCGGTGCCAGAGGGCAAGTCTCCCTGAGACTAGCTGTCGAGGGGGCGTTCTTTTTTTCACCCAATCGACATCGCAACAACGATTGGCGTTCTCCTGGTCTGGTGGCCGCGAAAGCGTTCAGGAGCGCCTCCAGACCTTCAGCGTGGCAGGACCTTTTTAGGCATTAGTAGATAAACCCACTTTGAGCCATTAGGAGCGCGTGCCTGCGGCCGTTTTGCAGTATTGTCCGGGTAACGGAGTCCGGTGATATGTCCTTGTCTTGCGTCATTCTAGGTAGAGGTCCCCAGTCAATTGCCTGTGCCGAGGTTTGGTTGGGTAGGGGACATCGAATTCGGTGTGTGGTTTCGAGCTGTACCCAGGTACAAGCTTGGTGCCAAAAGGTGGGCGTGACCCGGCTGGATTCTAGCGAAAATCTTGCGGGAGCCATTGGCGCTGAGCCATTTGAGTTTCTGTTCAGCATCGTTAACCACGCGATCATGCCCGCAGATGTACTGGTTATGCCTAGCCAGGGGGCGGTCAATTACCATGATTCGCCCTTGCCTGCATATGGCGGATTCAACGCCACGGCCTGGGCCATTCTGGACGGCGCCAAGGAACATGGGATCACGTGGCACCGGATGACCTCAAATGTTGACGCTGGCAGCGTCCTTTTGCAGCGGGTCTTTCCCATTGGCGACGAAGATACTGCGTTTTCGCTTTCGGCGCGCGCGGGGGAGCTGGCTGTGCGTTCGTTTGGCGAATTGCTGGCAAAACTTGAATCTGGGGGGCTGACAGAACAACCCGGACTTCCTGTGACGAAGTTCCACTTTCGCTCGGAACGCCTTGGTTTCGCTGCGCTCGATTGGAACCAAACAGTGGCGGCAATCTCCCGTATGGTACGGGGGCTGGATTTTGGGACCGAAGACAACTGGATGACCCGGGCGAAGGTTCAGACGCCCCAGGGACAATTCTTTTGCGTGGGTGGCCTTGCTTCTGGCGATCTGGTTCCCGGCGTTGCCGGTACCATCAGCCGCGTTGCCGGAGATAGCATCCTCGTAAACGCGCTGGACGGCAGTGTGGTTCTTAGTGACCTTACGACGCTTGAAGGTGACCCCTTAACGTCTGCATGGCTTGAACAGGAAGGCGTTGTAACCGGTGCGGTGTTGCCGGTGGTCGATTCGATACTTGTACAACACGCCAGCGCACTTGATCTAGATGTGACCGGCAAGGAACGATATTGGCAATCGAAGCTTGCACAACTATCGCCCAATCTTCCTTCTGAATTGAAACCATCGGGATCCGCGGGCGAAACGCAACGCTTGACCTTGCCACTGCCTTTAGAACTGGCGACACTTTCGCATGCGCAGCGGTGCGCGGCTATAACGGCGGCGCTGTGCGCGTATCTTGCTCGGGTGGGTGATGCTGTTAGCCGCGTCGACCTAGGCCTTGTGGTGGAGGGTCTTGCGCCATCACTACAGCCGCTTTATGCGTCGGTTGTGCCGTTGGCGTTAAAAGTGGAACCAGCTAGCACCTGGGCCGAACTGCAAGAACTTGCCGCCAAAGAACTTGCAGATTGTGTTTCACGCAAGACCTTTGCGCGAGATATCTACACCCGTTACGTCAGCCTGCGAAAGAAGACCGCCGCTGAATGTTTGATGCCTTTAGCGGTTGCGTCCTGCAGTTTTGAGGAACCCGCGCTTCACGCGGGAACAAGGCTGCTGTTTGCGTGCGCGGCATCGACGATTGAAGTTGTGTTCGACACGGGAGCGATCGGGCGCTTAGACGCTGAACGACTTGCCGCGCGCATTGTGGGATCGGCCGCTGCCGGGTTGCGATCTCCTCAAGAACCAATCGCTGCGTTGCCGTTGGTTACGCCCGACGAGCGCACGCAACTGTTGCAGACGTTCCAGGACACGCATCGTCCTGACGCGGAGATTGCCTGTATTCACACGTTGTTCACGGCGCAGGCACTTAGAACCCCAAACGCAACGGCTTTGGTCTTTCGCGACGAAACCCTAAGTTACGCAGAACTTGATGCACGTTCAAACGCTCTCGCACACCGTTTGGTGGCTGCCGGCGTTGGCCCCGAAAAGCTCGTGGCGGTTTCACTTGAGCGATCGCTGGATATGGTTGTTGGTTTGTATGCGATTCTCAAAGCGGGAGGCGCCTACGTTCCGCTGGATCCCGCTTACCCACAAGAGCGGCTAGCCATTATGCTGCAAGATTCAGGGGCGCGGTGGTTGTTGACCGAAAGCCACCTTGCTGCGGCATTGCCAAAGCACAAGGCAGAAGTGTTGTTGGTCAACGCACCGGTGATCGCCGCCGAGAGAGCAGCCCCACCATTGGTGGCCAGCAAGCCAGAACATTTGGCATATGTGATCTTCACTTCGGGATCTACGGGCCGCCCGAAGGGGGTCATGGTTGAACACCGCAACGTTGCGAACTTCTTCGCGGGCATGGATGAACGCATCGGTACCAGCGTAGGCACGTGGTTGGCGGTAACGAGCATTTCCTTCGACATATCGGTGCTTGAGATCTTCTGGACTTTGGCCCGCGGTTTTAAGACCGTGATTCAAGAGGAAGGCGACAGGGCCTCATTGCTCAAATCG
>Ga0105046_10013682_pt1 | contig 12554 bp, 11 predicted proteins | sample MAT03_FD_78385 | JGI IMG/M metagenome (GOLD analysis project Ga0105046, IMG submission 78385) | Freshwater microbial communities from Lake Fryxell liftoff mats and glacier meltwater in Antarctica - MAT-03 (megahit assembly) | ecosystem: Environmental > Aquatic > Freshwater > Ice > Liftoff... | reverse complement strand
CGGTGCCACCTGGTCGCCCACCGCGTAAGAAGCCTGGTTGCCGGCGGCATTGCCCAGGATGGCCGTCGAGCGGCTCGGGTCGCTGCCCAGGCGCACGCCGAACAGCGCCAGGCCACCGGTATCGGGCGCCGCGGCGTCGGTGATTCCGCCGCCGCCCTGCGAAAACGCGCGTGCGGCCAGCGCGGGGTCGACGGCTGCGGGAACGAGTGTGGCGGACGGCGCGCCGAACGGACCCACCGGCGTCAGCAGCTGCCATCCCAGACGGGCCGCGAGGAAGGCCAGCACGAGGAGCAGCAGGACCTCGGCGATACGGCGCAGGCGCGGCGATTCGGCGGCGTGGACCAGGCGCGAACGGGACCCGGCAAAACGAACGCCAGCCCCGGAAGGCTGGCGTGTCATCCATGCGGTGGGGCGTGCCGAACTGCCTGGCATCAGAAGTTCGCGGTGATGCTCAGCGAGAAGCTTGTGCCAAGGTCATAGCGATTGATGTCCACCCGTCCACCCCCCAGCTCCTGGAACTCCTCGTAATCTTCGCCGAAGAGGTTGCGCGCGGCGAACGATACGCTCAGGTTCTGCCCCATGGCGGTGAAACCGCGGCGCAGCACCAGGTCCACCGTGGTGCCCGGGTCCTGGATCAGGTCGGGCTGGCCGGGACGGCCGCGTGCGGAGATACGCTCGCCGGCATGGTTGATCAGCAGGATCGCCTGCGAACCCGTGCTTACGTCCTCCAGGCCGAACTGGATGTTGGCCAGGTTCTCGGACTGGCCCTGCAGACGGCTGCCGTCGCGCACCAACTCGGCGGCCGGGCGCGGCGCGCCGCCGCCGGCGAGCGGGAACACCACGTCATTGGCGTCCACCGACACTTCGGTCTGCGTGTAGGTGTAGTTGGCCGAGACGAACAGGCGGCTGTCGCCGAGGAACTCCCAGGCGAACGGCGAGTCGAAGTACTTCTTGACCTCGGTCTCGAAGCCGTACAGCGACGCGCCCGGGGCGTTGATGTAGGTCTGCTGGATGGTGGCGCCGGCCTCGTTGACGATCGATTCGACCGGGTTCTTCAAATCCTTGTAGAACGCGCCGAACGTGAAGTACTCGCCGTCGGCGAAGTACCACTCCAAGCGCGCGTCCAGGTTCACCAGCTCGGTGTCCACCAGGTAGGGGTTGCCGATGAAGACGCGGTCCAGGTCGGTGTCGAGGTACTGCTGCGGAGCCAACTCGCGGAACTGCGGGCGGGCGATGGTTTTGGACGCGCCGAAGCGCAGCTGCATGTCCGTCTTGAAATTCCAGGTCACCGTGGCCCCGGGCAGCACGTAGCTCTCGTCCAGCGGGTCGGCGGTGGGCAGCAGGGCGCCGCTGAACAGGTCGATCGGCGTCACCGACTGCGTGGCGCTTTCGAATCGCAAGCCAGCCGTTGCGGTGAGCAGGGGCGTGATCGCCGTCTCGGCCTGCACGTAGAAGGCCTCGACTTCAAGGTTGGCGTCATAGGCCGCAGCGCCGTCGGCGCCGGTGGTTTCGCGCAGGCCCAGCAGGCCCGGGCCGATGTTGGGGTTGGACAGCAGGAAGTCGATGCGCTGCAGTTGGATGTTGAGCGGCAGAGAACCGTCCAGGGCCAGGAATCGGAACTCGCGCGACACCGCCGAGCGGTCGTTGTCGGAATAGGCCAGGCCGGCGCTCAGCTGGTAATCGCGGTCTTCGGTGGCCAGCAGGTAGCCCACGTCGACGCCGGCGCTGAAGACGTCGTCCTCGACCTGGCTGAAGCGGGTGTAATTCTGCTCCTGCGAAGCGTTGTGCAGGTAGGCGCCGTTCACCAGGCGGTAGCGGATGCCCTTTTCGTACGGGGCGTCACGCGTGGTTTCGGCGTAGGCCGCGCGCCACTCGATGGTAAGGTCCTTGAATTCGCCGAACGCGTGCTTTCCGGTCAGCTGGGTGTTGAGCAGTTCGCGTTCGAACCACTCGGTGTAGTCGTCGCGGACTTGCGCACCGGCGAGCTCATCGTTGCCGGCACGGCTGCGAGCTTCCTTGGTGGTGCTGTGCACGTAGAGGTTGGTCCAGCGGATCTCGTTGTTGCCCCACTCGGCACCGAAGCCCAGCAGGGCGTTGGTGTTGACGTCGTTCTGGGTGGACTCGAAGTCGTAGTCGGTGCGCACGTCGATGGCACCGTTCTCAACGATGCCTTCCTGCTGCTTGCCTTCGCGGGTCTGCCACTTGCTGTCGAAGCCGGCCACGGCGATCACGCCGAAGTTGCCCCAGTCGAGTTCGAACTTTCGGCCGCCGCTGATCTCGGCGTTGAAGTCCGGGTTGACCTTGTCGTCGCGCTGCAGCAGGTTGAGCGGTGCGTTCACCAAGCTGCGGCCGATGATGTCGAGGTCGGCTTGGCTGAAGCTGCCCAGATCAACGCGGTTGCCGGTGGCGATGGCCGCGCGCAGCGCGCCGGGCATGTCGCGGGTGCCGTCGTCGTAGCCCAGGAGGTCGGTTTCCGAGCCGTAGTAAGTCAGGCCGGATTTGTACGTGGTTTCGCTGTTGCCGCCGGTGCCGATGGTCACAGACAGGAACGGGTCGTCGGGAACCGCCACTGTCTTGAGGTCGATGATGCCGCCGCCGAATTCGCCCGGGTAGCGCGCCGAGTAGGTCTTTTGCACCACCACGCTGTCGATGATCGAACTCGGGAACAGGTCCAGCGGCACGACGCGCTGCAGGGGTTCGGGGCTGGGCAGCGACGAGCCGTTGAGCACGGCGGCCGAGTACCTCTCGCCCAGGCCGCGCACGTAGACGAACTTGCCGCCTACGAGGCTCAGGCCGCTGACGCGCGCCAGGGCATCGGCGGCGTTGCTGTCGCCGGAACGCTTGAGGTCTTCACTGGTGATGACCGAAACAACCTCGGAGGTCTCCAGCAGCGGCTGCGGGAAATACTCCCCCTTGACCTCGATGGCATCCAGGACCGAAGGCTCTTCGTTGGCTGCCTCGGACGCTTGCGCCTGGCCGGAAGTCTGGCCCGATGCCTGGGTCGGTTCCTTGGCCTGGTCCTGCGCCATCACCAGGCACGGGGCAAGCAGTGCCGAGATCGCGAGGAACAGCCCGTTGCGGGCGAGAGGTGACTTCAGCATGTACGGGGCCTCTGGGGGAATTCAATGGGCGACATGGAATGGAAGCCGGGCGACGGGTTGCCCCGTCGCCCGGGTAGGGCTCAGCAGGGCGTCGCGGCGGTCAGGCCGCAGGTCCAGCCCTGCCACCAGGTGTCGCCGGCGTTGCGCACGCCGCCGATGTACGCAACCTGGGTGAAGAACGGGCTCGCCGCGGTCAGGGTGGCAAAGGCGGGTACGGCCGTTTCATTCGCACCGTTGATGAAGGTGCCGGTCAGCGTGGACGTGCCGTTGGCGGTGTTGTTGGTGCCGGCGTTGAACAGCGCGGCCGCCGCACCATTGGCGTCATCGTCGAACGCGGTCGGGCACGAGAAGTGCACCGACTGGAACACACCCGTGGTGGTGGCGTCGTCCACGTCCAGGCAGGAAGCGCCCGCACCGGTGCCGCCCGCCGGGCGGGTCACCACCAGGTTGTACCACTGGCTGTTGGTGCCGGAGTTCATGACGATGCCGGCGCCGCCGCCGGGGGTGCCGCGGCCGACGTAGGTGACGTTGGCGACCTTGGGCGTGGAAACCGGGATGCGGGTCGAGGCGCTGAACTCGTTCATGCGGTCGCCGCCGCCAGCGCGCTGCACCACGATGCCGAACTGGATGACGCCGCTGAAGCCGACGTCGGTGTCGAAGGTGTCGTCGTCGTTGCCGGTGCCGACCAGGTACCTGGAGTTGACCGTGCCGCCGAACCACTCGAAGCCGTCGTCGGAGCTGTTGTGCACCTGCACGAACTCGAACACGGTGCCGCTGCCGACGCCGGCCAGGGTGATGCCGTTGAGTTCATTGTTGGGCAGGATCTGGAAGCCCGAGTGCTGCACGCGGAAGTAGCGGATGCGACCGGTGTTGTCGCCGGCGCGGTTGCCGCCGTAGAAGGCGTTGGTGCCTTCGACCTGGGCTTCGCAGGTGGCGGTACCCGGCGTGGCCGTACCCGGGCAATTGCTGATCGGCGCGCGGCCCAGCAGTACCAGGCCGCCCCACTGGCCGATCGAGTCGACGGTGGTGGTGCCCTCGATGCTCTGGCGGCTGGTGAATACGATCGGGTTGGCGGCAGTGCCCTCGGCGAACAGCTGGGAGCCGCGGTTGACCACCATGTAGTCCAGGCCCGCGGCGCCGTAGACGCGCACGCCCGGTTCGATGGTCAGGATGCCCTGCTGGCGGCCGGCGATCGGCACGTTGGCGTCGCCGCCCTGGTCGTCGCCCACGTCGACGCGGCCGGAGATGGAGTAAACGGTGCCGACACGCCTGGGGACGACCAGGTTTCCGACAATCCTCGACGGCAGCTGGCAGGCGCGCAGTGTGTTGTTGGCGACCGTGCCCACGTTGGCGAAGCCGGTCGGGCAATCGGCGGCGGGGCCAGCGACCGGCGGCGGGGGCGGCGGCGGCGGCGGGGGCGGCGGCGGAGGCGGGGGCGGGAAACCGCCCACGCCGGGCGAGGCGACTTCGACCGCGCCGTCGGAGCAGGCACCGAGCGCGAGCACGGCGCCGAAGGTCAGTAGCAGAAGTTGAGTCTTGTTGCGGACGGCCATCTCTGGGTCTCCAACTGGTTGGGTTCGGGCTTGCGCGGTTTGCGCGGTGCCGGCGATCGAAGCGGTGGCCCACACCGGCGATGTGCCGGGCGGCGATGCCCCCCGCGTATGGCATTTATAGAGTTGTCGTGTGACGGAACCTTTACAGCGCGTCTCGCGAACGCGCCTGAGGCGCCACCGGTGCATCGGATTTGCCCAGGTACCGGGCGTGTGCCGCCGACTTTTGCGACTAGAGGCCGCTGGGCGTCGCGGTTTTGTCACGAAACCGACACAGGTCGCGGATCGTGCAGTTCGGGCAGTCGGGTTTTCGCGCCTTGCACACGTAGCGGCCGTGCAGGATCAGCCAGTGGTGGGCGTCCAGGCGGTATTCGGGCGGTACGGCCTTGGCCAGCTTGTCCTCGACCGCACGCACGGTCTTGCCCGGCGCCAGGCCGGTGCGGTTGGACACGCGGAAGATGTGCGTGTCCACCGCGATGGTGGGCTCCCCGAAGGCCGTGTTGAGCACCACGTTGGCGGTCTTGCGGCCTACGCCGGGAAGCGCTTCGAGCGAAGCGCGGTCGCGCGGCACCTCGCCACCGTGCTGTTCCACCAGCATCCGCGCCGCGGCGATGACGTTCGCGGCCTTGGTGTTGAACAGGCCGATGGTGGCGATGTAACGCTTGAGCCCGGCTTCGCCCAGCGCCAGCATCGCCCCGGGCGTATTGGCCACCGGGAAGAGCTTGCGCGTGGCCTTGTTCACGCCCACGTCGGTGGACTGCGCCGAAAGCGCCACCGCCACCAGCAGTTCGTAGGGCGTGGCGTACTCGAGTTCGGTGGTGGGCTTGGGATTGAGTTCGGCCAGACGGGCGAAAAGTTCGCGACGCCGGTCGGCCTTCATGCAGCGCGCCTCGACGCCCGCCGCAGGCGCCAGCCCTGGCGCAGCGCGATCAGGCAGGCCAGCACCAGGAAGGCGCCGATCGGCAGCACGGCCAGCAGGAAGCCCGGGTAGCCTTCCGCCGCCAGCTCCAGGCCGGGCAACCCGAGCAGCCGGCCTGCGCCGGCGAACAGGCTGCCTTCGCCGATGAATTCGCGCACTGCGCCGATCAGCAGCAGCACCCAGAGGAAGCCCAGCCCGATCGCGAAACCGTCCAGCGCCGCACGGCCCGGGCTGTTGCGCGACGCAAAGGCTTCGGCGCGTCCCATCAGCGCGCAATTGGTCACGATCAGCGGGATGAACAGGCCCAGCACCGCATGCAGCTCGGGCAGCCAGGCGCGGATGGCCAGTTCGATGGACGTGACCACGGCGGCGATGACCATCACGAAGGCGGGGATGCGCACGTCGCGCCGCGTCAGCCGGCGGATGCTGGCGACGGCGGTGTTGGTGAGCGTAAGCGCCAGCACCGTGGCCAGCCCCAGGCCCAGCGCGTTCACCGCGTTGTTGCTGACCGCCAGCAGTGGGCACAGGCCCAGCAGCTGCACCAGGCCGACGTTGCCGCTGGCCAGGCCGTATTCGAGGATCGCGCGGGGCGTGGCGGCGGTCACTGCGGGCGGTAGTCGTCGGGGGCGGAATCGATGCGCAGTGTAGCGCCGGGCGCGGCGGCATACAGGGCGTCGCCGTGGCGCGCGACGAACTCCAGGCAGCGCTTCACCGCCGCCACCACCGCGCGCGGCGTCACGGTGGCGCCGGCGAACTGGTCGAAGTCGCCGCCGTCCTTGCGTACGGCCCAGCGCGCGGCGTCCGGGTCGCCGAGCGACCTGCCGGTGAAGCGCGTGATCCAGTCGCTGCGCCCGACCTCGATGTCGTCGCCCAGGCCCGGCGTCTCGCGATGCCCGCTGACGCGCACGCCCACCACGCGGCCGCGGCGGTCCACGGCCACCAGCAGCGCGATGTCGCCGCTGTAGCCGTCGGGCGCCACCACCGAAAGCACCAGCGCGGCGTCCCGGCCCCCAAGGCGGGCGCGGTGCACGGTGGACGCCGGCTGGCCCAGCCAAGGCTCGGCCGCCACGGTGATGGTGTCGGCCACCAGGTCGTTGTCGTAGCGGCCGGCGGGAATGACGATGGCCAGTGCGTCGGTCCGCGCGCGGTGTTCGGACTCCGCGATGCGCCCGCGCGTGAGTGCGAAGGTGCCGGCCAGCAGCGCCGTGGCCATGAGCGCCGCCAGCGCCAGCTGCACGCCCGAGCGCAGCGATTCACGCAGGGCTTCCTTCATGGTTCCCGGCCTTCGCCCAGGATGCGCGGGCGGCTGTAGCGGTCCAGCCACGGTGCGGCGCAATTCATCAGCAGCACCGCGAACGCCACGCCGTCGGGAAAGGCGCCCCAGCGGCGAATGGCCAGCGTGAGCAGGGCCACGCCCACGCCGAACAGCAGCCGCCCGCGCGGCGTCGTGCAGCCGCTGACCGGGTCGGTGGCGATGAAGAAGGCGCCCAGCACCAGCGCTCCCGAGAACACGTGCTGCAGCGGGAACGGGTGCAGGTCGGGGTCGGACAGCCAGAACGGAAGCGTCACCACGACCACCGTGCCCAGCATCGCCACCGGCACCTGCCAGGGAATGAGCTTCTTCCACAGCAGGAACACGCCGCCCAGCGCGAAGAAGTTCGCCACCCACTCCCAGCCGCGCCCGCCGAAATCGCCGAACAGCGGGTTGCCGCGGATCTCGGCCAGCGTGGCGCCTTGCTGGCCCAGGGTGCGCACGGTGTCCAGCGGCGTGGCCTGGGCCAGCATGTCCCAGCGCCAGGGCGCCGGCAGTTCACCGGTGAGCACCGCGCGCAGGCTGGCCGCCAGCCCCGGTATCACCGCATCTTCCTGCAGGCCGGTGGGCGGCAGCCACTGGGTGAACTCGCGCGGGAAGCACAGCAGCACCACGGCCACGCCGACCATCGCCGGGTTGAACAGGTTCTGGCCCAGGCCGCCGTAGAGATGCTTGGCCAGCACGATCGCCGACGCCATGCCGATGGCCGACACCCACCACGGCGCCAGCGGCGGAACGGACAGCGCGAACAGCACCGCCGTCAGCGGCGCGCTCAGGTCGGTGAGGAATGGCCGCAGCGGCTTGCCGCGCAGGCGCAGCATGGCCGCTTCGAAGCCCAGCGCGAACGCCGTGGCCAGCGCGATCTGGATCGCGATGCCCGGCCCGAAGAACCACGCATGCGCCAGCACGCCCGGCACCAATGCCGCCAGCACCAGCCCCATCACGCTGCGCACGCTGCGGCGCGCGGGCAGGTGCGGGGCGCTGGCTACGGCGAACGTCTTCATGGCGACGGGTCCGTGTCGTGGCCCGGCGGACGCGTGGCGCGGGCGCGCTCCAGCGCGGAAGCGGCCGCCTCGGCGCCGCCGGCCTGGCGTGCCTGCTGGCGCTCGGCGCGCTCGACCGATTCGCGCTGCAGCCGCTGCTGGCGCTGTTCGTGGCGGTCGCGCGCGGCCAGCGCGCGCCGGGTCTCGGCTGCGCGCAGGCCGATCTCGACCTTGGCCTGCCGGAACGGCTGCGTCAGCGGGATGTGGCTGGGGCACACCAGATCGCAGCAGCCGCACTCGATGCAGTCGAACAGGCCCTGGTCCTGCGCGCGCGCCGGCTCGTCGGCGCGCAGATGCCAGAGCAGCTGCTGCGGCAGCAGCTGCGCGGGGCAGGCGCTGGCGCAGTCGCCGCAGCGGATGCAGGGCATCTCGGGCTCGCGGTCGGTGCATTCGTCGGCCGACAGCACCAGCACGCAGTTGTCCTGCTTGCCGATGGCGAACTCGTCGTGCGGCAGGGCCTGGCCCATCATCGGCCCGCCCAGCAGCAGCCGCGCGGCGTGCTCCGTGTAGCCGCCCGCCTGTTGCACCAGGTGCGCCACCGACGTGCCCAGCGGCACCACGAAATTGCCCGGCCGGGCGACGCCGCGGCCCGTCACCGTGACCACGCGCGTGGCCAGCGCTTCGCCCACGGCCACGGCGCGCCAGGCGGCGCGGGCCGTGGCCACGTTCTGCACGATCACGCCGATGTCGCGCGGCAGCCCGCCGCGCGGAACTTCGCGGCCCGTGAGCACCTGGATCAGCTGGCGCTCGCCGCCGGCGGGATAGCGGGTGGGTACTGCGACCACTTCGATGCCACCCCCCGACCCGGCGACCGCGGCGCGCGCGGCGGCCAAGGCCTCGGGCATCTTGTCTTCGATCGCCAGCAGCACGCGGCCGGCGCCGACCACCCGCGCCAACAGCCGGCCACCGTTCACCACGTCGTCGGCATGTTCGCGCAGCAGGGCGTCGTCGCAGGCGATCCAGGGTTCGCACTCGGCGCCGTTGAGCACCAGCAGTGCGCGCGCCACCGACAGCTTGCCCGCGGTCGGGAAGCCGGCGCCGCCCAGGCCCACCACGCCGGCGTCGCGGATGCGTTCGCGCAGCGCGGCCGGGTCGCTGGCCTGCCAGTCCATCGCCGGCAGCGCGTGCAGCGACAGCGCGGCGCTGGTTTCGATCACCACGTGCTCGGCGTCCAGCCCGGGGAAACGCGCCAGGGCGCGCCGCTCCACTGCGCGCACGCGTCCCGCGCAGGGCGCATGCACGTCGGCGCTGAGCTCGCCCTGCGCGATGCCGATGCGCTGGCCGGCGGCCACCGCGTCGCCCGCCGCAACGCAGGCGCGCGCCGGCGTGCCGGCGTGCTGCAGCAGCGGCACGTGCAGCAGCGGCGGCATCGGACAGGCCTGCAGTCCGCGCCCGGTGGACTCGGCCTTGTGGCCGGCCAGCGCCAGGCCGCCGTGAAAGCTGTACCGGGTCATCGGCGGGGCCGGCGCCTCAGCGACCGGTGAAGGCGGGTTTGCGGCGGGCCAGGAAGGCGCCGGTGCCTTCCTTCATGTCGTCGGTGGAAAAGGCCAGAGCGAACACTTGGGTCTCGTAGTCCAGGCCGGCCTCGAGCGGGGTTTCACCCCCCCGAAGCACCGCATCGAGTACGCCGCGCAGAGCCTGCGGCGCGGACTGCGCCAGATGCTCGGCCAGCCGCGTGGTTTCGGCTTCGAGTTCGCCGGCGGGCACTACCCGGGTCAGTACGCCCAATTGGGCCGCGCGGGCGGCGTCGATCGGCTGGCCCAGCAGGCACAGCTCCAGCGCGGCTGATCGCCCGGCCAGGCGCAGCAGCCGCTGGGTTCCGCCGAAGCCGGGCACCAGGCCCAGGTTGACCTCGGGCTGGCCGACCTTGGCGGTGTCGGCGGCGATGCGCAGGTGGCAGGCCATGGCCAACTCCAGGCCGCCGCCCAGGGCAAAGCCATTGACCATCGCCAGCACCGGCTTGCCCAGGTGTTCGATGCGGCTCATCAGGCGCTGGCCGTGGCGCGAGAAATCGCGGCCCTCGATGGCGCTCAGGCCATTCATCTCGGAAATGTCGGCGCCCGCGACGAACGCCTTGGGGCCGGCGCCCGTCAACACCACCACCCGGACGGCGGCGTCGTTGCCGGCAGACTCGAAGGCCGCATGCAGCTCGTCGAGCGTGAGGCGGTTGAGGGCGTTGAGTTTTTCGGGCCGGTTGAGCGTGATCCAGCGGACCGCGCCGCGGTCCTCGACGAGCAGGGTGGTGAAGTCCATGGCAGCTCCAGAAGGCGGGCGGGGGCAGGGCGAGGGCGAACCGCCGCGGCCGGCACAGGGCCGCGGGACTCCGTGTCAGTAGCGGTTCAGCCGTGTGGGGGCTATCCTAGCGCGGCCTCTGGGGCCCCACATCGCCCCGGCATCAACAACTGGAGATTTCCCGATGAAGTTGCGTCTGTTGGCTGCCAGTCTGGCGGCCCTTGGTCTGAGTGCCGGCGTCGCCGTAGCCCAGACCGCCCCGGCCCCCGGCCCGCAGGCGCAGCAAGCGCCGGCCCCGGTCGCCGTCAACAAGCCCGTGCTCAGCTACGCCATCGGCTATGACCTGGGCAAGGACCTCGCCTCGCAGGGCGTCGACGTTGACCTCAATGCCGTCATCAAGGCCCTGCAGGACGGCTTCGCCAAGCGCGCCGCCCAGTACCCGCAGCCGCAGATGGACGCCCAGCTGGCCGGCCTGCAGCAGCGCATGATGAGCAAGGCCCGCTCGGAGTTCGAGAAGGTCGCCAACGAGAACAAGTCCAAGTCCGATGCCTTCCTCGCCGCCAACCGAGCCAAGCCGGGTGTCACCGTGCTGCCCGCCGGCATCCAATATCGCGTGATCGAGCCGGGCACCGGCGCCAAGCCGACCCTGGCCAGCACCGTGCAGATGCACTACCGCGGTTCGGTTTCCACTGGCCAGGAGTTCGCCAACACCTACGCCCAGCAGAACCCGACCCCGGCCACCTTCAAGCTCAGCGAGTTCCCGATCAAGGGCGTGCAGGAAGCGCTGCTGTTGATGCCGGCCGGTTCGCGCTGGGAAGTGTTCCTCCCGGCCGACAAGGCCTTCGGCAACGACCCGCGTTCGCCGGTTGGCCCGAGCCAGGCGCTGGTGTTCGACATCAAGCTGGTCAACGTCCAGTAACCAGGTCATGCCGCCGCGCCGGGTTTCCCGGCGCGGCGTTTTTTTTGGTCGAGACCCGATGAACAGCCCAGTCCGCGCCGTGCTCAGCCCCTGCATCGGCGTCTGCTCGCTCGATGGCCAGGGGCTGTGCGAAGGCTGCCATCGCACCACCGCCGAGATCAGCCGCTGGTCGCAGATGAGCGACGGCGAGCGCCAGCACGTGATGGACGTTTTGCTTCCCGTCCGCGAGGCGAGCCGGGTGTGACCCCGTCGTTCGACCCGTTCGAACGACTGCCGCGCGCGCTGCATCCGCTGGCCCAGGCGCCCACCGGGCCGGGTTGGAACCACGACGAACTGGCCGACCTGCTGCCGCCGGCGGGCATGCTGCGCCCGGCCGCCGTGCTGGTGGCGCTGATAGACCGCGCGGACGGGCCGCGCGTGCTGCTGACCCGGCGCACCGAGGCCCTGCGCCACCATGCCGGCCAGATCAGTTTCCCAGGCGGCAGCATCGACCCGGGCGACGCCGACCCGGTGGCTGCGGCCCTGCGCGAGGCGGACGAAGAGGTCGGCCTGGGCGCCGGGCTTTCGATACCCTTGGGCTACCTGGATCCGTTCGTCACCATCACCGGCTTCCATGTCTTCCCCGTGGTGGCGTCGGTGTCGCGCGCCTATGTGGCGCGCCTTGACCCTTCGGAAGTGGCCGAGGCCATCGAAGTGCCGTTCGACTTCCTGCTCGACGCGCGCAACGTGCACGAACTCGAGGTGGACTGGCAGGGCCGCCGCCGCAGCCTGCTGGAGTACCGGTACGAAGGCCACCGCATCTGGGGCGCCACGGCCGCGATGCTGGTGAATTTCCGCCGTCGCCTGGAGCAGGCCACGTGATGCACTGGACCACGATCGTCGACCCCGCCTCCCTGGCCGCCGCGCTGGGGCAGCCGGGCCTGGTGCCGGTGGATTGCCGCCACGCCCTGGCCGATGCCGATGCCGGTGAGCGCGCGTGGCGCGCGTCGCACCTGCCCGGCGCGGGCCACGCGCACCTCGACCGCGACCTGTCCGATCACGACAAACCGGCCTCGCTGGGCCGGCATCCGCTGCCCGACGCCGCCGGCTTCAACCGCACGCTGGCGCGGCTGGGCATCAGCCCGGCGTCGCAGGTGGTGGCCTACGACGCCGGTGACGGTTCGATGGCGGCCGCGCGCCTGTGGTGGCTGCTGCGCCTGATGGGCCACCAGCGCGTGGCCGTGCTCGACGGCGGCGTGGCGGGCTGGCAGGCGCTGGGGCTGCCGATGGAAACGTCGGCGCCGGCGATCGTGCCGGGCTACTACGACGGCGCGTTCGACGCCGCGCGCATCGTGTTGGCGCACGAAGTGGCGGCGCGCCTGGGCGAGTCGGCGGGCTGGCTGCTGGATGCGCGCGCGCCCGAACGTTTCCGCGGCGAGGTCGAGCCGCTGGATCCGGTGGCCGGGCACATCCCCGGCGCGGTGAACCGGCCGGTGTCG
>Ga0105046_10013681_pt1 | contig 12554 bp, 9 predicted proteins | sample MAT03_FD_78385 | JGI IMG/M metagenome (GOLD analysis project Ga0105046, IMG submission 78385) | Freshwater microbial communities from Lake Fryxell liftoff mats and glacier meltwater in Antarctica - MAT-03 (megahit assembly) | ecosystem: Environmental > Aquatic > Freshwater > Ice > Liftoff... | reverse complement strand
TGTTGCGGTTGCACACGGCGATATCGGAGCCGCTCCTCGAACTCGGCACCTACCGCCAAGAGGAACGCGGCTATACCCCGCACCTCACCCTCGGCCGCGCGAAAGGCGAAGACGACGCCAATTTGCTGGCGGCGGAATTGCCGAAGCATCTAAGCTGGAACGCCGGCTTCGCGCTGGTGGAAGAAGTGCTGATCTACAGCAGCGAACTGCGGCGCGACGGCATGGAGTACACGGTGCTGGGGCGAAGTGCATTGGAGAGGTGACAGGTTGTTCGGATCTCCCCGATTTTGAGGCAAGTCGTCGCGACGCTGTGATTCTACCCAAATTGCGTGGGGTGGTTTCCGCCCAAATCATTTTCACCCTGTTTGTTGGCGCGCCCAAGCGACCGTCTTCGCCAAGCCGCTTTCGAAATCCTCGCCCGGTTCGTAGCCGAGGTCGGCTTTTGTGCGGCTGATGTCGGCCAGGGAATAGCGGACATCGCCGACGCGTGCGGAACCGAAGGTCGGATCCAGTTTCGTGCCCATCACCCGATTGAGGGCGTTCACCAATTCGACGACGGTCGTACTGGTGCCGGTACCGACGTTGTAGACATTCCCCGAAACGCCCGGCGCCGCGGCGGCTTTCATCAGGCACTGCACGGCGTTGGCCACGTAGGTGAAGTCCCGCGATTGCAGGCCGTCCCCTTGGATCGTCGGCGCGACGCCCTTCGACAATGCGGCGATGAACAGCGCAATGACGCCGGAGTAGGGGGAATCGGCCCGCTGCCGGGGGCCGAAGATGTTGAAGAAGCGCAGGCGGACGGTTTCGAGGCCGTAGGTCGCGGCGAAGGCCTGCATGTAGAACTCGCCGGCGAGCTTAGCCGCAGCGTACGGCGACTTCGCGACCGGAAGCAGGTCAGTACTCTGGGCGTTCGCGCTCGACTCGCCACCGTAGGCGCTCGAACTCGCCGCGTAGACGACGCGCTTCACGCCGGCCTTGCGCGCGGCATCGAGCACGTGCAGGGTTCCGGTGGCGCAAGCCGCGTGCGAGACCAGCGGCGCTTCGACGCTCCGGGCCACCGAGGCCAACGCGCCGAGGTGGAAGATGACTTCGATCCCCTGCGCCGCGATTTCGACGGCGGCGGGATCGGTCAGCGTGCCCCGGATCAGCTCGATTTTCGTGCCGTGCTGAGCGAGGTTGCTCGCCAGCCCGGTGCTGAGGTCGTCGAAGACGCGAACGGAATGCCCGGCGGCGACGAGGCCATCGATCAGGTGCGAGCCGATGAACCCCGCCCCGCCCGTCACCAAACACGATTGCGCCACGGTCGCCTCCTGCAAGAGATTCCGAAGGCGGGCATTTTAGGAGTTCGCCCGTCGATGGAAACCGCAGCGGAGATTCACGCCACCGGGCGCAGCAACCGGCAGGCGAACTTCCCCAGCCGATTCAGCAGGTAGTAGTTCAAGATTCCGCTGGTGACCTTGGCCCCGGCTTTCGAGAAGACTCGCGACGCTGTGAGTTCGTACAGGGGGCCGCCGGCGTTCACCAATTGGTTCAACTGCTCTTCGGTGATCTTTTCCCACTCGTTCAACTGGCCGGCCAAGTACGAGTTGAAAAAGACCCGACCCAATAGCACCGCCGTGCCGGTGCGGCCGGCGCGGAGGTTGTAGATCTTGCAGAGGTCGGTGAGCATGGCGAAGCCGAAGTACAGCGAGGCGGCGCTGTCGATGAGGCCGTTGGGCGAGACGGCCGTAGTTAGCCCGGAGCGGCGTGCCCAGTACTTCACACGGATTTCGGCGGCAACGTCGAGTTGCGTCTGGTAGCCGACGCGGAAGCGCTCGAACCACTCCGGCGTGCTGCTGAACTTGGCCGGGTCGAGCAACTCCGCACTCGTCTTGGCCAGCGCGATCACGCCGTCGTCGGTGAAGCCCATCGCGAGCAGGTTCTTGCGCTGCTTGTCGGTGTGCAGCGGGAACTCGCGGATGTACCGCGACAGCAGATCGCGCGCTTGGGCCGCTTTCGCATGGGCGAGCCAGCGCAACCGCGTCCGCTGGTGCAATTCTTCGAGGCCCGCGATCCGCAGTTGGCGATTCCGCCTCAGCTTCACGTAAACGATCATCAACCGCGTCATGGCGAACAGCACGGCTCCACCACAGAGGGCCAAGCCCGCGTACCCGACGTACTGAATCCAGTCCGGTTGCGTGGCGAGGTTGGCGAGAATGCTGAGCGTTTGCGAATACAGGAACAGCCCGAGCGCCCCGGCCGCGCCGAGGAGGAACGCCGCCGCGAGCGGGTGGGCGAACCAGCCGAACCAACGCAGCGCCGGATCGGACGCCATCAGTTCTTCGGCCTCGGCGAGATCGCGCAGCGCCTGCTGCTCGTCGGCTTCGCGCAGCTTTTGCCGGTCGCCGTCCGTCAGCGGGGCCGCGTGCGTCGGCAGTTGCGGCGGTCGGCCAAGATCGGTTTCGCCGGCGCGCAGCTCCGGGTCATCGCCGAGCGCGAATATTGGCTCGGGCGCTCGCTCCGGTACTTGGCTCGGTCGCAGGCCGATGGTGGGCACGCCGATGCGGTCGTCGTCCCAAGAATCGCGGTTCATGACGGCTGCCTCGGAGCGGGGTACAGGATGGTATTCGATCCCGCCGGCGGCCCCTTTTGAATTTCGTGGAAAGGCATCCCCGCTTCGTAGAGGTGCAGCCTTTCGAGGTAGTCGTCGCGGTCGTCGTGCGGCAGCAGCGCGATCGCTTTCTGCTGCCATTCGATCGCCGTGGAAAAGCGCATCATCGCGGCGTTCGCCGCGGCCAGGGTGTCGAGATACCCGGCTTGGGCGTGTTGGGTGGCGTCGCCGAGGTGGTTGGCCAAGTCGAGTGCGCGGGCCGGATCGCGCAGCCCGCTGGTCGTCGTGGCGAGCAGCCAAGCCAAGGAATTCATCGCGGGTCGGTGATCCGGCTCGAGTTCGAGCGTCCGGTTGAAATGGGCGATGGCGCTCGCCGGGTCGCCGAGTTCGTAATCGATCTGGCCTTGCAGAAATCTCACGGCCACCCGATCGGGCTCGAACTCCGCCGCCCGCGCTGCGTCGGTTCGGGCCTCGGCAGCACGCCCCGCTTTCAAGAGGGCCGTCGCCCGGTTGTAGTAACCCCGTGCCGCGTTCGGTTCCAGCGCGATGACGCAAGTGAAATCGGCGATGCCATTCTCGACATCGAGCATCGCCACCGAGGCGTGCCCGCGCTGCAAGTACGCCGCGGCATCGTCCGGGGCGAGGGCGATCACCCGGTTGAAATCGGCGATGGCCCGTTCCCAATCCTTCTGGCGGACATGGACTTGGCCCCGGTTGAAGTACCCTTCAGGATCGTCCGGCGCGGCCGCGATCACAGCGGTGAGGTCGGCCACGGCTTCCGGGAAAAGCCCGAGCTCGGCCGAGGCGATGGCCCGGTGATTCCGTGCGACATCATTCTTCGGAGCGGTGCGGAGCACGGCGGAATAGTCGTCGTGGGCGTTTTGCCACTTCTGCATCTCGAAGTGCAACCGGGCCCGATGCGGGTAGGCTTCGATCAGTTTCGGATTCACCCGCAGGGCCGTGGTGAGGTCGAGCAGCGCCGCCCCGCGCGCTCCGAGGGCCTCGTGAGCTAGCGCCCGCGCCACATAAACCCGCGATTGCCGCGGATTGATCTCGAGCGCCAGCGCGAAATCAACGATGGCCGCTTCGTGGTTCCCCTGCGCCGCCCGGCAGTGCCCCCGTTGAAACAGAGCCCGGCCCGAAGTGGGGGCCAGCTCGACCGCCGCGTCGAAATCGGCGCGGGCGTCGTCGAGTTTCGCCAGCTTCATCAGGGCGACGCCCCGGCCGACCAGCGGATCGTGGTCGTACGGCGACAGCCCGATGGCCTCGGTGTAATCGAACACGGCCTCGACGAATTCCCCGCGCTCGGCGTGCGTCGTCGCACGGTTGTGCCACGCGTCCGACAGCTTCGGGGCGCGTTCGATGGCCCGGGTGAAATCTTCGAGGGCCAACGGCAACTGCGACAGGGCGACGTGGGCATTCCCCCGGGCGAAGTACAACCCCGCATCGTCCGGCGTGAGGTCGATGGCCCCCGTGAAGGCCTCCACGGCGCGGGCGTATTCGTCCCGGCGGGCGTAGGTCTGCCCCCGTCGCAGCAGTTCCAAGGCTTGTCCGGTCGGCGTCAGCATGGCGGAATCGTCGGGGGAGTCTGATTTTGGAAGTATACACGACGGCGACATGCGGGGCAGTTGCCCAATCGAAATTCGGATGAGCGGTGTGTTCGTGGGAGACCGAGGTGGCCATTCATGAGTTCGCAATTCAAAGCGAAGGTCGCCATGAACGCGTCAACGGGGATCGATCTCCGCCAACAGGTCTTGCAAAACGAGAGTGAATAGTCGAGCGCACTACAATTCCCCCGTCGAATCACCGTTCTCCGGAGCCGGGTTCCCATGGCCGAGTCGCCGTTCAAAATCGTCGTGGGGCTCGAAGTCCACGTCCAACTGCTCACCAAGACCAAGCTCTTCTGCGGCTGCCTGAACAAGTTCGGCCAAGCGCCGAACACCGCGACCTGCCCCGTTTGCCTCGGGTTGCCCGGGGCACTGCCGGTGATGAACCGCCTCGCCTTCGACTTGAGCTTAAAAGCGGCGCTGGCGCTGAACTGCCAGATCGCCAGCCACCCGGGTCTGCCACCGGGCTTCACGAAGTGGGACCGCAAAAACTACTACTACCCCGATCTGCCGAAGAACTTCCAGATCAGTCAGTACGACCTCCCCTTCAGCCACGACGGGCACTTGGACATCAACATCCACCCCGACCCGAAGAAAGGGCACACGCCGAAGCGCATCGGCATCATCCGCGCCCACTTGGAAGAAGATGCCGGCAAGAACATCCACGACGAGTCCGGCCGCGGTGGCGATACCCGCGTCGATTTGAATCGCACCGGCACACCGCTACTGGAGATCGTCTCGCACCCGGACATGAACTCCCCCGAGGAGGCACTGGCCTATCTCGACGAGCTCCGGTTGATGCTGAAAGAGCTCGGCATCAGCGATTGCGAAATGCAGGAGGGGAGCCTGCGCTGCGACGCCAACGTGAACATCCACGTGCCGATGGCGGGCGAGCCGAAGGGCTACGCCGCGACGCCGCTGGTCGAGATCAAGAACCTCAACAGCTTCCGCAGCATCGGCCGGGCGATCACGTATGAAGCGACCCGCCAATACGAGACCTTCCAGAAAGATCCCGTCGGCTACCGCATCGGCAAGTTGCTGAAGACGACCGCCGGTTGGGACGACGCCCGCGGCAAAACCGAAGTGCAACGCCACAAGGAAGAGGCGGCCGATTACCGCTACTTCCCGGAGCCCGACTTGGTGCCGGTGGTGGTGAGTGCCGCGCAAATCGACCGCGTGAAGCTCGAGATGGGCGAACTTCCGCAGGCCCAGCGCAAGCGCTTGGAAACTCAGCACGGCCTCAGCCAATACGACGCCGGCGTTTTGACGGCGAAGGGCCGGGCGATGGTGAAGTACTTCGAGGACGTGGCCACGGCCATCGGCGATAGCAAAGCCGCGGCGAACCGCATCAGCGATTTAATCTACCCGGCCCTGACCGAGCGTAACGAAGAGATCGACCAGTTCTCCGTGAATGCCACGGCGTACGCCGACTTCATCAAGCGGACCGCGCAGCTGAACAAGCAGGACCGCGTCGATCTGTTCAAGCACATGCTGGAGAATGAAACGACGCTCGACACCGCGATGGAGACGACCGGCATCAAGCCGGCGACCTTCGACGAGGTCACCCTCCGCGCCGCGGTGGTCGAAGCCATCGGCAAGAACCCGCGTGCGGTCGCGGACTACAAAGCCGGGAAGGATGCCGCGAAGATGGCGATCGTCGGCGCCGTGATGAAGGCGAACAAAGGGGTGCCGAATGACGTGGTGCGCCGGTTGGTGGATGAGGAATTGGCGAAGGGGTGAGATTGTGGCGATCTTGACTCACGAGATTTGGGAAGAACAATGTGAAGGTGGGGAGTCGCACATGTGTTGCCAAGCCGGCCCGCGCGGCGATGGAGTAAGATAAGAGGGGAGAACAAACCATGACAACCGAAGAACTCGCCCGCCGCGTCGAGACGCTCGAAGCCTCGGTGTTTGACCTGCGCGGGTAGATCGAAAGCAGACCGTCGGAGCCGAAGCGCGGCATCTTCTGCGTAAAAAGTTCCAAGCATCCTTCTGGCGTGTCGACAAGTTTCCAACTTGTCGACAAGAAAACTCGACGCCACGCAGTTCTAAGGCACATGCTGAGAATCCCCCGCCGACAAGTTGAAAACTTGTCGGCATGCCGGAGCATCAACGTGAAACTTCTCCGGTATTCCCCACTGATGTTGCTCGCGGCGCTGGCCGCGAATCCGCCGGCCTCAAGCGACGGTGAATCGAACCTGCGCGCGGCCCAAGACGCTTGGCTCCGCGGCGATAACGATGCCGCTTCTCAACTGTACTCCTCGGCCGAAGAGCGCAGCCGCGATCCGGGGTTGATCGCTTTCAACCTCGGGGCGATCCATTTTCGGAAGGGCGAATTCCGCGAAGCCGAGCTTCAATTTCAACGCGCCCTCGACGACCGCGAGGCCCCGGTCGACCGCCGGGCGAAGGCCTATTTCAATCGCGGCGTCTGCCAGATTCGCCTCGGCGGGCTGAACCAATTCCGCGCGGCCGTCGAGAACTTCAACCGCTGCGCGGCGATCGCAACGCCGGAGTCGGACTTGGAGCGCGACGCCGGGCACAACCTCGAATTGGCGAAGTTGCTCTGGCTCGAAGCCCGGGCGAAATCGAACGAGAAGCCGCTGCCGAATGAACAATCTCCGGGTGAGACACCGGAGACGCCGAAGCCAGACAAACCGAAGACCACCGAAGCGAAGGCACCGGAGCAACCGGGCACGAACCAGACCGGCAACCCGAAGCCGGGGGACATCGATCCGGTGACGGGGAAGCCGAAGGCGGAGGGCGCCACCGGCACCAAGAAGACGACCGGCGGCCAGGGCAACCTGCCCGTGACCGGCGAATGGAACGGCTGGCGACCGCAGGACGAAGCCGAAGCCCGCGAGTATTTGAAGCGGCTCGGGGCGCGCTTGGCCAAGGATCGGCGCGAACGGATCGACGGTACCGCCCCGCCGGAGCAGCCCCATGTCAAGGACTGGTGAACTGCTGCTGGCGCTGGTCGCGTTCTGCGGTTCGGCGCGGGCCGAGCCGCCGACATCGCTCGAGCAGTTGTCGCCGGTGGATCGCACGCAAGCCGATTTTTACGGTGCCATCGCCGGGCCCGGCCCCGGTGTGACGGCGGCGTGGTCACTCGATTCCGACCGCGTCGCGCTCGGCGGTGACATCGCGTTGACACTGACGGTGACGAACGCCGCGAACCCCGGCGAATTGCTGCGGCCCAATCTCGCGGAACGGCCGGAGTGGAAAGAGTTGTTCGGCGCGATCCGGGATGAACCGGCGAAAAGCCCGGGCGAATTCCGCTACCGATTGAAGCCGCGCAACGCGGGTCGGTTCGAATTGCTTGTCCCGAAGTACCGTTTCTACCAGCCGCGCTTGCCCGACGGTCGGCGCTTCCAAACCGCCTTCGTCGAAAACCCCACGCTCGTCGTCGATGAGGCGGTCGCAGTCTCCGGGCCGAGCATTCGCATCCCCCTCGAAGCCCCGGCCCGTTTCTTCGACGAGCCGCCCGATCCGCCTGCTTCACGGGCCTCACCGCCGGCTGGATTGTGGTGCGGCCTGTTCGCCTGTGGCGCCATCGTTCCGACGGCGTGGATTGCGCTGTGGCGCCGGAATAACCCGGACGGAGCGAAGCTCGCCCGCATCCGCCGGGCCAAGTCGGTCCGGGCGGCTCTCGATGCGCTCGGCCGAGCCGAGCGTTCGCCGGAACTGGTTTCGAAAATCCTGCTGCGTTACTTGCAGGATCGCTGGCACCTACCGGCGTCGGCCCAGGCGCCATCCGAAGTGGCGACGGCGTTGCGAATCGCGGAAGTGCCCCGAGCCCGCATCGGGGAATTGGAACAATTGCTGAACCGCTGCGACGGCGTGCGTTTCGGGAATATCGCTGACAACGGCGTGTCACTCGCCGGTGCCGCAGTCGATTTGATCCGAGGTTGGGAAGGGGCGAACGGATGAACGCCCTACTGCTCACGCTGTCCCTCGCGGCGGGCCAATCCGAGGATTCGGCCCGGGCCTCGTACCGCCAAGGCATTGATGAGCGCGACGATTCCAAAGCCGCCCGCCCGCATTTCGCCGAGTCCGCGGCCGAATATCGGGAGTTGTGGGAACGGGGCAATCGCAGTCCCGACCTCGCGCTAGCTCGGGCGCGGGCCGAGTTCCTCGCCGGAAATCTGCCGGGTGCCATCGCGGCTGCGCACGCCGGACTGCGCATCGCCCCGCACCACGCCGGGTTGCAGCGCGACCTCGAAACCTATCGCGATGCCGTCGTACCCGGCACCGCTGTCCAAGCGGATGAGTCGCTCCGCCAGCCGCGATTGGACGGTGTACGGACCCGCGTCGGTCCGTGGGATCTTTTCGCAATCGCGACTGTCGCGACGATCCTCCTCGGCCTCGCCGCCATCCGGCGATTCTCGCGCGGCGGCACTTGGACATTGCCGTTGGCACTGCTCGGAACCTTGGGAATGCTACTCTGCGGAGGGCTGGCGGGTAAGCGGGCACTTGAAGAACAGAACGACCTCGCCGAGCCAATCGCGATACTGAGCGAAGACGAAACGCTGCGGAAAGGCAATGGCGAAAGCCACGCCGCGCGAATCGAAGTTCCCCTCCCGCGCGGCACCGAAGTGCGCGAAATCGGCCGGCGCGGCGGTTGGATCCAAGTCCGGGTCGCCGGCGGGGCCATCGGCTGGTTGCCCGAACCGGCGCTGCTCGCGATCCCGTGACGTCACTTCCCCGATGTCTTGTCCAGATCGACGATGACGCCGGTGTTGAAGATCGCGAAGTTGCCGTCCGGGCTGAAGATGAAGTGCCCGCCGAGCGGCAGCGTCTCGACGACATTCCCGCCCGCGATCTTCGCGAGCCGGGGCGACGCGTCACCCAAAATATCGTGGTAGCTCGATTCGGAGTTGTCGAACCCGCCCGAGACGAGGATCCGCTTGCCATCGGGCGATGTGCGGATGTAGCGCGCACCCGCCAATGCTTCGCCGCGCGGCGTCACGTCGGCCACGGCGCCGACATCGTCCACGGCCAGCAGGCTCAACTCGGCCTTGCTCGACACGAGCGCGAGCGTCTGCGGGCCGGCGATCGCGATTTCGAGCGGGGCTCCCGGCACCACGAGGGACATGATACGCTTCCAAGTCGCCGTATCGACGACTTCGATATTGGTCGGCCGGGGAACTCCCAGCAGCGGCGACCCGCCCGGCGTCAGCGGCATCTCCCCGGCGTACAACTTGCCGCCGTCCGCGCTGAGGCGGATCGACCAGACCGGATCGGGGAGATCCATCGGTTCCATTAGTTTCTGCTTGTCGGTCTCGATCTTGTAGAGCTTGCCCTTCCAAATCGGCTTGCCTTTGCTGTCGCGCCCCTGCGAGATCGCCGAGACGTACAAGTTGGAATCCTTCGGCGAAAGCTCCAGACCCGAAATCCGCGTGCCGATGTTCACGGTGCTCAGCGGTTTGAGGTCTTCGAGTTCCGCGAGTTTCCCCTCGGTGATCTTGTTCAATTGGAAGATCTGAACATCGCCCGCGGCGAAGGCGAGTTCGCGCTCGAGGAACGATTTATCGAAGGCGTTGACCGAGGCGCAATAGAGCCGCCCGGCTTTCTCGTCGACGGCGATGCGGTTCACCGGCAGCGGCAATTGGTACGTCGCCTTCAGTTTGAAGTCCGGGTAACCGTAGCGCCGCAGGACGCCGCTCGGCTTCGTGCCCTTGGCGTCCCGCACCGAGACGGTGATCAATTCTTTGGTCTCGGGCAGAACCGCCGCGGCCCAGAACGGCAGCACTTTCCCGGCTTTGACGAACTCGCCCGTGACGCCCGGCTTCGGGGTCGGGCCGCCGGGGATGGGATCGACGACGGTGCCGCCGGAGTTGCCGATGCGGAAGTTCGCGAAGAATTTGGCCCGGCGCGCTTCGAACTCCATGTCGGACATTTTCCCGAAGCCCTGTTTGGACACTTTGGCAATGATCGCCCGGTTGCCGACTTTCACCGAGCGCATCACGGTGGGGTTCTTCGAGTAATCGCGGTAGGTCAGTTCCTCGGCCCCGTAGCCGTCGATGGTCATCGCCGTCGGCCCGTCCGTGATCGGCTGGCGATTCAACTGCTCGGTCACGATTTTGTCGATGGTTTTGCCCGGCGGCAGGTCGTAGGCGAAAATCTGGTAGTTGACGTTATCGTCTTGGGACTTGTATTCCGTGCCTTTGATTTCATCCTTGCCGAATCCGATGCGGGCATCGGTCACGGCCGTGCCTTTCGGGGCGAGCGCCGTGAAGCCGGTGGTTTTGGCCATGGCGCTCCACGCCGGATCGTCGGCGAGCAAATCGACCTTCTTCGGGTCGAAGTTAATCTTGATCGACTTCATGAACAGTTCGGCTCGTTCGGCGAACGTCGCATCGGCCCGGAACTGCGTGCCGATTTTACTGGTGACCAAGAATGTAAAGACGCGGAAGCCGACGCGGACGCTGTATCCGTAGCCGGGGACGCCCTGCGTGAGGTTCCAACGCGTCGCGGTTTTGCCGTCGAGTTTGGCATCGTCGGCGGCTTGGACCGCGAACAAAAACTGGTATTGCGACTTGAGGACCTCCAGTAGGTCGATCCCCTCGGACTCCGGCAGATCATGGAACATCGCGTAGTAATAGCAGCTCGGATCTTCCGCGGTGAACCTGCGACCGTGGAAATTCTTCTGCTTCAAGTCGTAATAGATCTTCTCGCTCGGGCTAGTCGCCGGCGGCGCTTGGGCCGCGAAGCCGGATTTGTTCTTGAGGGCGACCCAAGGCGTTTCGATCGGCTTCGGGGTCGTGCCCGGTTCGAACGGATTGGGCGCGACCGTTTCCACGCCGACGTGGGTGACCACCAAACTGCGGAAGAAGGCGTCCTTGACATCGTTGACGTTCGCCGGCTCCGGGTTCTCCCAGTGGAATTGGAACCCGTAAACGCGGTCCCCGAGTTTGGCGATCCACATGTGATTGCGGTTCGAACCGATATTGATGACGAATTCGTCGGCTTTCAAATCGCCGATGTAGCGCGCTCCCCGATCCGAGCCGGCGATGTTCGGCAGCGCGAACATCTCCAGCATCATCGCTTTCGCGTTGTACTGGCCGAGCGCTTTGCCTTTCAAGTCGCAGTGCAGCGCCGTAATTTGGATCGACGAATCGTTATCCCGCTTGACGTATTTCTTGGCGTCGAGCGATTCGGTGCCGAAGGAAATCTTCGCATCGCTCTTGCTGATCCCCCCGTCGGGTGTGTCCATGGCGAAGCCGTCGCCGATGGTGATCGCCTTCCAGTTCTTCGGTTTGGCCGGGTCGTTGCCACCGCCGTTCGGCGTCGTGCTGGCCGTCTCGGTTTTGGTTTGGTCGTAGATCACCCAGCCGATGCCGCCGCAACCGGCGATCAAGAGCACCGCGACGACGCCGAGCCCGATCATCACGCCCAGGCCGCCTTTTTTCTTCGGTGCGTCGTCCCCGTCCTCGTCGTCATCCCGGTCGTCGTCGTCCCGCGATCTCGCTTTGGACTTCTTCGCACTCGCGATCGGTTTCGCCACCTTCGGCCCGGCGACGACGGTCGCCAGCACCGGAGCCGCTGTCACCACTCGGGCCGAAACGGGAGTCGCGATGGCCGTCGCCGGCTTTGCGGCTGGCACGGTCGCACGCACGACCGGCTTGGCCAACACGGCGCTGCCCGCTGCGAGCGGCACGGTCACGGTGGCCCAGCAACTGCCGCACTTCACCGTCTTGCCGCGGTCGGCATCGGTGACGGCGACCGATTCGGCGCAAGCGGGGCAGGGAATCGCGAAGGGCATAACAGCCTCGGGGCCGATGAGGACGAGCGCGGAAGAATGCACACAGAGTACCCGTTCGCCGGCGTTTCTTCAATCTCACGACTCGAGCGGATTCTCGTGGTTCCTAAGCCCTTCGGTTGACGCCGGCGTCCGCGGGGCCACAATAGCCTTTTCGACCGGCCGTTCCCGTTTTCAGGATCATCGACATGACCAATAGTTTCGGGGCGGAAGCGACCCTCTCCGTCGGCGGCAAGGGCCACACGATCTACAAGCTGTCGGTGGTGGAAAGCCTCTATCCGAAGGCCAAGAATTTGCCGTTCTGCTTGAAGATCCTGCTGGAGAATCTGCTGCGCTGCGAGAACGGCATCGCGGTTCGCAAAGCCGACATTATCGCGCTCGCCCAATGGAGCCCGAAAGCGGAACCGGACACCGAGATCGGGTTCACCCCGGCCCGCGTGCTGTTGCAAGACTTCACCGGCGTCCCGTGCGTCGTCGATCTCGCGGCGATGCGGGACGCCATGAAAGCCCTCGGCGGCGACCCCGCGAAGATCAATCCGTTGGTGCCGTGCGAACTCGTGATCGACCACTCGGTGCAGGTCGATTACTCCGGCACGGC
>Ga0105046_10013680_pt1 | contig 12555 bp, 8 predicted proteins | sample MAT03_FD_78385 | JGI IMG/M metagenome (GOLD analysis project Ga0105046, IMG submission 78385) | Freshwater microbial communities from Lake Fryxell liftoff mats and glacier meltwater in Antarctica - MAT-03 (megahit assembly) | ecosystem: Environmental > Aquatic > Freshwater > Ice > Liftoff... | reverse complement strand
GGCCTGGCAGGCCAATCTCAACTTCCTGACCGTGGTCAAGGAGATGTTCTCCGCGATCAACAAGTTTCCGCTGGCCGCCATTCCGTTCTTCATCCTGGCCGGCAACCTGATGGAGTCGGGTGGTATCTCCGCGCGCCTCGTCGAGTTTGCCAAGTCGATCGTCGGCGGCATCCAGGGCGGCCTCGCCGCCACCTGCGTGCTCACGTGCATGATCTTCGCCGCGGTTTCGGGTTCCAGTGTCGCGACCACGTTCGCGATCGGCGCAATCCTGATCCCGGCGCTGATCAAGCACGGCTATCCCACCAACTATGCCGCGGCACTGCAGGCGACGTCGGCGGAACTTGGCGTGATCATCCCGCCGTCGATCCCGTTGATCCTGTACGGTGTGTCGGCGGAAGTGTCGATCGGCGAACTCTTCATCGCGGGCTTCGGGCCGGGGTTGCTGATCGGCGGCGCGCTGATGGTGTTCGTGATCATCTACGCGCGCTGGAAGGGCTACGGCAAGGAGGACCACCTGGGTCGCCTTCCTTTCCTGCAGGCAACGCGGAAGGCAGCACTTGCGCTGATGATGCCCGTCATCATCCTGGGGGGCATCTACGGCGGCATCTTCACGCCGACCGAAGCGTCGGTGGTGGCGGTGTTCTACGCATTGATCGTGGGCGTAGTCATCTACCGCGAGACCAAGATCGCCGACCTGCCGCGCGTGCTGAGGAAAAGCGTGGTGTCCTCGGCCGTGATCCTGTTCATCATCGCCAACGCCGGGCTCTTCAGCCACCTGATCACGCGTGCCGGCGTGCCCGATATGATCGGCGCGATGCTGGTGGAGTGGCTGAAGTCACCCGCGATCTTCCTGTTGGGCGTCAACCTGACGCTCTTCTTGATCGGCATGTTCATCGAGACGTCGGCGTCGATCATCGTGCTGGCCCCCATTCTGGCACCGGTGGCGGTGCACTTCGGGATCGATCCGGTGCACTTCGGGATCATCATGGTGGTGAACCTGGCGCTGGGCATGATCACGCCGCCGTTCGGCGTGAATCTCTTCGCCGCCTGCACGGTGGCGCGCATTTCGATCGACCAGATCGTGACCAGGCTGGTTCCATTCGTGCTGGTGGTGTTCGGCTGCCTGATGATCATCACGTATTTCCCCGTGATTTCGCTGGGACTGCGCGACTGGGCTTACGCCAAGTAGGCATGGCCATCTCGCTAGGTAGCGCGGCATGCCGATGAGCCCGCCGCGCCCGCTGGCCGGTTTGAAGGTGCTGGAAATGGGCGCGCTGATCGCAGGCCCGTTCTGCGCCAAGGTGCTGGCCGAATTCGGCGCGGAGGTGGTGAAACTCGAGCCACCGGGCGTGGGTGACCCGCTGCGCAAATGGCGCTACGTGAAGGACGGCACCTCCGTCTGGTGGCACGTGCAATCGCGGGAAAAGCGCTCGGTGACGGTGGACCTGCGCGAACCCGACGGTCAGGCGATCGCGCAAGCGCTGGCGGAACGCGCGGACATCGTGATCGAGAACTTCCGGCCCGGCACGCTGGAGGGCTGGGGCTTGGGCTACGACGCGCTGGCCGCAGTCAATCCCGGTCTCATCATGGTGCGCATCTCGGGCTACGGCCAGACCGGTCCGTATCACGAGCGGCCGGGTTTCGGCGTGATCGGCGAGGCGATGGGCGGATTACGGCATGTCACCGGCACGCCCGACCGCCCGCCGTCGCGCACGGGAATTTCGATCGGCGACACGCTGTCGGCGCTGTACGGCGTGATCGGCGCGATGATCGCGCTGGAGCATCGGCGCAAGACAGGCGTGGGTCAGGTCGTCGACGTCGCGCTCTACGAGTCGGTGTTCTCGGTGATGGAATCTTTGTTGCCTGAGTTCGATGCGTTTGGTGCCGTTCGCGAGCGCACGGGCTCGATCCTGCCCGGCATCGCACCGACGTCGGCGTATCGCTGCAACGATGGCAGCTATGTACTGATCGCGGGCAATGGCGACTCGATCTTCAAGCGCCTGTGCCGCGCGATGGGGCGTGCCGATCTGGCCGATGATCCCGCGCTGGCGCACAACGACGGCCGCGCGGCGAAGCAGGCGTGGCTGGATGACACGATCGAAGCGTGGACGGTGACGCGCTCGCCGGACGTGGTGCTCACCGCGATGGCGGCCGCCGAAGTGCCCGCGTCCAAGATCTACGACATCCGCGACATCGTCGCCGACGCGCACTACCAGGCGCGCGGGATGTTGCGCGAGATTCGACTCGACGATGGCGCAACGCTGAAGGTGCCCGGTGTCGTGCCGAAGCTTTCCAGGACACCCGGCGACTTCACCGGTGGCGGCCCCGCGCTCGGTGCGCACACCGATGAAGTGTTGCGCGGTTTGGGTTATGACGAGGCGCGCATCGCGGAGCTGCGGGCGCGCGGCGTCGTCTAGCCGGTCATCGGCGGGCTTAGGGGCCCGGTACTCAGGTTCCTGCGGCATGAAACTCCGGATTGACCGCTCCCGACGGGCCCGGGATACTCGGAAGTGGCGTTGGAGTTACGATCAGCCGGCACCACTGATACGCGATCCTGCGCTTGCCCGCGTACGCAAGATGACGCGTGCACGAAGCAACGTCCAGGGCAAAGCCCTGCCTCGCGTACCGCGCCGCGGCGGCACTGGCGAAGGCGCGATCGGCTTCGGCCACATCCTTGAAGTCCCGGGGCAATACGGCCAGTCCACATTGCGCGCCGCCGTCACGCGCCTTCGCGTCCACCACCCGCGCGCGCAAGTGGAAGCTGTCGACAACCCAGCGCAGACGCCCACACCCCTGCTCGTCCACATCGAGCCCCAGCTTTGCGGCCCATGCGTTGGCCATTGCGATATTGTCTTCACGCCAGTTGTAATGCGCCTGCGCGATGGCGTAGGCCGGACCGCCGCGCGCGTCGACGATGTGTCGCGCGTGCGCCGCGTACGCCGGCGTATTCAGCACCTCGCCACCAACGCCGACGAATGCAACGTCGGCAGGGAAGAACGTTGCCAGCCATGCCCACGGGGGATCGGCCGCGAGTATCACGGCGGTAGTGCGCGCAGGTTCGGCGATGGGTGGGACGTCGGCGCGAAACGCCGTACCGGCCCACGACTCATGACCCCACGTACGCACGCCGCCGGCCAGCACGACCACCGTTGCGAGCGTGATCAGGTAGCCGGCGGCACGGCGCGCATTTGCATACGGCAGCAATTGCCGTAGCAGCAGGAAGGCGAGCAGTGGTGCCAGCAATTCGAGCGGCACGAGGTAGCGCCCGATACCGAACAGCGCCATCCACAAAAGATAGCCGAGCCCGCCGAACAGCAACAGGAACACCAGGCGTGGATCGAGGGGCGCGCGGCCAATGACGCCACCACGTCGCCACCGGCCAACAATCACCGCCGCCAACCACCATCCCGCCAGTCCATACACGAGCGGCCAGATGACCTGGTGCAATGCAAGATGGCCTACGCGCAGCGGATGCAGCGAGAACACAAACGGCCACATCAATATTTCGAATGCGGTCTTCGGACCCCACGTTGCATCGGCCACACCAACGCTGCTCGCCAGCGGGTTCGGAAACACGTTGCCGAATTGTGGAAACAGCGGATTGCCAAAGATGGAGAACATCGTCCACATCCAGTGCCCCCCCGTGATCGCAAGCCCCGCCACGCTGCCGATGCCCAATATCAACGCAAGGCGCAGCCGCTGCGGCCACGGCACTGGACATCCGAGCACGGCCAGGCACAGCGCCACCGCGTAGATCGCGTTGGTGAGCTTGAGCCCGGCGCCCAGGCCTGCAAGCGCGCCCGCGCAAAACACCACCAAGGCGCCGCCTTTCGATGGCGCGCTGATCCTGTCCCGGTGCCGCAGCAGCAACAAAAGCGCACCCAGCACGAACAATGCAATCGTGTTGTCGCCCATCGTGTTGCCGATCGACGCCAGGAAGTTGGCCGTCAGGCATCCGGCAAGCGCCAGCAGCAGCGGCACGCGATTGCGATCGGTGTCCGGCAGGTCGATGCACACCGCGCGCGCGATGCCCAAGATCAGGATAAAGCTGAGGCCGTGCAGCCAGCCCATCACAAAGCCTGCCAGCGGTGCCGGCAGGTACTTCTGCATCCAATAGTACGGAACGTCGAGCAGCGGATTGAAATACGACTGGAATCCGGCCGGCGCCAGATCGATGGCAAGCTTGCCGTTGAGCCACGCAAACGGGTTGTACAGGTGATAGTTGTAGACGTCCCAGTTGGTGTCGAGCCCCAGCATGACCGACAGCAGTCCGCAGGCGATCGGCACGCCGATGCACGCATTGCGAGCTACGCGCGCGTTGTTCAGGTCGATCCTGGACACCCGTCGCCACACCCGCGAGCGAAGGCTATCCGCCATGCCTTGCGCCGGCCTGACCGGCCGTTTTTGCGGGAAGTCGAACGCCATAGGCCTCCGCAATGCGCGCCGCCGCCTGGGCCCGGCTGGCATCGACGTCGGCCGCATTGCGCATCCACGGCCGCAAATTGCGCCGCGTGACGCCGTGGTAATGGGCCACCGCGGTCGGCCACCATTCAGCGCCGAGGTTGGCAAACGCCAGGCCACGCCGCTGCACGAAAAATTCATGCAGGTCGGCGCCGGTGTCGCGATAGACATAGTGGGGCCGGTGCCCACCGTATTCGCGTCGCCATCGCCGCAGGCTGTCCAGCGTCACGCGCTGCAAGCCTGGCACGCGCAGCCGCAGGTACAGCAACTGCGAGAGCCAGGGCCACTGGGGCACCTCATTGCAAATCACGCGCTGGCGAAACGAAACGCCCGCATCGAGTGCTGACCGCACCGCCGCCACGTCCAGCATCACGCAGGGAATCCACATCCGTGGCGCATAGAGACCACGCTGGAACCCGCGCAGGTGATTGGCCGCCAGCCACTCACCGGCATGCAGGAACCCGCTGCCGTAGGTGCCGGACTGTAGCGCGGCCAACATCGCCGGCACGAGCCTGGGATCGAGAATCTCGGCATCGGAATCGAGGAGCAGCAGCGTATCGGCCGCCGTCTCGCGAAAGATGCGGTCGAGCGTCACGCCGTGCCGGGCAAGCGGCCGCTGCTCGAGCCGAAACGTGAACTGCTGCTGCAACCAGCGGAGGAATTCGACGCTGCCGTCCGTGGACTCGCAGTCGATCACCGTGACGGGCAGATCGCTGTGGCGCAATGCACTGAGCAGCGCGAGCGCCGTCAATTCCCAGGTGCTGCAATTGATGATGACGACTTCGGCGTTGCGTACGTACATCGCGCAGCCCGGTTACTGACTACCGTCAGGCCGCGGTCGCGCGGGCACCCAGGGCGGGTTGCATACGACCAGCGCTGCGCGGCCGTCGGGAAAGAGTTCGGCCTGCACGACGGGGGCCTGCTTCGATAACCCGAGACGCTGAACATTGTCGCGCGCGCAGGCAAGCGCACGCGGGTCCTGATCAGTGGCCACCACGTGCTTGATGCCGCGTCGCGCGAGCACTGAGGCAAGCACGCCGGTGCCGGTGCCGATCACTACGCCGGCCGGTGCCGGCGCTGCGCGCTCGGAATGCCAGCGCGCGGAATGTGCCTCGTCGCCTTCGGTCCATTGAATGACCGGATCCGGCCCTGCTGCCGCTTCCACCAAGTAAACACTCCCAGTCAAAGCATGAATATGTCACATCGGCAGGGCGCACTACGGCGAGTCGCAGAATTCGTTGCCGCTGGAAGTCCCTGCGATCCGCGGAGCGCACCTTCACCGTTACCGCCTGCCCACCGCGCTCGAGCGTCAGCGCGATCTCGGTGCCCGCCGGCCCGAGCTTCTACGCGGCGCGCAGAAACTCCGCCAGGCTCGTCACCGGCTGCCCGGCCACCGCGACGATCGTATCTCCCCTGACCTGATGGCAGTGCGCGAGCGCCGTCTCACCCGGATCGGCGCTCGCGGGCACCGCACGCTGGATGCGGCGCTATTCGAGCTTGATCCCCGCGTCCTTCACGAACTTCGTCACCTTGTCCGTTTCGACGCGCACGAGGTCTCCTAACTTTTTCGGCGTGCTGCCTTGCGCGCGAGGCCCAGGACCTGCCCGCGACCCGCCGCCATGAGAGATGCCGCGAGCCGGGCGCCGCGCGATCGATCCGCAGGCCCAGCCGGCACCGGACTACGCGTTCGATCAGCGCATTGCCTGGTCGTGCCGCCGCAACCCGAGACGCTGCTGGTCAGGGACCGTTCGTACCTGCGGCCACCGGTGCGGCGAACAACCGCCGGTTTGCATTCTGAATTCTGTGGTTCGCGAATGGGTAGTAACACCATCACCTTCGGAGGTGCACCATGATCGACTGGATCGAGACCGGCTGGCTCTGGGCGCGGGCGCGTGGATCCGCTTCCGTATGACCGTCTTCCAGGCGCAGGCCTGGGCGCAGGCTTCCGTGTTCATCTATCCAAAGCCGAAACCGACTGCGCCGAAAGCCGACATCGGCTGGCGCGAAAAACTAGCCATCGTTGAGTAGCGGTGACCGACGGATCGACCGGCAAGCGCATCGGCACGCACCGCATCATGAAGAAGCGCTCCGGCAGCGTCATCCCCATCGATGACCTCGTGGCGAGAGCAGCGAGCGAGTCCGCCGATTCTCTGCGAATCCGAAAGAAGGACTTGCAGGTCGCGAGGATCCGCCCCACGCGCGTTCCCCCATCAGCGTCCGAGCGAACAGTGTTCTGAAGCCCGAAATGGAGCAATGACAGTGCTCCCTTGCTGACTCGCTCCGCTCACCTGATGGAATTCCGCCGGCGGTCCTGACCCGATTGCAGTGGGATGTGCTCTACCGCGGCCGACCCGTCCGGGCGGCCGCGGTCCGCTGTTACGGCGGCGAGCACATCCCCACGCCGATGCCGTTGCCCTCGGGCACCCAGCCGTCGGCAATCATCTGGTTGCGCACCGCCTCGTTGATGGTGAAGCGATGGTTGGGCGCCCCGCCCTGGCCATTGTTGTAGAGGCGATACACGGGGAGATTTGCCGCCGCACAAGTACCGGCGGCATCCGGCAGATAGGTGTGGAACACGTCCCCCTCGAAGACCCAGGCGGCGTTCTGCAGCACGGCTTCGCAGCCAAGCCCGCGTGGCGCGTAGAAATGCGAGCTCTTGGCGCCGAACGCCGTGGAGAAGAACCGGCATACGGCCACGCGTCCCACGGCTACGGCGGGATACACGTTGAACGATTCGCCCGTGCGCTGCCAGCCTTTGAACACGCCCGTATCGAGCTTGGCGATCTCGTCGGCACTCGCGGTGATGAAGTAGTGCGCGAGACCCGGGTTGTAGTACTCGATGGCCCTGGCCGTGGACGCGGGCGGCGGCACGCGCTCCGGAATGACGCGCCCTCCACCGATGGCGAGGGTGAAGCCCGTGACCTGCGCGCCGGTCGCGTCGAGCACGGTGAACGCGACCACCTTGCCGTAGTCCACGTCCACCTGGGCAATGCCGCTATTGGCCGGCATGCTGGTCGTGGTGAGCAGCGTGAGCGTAGGCTTGATCGTGATGCTCACGGTGGGATCGAGGGTGACGGGCAGCGGCACGACGACGTCGAATTCCACATTCTCGGGCCCGGGCTGGTTCACCACCTGGCGCGCATTGCTCGCCATCGTGGACCACTGCGGCGTGGATGCATCCACCTGAAGCGAGAGGTCCATGGCAGCGGTGCCTTTGATCTCGCCCGCCAGGCCGGCGTACACGATGAGCTTGCCGCCCGCGAATGCCGCACCTGCGGGCGGCGCAAGCCGCCACGTGGGATCGGCCACCACCGTGGCCCGGCCCGTGGCGGGGAGATTGCCGAGGAGCAGGACGTTGCTGCTCACCTCGCCGATGGTGAGCACGTAGGCGGACACCGACGCGCCGGCGCCGTTGATCGTCTTGGACTCCGACGTGCCGAACGACGTGCCCGACTTGCTTATCGCGATGAACGGCTGCCCATTGAGCGTGACCTCGATCTGCGCCCGGCCCGCGTGCGCCGCCAGGGGCATCGCCACCAGCATCGCAGCGACGAGCGCCTCAAGATACTTCTTTGCCTTCATCCGTTCCTCCACTTGTATTTGTGCACCCAATCGGCGAGCGTCTGCACGCTCTCGATGTGCATTGCATTGTAGATCGATTCGCGGTGTTCGGTTGCGTGAGCTTCCCAGCATCAGGGTACACGGTTCTGCAGTGACGCCTGCGACTTCAATTCTTGATACCACAACGCGTAACCATCCTCGCCGGGGTGCAGTCCGTCGGCAGAATGCACTCGCTCAGGTTGGCGGACGAAGGGGTCGTTGGCGCATTCGTTAAAGAGATTGACATACACGGCCGCAGCATTCGAAGCGGCCTCCCGCACGAGCCCGTGCAAGGTGCGGCGGCGACTCCTGCAGAGCTTTGCGCGCCGTGGTCTGCTCGAGACTTTTGAAGCGCGCACCATGGCGCAGTGGACACACGATGGCGGGTTCTCGGCCGACGCCTCGGTCCGCATTGAGGCGGCCGACTGGCCAGGGCGGGAGCGCCTGCTTCCCTACTGCGCCCCGCGCTGCGGCGCCGATGCGGCAAACGACCGCCGCTTCAAGTGGCCCCAGGCAGGGACGCGTCGCGACCCTAGTATGGTTTTCAGGTTCCTGCGACTTGAAACTCCGGATCGACCGTTCCCGACGGGCCCGGGACATTCGCGGCGGTGGGGTTGGAGTTACTATCTGTACGCAGATCGCCAATCGTCTGGGTCTGGACGACATCTCGTTTCGCGAAGGCAGCGCCACCTCGGTCGGCGGCACCTGGGGCCAGGTCGTCGCGCAGGGCAAGCGTGTCTCGGACCGGCTGACGGTGGTCTATGAACAGGGACTGACGGTGGCCACCAATGCCCTGCGTATCGAGTATGCGTTGACGCATACGCTGACGTTGCGCGCGGAGGCCGGCACCATCAGCAGTGTGGGGATTTTTTTCCGGCGCGTGTACAACTGAACTCAATGCGACCCGATACGTGACAATGCTTCGGCGCCGACAATGGTGGGGTAGAACGGGCCTCGTAGTGGTGTTTCTCGCGCTCTGGTTCGGGACCCTTGACGAGCGCGAGCTCTTCAATCCCGACGAGGGGCGTTACGCCGAGATTCCACGCGAGATGGTGGCCACCGGTGATTGGATAACCCCGCGCCTCAACGGACTCAAGTACTTCGAAAAGCCGGCGCTGCAGTACTGGATCACCGCCGCCGCCTATAACCTGCTGGGAGAGCAGGAATGGACCGCACGTCTGTGGCCGGCGGTGTCCGGATTTCTCACGCTGCTGGTGGTCTACGCTACCGGCCATCGCCTGGCCGGCCGGCCCGCTGGCGTCATCGCCGCGTTGCTGCTGGCCAGCACGTTCCAGTTCTTTCTCTTCAGCCAGTTGCTGACGCTGGATATGGGGCTGACTCTTTTCCTGACGCTGGCCGTCGCCGCGTTTCTCGCGGCGGAAGACACGCGGGGAACTGCTGCCGCGCGTCGGAACTGGATGCTGCTGGCGTGGGCAGCAATGGGATTGGCGGTACAGAGCAAGGGCTTGGTCGGCATTGTCCTCCCGGCATTGACAATCGCGGGCTATGCGCTGTTGACGCGCGACTGGAAACTCGTCGGCCGCTTACAGTGGCGCTTCGGCCTACTGGTGTTTGCCGCCGTCGTGCTGCCGTGGTTCGTCACGGTGCAACTGCGCAATCCGGAGTTCTTCGAGTTCTTCTTTATCCGTGAGCACTTCGCGCGGTACGCCCTCGACAATCACCACCGCACCGGTGCCTGGTACTACTTTTTGGTCATTCTGGTGGTCGGTGCGCTGCCGTGGTCATTGGCCTACGGCAAGGCACTGGTCGACGCGCTGCGCATGCGCAGTCCCCCACATTTTCCGGTCAATCCCTACCGGCTGCTCACACTGTGGATCGCGGTGATTCTGGTTTTCTACAGCGCTTCCGCGTCGAAACTGCCGGGTTACATCCTGCCGGTGTTTCCCGCATTCGCCCTCCTGGCCGCATGCAGCATTCACGACGCGAGGCTCCTGCCGCAACGGTGGCATCTCGTTGCCATGGCCGTCGGCGGTCTCGCTCTGGTCGGCGTTGCGCCATTCGTCGTGCAACTTCCGAAATTTGCCGCCCACGCCGACCGGTTTGCCCCTTATGCGCCCTGGATCGTGGCGGGAGGACTGGCCATTGCCGCCACGGCGGCGCTGGCGGGTCTCGTTCGGCGATGGAGACCGGCGCTGTCTTTGCCTGTCGCGGCCTTCGGCATGCTCATCGCGTTTCAGCTGTTGCTGACCGGTACCGAGGCCATCGAAAATGAGTTCTCGCCCGAGGGTTTGGTCGAAATGGCGCGCGAGAACATCGGGGAATTCGATTCCCGGGTGCCGTTCTATTCGGTCGACATGTACGATCAGGTGTTGCCGCTGCATGTGGGCAGGACGCTGACGGTCGTCAACTTCCGCGGTGAACTGGCCATGGGGATCGCGCAGGAACCCGCGCTCGCCGTGCCGGACATCGCCGAATTCCGCCGCCGTTGGGTAACGCATGTGCAGGCCTACGCGGTGATGCCGGTTCCGCGCTTTGCGGAAGAAGAGGCGGCGCGGACGCCCATGTCCCTCTTGGCGCGGGATCGTCGGACTGTTATCGTTTCCCGTAACGCCGTTGCCGCTGCCGACATCGTGCCGCGCGGGACCGATCGCTGATCAATCGCCGATCCGGTACCGGCCGATGGTGGCCTGTACGCTAGAACCCAATATTCAGTTGCGCGCCGATGCGGTTGCTGCGATCCGCGGCGGCTCCCTCAGGGTCCTCGATGTTGCCCCTGCCATGCAAATAATCGACGGTGAAACTCACATTTCTCGCGGCGCGCCACGAGAAAGCCGCGCCTGCCCGGTGGCCTGGCGCGCCGGTGAGGTCAGTGCTGCCTTCCACGCGAAATGCCAGCGAAACCTCGTTGACCGGGAATAACGCCACCTCCACGTTCCACGCGCGCGGTCGCGTGCCCGCCTGTCCAGGGTTGGTATAGCTGCGCAGCGCGGTGAGGATCTCAGCGGTGACTTCGATCTCGTCGTTGCCGATGACGGCAAACGCCGATACCGCGCCGACGCGCCGGCACGGGTCGGGAGCCGTGCATGCCGGCGTGCCTTGTGGTGCGTAGGCAAGGCTCGACAAGTAGCTCGCTCCGACTCTGAGGGCCGGCGACGCCACGGCCTCCATCGCCAGCCCCCAGCCCAAGTTCCGTCCATTGGCGCGAACATCGGAATCCACTTTGTAGGTAAACGCGCCAACGTTCGACCCGCGATCAGAATCATAGGAGAGCACGGCGCCTCGGGCGCGCGTTTCCCCGAACTCCAGCAGCGGGGCCGTTGCAAAGCGGTTGAAAAAGACACCGAAAGGAAGAAAAAGCGTTCCCGCCTCGACATCGAACCGTTCGAAAGTCGCCTTGGCAATGGCTTCCTCGAAACCGTGCCGATGCGTCTGCCGGTCCTTCGCGAACTCGTAAACGACCTCCAGGGCGAGCCATGGCACAGGCTTCGCGACCAAACCGGCCTGCAGGGTCAAGCCGAAATTGTTGTCACGGACGCGCGATGACGTTTCGGTCAGCCGGAAGCGCTCGCCGATGTACTCGAATTCGGCGAACGCGGTAACCGTCACATACTCGCCCAACGGGTGTTTGGTACCAGCATCGCGCCGCTCCGCGGGTGTGGAATACATCCGCGCCTGCTCCTCCCCTCCCTCGGTCGCAACGGGTTCGGCTGCCCACAGGACTGCCGGTGCAATCGCCACCACCAGCGCGAAGCATGAAGAGAGCCGCACAAGATGACTGGTGTTGGCGTTCGTTGCGCGAAAGACGAATGGCGCGCCCGACAGGATTCGAACCTGTGACCCTTGGCTTCGGAAACCAATACTCTACTGAGCTACGGGCGCGTGAACTCGGCATTGTAGCTGTCCACGCCTCGATACGTCCACGGCGCCCTCCGTCGGGGCGCCGTGGACGTCATTTTGAGGGGCTTTCGTAAACTGCGGCATTCCCGCGATATGCCCCGTTTTTTGCACCACCATCAGCGCTCGCGCCGCGCTCGACACCGCCTTGACGCCAACCACGCGATACGACCATGACCGGAGAATATTGGTCCCCGATCAAGACCCGGAAGCAACTCATTGTCGTCGTGCGCGCTCTTGCGCAGGAAACTCTAGCGACATCAGCGACATCGTAGCCGACGCGCACGACCAGGCGCGCGGGATGTTGCGCGAGATTCGTCTCGACGATGGCAAAACGCGCAAGGTGCCCAGTGTGGTGCCGAAGCTTTCCATGACACCCGGCGACTTCACCGGTGGCGGCCCCGCGCTCGGTGCGCACACCGATGAAGTGTTGCGTGGTTTGGGTTATGACGAGGCGCGCATCGCGAAGCTGCGGGCGCGCGGCGTCGTTTTGCCGGACATTGGCGGGCTAGGAGCCCCAGCATTCGCACGAGCATCGACTCGGTACTGGCGAGAATGCGCCGCCGCGCTTCGGCGCTGGCGATGGCGCGGGCCAGCATCACGGCGCCGATACTGCTCGAGTACACGGTCAGCACGGCC
>Ga0105046_10013679_pt1 | contig 12555 bp, 8 predicted proteins | sample MAT03_FD_78385 | JGI IMG/M metagenome (GOLD analysis project Ga0105046, IMG submission 78385) | Freshwater microbial communities from Lake Fryxell liftoff mats and glacier meltwater in Antarctica - MAT-03 (megahit assembly) | ecosystem: Environmental > Aquatic > Freshwater > Ice > Liftoff... | reverse complement strand
GAAGTTCAAGCCCGGCGTCAGCGTGCGGTCGTACTTGCCCAGCCGTTCAACCACCCAGGCGTTTTGTTGAGGAACGATCTTCAGCGCCTGCACGACAAAGATCAACGCGATGACTGCGAGTACGAGGGCAATTTCCATGGTTTCTTTCGAGAATTTCAGTGGCCAGGCACGGGGGCCAGGCGAAGTTCGTTGCCATCCAGTGCAACGATGTGGTGCTCGCCCGGAACGGCCGACCCCTGGCCCGCGTAACGGGCCGTCCATTGGGCACCTCGGTAGTGCACGCGGGCAGCGCCGTCCTCGTCCCAATGGTCGACACGCACGCGTTGCCCGATGTCGAGGTTGACGTCATGGTTCATGCCGGCTGGCAAGGCCTGCGGCTTTCGCTGACGTTTGACATGCCAAGCCGCCGTAGCACCCGAGCCCATCATTGCAGCCAGCACCAACTGCCCTGTGCTGCCCAGACCCGCGTGTGCACCCAGGGCACCGGCCGCGCAACCCAGGGCCACCATCAGCAGGTAAAAGGTTCCAGTGGCCAGCTCTGCGGCCACGAGAATGCCGCAGACCAACCACCAGGTCGTCGCTGCACTCCAGTCCATGGGTAGGCCCTCTTTCGCTGCGTCAGGGTGATTGCATGGTCGTTCAAAGACCAAGTCTCAGCTCAGTGTAGCGATCAAGCCAGTCGCCCTACACTTCGCGCTCTTTCGTTCTGCACCGAGGCCCTGCCGATGATCCGCTTCCGCTTCCCCATCGTCATCATCGACGAGGATTTCCGCTCCGAGAACACCTCGGGGTTCGGCATCCGCGCGCTGGCCGATGCGATCCAGAAAGAGGGCTTCGAGGTACTCGGCGCCACCAGTTATGGTGACCTGAGCCAGTTCGCGCAGCAGCAAAGCCGCGCCAGCGCTTTCATCTTGTCCATCGACGACGAAGAGTTCACGCCCGGCCCTGAACTCGACCCTGCGGTGCTGAACCTGCGCAAGTTCATCGAGGAGATCCGCTTCAAGAATGCGGACATCCCGATCTACATCTATGGGGAAACGCGCACCAGCCAGCACATTCCGAACGACATCCTGCGCGAACTGCACGGTTTCATCCACATGTTCGAGGACACCCCCGAATTCGTCGCGCGACACATCATCCGTGAAGCCAAGAGCTATCTTGACGGGCTGGCACCGCCTTTTTTCAAGGCGCTGATGGACTACGCGCAAGACGGCTCGTATTCGTGGCATTGCCCGGGTCACAGCGGCGGCGTCGCTTTCCTGAAGAGCCCGGTCGGGCAGATGTTCCACCAGTTCTTCGGTGAAAACATGTTGCGCGCCGACGTTTGCAACGCCGTGGAAGAACTCGGGCAGTTGTTGGACCACACCGGTCCGGTGCTGCAGAGCGAACGCAATGCGGCGCGCATCTTCAATGCCGACCACTGCTTCTTCGTCACCAACGGCACCAGTACCAGCAACAAGATGGTGTGGCACCACACGGTGGCCCCAGGCGACGTGGTGGTAGTGGACCGCAACTGTCACGTGTCGGTGCTGCACAGCATCATCATGACGGGCGCGGTGCCGGTTTTCCTTCCGCCCACACGCAACCAGCACGGCATCATCGGCCCCATTCCCGAAAGCGAGTTTTCGCCCGAGTCCATTCGCAAGAAAATCGCGGCCAACCCTTTGCTGGCCGGTGTCGACCCAGCCACCGTGAAGCCGCGCATCTTGACGCTGACGCAGAGCACCTACGACGGCGTGCTCTACAACACCGAGACCATCAAACACGCCCTGGACGGCTACGTCGACACGCTGCACTTCGACGAGGCCTGGCTGCCACACGCGGCCTTCCACAAGTTCTACGGCACCTTCCACTCGATGGGCAAAAACCGCCCGCGCCCGAAGGACCAACTGGTGTTTGCGACGCAGTCCACGCACAAACTGCTGGCCGGCATCAGCCAGGCCAGCCAGGTGCTGGTGCAAGACGCCACCGACCGCAAGCTCGACCGCCACCTCTTCAACGAGGCCTACCTGATGCACACCAGCACCAGCCCGCAGTACGCCATCATTGCCAGTTGCGATGTGGCCGCGGCGATGATGGAAGCGCCTGGCGGCCCGGCCTTGGTGGAAGAAAGCATCCAGGAGTCGCTGGATTTCCGCCGCGCCATGCGCAAGGTCGACTCCGAGTTCGGCAAGGACTGGTGGTTCACCGTTTGGGGCCCTGACGAGTTCGCCGAAGAAGGTATCGGCCACAGCGACGACTGGGTCTTGAAGGCCGATGACAAGTGGCACGGCTTCGGCAAGCTGGCCGATGGCTTCAACCTGCTGGATCCCATCAAGTGCACCATCATCACGCCGGGCCTGGACATTTCGGGCACCTTTGCGTCAACGGGCATTCCGGCTTCCATCGTCACCAAGTTCCTCGTCGAACATGGTGTGGTGGTCGAGAAGACGGGCCTGTACTCGTTCTTCATCATGTTCACCATCGGCATCACCAAGGGCCGCTGGAATACGCTGCTGACCGCGCTGCAGCAGTTCAAGGACGACTACGACAAAAACGCGCCGATGTGGCGCATCTTGCCGGAGTTCTGCCAAGTCCACCCGCGCTATGAACGCATGGGCCTGCGTGACCTGTGCCAGGCCATTCACGAGCAGTATGCCAAGGGTGACATCGCCCGCTTGACGACCGAGATGTACCTGTCAGACCTGCAGCCCGCGATGAAGCCGAGCGACGCCTTCGCGCATATCGCTCGGCGCACGACTGAACGCGTGGGCATAGATGATCTCGAGGGCCGGATCACCACCAGTTTGCTGACGCCTTACCCGCCCGGCATTCCGTTGCTGATTCCGGGCGAGCGCTTCAACAAGAAGATCGTCGACTATCTGCGTTTCACCCGCGAGTTCAACGCAGCCTTCCCAGGTTTCGACACCGACGTGCACGGCCTGGTGGAAGACGATAGCCCGGGCGCGGAGCGGAAGTACTACGTCGATTGTGTCGGACAGTGAGCCCGACAAAGCGCCCCGCCGCGGAAGCGGCTTTGGCGGGTCGCTGGCGGAACGCCCACTCGTGGGGTAACGACCACTGGTCCGCCTGTGCGCACTATTCGCTTGCAGCACCCATCATCTTGCTGAAGCCGCCGTCGACGTAAGTCACTTCGGCGCTGATGCCGGCGGCCAGGTCTGACAGCAGGAAAGCGGCCACATTGCCGACGTCGCTTATGGTCACGCCGCGGCCGATGGCCGAATTGGCACCCGCCGCGGCAATCATCTTGCCGATATCCTTGATGCCCGATGAAGCCAGCGTCTTGATCGGGCCGGCCGAGATCGCATTCACACGGACGCCTTGTTTGCCCATGCTGCCTGCCAGATAGCGCACGCTGGCTTCCAGCGACGCCTTCGCCAGACCCATGGTGTTGTAGTTCGGTAACGCGCGCTCGGAGCCCAGGTAGCTCAATGTCAGCAGGGCACCATCGGGCCTCAGGTAGGGGCGGGCGGCCTTGGCCAGCGCTGGGAAGCTGTAGGCCGAGATGTCGTGCGCGATGCGGAAGTTCTCGCGGGTGATGCCGTCCAGGAAATCGCCCATGATGGCTTCACGGGGCGCGAATCCGATGGAATGCACGAAGCCATCAAATTGCCCCCAGGCTTCGCGTAGTTGTCCGAAAAGGCGCTCGATGTGCGCATCGTCGGAAACGTCGCACTCGTACACCATGCTCGACCCGAATTCGGCGGCGAACTCGGTGATGCGCTCGCGGAACCGGTCGCCGACGTAGCTGAAGGCCAACTCGGCTCCTTGTTGCTTGCAAGCTCGGGCAATGCCATAAGCAATGGACCGGTTTGACAGCACCCCGGTGATAAGAAAGCGCTTGCCGGCTAGAAAGCCCATGGTGTCTCCGTCTGAGAAAGTGAAACTGAGTGGAACTGAATGGATCCGAAAGCGGGCGCGATTCTGGCACGCGGCCCGGAGCCGACAGGATCGCGCCCGGCTGCGATCAGCAATCCTTGCCGCTCGCAGCGCACCGGACTGGCGATACGCACTCAGCCCCTGACTTCTGTGTGCAGTGCAACATCGATCTTGCCCGTGACAAATTGAGCAGCTACAATCCGGCCTTTCCGGGTAAAGCTGCATGGGCGGAATCTTCCAGCCCATTTTTTTTGCTTGATCGACTTTGTATGTGGGTTTTGGTGAGCTTCATGCGGCGCCGACGCCAACTGCACCGAAGAGTTGATCTTGGCGGCTCGCACCGGCGCGACAGGGCAGGGCTGAACTGGGCAAGAATTTCCGCCCGGGGCTTTCAGGATTCGGGACGATCAAGGTTTGACGCAGGTACCGGGAAACAACAAAGGCAAGAGCAAACTCGCGCGGGGGGCTGGACCTCGACGTGCGAGCGGCAGTCCGCCTGCGGCATCCGCGCTCCGTGGTGATCGGCCCGCACGTCCAGAGCGACCTGCGCGCGAGATTCCGACCGGTCCGAAGTTGGGGTGGCGCGAGGCCATCGTCGCAACCGTCACGGGTCTGGGATTTGATCTGGTTGACATCGAGCGGGCCCAGCGTGGCTTGCTGCGTATCACCATCGATCGAATAGCTGGTCGGGCTTATGGTGTTCCAAGCGAATTTGTGGTCGTGGAAGACTGCGAGCAGGTCACCCGTCAATTGCAATATGCCCTCGAAGTCGAGGGTTTGGAGTACACCCGTCTTGAGGTTTCCTCGCCGGGTTTGGATCGCCCGCTGAAGACAGAGCTCGACTTCGACCGCTTCATTGGCTCAGCCGTGAAGATCGCGCTGAAAGTGCCTTTTGAAGGTCGGAAGGCCTGGGAAGGTGTTCTGGGTCGGGCGCAGCCGACAGACGGCGCTGCGGAAGACACGCTGGGTGCCGAAGGCTGGAGCTTGGTGTTCAAGGCTGGCAAGGCCGAGCAAGTGCTGGGTTTCAAGTTCGAAGAAGTGCGCGAGGCCCGCTTGGTGCCCGTGCTTGATTTCAAGGGTCGCAAGTCCGCTGGCCACGCCACGGACTTGGAGTATGCAGGGTCGGCGCCACAACAAGCGGCCGCGCCGGGCACAGATGGAGGCTAGAGGACCGATGAACCGCGAAATGTTGATGCTGGTGGATGCCATCTCGCGCGAGAAGACCGTGGATCGCGACGTCGTCTTCGGCGCCGTTGAAGCGGCTCTGGCGCAGGCAACGAAGAAGCTCAACGGTGGCGAAGTGGACATCCGCGTGGCGGTGGACCGCGATACCGGTGAGTACGAAACTTTTCGCCGTTGGCTGGTCGTGCCAGATAGCGCCGGATTGCAAAACCCCGATTCCGAAGAATTGCTGTCCGACGCCCTGGATCGCATTCCTGACATTGAAGAAGGCGACTACATCGAGGAAGCGATTGATTCGCTGACCATCGGGCGCATTGGTGCACAAGCGGCAAAACAAGTCATCTTGCAGAAGATTCGCGACGCCGAACGTGAGCAGTTGTTGAATGACTTTCTTGCCCGGGGCGAGAAGATTTTCGTTGGCACTGTGAAGCGCTTGGACAAGGGCGACATCATCGTGGAGAGTGGCCGTGTGGAAGGTCGGCTCAAGCGCAACGAAATGATTCCGAAAGAAAACCTGCGCAGCGGCGACCGCGTGCGGGCTTTTCTGCTCGGCATCGACGCCACCCAGCGGGGTCCGCAGATCATGCTGTCGCGCAGCGCACCAGGTTTCATGATCGAGTTGTTCGCGCAGGAAGTGCCCGAAGTCGAGCAGGGTCTGCTGGAGATCAAGAGTTGCGCCCGCGACCCAGGCAGCCGCGCCAAGATCGCTGTCATCAGCCATGACCGTCGCGTCGACCCTATCGGTACCTGTGTAGGCGTGCGGGGATCGCGCGTCAACGCGGTCACGAATGAAATCGCCGGCGAGCGGGTCGACATCGTGCTGTGGTCAGAAGATCCGGCGCAGTTTGTCATCGGTGCGCTGGCACCTGCCAACGTGCAGTCCATCATGGTGGACGAAGAGCGCCATGCCATGGATGTGGTGGTCGACGAGGAAAACTTGGCCATCGCCATTGGGCGCGGCGGCCAAAACGTGCGTCTGGCTTCCGAGCTGACAGGCTGGCGCATCAATATCATGACCGCCGAAGAGTCGCAGGCCAAGCAAGCCACTGAAAGCGAAACGGTGCGAGCGCTGTTCATCGACAAGCTCGACGTCGATGCCGAGGTGGCCGACATTCTTATCGCCGAAGGATTTACCAGTCTCGAAGAGGTGGCCTACGTGCCGCTGACCGAAATGTTGGAAATCGAGAGCTTCGATGAAGACACCGTGCACGAACTGCGCACGCGTGCCAAGGACGCTCTGCTGACAATGGAAATCAAGAAGGAAGAGCAAGTCACTGAGATTTCTCAAGACTTGCGCGACCTGGAAGGCCTGACGCACGATCTGATCGCCAAGCTTGCGACAGGCGGCATTCATACGCGTGATGACCTGGCTGACCTGGCCGTCGATGAACTGACCGAGATGTCGGGCATCGACGACGAGGAAGCCAAGACGCTCATCATGAAGGCGCGCGAGCACTGGTTCACGGCTTGATGACCCTGCTGCATCTCTCTCAAGCCCGCACCGCATATCCGAGGAAACCGTACCCATGGCCGTGACTACAGTCGCCCAATTCGCCGCGCAGCTCGACCGCCCGACGAAGGCACTGATCGAACAGTTGCAATCTGCAGGCGTGATCAAGCAGTCACCTGACGATGCGCTGACCGAGGCGGACAAGGAACGTCTGCTGGACTACTTGCGCACTTCGCACGGCACGGTCGCTCCTGCTGAGCGCAAGAAGATCACGCTGACCAAGAAGTCCACCACCGAGATCAAGCAGGCGGATTCCAGTGGACGCGCGCGCACGATCCAGGTTCAGGTTCTGAAGAAGCGGGTCTTCGTCAAGCGCGATGACGCATCGCCGGCCGTGGAAGAGCCGACCGGACCGAGCGACGAGGATCTTGAACTTCAGCGCCGCGAAGAAGAGGCGCGCGCTCAGGCCGATGCATTGCGTATCCAGGAAGCCGAGCTGGCCGAATCCCGTCGCCTTCGTGAGGAACAAGAACGAATCGTCCGCGAGGCCGCTGAGGCCGCCGCTGCCGAGGCCGTAGCGCTCGCTGCAGTTGAAGCCGCCGCCGCTGCCGCCGCTTCAGCCTTAGCGGCTGCCGCAGCCAAAGCTTCTGGTAAACCGCCTGCGTCGCAGACGGTTGCGTCCTCTGCCAAGCCTGCAGAGCCCGCACCCGCGGAAGCTGTCAAGCCCGCTGAACCCGCCAAGCCTGCCTTGCGTGTGGTGAAAGCAGCCGACAAGGCCGCCGAGGATTTGGCCAAGTCGGAAGATCTGTCGCGCCGTCGCAAGGCTGCGGAGGCTGAAGCCGCGGCCATTCGCGCCATGATGGCCGGACCGAAGAAGGTCTTGGTCGCGAAGAAGCCGGAAGAGGTCAAGGCCACTCCGGCCGTCGCCGCCAAGGATGCCATCAAGGGCACCATCCACAAGCCGGCAGCCAAGCCCGGAGTGCCAGGTGCCGCAGCGACCACGGCCGCCAAGCCGGGTGACAAGAAGCAGGTCAAGAGCGAGAAGTTGTCTTCGAGCTGGGCCGATGACGCCGCGAAGAAGCGTGCCGCACAGAAGGGTCGGACCGATGGCGGGGCGAGTCGCCCGGGGTGGCGTGCGCCGCGCGGTGGGGCCGGCGGCCGCCGAGGTGATCGCAACGATGGGGGTGCTGGTTTCGCGCAGGCCCCGGAGATCCTGGTTCAAGAAGTTCACGTGCCTGAAACCATTTCCGTGGCCGACCTGTCGCACAAGATGTCGGTCAAGGCCAGTGAAGTCATCAAGCAACTGATGAAACTGGGCCAGATGGTGACCATCAACCAGCAGTTGGATCAAGAGACGGCCATGATCGTGGTCGAGGAAATGGGCCACAAGGCGCTGGCTGCAAAGCTGGACGATCCGGAAGCCTTTACGGAAGAAGAAACCGGGGTACACGATGCGGCCGAGCATCTGCCGCGTGCGCCGGTTGTCACGGTCATGGGTCACGTCGACCACGGCAAGACCAGCCTGCTGGACTACATCCGCCGCGCGCGGGTGGCGGCTGGCGAAGCCGGTGGCATCACGCAGCACATTGGCGCGTACCACGTGGAAACGCCGCGCGGCATGATCACCTTCTTGGACACGCCGGGTCACGCGGCGTTTACGGCGATGCGGGCGCGTGGCGCAAAAGCCACCGACATCGTCATCCTGGTGGTGGCGGCTGACGACGGCGTGATGCCACAAACCAAGGAAGCCATCGCGCACGCCAAGGCCGCCGGTGTGCCGCTGGTCGTGGCCATGAACAAGGTCGACAAGCCTGACGCCAACCTGGACCGCGTGAAAAGCGAGTTGGTTGCAGAAGGCGTGATTCCCGAAGACTTCGGTGGTGACTCGCCGTTCGTGCCGGTCTCTGCACGCACCGGTCAGGGTATCGATACCCTGCTGGAACAAGTCCTGTTGCAGGCGGAAGTGCTGGAGTTGACGGCACCGAGGATTGCACCTGCCAAGGGCATCGTCATTGAAGCGCGCTTGGACAAGGGTCGTGGTCCCGTGGCCACCATCCTGGTGCAAAGTGGCACGCTGAACAAGGGCGATGTGGTGCTGGCTGGCAGCAGCTTCGGCCGCGTTCGGGCGATGGTGGACGAGGACGGGAAGTCGATTGAATCGGCTGGTCCTTCCCTGCCTGTGGAAATTCAGGGTCTGACGGAAGTGCCGCAGGCCGGTGATGAGTTCATGGTGTTGTCTGACGAACGCCGTGCCCGTGAAATCGCTACCTTCCGTCAAGGCAAGTACCGTGAAGTGAACCTGAACCGCCGCCAGGCCGCCAAGCTGGAAGGCATGTTCGAGAACATGGGGGTGGGCGCAGCCCAGACCCTGTCGCTGATCGTCAAGTCTGACGTGCAAGGTTCGCAGGAAGCGCTCGCGCAAAGTCTGCTGAAGTTGTCGACGCCCGAGGTCAAGGTGCAGATCGTGCACTCGGCTGTTGGTGGTATCAGCGAGAGCGATGTCAACCTGGGCATCGCCTCAAAGTCCGTCATCATCGGTTTCAACGTGCGTGCAGATTCCGGCGCGCGCAAGCTTGCCGAAGGCAACGGCGTCGAGATCAAGTACTACAACATCATTTACGACGCGGTCGACGAGATCAAGGCAGCGATGGGCGGCATGCTTGCGCCCGAACAGCGCGAGGAAGTCATCGGCACGGCCGAGATCCGCACGGTGTTCGTGGCCAGCAAGATCGGTACGGTGGCGGGCAGCTACATCACCGCCGGCCAGGTTATCCGCAACTCCAAATTCCGCCTGCTGCGCGAGAACGTGGTGATCTACACCGGTGAAGTTGAGTCGGTGAAACGCCTCAAGGAAGATGTGCGCGAAGTCAAGGAAGGCTTCGAGTGCGGCATCAAGCTGCGCAACTACAACGACATCAAGGAAGGCGACCAGCTCGAATTCTTCGAAGTCAAGGAAGTGGCCCGCACGCTGTAAGGCGGGCGTAGACGCATCCCAGCAATCAGCCCCGCCGAGCCGGCGGGGCTGATTCTTTTGGAGCACACCGATATGCGACACAAACGAGCCATTCCCAACCGCAGCTTTCGCGTTGCCGACCAGATCCAGCGCGATGTGGCGGTGGCCATCCGCGACCTGAAAGATCCGCGCATCGGCATGGTCACGATCAACAGCGTCGATGTGTCGCCCGACTACGCGCACGCCCAAGTCTATTTCTCGGTGATGGTGGGTGACGCGGAAGAAACCGCCGTTGCCCTGAATGAGGCCGCAGGTTTCCTGCGCAACAGCCTGTTCAAGAAGCTGGCCATACACACCGTGCCCACGCTGCATTTCCACTTCGACAAGACCACCGAACGTGCTGCCGATTTGTCGGCACTGATCGCCAAGGCTAACGCGTTGCGGGCCAAGGACGACTGACGTGCAAGCTCGGCCACCTCGCCAGCAGCGCCGTGCTCTGCATGGCGTTCTTTTGCTCGACAAGCCCATCGGCTGGACGAGCAATGATGCCCTTCAGAAGGTCAAGGGCATGCTGCGTGCCGAGAAGGGCGGTCACACGGGTACGCTGGACCCCCTGGCCACCGGACTGTTGCCGCTTTGTTTTGGTGCGGCCACCAAGTTCAGCCAGGTCAGCCTGGACGCCGACAAGCGCTACACCGCCACCCTGAAACTCGGCGTTCGCACCAGCACCGGCGACCGCGAGGGTGAAGTCTTGCAAGAGCGTGCGGTAGCCACCACACGTGATGCCGTCGAAGCGGCGTGCCGGGCGTTCACGGGCCCCATTGAGCAACTGCCGCCGATGCATTCGGCACTGAAGCACGAAGGCAAGGCGCTGTACGACTACGCCCGCGCGGGCATCGAGATCGAGCGGGCCAAGCGCGCCGTGACGATTCATCACATCGACATCCTGTCGTGGCAAGGTGACGAGTTGGTGATCGACGTGGTTTGCAGCAAGGGCACTTACATCCGCACGCTGGGCGAAGACATTGGCGAGTGGCTCGGCTGTGGTGCGCATCTAAGCGCGCTGCGCCGCACCGCCAGCGGGCCGCTGGAGGTGTCGCAAGCCATCACGATTGAAGAACTGCAGGCGTTGGCCGAGGCCGAGCGCGAAGCCCGCATGCACCCCGCCGACTGTTTGGTTGCAGCTTGGCCCGAAGTTCGCTTGCCAGATGACGAAGCCGGGCGCTTCCTGAACGGCTTGCGCCGCCGGGTGAGCCTGGCCGACGCGTCTGCGGTGCGGGTATATCGCCTGAGCCGCGTGCCCGAAGAGCCCGACGAAGGCCGGGCATTCCGCCCGACCCGAGCCTTTCTCGGCACCGCCCACATCACCGCAGGCGAACTGATCGCTGACCGCCTGCTGAGCCCTATCGAAGTCCAGGAAATACCGCTATGAGTACCCGAGCCATCCGCAACGTCGCCATCATCGCCCACGTCGACCACGGCAAAACCACCATGGTCGATCAACTGCTGCGCCAGAGCGGCACCTTCGCCGACCACGAGAAGATCGTCGACACGGTGATGGACAGCAACGCCATCGAACGCGAGCGTGGCATCACCATCCTGGCCAAGAACTGCGCCGTCAGCTGGGAAGGCACGCATATCAATATCGTCGACACCCCGGGCCACGCCGACTTCGGCGGTGAAGTCGAGCGCGCCCTGTCCATGGTCGACGGCGTGGTGCTGCTGATCGACGCGCAAGAGGGCCCGATGCCGCAAACGCGTTTCGTGACCAAGAAGGCCTTGGCCCTGGGTCTGAAGCCCATCGTCGTGGTCAACAAGGTCGACAAGCCCGGTGCCAAGCCTGACGCCGTGGTGAATGCTGCTTTCGACCTGTTCGACAAGTTGGGTGCCAACGACGAACAACTCGATTTCCCCATTGTTTATGCCTCGGGCATCAACGGCTGGACGTCGCTGGTTGAAGGCGCGCCTGGTGAGAAGTGGGGCGAAGACATGTCGGCCCTGTTCAACACGATCCTGAAGCACGTGCCCGCGCAAGACGGAGACCCGGAAGCCCCGCTGCAGTTGCAGATTTCGGCGCTGGACTACTCCACCTTCGTGGGACGTATCGGCGTGGGCCGCATCAGCCAGGGCACTATCAAGCCAGGCATGAGCGTGGCTGTGATGGAAGGCACCGATGGCAAAAGCGTCAATGGCCGCGTGAACCAGGTGCTGACCTTCCAGGGCCTGGACCGTGTCCAGGTGACAGAGGCTGGCCCAGGTGACATCGTGCTGATCAACGGCGTCGACGGCATCGGCATCGGCGTCACGGTCACCGACCCCATCAACCCGGCACCGCTGCCGATGTTGAAGGTCGACGAGCCGACGCTGACGATGAACTTCTGCGTCAACACCAGCCCGCTGGCTGGCCGCGAAGGCAAGTACGTGACCAGCCGCCAGATCTGGGACCGCCTGCAGAAAGAACTGCAGTCCAACGTGGCGCTGCGCGTCAGCGAGACCCCCGAAGACGGCATCTTCGAGGTCATGGGCCGCGGTGAACTGCACCTGACCATCCTGCTGGAGAACATGCGCCGTGAAGGCTATGAGCTGGCCGTCAGCAAGCCGCGTGTGGTGTTCCATGACGTGGGAGGCGAGAAGCACGAGCCGATCGAACTCGTCACCGCTGACGTGGAAGAAACCCACCAGGGTGGCGTGATGCAGGCCCTTGGCGAGCGCAAGGGCGAACTGGTCAACATGGAGCCTGACGGCCGCGGCCGTGTTCGCCTGGAGTACCGCATTCCCGCGCGCGGCCTCATCGGCTTCACCAACGAGTTCATGAACCTGACGCGTGGTTCGGGCCTCATCAGCAACATCTTCGACGGCTACGAAGCGCACCGTGGCGACATCGCCGGCCGCAAGAACGGTGTGCTGATCAGCATGGACGCCGGTGAAATTTTCACCTATGCCCTGGGCAAGCTGGACGACCGTGGCCGCATGTTTGTCAGACCCAACGACCCCGTTTATGAGGGCATGATCGTCGGCATCCACAACCGCGAGAACGACCTGGTGGTGAATGCCACCCGCACCAAGCAGCTGACCAACTTCCGAGTCAGCG
>Ga0105046_10013678_pt1 | contig 12556 bp, 10 predicted proteins | sample MAT03_FD_78385 | JGI IMG/M metagenome (GOLD analysis project Ga0105046, IMG submission 78385) | Freshwater microbial communities from Lake Fryxell liftoff mats and glacier meltwater in Antarctica - MAT-03 (megahit assembly) | ecosystem: Environmental > Aquatic > Freshwater > Ice > Liftoff... | reverse complement strand
TTTGGGATCTATGATCACCGTATCGTGCTCAAAGTCTAGTTTGATCCGCCACTTTTGAAGGGTGTTTACGCCAATGATCACATCTTCTGAAAGGCCGGGAATGACCATAAATTCATCAGACATGCGGATGTCGTTGTAGTAGAAATCAACTGTTATCCGATTGTTAATTTTCAAGTAATGTCCCACAGAGGCAGTGGCAAACTCAAGTGGTTTCCAAAGTTTTTCAAAGTTGGCGATTTGCTCTGCGCACTCCGGAGTGATGCAAGAAAAAGAGGCACCAGAATCGAAAAGGGAATAAAAAGTAGCCTCGCCTTTCGCACCCTCGAAGTGAAGTGGTATTTTGATGAAGGACATGTTTTTGAAGTATTAAGGCAAAAGTAAGAAATCAAAAGGATTTGGTGGTTGGGTATTTAGTGGTTGGGAATCGGGCAATCAGTTACAACTTCTTTTTCCCGTGGCTTACCCCTTAAGCAATTAGAGGCCGTGCTTAAAGCCGCGGACCTTCGAAATAAAAACTTTAGAATAGTCGCAGCCAGCCAGAGATTATGGCAATAATTAACCTCTTTTATTAATTTTAATGCGTTAAGAAAAATGCTTCACCATGGCTGGTTTCCTAACCAGCCATTCTTCGCCGTTGTTGTGTCTTTTGACCAACAACCCGGAACCACGGCCCTCTAATTTGTTGGTGAAAACACCCACATAGACAAGACTAAAACAACTTTACTAAGCCAAATCCAACCTGAGCACCCGTCAAATTCGAGTTGTTCGTATTTGAACTAGCACCTTTTATATTTGGATAAAAAAAATCCTGGTAATCAACTTCCATTTTTATACCAATTCCATTTTTCGATAGTATTTTAAAGCCAAATCCCAATTGAAAATAATCGCCCCTTTCTTCCTGAAGTTCTACCAAAGCATTGCTTTCATTTATGAAATTGCCTTTGCCGTAAGAAACAAGGCCAAAGTCGAATTTAAAGTAAGGTTGAAATTTACTACGGGTAAAGTTTAGCACAAACCCAGTTCCACCATAAAACATCTGGACCGGGTTTCCTGTCAAGGTGCTTGCCTGATGGTCATTAATATCCAATTTGCTGAAACCGAACTGAAGATGCATTTGGATGATGGATGAAAATTCTCGTGCAAGCCTCAAATTCAAAAAGCTAGAAGTCGATTGCTTGTTTGCTGCCTTAAATCGTGAAATATCTAAATAATTCGGTCCACCATAAATGGATATTTCCCATCTTAGAGAATCAAATTGGGCTTCGTTCGGACTTTCAAAATTCTTTGCCATCAAAGAATAAATGAGACTAAAAGTAAATAGCCAAATGCCGATGAGCTCTTTTATCATATTCAAAGTAACAAATTTTATCAGGTACTTATAATGTCAGCAAGGTATGAGAATGATTGTAAATTTTAAGGAAAAAACTATTACGGTAAAGGTGTCTAAGACCTGTCAGGTTTAATCCCTTTCAATTCTGATGCTTAAGTTTGTTAAGGTAGAATTAAGTAGAAAGCAAATTTTAAGTCTTCAGCTGCTAAAACATTGGGCAATCTAAGCCAATGTAGTCCCCGGAAATATTTTGAATGAGCAATTGAAGCATATGTTACCGTCCGAAATATTTTGAATCGACAATCTAAGCCAATGTTGTCCTCTGTAATATTTTGAATGGTTAACCTGAATGACGTTTGCCTTTACAAAAAGTCAAGATTGAGTAATGTGACAAACTTTTGCCTTAACAAAATTCGGGAGCAGAGAATCGGAAAGAATTTCATGCTTACAAAATTTGTGCATCAATGTCTGGATAGAAAATCATCTTTACAAAATTCTCTAATTTGTTGGTGAAAACACCAACAAAGGCAAAAGTGCTGCCATTGCGGCTCAGTATGTAGTGGAGGGCAGAATGTAATTACATCCTCAACCCTCAACCGAATCATCTCCTAAAAATTCTTTGCGGTATTCGCCCAGCAAGGTGCCTTTTGTGATAAAACCCACATACTTTTTGCCATCCAGCACTGGCAGCCTGAATGAAAGGGTATTCTCAAATTTCTCGATGATGCTTTGTATGGTTTCTTTTACCTGTATGGTTTCATTTGGCTTCGACATGATTTGAAACATGGTCAGCTCATCGCCCACGTTTTTATTGAAAATCAGTTCCTTCACTTTGCTAAAAACGATGATGCCCAAAAACTCGCCATCCCTTCCTACCACCGGAAAGGTGTTGTGTGCCGAAACGGCCAATACTTTGATGAAAGCACTGATTTTCATATCTGGCAATAAGAGATTGTAGTCCGTTTCAAGCATCCGGTTGATTTGAAGTTTGCCCATAATTTTCTGGTCATCCTTGCCTTGAAACTTAATATTCCTACGAATCTTTTTTAGCTCGATAGATACAGGTTCGAATCTTCTAACCACGGAATAACTCAAAGCAGAAACCAGCATAAGCGGGATCATAAGATCATAACCACCTGTGAGTTCTGCAATTAAGAATATGCCAGTCATAGGGGCATAAAACACACCACTCAAAACGCCGGCCATGGCCACGATGGTGAAATTGCTGATCGAAACAGAAACAAAGCCCAACTTATGACATGCCAGCGCAAAGGCAAAACCTATATTGGCCCCAATAAAAAGCGAAGGCGCAAACTGACCTCCATTCCCGCCACCGGCGAGCGTGAACGAGGTAGCAAACACTTTGAGCATAGCAGTGAGAAAAATGGCAATGATGAAAAGCCATGTTTTCCGCTCCATGAAATTGCCCAGAATACTGCCTTCAAATAATTTGTAGGTGTGAAACGTAGCAAGATCTTTGATATACGCATAGCCTTCTCCATAAAATGAAGGGAAAACCAAAAGCAAGACAGCAAGCGACAAAGAAGCCAGAATTGCCCTTTTGTATATATTAGAAATGGCGGCAAACCGAAGCGAAATCTGGTGATAGGTTCTGGAAAACCAAAGTGAGATAAAACCTGTAAGAATGCCGAGCAAGATGTAGAAAGGCAGATTTTCAGATTTGAAGGCTTCCTGCATTTCAAAATGCAGCAGAATAGTTTCATTCAGGATGATTTTTGAAAGCAAAGCCCCTGTAGCCGAAGCTATTATAATGGGGATGATGGCCGAAATGCTCAACTCGATCAGGAAAACCTCTGCTGCAAAAAGGACACCTGCTATGGGCGCATTGAAAGCGGCACTCACGCCGGCTGCTACGCCACAAGCCAGCAAAAGGGTGCGTTCCTTTATCCTGAGATTGTTAAAATCTGCAAAATTTGAACCAATGGCAGCTCCGGTAGAAACGATGGGGGATTCCAGACCTGCAGAACCTCCAAAGCCTACCGTTATACCACTGGTAATGATGTGGTTGTAGGTTTGAGAAAATGGCAATATTCCGCCTTCATTTCGAATGGAGCGGACAATTGGTGCCAGGCCTTTGTTAAACTGAGTTGGCCAAATGTATCTTACCAAAAAAACAGAAGCCAATATCCCAATCATGGGCGATAGAACCATTGCATAATTCCACATTTGGGAGACGCCAACGGAATGAATAAACTCATGAAGAAAGAATACAAACGACTTCAAAACTATGGAAGCCCCCCCGGAAATAAGCCCAACCAATATGCTTAGCAAGAGCAAAAATTGCCTGTCAGACAGTTTTTTACGGCTCTGCCAGAGAACATCTTTAATCTTTTCTAATATTGAAAGAATGCGATTCATTTTTGGATTGGGGCCCAAAATTAAGAACTTGTGGAATAGAAAGAACAATTTGTTGCCATTAATCCTAAAATGCGGACTTTCAGTAAAAGTGAGCAACGCATGGATGTAGCGTCTCCAGTTCTATTCGATTTTCAATCGCTTACCCGCAGGGCTTTGGCATTCGCAATGTTGGCTGCCTTCAACTACTTGTTTTTAACAAGTTGCTTGATCAAAGCATCCATATCTTTTGGGTACGGGGCCTCCACCATTTGTCTTTCTCCATTCATTAAGCTGAAATTCAGCGCCCTGGCGTGAAGTGCAACTCTTGAAATAAGGGCCTGCTCTTCGGTATTCTTAGCGATGTTGAATTTCCGTTTGATGTCAGAAAGAAAAATCTTTGGCCCTCCGTACAATTCATCCATAACAATGGGAGCCTTTAAGCACTGGAGGTGGATTCTGATCTGGTGCATGCGCCCTGTAAATGGAATGCACTCTACCAGCGTATGGGCTTTGTAAATCTCCAGGGTATTGAAAACAGTTTCAGACAATTTGCCTTCCGTTTTGTCAATCTTAACCACGCCAATTTTTAAAGGAAGGATTGGCAAATTGACCAACACACCTTGAAAGTCATGGATTCCACCCACGACAGCATGGTATATTTTGGTGACCTCCCTGTGTTCAAATTGCATGGAAATATGCCGGTAGGCAGCAGGGTGTTTTGCAAATATGAGCACCCCAGAAGTTTCCTTATCCAATCTATGACCTACCTGAGCATCAGGCCAATAAGCCTTGGCCTGTCGCAACATACTGTCGCCCTTATCATCGTGTCGCTCATCCAAAGTAGCAGTATGTGGATGTTTGTTGATAAGAAAAAAATCTTCGTTTTCGAAAAGTATGAGGTCGGAGAAATCTGTTTTTTTCAAGTCTTGTTTTCGGTCAAAATTCTGATTGCCAAATGGGAACGCAAAGCTACGCGGTCTATGGCATCATTTTCATTTTCATATTGGATAAAAAATTGTGATTTTCACGTTCTCTTAAAATATGGAAGAATCAGCAAAACCAAAAACCTATTGTGAGGCAGTCGCTTCCATGTCTGCGGAAAATGTGCACAAAATATATCATGATCTTGCCTATGGCTTCCCGATAGCAGAAGACAATGAACTATTTGGCAGGCTCATTTTAGAAATTAATCAGGCTGGCTTGAGCTGGACTACGATCTTGAACAAGCAGCAAAATTTCCGGAATGCCTACGATCAATTTGACATTGAAACCATCTCAAAATACAGAGAAGAAGATTTTGAACGATTACTTTCTGATGCGGGCATTATTCGAAACCGATTGAAAATCAATGCGGCCATTGAAAATGCAAAGACCATTTTGGGCATTCAAACAGAGTTTGGATCATTCAAAAACTGGTTGGATCACCACCATCCACTTTCAAAACTGGAATGGACCAAACTTTTCAAGAAAACTTTCCGATTTACGGGAGGCGAAATAGTGAATGAGTTTCTGATGAGCACGGGATATCTGCCTGGCGCCCATCATGAAAGCTGCCCTATCTATGCCGAAGTGCAGGCATCAAAACCTGCTTTCCTTAATTAAAGGTTAAACATTATGACATCCATTCTATGCAGCTTTTCGCAATTTTTCAACTTCATCCCAGTTGATTAAATTCCAGAAAGCATCCAGATAGTCGGCTCTTTTGTTGTGGTATTTGAGGTAATATGCATGTTCCCAAATATCGATTCCCAAAAGTGGCTTACCTTGTACCAAGCCTGCAATATTCATCAAAGGATTGTCTTGGTTGGGCGTGGAGGTCACAAATAAACGTCCATCTTTAGCTTTGCAAAGCCAGGCCCATCCTGACCCGAATCGTTCTAAAGCCGTCTTTTTCATGAGCCCTTCGAATGAATCAAGATCATCAAATGCGGTAATCAACTCTATCTGAAGGTCGATTGGCATCTTCTTTTTGATTGCGCCAGGTTTGGAAAGGGTTTTCCACATCAAACTATGGTTGTAATGACCACCACCGTTGTTTCTGATCACTTTGTTTTCCGTGGCATATTTACCAAGTAAATCCTCCAGGCTAGCATACTTAAAAGTTCCATTGGCTACTTCGGCGTTTAGCTTTTCTATATACCCAGCATGATGTTTGGTATAATGAATTTCCACGGTTCGTGCATCTATCATAGGCTCCAAATCTGAAAAGCCAAATGGCAATGGCGCAAGCTCAAATGCTGGGACAGCGGCAAGACTTTCAATGCTTTGCATGGGATTGAAAAGACCAAGACCTGCAAGGCCAAAGCCAGATTTGATAAAATCTCTTTTGTTCATTGTGTTTTAAAAAGCGGTCGTAAAAGTAAAAAAGCTACTTAATAATTGTCCTTTGAAGTACCTAAACTAGCAAAAATGAAGAAGAACTTCTTGGATCTTTTCACAAATGGCCATTGTGCGTAAATATTTTAAAGGCTTGAAACTGGTTTGCAGCTTGAACTTTCAAAAAATAAATCCCTGGTGCCGGTAAATCAATTTCATAAAATTCAGCATTATATTTTGCATGTTTAAGAACCTGGCCTTTGATGCTAATAATTTGCAATTCAATGCTTTGACCTTGCTTTAAATTTCGAATTTGGAGTGAATTTTTGCGTTGTGAAATCTGGATAAATGGGTCTTGATTTTCGTTTTTTTTTACTGAAGTGACGTTAGCAAAAAGCCAACTCATGCCTTCTTTTACTTGCGAAGCCCAAAAGCCTTCACTATGGGAGCCGCCAGAAACAATTGTTTTTTTCATCTGAGAAGCAGGCATTCCCGCTGTAAGTAAATCTGAATAGCATTCGTTCAAATCGGGTATCATATCGGCATCGCCTTCATTTGTTCCACAAACCCAATACAATCTGCTGGAAATGGGTTGTTGTTGCGCAATACAAAACTTCCTTAAACTATCAGAAAACCATATACTTGGACTAAAAATCAAGGCTTTGCTGAAGACATTTGGATATTGATAGGCCATAAATAAAGTTTCTACACCACCTAAAGAACTACCACCAACAGCCGTATTCGAAGGATCCGGCTTGGTTCTGAATTTTAAATCAATTAATTGCTTTACATCGTTTACCAGGGCATCTGCGTAATTTTCCCCGTTGCCACCACCATAATTTGGATGCCGAAATGGGGTTAGCTCGCTCAGACGATCGGCCCCTCCGTTGTCAATCCCAACTGTGATGATGGGCTCCCAGGCAGAACTTGATTCAAGCTGAGCCATGGCTTCATCTACTTTCCACTCACCAGAAAAAGAAGTGGCTGCATCAAACACATTTTGCCCATCATGAAAATACATAACCGGGTATCTTTTAGCTGGTTGGCTCGGGTATTCAGCAGGGAGACAAACCCAAATTCTTCTGTATTTTTTAAGGGCTGAGAGCCAAAGTTGGCTAGTTAAAATCTGAACATTTGAACTTGTAGTATGGCTTCCTTTGGTATCGATCCAATCGGCAACATCTAGGTTGACAATAGAATTGGGCAAATTGGAAGAAACCCGATCTGCTATATTTTGTCCATTTGCAGCGACTTCAACAGTCGTCCAATTGCCTCTCGTAATTTTGTAGGATAAACTAGGAAGGTTGGAATTTACCATGACCTCCAATTGATTTTGGGCATTTCGTTTGAATCGAAATGTTGTATCCCTTGGGTTCCATTCGTTGAAATTTCCTGAAATAAAGATTGTGTCCAGCTCGGGGGTATATTTCAGTGGCAAGGCATTCAGCCTGAAAACTACCTGCGCCTGGCTGCAAAGAACCGCAGCAAAATAGCTGAAGAAAAAGAATGGGCTAACTTTCACAGTGCAGTGCTGCTATGGCAGTTCTACAAAAGTAACTTAAGGATAACGTAGGGCAAAATGAAGATTGGATTGTTTGTTTTACAATCCACGTTCTCATCTTGATTGGTGCCTGAGTTTTCCATCTGGCAGTTGTTCATGCTCAGTTTAGGTTCGTTGCCTGAACGCAGCATTGAAACAGAGGCCATTATACTAGAAAACAGAGCAAGAACTAAAACTAAAAGAAATATTATCTTTTTCATTGGTTGATGAATTTCAAATCAAAAATACGGTTTGCAAGCCTTAATAAAAAAACAAAAAGAGGTGAATTGTTTAAAAAAAACTTCGAACCGTATTTTTCTGAAGGTGAATGGTATTAAGATTTCAAAAATCATTTCTGTTTTTCATTTTGACTGTTAGGTCTTTACATATTGTTTTTGGATAACTGCCAAAAAAGGGCGCCTTCGGTATTAGATTTGCAAGTTGTTTTTCAGCTTTAGCAATTAAAATAAATGAACCATTTCCTAGACCAACTCAATGATGTGCAACGAAAGGCGGTAACCCATTCTGAAGGACCGACCATGATCATTGCAGGAGCGGGTTCTGGCAAAACCAGGGTGCTCACCTACAGGATTGCTTATTTGTTGTCTAAAGGCGTGGAGCCCTACAATATTTTATCGCTTACGTTTACAAACAGGGCTGCCAAAGAAATGAGAAACAGAGTAGAAGCTCTTGTTGGCAGCCATGCCAAAAGCCTTTGGATGGGCACTTTTCACTCTGTTTTTGCCAAAATTTTAAGAACAGAAGCGCCCAAACTTAATTTCCCTCAAAATTTTACAATCTACGATTCCGATGACTCCAAGTCTCTCATAAAGAGCATTTTGAAAGAAATGAGCCTGGATGATAAAACCTACAAACCGGGGCAGGTTTTGTCAAGAATCTCATCTTCAAAAAATAGATTGGTTTCCTGGGATCAATATGCAAAAGACCCCGAATTGGTGATGGAAGACGAGGCCAGCGGAAGGCCGCAAATGGCAAAAATTTTCCAAATGTATCAGACCCGTGCATTCAGGGCGGGGGCTATGGATTTTGACGACATTCTGTTTTTTACCAATGTTCTTTTCAGAGATCACCTGGATGTGCTCAACAAATACCAGCAAAAATTCCATCATGTGTTGGTGGATGAGTATCAGGATACCAATTTGGCTCAATACCTGATTGCCAGAAAACTGGCTGCCGTAAGGAGAAATATTTGTGTCGTAGGCGATGATGCCCAAAGTATTTATGCTTTCCGGGGTGCTGATATTCAGAACATTCTGAATTTTGAAAAAGATTATCCTGATGTAGAAATCTTTCGATTGGAGCAAAACTATCGATCTACTCAGAACATTGTGGAGATAGCCAATTCGGTAATCCGCCACAACAAAGCCCAGCTTAAGAAAAATGTGTGGACTTCAAATGCGCAAGGAGAGCCGATTGAGGTTTTAAAAGCCGAAAGTGACAACGAAGAAGCCAGGCTCGTGGCCCAATCCATTTTTGAGGAAAAAGTAAAATCATCCTGCCGAAACAAGGATTTTGCCATTTTATACCGCACCAATGCCCAATCCAGACCTTTGGAGGAAGCCCTCCGCAGAATAAATCTGAAGTATAGAATTGTTGGTGGCCTTTCATTTTATGACAGAAAGGAAATCAAAGACCTGATGGCCTACCTCCGGCTTTCGGTCAATCAGAACGATGAAGAAGCTTTTAAAAGGGTAATCAACTATCCGAAAAGAGGAATTGGCGATACCACCCTGGCCAAAATTCAAGTGGTGGCCAATGAAAATGGGGTGCCGCTTTGGGATGTAGTTTCAAATATCAAACTGATTTTGCAAGGAAAAGCAGTTGGCGAAATCGAGTCATTTGTGAACCTGGTTAAAAGCTTTTCCATTCTTGCAATGGCTAAAAATGCCTTCGAAGTTGTGGACCATATTGCCAAAGCGTCTGGAATTATCCGTGATTTGACCGCTGACAAAAGCATTGAAGGCATTGGCCGATTTGAAAACATCCAAAGTTTACTTTCTGGTGTTCAGCAGTTTGTGAACGATCCAGAGGTCGAAGATAAAAGTCTCGGTGTTTATCTATCTGATGTGGCCCTGCTAACGGATGAGGATAGAAACAAAAAGGACGAGGATGCCATCACCTTGATGACCATCCACTCCAGCAAGGGTTTGGAGTTTAAAAATGTATTTCTTGTTGGTTTGGAAGAAGAACTTTTTCCTTCCATGATGATGACCGGAAGCCGTGAAGACCTGGAAGAAGAGCGGCGTCTATTTTATGTAGCCGTTACCAGAGCTGAAAATAAACTCACATTCTCTTATGCTGCCAGCCGGTTCAGGTATGGCACCGTGCGTTCTATGGAGCCAAGCCGGTTTCTAAATGAAGTGGATGCCAAGTACCTGAAAGTAACCAAGAAACTGGATTTTCAAGAGGCTGCTGAAACCAGATTTTCTGACCAGTTCAAGCGGCCATCCTCAAAGTCCAATGTCGTTCCTCAGGTACAAATTGTAGCGCATACACCTTCTGCCAATTTCGTACCAACCGATGTTTCAAAACTTCAGGTTGGCTTTCGGGTAGAACATCAGAAATTTGGTTTTGGCACTGTTCAGGAATTAGACATCAAAAGTCCAGACAAAAAGGCCAAAATTCTATTTGACAACAACGGCGAAAAAACTTTGATTCTCGGTTTTGCCAAGCTTATGGTTTTGAATTGAATGCGGCGAATTTCAAACACCCTTAATGTATAAATAATCAATACACAATTTCACAATACATGCGATTTGACAAATACTCCATAGCAGAACCAATCAAGAGAAGTTTGGCCGAATCGGGCTTTGCAAAGCCTACTGATATTCAGTTTAAGGCAATTCCATCCATTATGAAAGGGGAAGATGTGCTTGCAATCGCCCAAACCGGAACGGGCAAAACAGCAGCATTCGCCATTCCAATCGTCAATCGGATGCATGAAAATCAGGAGCGGCTGGCAAAAGGAGTGGTTCGATGTTTGGTGATGGTGCCAACCAGAGAACTTGCGGTTCAGATTACAGAGGTATTTCAAAATCTGGCAAAATATACCCCTGTAAAGATTCTAAGTATGTTTGGCGGTGTAGATCAAGCCCCGCAAACCAAAGGACTTGAAAAAGGTGTTGATGTTTTGATCACCACGCCTGGACGCATGTTTGATCTTCGCAGTCAGGGATTTATAGATTTAAGTCAAACAGAAATTTTGGTTTTAGACGAAGCCGATCACATGCTGGCACTTGGTTTTATTCGGGATATCAGAGACACGATTAAGAATTTGCCGAGAAAACACCAAACGCTTTTTTTCTCAGCCACAATCAATGAAGAGATCAAAGATCTGGCTTATTCCATTGTAAGAAACCCGATTCGAATTCAGATTTCTCCCAAAGACAGGGTTTCAAAAAACGTGGACCACCAGGTTGCTTTTATTGAAATGGACGACAAACGCTTCTTTCTCGAACGCATTATTAAAGAGCATGAAACGAGCAAGTTTTTGGTTTTTGTACGCACCAAAGTCAGAGCAGAAAGGGTCTTTTCTGCAATGGAACGTGTTGGAATAGAAACAATTACCATGCATGGCGACAAAGATCAACAAGACCGCCTCGACGTTATGGAAAAATTTAGAAATGGAGATGTCCGCGTGTTGATTGCAACAGATGTAAGTGCGAGAGGCATAGACATTTCGGGTGTTAACTATGTGATAAACTATGACTTGCCCGATGTGGCTGAAAACTATGTCCACCGTGTAGGTCGAACTGGCCGAGGCATGGAAAAGGGAATTGCAGTTTCTTTCTGCGCCATTGAGGAAAAGCCTGTTTTGGATGAAATTCAAACCTTTTTGGGCAAGCCCGTTCAGGTTCTAGAAATAGAAAAAGACCTCTATAAAATGACCCTGGCAATGACAGAAGAGCCGGGAACCAATTGGAGGAAATTGATCCAGGACCATGAGGCTGAACTGGCGAAAAGAAGAAAGAAGAAGGGGAAAAAATAAATCTCATTCAGCCACTCCATTTGTTTAGTTTCATGGGTTGTTGCGAAACAAAAAACTATCACCGCAGCTCCCGAACTGGCACTTTTTATCAAAATGGAGCTCAGGAAATTATCTCACCTCAAGTCAGCTTGGGTGGATAGATCATGTTGCATTTCCAAGTTTAGACTCGACCGTTTCCATCCCTCAACCTCGCCAGTTCCGATTCCATTTCCTGAATTTTGCATTGGAATTCTTTTGTTTTTTCTTCTGAGGCAAAATATTAATGTTGGTTGTTATGGGTTAAAATTTGAGACCTGAAAATAATCTCATTTTGTTTATTTCGCTTCTGTAGCTATTTGGTATTTTGTCTTGATGGAGGGAATTGTGAATTTGGTAAAATAACGAATAAGTTATACTTTTTTAATGATATCCAGAAGGTGAAAAGTTATTTGCAACCCGATTGAAAATATTGGGAAGCATAGGAATGGTATTCGATTATGCTTTGAAAACTGTAAGATTCAACATATTTTTATTTTATGGTTGTATCCGAAATCAGACTCTACGAGTTGCTTAAAGCCAAAATCGGTGAGAGGGAAGCAGAAGCTTTTGTTGAAATTCCGGACAAAAAAGTAGATCAGAAGTTTAATGATAAGTGAGAGACTTTAGCAACAAAACAAGACATGGCAGATCTGAGATCTGAACTCTTGAAAACCATATATCTGGTTTCTTTGGGCCAGCTGTTGGCCATTATTGGCTCGGTAGTGGCTATTGTTAATTTGTTGAAATAACCATCTTAAATCACCACTTTAAAAACACCAAAGAATCTAAAACGCAATAGCTCTACTCAAAAATATGAGTAGAAGGAAAATTGGACATTGAAAGGTAAAGTTCTTTAATTTGGATTTTTCAACTTCGCCAGCTCTGATTCCAGTACCTGAATTTGGTGTTAAAATTCCTTGGTTGCTTCGTATGAAGTAAATGTAGTAGTGGCGTTCTCCAAAAAAAAATCAAAGTAACAACCCAG
>Ga0105046_10013676_pt1 | contig 12556 bp, 10 predicted proteins | sample MAT03_FD_78385 | JGI IMG/M metagenome (GOLD analysis project Ga0105046, IMG submission 78385) | Freshwater microbial communities from Lake Fryxell liftoff mats and glacier meltwater in Antarctica - MAT-03 (megahit assembly) | ecosystem: Environmental > Aquatic > Freshwater > Ice > Liftoff... | reverse complement strand
TTCAGAATAATTACAAAGGGGAAGGGGCGAGGGATTGTAGCTGTTCAGCTAGGAATTCCTGAGTGTATCTTCCTACTTTATCGTAAGGGAGCTAAGAATCCTTATCAAATATTTATAAATCCAAATATCACAAAACGCTCTAGGAATAAATATATTTATCCCGAGGCATGTATGAGCTGTAATTCATTGGTAGCATCGGTCATTCGTCCAGCTTGGGTTGAGTTTAACTATTTAGATGGGAAGGGGAATAGGCAAAAATGGGTTATAAAAGACGATACAGATACTGGGCGAATAGAAAATCGTATCGTACAGCATGAGATTGACCACCTGCATGGTATACTGAATATCGATAAGGTTAAATCCTCAGAATTAGTCTTTGAGAAAGGCAAGAACTATTATGCCAGCGCAACCTTCCAAGAAGTTAAATAAAGACAACGCGAGATTCCCGAGAATTTCCCGTTTTATTACCGAACGATCTATCAGATATGCTAAATACGGGTTATTTGGCCTTATTGGCACCATCCTAATTGTACTTACTATGTTAAAACTGGTGGAGCTGCGTACAGGATTAATAACCATACAGGCTCAGTCAGCACAGCATACTGAGCTGCTTGCTCAGATGGGATATTGGGAGGGTGTTTTGAAGCGACATCCCGGCTATCGAGATGCTGCGTTTAAACTCGCCACGTTGTCATATCAGCTAGGTCTTAAAGACCAAGCAAAGAACTATATAGATTTAACGCTCAAGATAGATCCTAATTTTCAACAGGGAAGGACATTCTTGGATAAAATGTAGGAATAAAGAGGGCTATTCAGACTTTTCGTCTGTTGACTCGTCTTTAGCGGAAGATTCCCCTGGGCTCTCATCAGTTTCTGATTTTTCACTTGTCTCTGCGCCTTCAGCTTCTGCGCCCTCTTCAACTACTGGCTCTGGCTCAGCTTCAATAACTATTGCAGCGATTTTAGCTACAACCTGTGTTTCATCGGTGAGCACAGATACACCTGTAGGAATTTTAAATTCGCTAATCATTATCTGGTCGTCAACCTCTGCTAGGTGTTCGATATTGACCTCAATATTCTCTGGAAGCTCTTCTGGAAGCGCTTCAACCTCAACCTCGCTAAGAGTCTGGAGAAGTGTTCCAAGATTTTCTGTTACCGCCTTTGGTTCGCCAACGAGGAGAAGGGGAACCATGGCTTTTACTTTTTCTTTAAGATTTACCTGGTAAAAATCGGCATGTACAGGGGAGTGTTGTCTGAATTCAAACTGAACGCTCTTAATAAGGACTGGGCGTTTTTCGCCATCTACTACGAGATCAATAAGCCCTGTTTCCCCAACTTGCTTGTAGACATCAGTAAATTCTTTAAGTGGCATTTGAAGGGAGACAGATGCCAATTCTTTACCATAAACATTGGCGGGGAATATTCCTTCACGACGAAGTTTTTTGACTTGTTTTCCTACGATGGAGCGTTTTGTGGCATTAAGAACTGGATGTTTCATAGGGTTAATAATAAAGTACTATACCATAAATTGCAACCACTGTCCAACTATGGGATTAATATTAGTTTTCAGTTATCATTTTCTAGTTTTCAGTGATTTTTCATTTATCAATAAATTATATTGTTGAAAACTGAGAACTAAAAACTGAGAACTGTACTATAATGCCTCTATGCGTATCTTAGGTATTGATCCAGGACTGGGGAGAATGGGCTGGGGGGTAATTGAGGAGGAAAAAGCAGTCATTAAACCCATCGGATATGATTGTATCGAGACTCCGGCCAAAACACCCGATGAGAAGAGGCTTCTTTTAATTTATAAAGAGTTGACGAGGGTTATAGAAGAGTATCAACCAGAAGTTATGGCTATTGAGGAGCTCTTTTTTAGTCGTAATGTGAGTACGGCATTTATGGTTGGGCAGGCTAGGGGTGTTGCGCTTCTTGTGGCCGCACAGGCTGGTATCGAGGTTATAACCTATGCTCCATCTGCAGTAAAGCTAGCAGTATCTGGATATGGCTCTGCAGATAAAAAGCAGATAGGTCAGATGGTCAAAGCAATTCTAAAACTTAAGGTTTTGCCAAAACTTGATGATACAACTGATGCGCTAGCAGTAGCTATTACGCACGGGTTTTCAGGAAAATTAGCCAAAAAGCTGAAGTAGTACTGTTTTGGCCCTGTGCTATAATGACTTAACTTTTACCCCTATGATTGGAATGCTCCATGGTACAGTTGTTTTAAAGAATGCTCCTGCGATTATCATCGATGTTCATGGGGTTGGTTATAAAGTACTCGTAGACAACTCTCTCTTTACTAGCCACGCCTTGGGGGATGATATCCAGGTATTTACCCATACTTATGTCCGCGATGATGCCCTTGATCTGTACGGATTTGCCTCTGCTGAAGACCTTCGGCTTTTTGAGATGCTTATTAGCGTTTCAGGGGTCGGATGCAAATCAGCGCTCGGTGTTTTTTCAGTTGGGTCACGATCTTCAATTGTGAATGCAATCGTAACAGGGGATGTTAGTTTTTTTACCGCTGTACCACGATTGGGGAAAAAGAATGGACAAAAGATCATTATTGAACTCAAAAATAAACTAGGAGGAGTTATTGACCTTGATTTGTCGACAACAGAGACAAACGAGCAACAAGAGGCAGCTAGCGCGCTTCAGAGCTTCGGCTTTACCCAAAGAGAAGCAGAGCTCGCAGTGCAGGCAATAAAAGAAACCAACCTAAAGACTGAAGACTTAGTGCGTCTTGCGTTAAAGCAGTTAGGAAAATAATATGGCAAAAACATTGACCCATGAAGAGTTAGAAAAAAAATCACCCGAGGAAGAGATAATTTTTACCTCTCTGAGAGCGGCTAATTGGGATGAATTTGAGGGCCAATCAGGAATTAAGCGCTCAATTAAGATTGGAATTCAGGCAGCCAGAGAGCGTGGGGAGGCGCTTGAACATGTATTGTTGTATGGCCCACCGGGCTTAGGTAAGACGACTCTGTCACACATTATTGCTAAGGAAATGGGGAGTAATTTGCGTATTACCTCAGGCCCTGCCATAGAAAGGGCAGGTGACCTAGCTTCGATTTTGACTAACCTTGAAAAAGGTGACGTATTATTTATTGATGAAATTCATCGTCTTAACAAAGTAGTAGAGGAAACGCTCTATCCTGCCATGGAAGATTATGCGCTGGATATAATACTTGGGAAAGGACCATCCGCACGTACCTTGCGCTTAGACCTACCCCAATTCACCATAGTTGGAGCAACTACTCGTGTTGGGCTTATCGCAGCACCGCTTCGAGATAGATTTGGGGTGGTGCACAGGCTTAATTTCTACTCTCCTGATGAGCTGGGTCATATCATAAAGAAAGCAGCTACAAAACTCCAAATAGCTATTGATCAGGGAAGTGTTCATGAGATAGCGATTCGTGCCCGTGGAACCCCACGTATCTCCTTGAAGCTACTTAAAAGAGTGAGAGACTATGCTCAGGTGCATGGTGAGGGGAAAATCACACCAGAGGTCACTACGCAGGCTCTGGGTATGCTTGAAATAGACGGTTTGGGCTTAGACCCACTTGATGTTAAGTACCTTCTCGCAGTTATGGAGAAGCATAGTGGTGGACCGGTGGGGATTGAGACAATTGCTGCAACTATCTCTGAGGATATTGGAACACTTGAAGATATGGTCGAGCCCTATTTGATGCAGACTGGTTTTCTCAAGCGTTCACCACGTGGAAGAATCGTGACGAAACTTGCCTATGATCATTTACATATTAAGCGTCCAAAAGGCAGTGATGAGCACAATCAGCCTCAACTTGTTTAAGAATTTAAAATCCTATTTTAAAGAATGGATGAAAGAAGGGGACTAGCAGGATCATTGCCTGTAGAAGGATGGTTGCTACTACGGTGATTATTAGGAACTTATTTGGCTTAAAAAATGTTCTTCCGCGTACAAAAAAGGCAAGAGCCATATGAGATAAGATGAGTGCGGTAAAGGTTACTGTTCGAGCAAATACTACATTTGTAAGTTGATAAAGTACAGCAAAAATAAGGAGTAAAAAGATGCTAAGACCCAAGCCAATCGCCCCCGTTATCGCAAGTCTTCTTTTATTGAGAATGGGTACGCGGGGATCGCGCGGAGGTTGTTTTAGCGCATGAGTGTCTCGGGTGTCGCTGGCTAGGGCGAGAGCGGGAAGACCGTCAGTTACTAAATTAATCCAGAGAATTTGCGTAGGTAGCAGGGGGGCAGGCATACCTAGGAGTGTTGCAAAAAAGACAAGAAATAGTTCCGATATATTACCTGCCACAAGATAGGTAATTGCTTTTATGATATTGTGATAGATTCTACGGCCTTCCTCAATTGCTCGCACAATTGTAGCGAAGTTATCATCTGAGATTACAATATCACTAGCCTCCTTAGCAACTTCGGTTCCCGATTCTCCCATCGCTACACCCACATCTGCTTTCTTAAGAGCTAAAGCATCGTTAACTCCATCACCTGTAACTCCGACAACAAAGCCTTGTTTTTGAAGCAGGCTTGTAATACGTAATTTGTCATGGGGTTTTGTGCGAGCAAAAATACGAGTTTTTAGTATAAGTGGAGATAGTTCTTCGTCAGTGAGTTTTTCGAGGTCTTCACCGGTTAATACATCTTCATCGACCTCTAGTAACCCCACTTCTTTGGCAATAGCCATAGCTGTGAGCTCATTATCGCCTGTTACCATTATAGTTTGGATACCTGCTTTTCGTGCTTGAGCTATAGCTGCTTTTACTTCTTCGCGTGGCGGATCATAAATTCCGACTAACCCTAGGAAGGAAAGATTATTTTCGTGCTGTTCACGTGATGCTTTAGACACTGTGCCACTTTTACTAGCAAGAGCAATTACTCGAAGGCCTTTTTTAGCGAAAGCAGTATAAGCATCCTCAATGACCCTTTTTTCCTTAGTGCTAATATCGCAACGATCAAGAACTGTTTCTGGTGCTCCTCGTACAAATACATGTGTAATGCCATTATGTCTCCATACTGTTGATATGGTTTTAGTTTTTGAATCGAAAACAAATTCATCTATTATCTTGCCGCGTGCTACTTCGTCTCTGATAGTTTTTTGCTCTTGTGTTGCCCAGAGGAGCAATGCGCCATCTGTTTTGTCGCCAATAATTTCATAGCCGTGATCAGCCTTTTTAGCAAGAGATGCAGTATTGCCCAGGACTGAAGTAAAGTACATGTGTTTCAATTTTTTATCATCCTTAGTCCATACTTCCTTAACTCGCATACTGTTTTGGGTAAGAGTTCCTGTTTTGTCTACCAAAATGTATTGAACAGCCCCTAATGTTTCAACAGAGGGCATCTTGCGAACAATGGCCTTCCGTTTTGCCATGCGGCTGGTCCCTAAAGCAAGGGCAATGGTGATTACGGCAGGAAGCGAAATAGGAACTGCTGCAATTGCGATACTCACCGCTAAAAATAATAAAGGGTAAAGTGTTTTTCCCTGAGAAAGCCCTAGGGGAATTATGAGAAAAGACACAATTATTGCGATAATCGAAAGAGTGCGCCCAAGTCTTGTAAGTTGTATCTGAAGAGGAGTTTTTTCTGTGCTCATATTAGAAAGAGTTTGGGCAATTTCTCCAAACTTCGTTTTATTTCCCGTTGCTTCAACGCGTAGATATCCTTTGCCCTTAATTACAAGCATTCCTAGGTAAAGAGGGTCATTCACCTCTTTAATTACGGGTAATGATTCTCCGGTTAGAAGAGATTCGTCAGTCTCTAGGTGTTGTCCGTCGAGAAACACTCCATCTGCAGGAATTCGATCTCCCTCCGTAAGAAATATAATGTCACCTGGGACTATTTCAGTACTCAAGATTTGCTGCTCTTTTCCATCTCTCATTACCCGCGCCTGAGGAGTAGTATAGGTTTGTAGCTTTTGCATTGATTTTTCTGCCTTATACTCCTGAACAAAACCAAAAATACCATCAAGAATAATAATTGAGAAAATAAAGAAGCTATCTAAGTAGTCACCTAATATAAACGAAAGTACTGAGGCAGTCAGTAGGATGCCATTGATTAAATTTGGAAATTGCGAGGCAAAGAGTTTGATCGGAGAGAACTGCGTTTTGGATTTAATTTCATTTGGACCATATTGTTTTAAAAGCCCACCTGCCTTCTGTGTGCTAAGTCCTAATTTCTCCATGTTCTCAGTCTAGCAGAATTAATTACCGCAATACATATTGTACCGTGCTTGATATATTTGTGCTGAGGGGTGACTTTCAGCAATATACACTGAGGTTATTGCGTTGAGCAGGGGGCAATCCTTGGGATTAAGCTGGAGTAATAAGAGAAGAGTTTTCTCAAGATTTTTTGTTTGCGAAGTGATGCTATAAAAGTGTGCCGCTTGGCGAAGGAGACGCTCATCATTGGGCAGGTGCATGGGCAGGGAATCAGGAAGGCTGAACCTTGAAATAATAGGTGCATTTTGATTAGTGTTTTTAATAAGTACGATAATGGTTGGGTCCAGATAAACAGTTCTCCATCCCTTATCCCGGATTATGGTAGCAATGAATTGCTCGGCCCAAGGAGTTTGATCCGTGTGTGAAAAAATGATCGCATTAAAGCGATAGGAGTTGGATGTCTTTAAAAAAAGAGCAGGATCTTGCTGCATAGGAATATAAACACCCTGAATAAATGAAACCGGGTATGCCTCAGGCCTTCCGTCAATAAAGACCCTCTCTCTTGGATAGAGACGGGATTCAATATAGCTACCTATGTCAAAATTATTAAATATGGGTCCGTGAATTTTCTCACGTTGTATAAAATCTAGTGCTCCTTTAGCATCCTCATACACACCATAACTTACCGGGTGGACTATTGTGATGGTTTTAGCCTGCCAAAAAAAGAAGAGAAGCAGGATGAGAATGGGAGCGTATTTTAAAAGAGAGTTGCGTGGCCTCGTAAGTTTGGGTAAATGAGTAAGTAGTGTACTGAGAGCATAACTACTAGGGATAAACGTGGCAAATACAAAGAGGGGAAAATTTCGTACAGCACTAAGCGCAACTACACTAAAAATAATGGCCAGGAGCCAGTCAATTAGTCTCGCTTTTTTTACCGTGAGAATGAGTGTAGAAAAGAGAATAATTATAGTGAGGCCGAGGTAAAAGAATGATGGCTTAACAAATCCGAGAGACTGGAGAAAAAAAGGTGTCTGGTTTTCCTCAATAGTATAGCCATAATTTTGCATGACAGTTAATGGATAGAGCGCCCCAGTTATCCCGTGAGGATTAAGCAGTGTCACAAGACCCATCCCAATAAGTACTAAAAAGAGTAGCTTGGGCTTCTTTGCCAAGAGATTTTTTCTGTGTGTCACCCCTATGTCAATCATAAAAAGCGTTGTTAAAAGGATGCCAATGGGGAAATAGATATGCGAGTTTGTCCAGAGAAGTTGGAGGGGGAGAAGGAGAAATATGAGCCTGGTATGGCTTTCACGATAACGATAGAGAATCGAAACCATCAAGGATAAAAAAAGAAAGCTAAATAATTCAGGGCGTAAATCGGTGCGCTCAAATAAAACTCGAAGATAAACTATGCCCAAAAATGCCAAAGGAAGAATGCTGGATTTTCTGGCTGCGGTTATGACAATAAGGTTAAACGCACCAATAATTAGTAGGAGAGAGAGAATAAATAGTCCAGAGTAGCCACCCATACTTGCTATGAGATAAAAGATCACCTCTGAGAACCAATGATGATTAATAAATGGAAAGTCAGGATGGGTATAGGAAAATAGATTCGTTGAGGGAACTAGAAGTGTTTGGGTAATGATTTGACCAGTGAGTAGGTGGCGGCCAAGATCCTGATTCAGCGCAGTAATTGGACGAAAGTATCCGAGTATGAGGAGGGCGAGGGGAAGTAATAGGGGGTAAAATTTAGCGTATCGCATATTTTAGTACATTAAAGCGTATTCTCTTTGCTGCGATACTGCAATGCTTCGGCGATATGCTCAGGTAGTATTGAGTCTTGATCTGCTAGATCAGCTATCGTTCTGGCCACCTTGATTGTTCGGTTGTAGGCTCTACCAGATAGATTTAATCGCGCTACGGCAGTACGTAAGAGGTCAAGACACTCTTCGCTTAGGACGCAGAACTCCTTTATGCTTTTATTGGTCAAATCAGCATTTGCTATGAGATCACTCATCTCAAAACGCTTAGTTTGGATATCGCGTGCTTTTTGTATTCGTTCACGGATCGTCTTTGACGACTCTACATCATCATTATTTTGGGTTACCAGCTTTTCTACCTTAATTGCAGGGACATTGAGATGAATATCAATACGATCAAGGAGCGGACCAGAGATTTTTTTCTGGTAGCGCTGGACCTGCATGGCACTACAGATACATTCTTTGGTAGGATCTCCAGCAAATCCACATGGGCAAGGATTTTGAGCTGCCACCAGCATGCATTTGGCAGGAAAGCTGACCTTACCCGCAGCCCGAGCGATATGTACGATTCCATCCTCGATCGGCTGCCTGAGAGTCTCTAGAACCTGTCGAGGGAATTCAGGAAATTCATCTAAAAAGAGTACGCCTCGATGGGCGAGCGTTATTTCACCCGGCTTTGGGTTGCTGCTTCCACCAATTAGTCCGACGAGGGAGGTGGAGTGGTGGGGAGATCTGAATGGTCTCTTAGTGATTAACCCCTTTCTCCCAAGCGACCCACTGATGCTGTAAATTTTCGTTACCTCGATCGCCTCATCAAATGTAAGTCGGGGGAGAATCGATGAGAGTGTGCGCGCAAGGAGTGTTTTGCCTGCACCGGGGGGACCTTTCATGAGGATGTTATGTCCACCTGCTGCGGCTATTTCCAGAGCCCTTTTAGCTTGATGTTGGCCCTTTATATCTTTCATGTCGAATTCAAATAATTCTTCGATTGCATCAGCTAAAACCGTAGGAGGTTTTGGCTCGATGAGTTTTTGTCGGGTTAAATGCTGAAAAAGCGACAGGACAGTTGTAACAGGATAAATAGTGACGTCGTTTATAACTGCCGCCTCATACGCATTTTCTTCAGGGAGGAAAAATGATTGCCAGCCCTGTGCTTTTGCCAGCAAGACCTGTGGTAATATTCCCGTAACAGAGCGGATGCGACCATCCAGAGCGAGTTCTCCGGAAAAGAGTGAGTTTGAAAGATCAGCTTGGAGTTGTCCAGAGGCGACCAATATACCTATGGCTATTGGGAGATCATAGGAGGGTCCTTCTTTAGGAAGGTCGGCAGGTGCAAGATTTACCGTGATGCGTCTGGCTGGGAAGTCGGCGCCCGAGTTACGAATTGCAGAGCGAACACGCTCCTTTGCTTCCTCAACTGCCTTATCAGGCAAGCCTACGATAGTAAAGTTAGGAAGTCCCTGTGAGGCTATATCGACCTCAACTTCAATGGGGACAGCATCAAGCCCGATAACCGCTGCAGAATACACCTTAGCAAGCATATCTAAATCATAGCACTCAAAGAGTCTGTCTAGGTATAAAAGTCCATTTTTGCTACACTAGTGAAAGTATGTGGGAGTAGATGAATAGGTAGGACAATTTTTACCAGAACAACGAGAGCCTATTGTATCGTTACGACAAAGAGAGATGTCCTCTCTGCCAGAGGATCCATCAAGAATGACTTTTCGTGGTCGTTATAACCATGTTGATGAGGCAACTCTTGTCCTGATTGGTCTTAAAGAAATGCCTTCAGGTGGTAAGATTCGAGTGCTTGATTTTGCGGGAGGAGTATTGCCCTTCGGAGCTCCGACCGCACATGAACTTTATGATCAGATCGCTGCAGCTGGACAAGTCCCCGAAATATTAGTTATTGATAAGACACTGCCTGAAGATCTTCGACCATCGTATCCTGATGTTAAATATTCATCATCGCTTAACGGTGTGCGAGGCGAGGCTCAGATAGTAAGAGCAATTCATGTAGTTGAGCACATGGAAAAGGATGAGTATCGAAAAGTTAGAAAAGAGCTTCTCGATAAATTAGCAAACGGAGGACTTTTTATATCTCTTCAACAGCCTTGTTATATTGGGGGGCAAGGCGCGGATATTGATTTAAAACCTCTTCCTCAGGTGATCAAGATTATGCAAAAAAGAGATAGGCTAATGGTTCCCGTTGCTCTTTTGCCAGATACGCAGGTGCCTTTTGTTCAGTCACCTCTTATGCCCATAGATGGTTCAGGGAGAAAGAGTGTGATAGAGGAGCATCTGAGCGGATATGCGCAATTTCGAGAAGGTGTAAAAATGGGTACTGAGCAGATTAACCGCTCGCTTGATCAGTCAGGTTATGAGCTTACGATAAAACACGTCAACAGATTACCACATCAGATGCTTAATGGTGAAGACAGGCAATATTCATTTGATGCTATTAGAGAAAATGGATGGAGAGAGGATCACGATACTCTTTCTGAGCTTGTAGCAAATTGTCAGGATGCGGCTGAGTGGTTTAGTAAATCGATGGCTCCCGGTCCGGGCAATAACTTTTCAATAGCGACTTAATTCGTCATAAAGCAGCGAAGAATGTCGACTGAGGTGTTTTTTTGCTACAATACGGATTATGAAGTACACTCCTAGCCAACTAAAAGTTTTTCAAGATAAAAAGATAGGGATTGTAGGGCTTGGTATCGAAGGGCTATCAAGCGCTGCGTTCTTAAATAAATTTGGAGCTGAGCTGACATTCTTTGACCAAAAAGAAGCCACCGAGCTTTCAATCGAGGTGGTAAAGCATGCAAAGATTCTTGGGGATGTTGTGTTAGGTCTTGAAGCGTTTACAAAAATTACTGGCTTTGACCTTATTTTTCGCAGTCCTGGTATTAAAAAAGATGTGGCTTTTTTAGAAAAAGCACAGGAAGAAGGCGCAATTATTACGTCTCAAACAAAGCTTTTCTTTGATCTTTGTCCCTGTCCTGTTATTGGAGTCACGGGCACGAAGGGAAAGGGAACTACCTCAACCCTCATATACCAGATGCTTAAGCAAACTGGGAAGGATGCCTATTTAGGTGGGAATATTGGCGTGCCTCCGCTTACCTTCCTAGAAAAACTAACAGATACTTCAGTAGTTGTTTTGGAACTCTCCTCGTTTCAGCTCCATGATCTGACACGAAGTCCCCATATCGCCGTCATGCTGATGGTCGTACCTGAGCATATGGACTATCACGAAGATGTTATGGAGTATGTGGATGCTAAGAGAAATATTCTTCGATTTCAATCAGCCGATGATTATGCGATTTTGAACAAAGACCATGTTGCGAGTAATGAGTCTGATGTTTATACCGATGGTGAAGTGTACTTTGTATCAAGAGAGCGATCAACAGTCGAGCAAGGTTGCTATATAAAAGATAATGCGATCTGGATGCTTCGGGGGGGCAATGAGCGCAAGATTATCGATATTAACGAGATAGCACTTCTCGGTAGGCATAATCTAGAAAATGTTAGCGCTGCAGTACTAGCTGCAACTCTCTCTGGTGTAGAGCGAGAGGATATTATTACTGTTTTAACATCTTTTACCGGGCTTGAGCACCGACTTGAAAAGGTTACGGAGATAAATGGTGTCAGTTATTATAATGATTCGTTTTCTACTACACCTGAGACAGCGATAGCAGCTATTGAGGCCTTTAAGCAGCCTAAGATCCTTATAGTTGGCGGCTCGAGCAAAAATAGTGACTTTACAGAGCTGGGCAAGACTATTCGGCTAGCTGATAACATTAAGGCTATTATTGGGATCGGGACTGAGTGGGATGCTATTAAAGAGGCTATCGGCACACCAAATAAAGAGATTTTAATGATCGAAGGTGCTGATAGTATGGCTAAGGTCGTAGCTGCAGCGGCAAAACTGGCTAAAGCAGGCGATGTTGTGCTGCTTTCACCAGCCTGTGCAAGTTTTGGGATGTTTAAGAATTATAAAGAGCGAGGAGAGCTGTTTAAGGCAGAAGTGAACAGTCTCTAATGTTCGAATTTAAGATTTTACAAAAAGATGCCCACTCTAAAGCTCGAGCTGGAAAGCTGTCTACGCCTCACGGGGATATTCTCACTCCTAATTTTAACCCAGTTGGCACTCAGGGAACGGTAAAAACTCTTTCATCCCAGGATCTTAAAGAGATTGGCGCTCAAATTGTCCTCTCAAATACCTACCACTTATTTCTTCGACCAGGCGTAGATACAGTTCAGACCATGGGTGGTCTGGGCTCATTTATGGGGTGGTCTGGCCCAACCATGACAGATAGCGGAGGATTTCAAGTCTTTTCCCTTGGCGTAGCTCTTAAGAAAGTAAAGCAGAGAGATATTCATGGAAGAAGTATGAGTAAGTTTTCCAAATCAGTCTTTATAGTTCCCACACAGAGCAGTGCTCCACTTCTGCCTGCTATTACCAAGACTCGGCAAGATAAAGAGTTAAATAAGCTTAAGAGCGCCAAGATCACTGAGGATGGCGTTTGGTTTTACTCCCATATAGATGGGTCTAAACAGTGGTTTGACTCAGATGTTTCAATAGGGGCACAGGAAAAACTAGGAGCAGATCTAATCGTTGCATTTGATGATCATGAGTC
>Ga0105046_10013675_pt1 | contig 12556 bp, 11 predicted proteins | sample MAT03_FD_78385 | JGI IMG/M metagenome (GOLD analysis project Ga0105046, IMG submission 78385) | Freshwater microbial communities from Lake Fryxell liftoff mats and glacier meltwater in Antarctica - MAT-03 (megahit assembly) | ecosystem: Environmental > Aquatic > Freshwater > Ice > Liftoff... | reverse complement strand
CGTTCCTCCTTGCATTGCCATTCGAACAATATCTTCCGCCGCAAGCGTCATTCTGCCTGCGCGACGCGATAACGGAAACGAGATCCCTGAGACGCCATCCAATGCTCGGTAGATTACTTCCGTGCAAACCAGGCGATCTGCAACCGTAAAATCGAAACTGAAATCGTACTCCTTGCCTTCGTGAAAAAGCGCTCGCGCTACCACATGCTGAATCGAATCGGATGAAAGCTTGGGGCGTATCACCAGAAACGAATCGGATTGGCAAGGGGATGTGAGCGAGCGTACATAAACACCATCTTTCATCGCCTCCAACACGCGTCCGTCTTTCGACGCTCCGCAATCAACGATTCGTTTCCACCGTGGAGAAACGGAGGGGTGTTCACGAAGTCCTGCACGTTCGAGGTACTCTAAACTCCCAACAAACAGCGCGGAATGTGGCCAATAGCCTGGCAAGAAGTAGTTGGTCAAAGCGTACTCCTTGCGAACCAAAAGAATGTCACCGGGGGCAAGCAATTCAGCAAACTCATCACGGATTTTCTGAGGGAGACCCGGTTGATGCCCTCGTTTCAAATATTTATCGGCAGCGAGGATACCGGCCACCTTCTGAATCTGAAACATCGCGGAACCCATCAGATTCCCCCGTATGAGACTCCAAAGCTGCCTCGAGCGAAAGCGGAGCCTAGTCTTGGCATAGTCGCTCCAGCCGATATTCAATCGGGCCGAAAGCTGATCGATAATCAACACCATCTGCTTTAACTCGTTCGTCTGCGCAAGCTTGTTCCAACGATTGCGATGACGATGATGGTAGCGAGCTGCGTCAAAAAGCATCCACAAGTTCTTTGGCAAAGTCCAGGACGCTTGCGTGTGGTCGTAGACACCGGCGGGAATTCTAAAGCTTGGCTCTGCTTCGTTCAGCTTGCTGCGAATGACGGGACGATGGTGAAACATCTCTCGTAAGGTGCGGGCCGAATCGAAAAGGACTAATGCGCCGGCATACCCAGGCAAAAACAACTGGTGATAAGTTTTGAGATTACGTGTACCGCGATCGCGTAGATCATGAACAACCTCTAACAGTGCAAGCCGCAATTGCCAATACGTCACAAGCAAACGGCGCGTCTTCTCATCTTCTGAGGGAGTCAGGTAGTCGCGTCCCAAATGGTCGGCATATTCCAGCATCGACGCAGCGGACTGCTTTAATTCTTCGAATTGCAGATAGACCGATTGAACAGTCCGGGCTGCTTCTAGGCTTAAGTTTTCGGCATCGATGCGTTTCTGGTCCATCCCCGAGATTATAGACGCAATTCTCCTTGTCGTTTGGTTCGTAGGTTACGCAGGAAACCGTGGGAATACAGGAAATCGCCTCCAGGAGGAGTTTTACCGCTTGCGCGAACGATGACACGCCCACAACGCGTCGTTTGCCAACAACGTAACTTCTGGAGAGGCGAAGTAGCTTAGAAGTAGGGTGATAGTAACGATCCACCGAAATAAATTCGTCGGCATTCGCGTTGGAAGATCAACCACTCGTTGCGTCCCAACTCACTCATGTCTAACCGTCCTGAGTCACCAACGGGAATTCAGTTTCGACGCATAATAGGTCGCCCAAATCGACGCGTTTGGCGGGATATTGTGAATAGTGTCTGTCTGAAGCTGGGCTGCAATTGCGTCCAGTACTCCAAATGCAGCGGTCAATTATTCGTATGGATTCGTCCATAGTGACCAAATCGCAATTCTCCAACTAATGTACGTAACTTGCTTGGGATCATCTCCTAGGAGCTTTACTTGCTGGGGTGATCTGTTCTAGCTCAAGAATGGGTTCGGCAGGACCTACCAGGATCGAATCGCCGAGATTATTCTGAACCTCTCCATAAAGAAGACGGTCTTGTCGAACCGCCTGTGTTGCATCCTGCTTCCACAAATCGGGCAACTTTTTTCGATCTAGCTCAGATTTTTTCTGGGAATTCAGATTCGGGGGGGTAGGACCGCGATCTAACAGGGGATTGATGTCGATCGCGAGCTGATCGTTGATCCATGCGATCCAATCGGCACGTGTTTCAATGAAGAGTAGTTCCTTCAATTGCTCGATAACAGATTCATCTTTTTCACCGAGTCGAATCCTCGTTCGAACCAAATTGCCTAAATATTTCGGGTTTTGAGGTTCGATTTCATAAGCTTGTTGATAAAAATCGATAGCTTCGAGTCCACGTCCGGCCGCCTCAAGTGTCATTCCCAGGTTGTTGCATGGCCTAGCATCTTCGGGCAAGAGCTGAGCTGCAATCTCGAATTCGGCAGCCGCTAGGGAGAGCTTTCTTTGTTGGAAATGGGTCAATCCAAGATTGTTATGTGCCGATCCATTTTCAAAGTCCAGCGAGATTGCCCGTTCAAATGCTTCGGTAGCAGCGGGATACTTGGCGTGATCGTAGAGTCTTATTCCTTTGAAATACTGTGCCCGCGACTGCTCCGACGCACCGCCACCGGTGGAAATGGACAGGATCTCGTCACATCCTGAGTCTCGCAACTTCGCACATCCCGAAGTAGAGAAAGTTAGGGCGATCCCCAAAAAGCAAACTCCATGCGTGTACGCAATCGATCGGATGATTCGATTTTGAGGCATAGAAAGTTTGGAAATTAGGGAAGTAAATCGCACTGGTTGATCCTCGTTCGCTTATCGGTGAAAAGATCATTTGCGTCAAGGTCATGCGCACATTCCATAGTTCGTTTCCATCCTCGCTTGCACTTTTGCTCCTGCTCAAAACGAGATCCCGGACGAACGTGCCTGCCTCAGCTTCTTCTAGTCCGCTAGCAAAACTCGCGACTTGACCTAACGACATGTTCTGAAGAACAATCTGCGTCGCTCGAATCTGGTAGGGAGTTCTTCCTATTCGAACTGGCGATTGGGGATCCACGGAAAGAATTGCAAGCGGGGATAACTGGGCTTCTGCAGCCGCAAACGTAACCCGAGCGGCGATCCGGTCCGGCTGCTCGACTTCTAAAGATGCAATCCTAGGCGAAGTTCGAAATTGCTCAAGCTGGACAGCCAATTGATCGCACTCGTTAAATGCGTCCGATGACGCTTTCGCGGCCCGCCAAGCACTGAGATACACGCTCCAAGATGACAACAGGGTCACCAACGCTGCTGCGATAAACACAATCGCTAGGAATCGATCTCGGAACGAACTCATTCCTTCTCCTTGAAATCCGAATCGATCATCGCATCAATGCTAGCGAGGATATAGTCTCCTTCTGTCAAGTTTGTTGCCGGCGGCTGGACCTTGAATCCTCGCGTTGCAAGTCCTGCTGCAATCTTTCCAACATCCTCCTGCGAAGTCAATTTGATTTCGATAGCTAGGCGACCATTCTCGATCCGAATCTCGTCAACCTCGAACGGAAACGCTTCCGGCAAACTTTCAATCGCGCGTTGCAAAATGGGCAATGCCGGTTTTGAAACCGTAGATGAAGTATCGGTTTTCCGGATACCGATGGCTTTCGCATATTCGCTCTTGAGCCGAGTCAAAACCGTGGCTGGAACGCGTTGTCCAGGGAAGGCATTTTGAAACAAATCTTTTTGTTTCTGTCCAAATGCGTTTGCGCTTGCTTGGTAGAGACTTGCTCTCCAAAACAAGGATGCAGACACTATGCCAATCAGCAAACACGATGCAAGTGCGAGTCTCTTGATCGCAGTTCGGTACCGACGCCAGCGATCATATGAGGCCAACTCATCGCGACGCAAATCGAACCACGGGTCCGCGTGCCCCAACAATAGTTTCGACGCCCGTTTTCTTGCCAACTCAATGGCATCGACCTCAATGAACCGACCAGGAGAAGAATCATCGTGAGAGAGGCTGGTCAGCAAGCCTCTTTTTCCAAGAGTGAGAACAGCGTCAGATTCGGATTCCAATTGGAGCAAATTGCGTTTTATACTAGCTTCATCGCCGTCCGTGACTCGCCAAGCGACCACTGACCCGTTGGAATCGATGACTAAAATCTCGCTTAGCATTTCTTCGCTGTTGGACTTTGTAATTCCATCCAAGCCCCAAATCGAAGTTGAAGGAGTTGGCAAGACTCGATCGGAAACGGCTTGCTCGAAAACCAACATAGAAATCGGAACAATGAACTGCACCTTGAACTTAGACCCTTCAAGTGCGTCGAGAAGTGGTTTCAGATGAGCCGTTTCCATTGCAACAGCAGAAATACCGACGCTTGTCCCCTTGTCGAGACGTTCTAGCGAATCAGCGACAATGCACTCGGCATCGATGGGTAGCATCGACTCCAACGCAAATCGCAAGGATTGACCGTTCTTGACATTGACCGATTCATCAGCCGGCAGCAAGGCAAACAAAACTGATTCCGATGCTACACCCAACACGATTTGCTGCGCATTCAACCGGTGCAACTTTGCAAACGCAATAGTCTCGCTGACAATAACGCTTGGATCAAAGCTTGCCACTACGCTTGACACTTTGCTTGATAATGTGTTCTTCGAAGCGATATGCAACGTCCAACTGTCCCTTTGTTCAATCAATAGAATTCCTGGTTTTTCCATTCAATTACTGTTTTCTAAAGTGGATCTACGCGTGGGTTGCGATTGATTTGATCGAGCTCTTCGTCAATGCTCATTTTCGGAATTGGTTTCAACGCAGTTGGAGCAGGTTTTTTACTTTCGTCTACACCGTTTCGCGAGTTGAGTTTGAGGGACTGCCCCAAGGCCCAGCTGCAAATCAATCCTTTGTAGGAAGCGTTTACCAGATTTGCGGATACGGACTCGATCTTCACACCCTCCGGTACCAATTGGAGCGTTTCACCAACTGATCGAAAATCAAGTCTTCCCTGCTTGTCAATTACAATCGCCATCGATCTGCCCTCTTCGATCACTGTGCCGACAAGTCGCAAACCGAGATCTTCCGTCATTGCCATTTCAGAAGAATCCGCTTTTTGGACGGCAGTTGCAACCCGTGCTTCAGTTGCAAGTTTCTCGATCGTCTTCGGAATGCGAAATCCATTTTGAAGCGACCGAGTCCAAACCGTTGTTGCAATACTTGGGCTTTCATTTATCTGCAGACGAGCCGAGCGGCCATCGAATTCCGGCCGAGAGTAAGTTGTTCTGGGACGTCCAAGCGATGGGGCATCGAGATCAAAGGAGTCCAAGCTAGCCAGCCATCCCCACGCTCCAAAGCAAACTGCCGCGGATAACGCTCCTACCGAGCAGAGATTCATCGTTCGTTGGAATTGCTTTGTTGACATATTCATTCGGGTTTTGCGTTTGTAGATGTATTGTAGGCAACCTACTCAAAAGAAAACTCCGCAGTACGTATCTTTCCAAAATTGTCAGGTGACTGCACCGCGAATCGCTGTTGGCGGGAACTTCGATCGGATATTTCAATCCAAATTGAGAAGCTATTCGAACTTTCGCTCAGGAGCAACTTAAGCTCTTGGCGATCGTCCTCATTGGTTACAGTCTGCTCAAGAATTAAGTCAATTTGACTAAGTGAGGTTTCGCGAATTTTTGAAAGCACTCTTTGAGCAAGCCCATCCTGAATCGCTGCTTTCGAGACTGCCAGCACCGTTTCGTCGGCAGCTCGGAAAACATTCAAGCGTCCTGTTCCAAAAAGTGTGATTCGCCGCGTCATCTTTGCAATTTGGCGATCATCGCCGGAAATCCGCGACAATGAAACTAAGTCAAAAATCTCGCCCCAACTTCGAAATGCTGGAAAAAAGTCGATGTTTGGCAGGGTTGATTCTTTATTGCCCGATAAAGTCGATTCACCCGCTGCCGAATTTTTTGCGGTAGGTGACGCGACGCTTGCACGATTTGGAATCAACTGAACCGTTCGCGACTCGATCGCTCCTGCCAGGCTTGTTAAGGCTTTTTCACAAACTCTTTTGCCTCCGATATCGTATATCGCATTGAGATTTGCTTTGGCATCTTCGTCGGAAACGATCAAATCCAAGGTCTGTCCCCCTAGAATCAACCGATCTGAAAGGACCGCTGGAAATGGAATCTTTCTGCCTCGCTGCTTGCGCGTTGTCCGGTCGCTCACGTCGAACAATCCCGATGCGGCGGGGAGCAAGGTTCGCTGACAACTGTACATTCCCCAACGCCGCTGAATCGCTCGACTCGACTCGATCGCGGAAAGACTCATTTGCAAGCTCCTTTTCGCCGATGTCGTCATGGCAACTCCTACCACAACAATCGCTACCAATACGAGCAGTAACACGAATCCTTTCCTCCTATGTGAAGATCGCAAGATACCTATTCCTCTCGCTGACGCAGAAAAGTCTGATCGAGTATTGTACGTCCACGTTGGTCTAAGAGACCGATGCGAACCGAACTAGGAATTTCGAATTGTCGCCGAGCCCGTCTCGAACTCTCTTCGACATCTATTCCAATTCGATCGGCCTCGCCAAAAGCGTTGACCAGGTTGCTCGACAGTACCATACTTGCAACTCCCGCAAAGACCGGCTCAACAAACTGCTCAGTCGTAAATCGAGACCGCAAGTTACCAGCAGATTGGATCCGAACGAGCAGCGATTGGTCGCCATTCTGGCGCACCTCATAGGTCACGTTTGCAACGCGTTGGGTGGCAATCAACGTCTCGGGATCTCGATGGATAAACCCGCTTAACCGAATTCGATTGTTGCCAAGTTGCATCGATCGCGAGTTGCACATATCGCGATGCAACTGCTCAATCAGCAATCCATGTTTCAAGAGATTTGAATCGTCGTTACCGATTCGAATTTCAGTAAAACACCGGCGCAAGACTCCAGTCAACGTGACGAGCAATAGCGATGCGAGAACAAGAGCGATAACCATTTCCAAAAGCGTAAACGCTTGTCTGTAGTCCGTTTTGCCTCGTTTTTTCATCGGAGTAGACTTGCGTTCTGGTTTTGGACCAGCTCGATGGACGTGAGCACGCTAGGTTCAGAGCGCGTTCCAACCTTGCCCATCACTTCCAATCGAACAATGTTGACCTGCAATCCACAGACCGAGCGAGTGCCAATAGGTTGCGTTCGCCACATCCACTCACCATTCTGCCCAAAAACGCCTTGATCACGTGTTGGAACATCCCCTTTTTGGTCGTACCAGTTCGTGAGGAGCGCCTCTGCAACTTGGTTTGCGAACTGTTTTTGTTTTGCCAATACGATTGAATGCTGATGTGAGGACAAGGAAACCAACGCTAGCGCAGCCAGTGAGCCCATAAGGACCAGCCCAATAATGACTTCGAGAAGAGTAAACCCATGGCGTACCAGCTTCATGTTGGTTGTCCCATCGACAGCAACGAACGCACCTTGTCGGTGTCATTATAGAATAACACTTGTCCCGTTAGTCCGATGACAACGACCCAGTTGATAGCACCTCGTCGCGTTGTTAAACAAACGGCGTAGGTTGCGCTTTGGCCTGATTGGGAAAACAATACGGATTCGCGGTTCGAATCTTGCGAGCCGAGAATCACTTCGGAAATCCTAACACCGTCTGCGATGGCTACGTTCTTCATAGAGTTCTTATAACTCATTCGGCCTTTCCGTTTTTCGATTTTCAGTTCGCCTGGAATCGGGCTTTGCCGGCACATTTCCCGCTCCAATCGATCTGCATTGGCAATCGCGTTCGAAGTACGGATCAATCGAGCGCTGTCAATGTGCCCGCTTAGTGTTGTCATCCCCAGGGTTGAGATCAGACCGATCAAGATGATGACCGCGATCATCTCTAGCATGGTAAATGCTTGTCGCGAACTACTTGGCTTTTGCATCGAGCGCCCCACTTGTGATATCGGCGTTGCTCCCTTCACCTCCCTCACGTCCGTCTGCGCCAAGGCAAATGATCTCGAAGGCAGCATCCGCTGCGGGGCTTACATATTCGTATGCATGGCCCCACGGATCTCTCGGCAATTTTTTGAGAAAGCCATCCGGAAAGCTTCGCGTCCCCTTTATTAGAATCTCGATCCCTTCGTCATTGGATGGGTAACGCGACTGGTCAGCGTAAAAAGCCTCCAACGCACTCACCATAGTTGCGATTTCCGCTCTCGCCGCATTCTGCTTGCTTGCGATCAAGTAGCTGCGAGTTTGTATAGCAACAAGACTGCTTAGGAGGCCAATGATGACTACCACAGCCACCAATTCAACGAGTGAGAAAGCGTTGCGAGACGATTTTGTTTTTGCGTACATGTTATTCGCTCTCTTAGGAGGGTTGAAGATTGCCCGCTTGTAAAATCGGAAGCACTGTTGCCAAAAGCAAAAAGCCCACGAATGCTGCAAGTATGAGAATTAGGATCGGCTCGATAAGCGCTGTTAGACGGGCCGAGGAAACTGCCAGTTGTTTATTGTAGTCATCGCTCAAGCGTGTAAGCATTTCGTCAAGCTTGCCAGTATCGCGACCCACCGAAAAGACCCGGACAGCCAGCGGCGGGAAAACTTTGGATCGCTCAAGCGACTCGGATAACTCTTTACCTGACGCCATATCCTCACAAGCAAATTCCAAAGCTCTGCGGAGGACTGTATTGTTCGTGGAACTTGCTGCCATTTGAACAGCGTTGGGCAACGTCAACCCACTTCGCGAAAGCAACCCAACAATCATAGCAATCCTTGCAACATTTTGCTTCACAAGCATGGACCCAATAATCGGTAGTCGCATTAGAATGCGATCCAGCCAAACTTTGCCCGACCTGCTTCGAATAATAGCCACGAGAAAAGCAGTTAAAATCGAAATTGCCAAAACAATCCAGTGGCCGTAGCCGACCGCTAAATCGCTCATCCCCTTTGCTACTCTGGTTGGCCAAGGCAACACCGGAACCGTTTCCTTAAGATTCTCAAGAAGAGGCGGAAGCACCCATGTCATCAAGAATATTGTGGCGACACTCCCAAATACGACGAGGAAAGCCGGATAAAGTAAGGCTGTAAAAACCTTGTCTCCGAGCTGTGCCATTCTTTGCTTATACTCGGACAGCTGCTCGAGGACCTCCTCCAGCGTACCTGCGTTCTCACCCACCTCGATCAAACGAATCGAAGCGATATCGAACACATCTGCGTTCTGAGCCATCGCTTGTGCCAAAGATGTTCCTGAAACGACTTGGTCCCGTACCCGCACGATTGCATTGCGAAATCCTCCTCGATGCTGTGCTGCCAGCGTATCGAGCGATTCGATCAGTGGAATTCCAGCTCGCAACAACATCGATAGCTCATGCGAGCCTGCAGTCCAGTGCGACCGCGCACTTCGAGCAGAAAAGAAAGACCACCATCGGCCTACGCTTGGTCGACCGAACTCAGCCAATGAGTGAACGGCAACTCCTTGCCCTCGTAGTTGATCGCGAGCTTGACGTGGAGAATCCGCCGCAATCGTCCCCTTGACCGAAGCTCGTATCGAATTCACCCCGATGTAAGAGAAAACAGGCATTATCCGATCACCGTTTGCAGGCTAGTCACTCGCAGTACTTCATCCAGCGTCGTGCGTCCCTGCATGATCTTGTTTTGTCCATCTTCGACGAGCAGTGTCATCCCAGAGTCTACTGCGGTCTGTCTAATTGTAGTCGCATTCTCGCGAGATTGTATCTGAGATCGAAGATGGTCATTGGTGACCAGAAGCTCAAAGAGTCCGATTCGCCCTCGAAATCCAGAATAGCGGCATTTATCGCAACCTTTTGGAGATGCGGTTCCGTCGGGGGCGATCATCTTGCAGGACGAGCAAAGGGTTCGAACAAGGCGTTGGGCCAGAGAAGCAACTAGCGAACTTGCCAGCAGATAGGGTTCAACTCCTAAATCCAACAATCGCGTAATCGCGCTGGCCGCGTCGTTGGTGTGCAGTGTGCTAAAAACGAGGTGGCCGGTTAGCGACGCTTGGATTGCCATACTTGCCGTTTCGCGATCGCGAATCTCCCCCACCATAATGATGTCGGGATCTTGACGAAGCAAGCTCCTCATACCCGATGCAAATGTTATCCCCTTTTTCTCGTTGATTTGGGTTTGGCTGATCCCTTCCAACTGGTACTCGATAGGATCTTCAAGCGTCAGGATGTTTGCCTCCTTGGAGTTGATCGCCTGGAGTGCTCCGTACAAAGTCGTACTTTTGCCGCTGCCAGTGGGGCCCGTTACGAGAATCAAACCGTGGTCGACCCGAATCAGCGATACCCAACGCTTGAGTGCCTCGGGACGCATACCGAGGTCATCCAACGTGTAGAGACGAGCACTCTTGTCAAGCAACCTGATCACGATCCGCTCGTTGTGACTGGTCGGCAAAGACGCGATACGTAGATCAATCACGCGATCACCGAGGTGGACTGTCGCTCGCCCGTCTTGAGGCAATCGCTTTTCAGCGATATTCATTTCGCCGAGAACTTTGATTCGAGTCAACACCTCTTCTTGAATCCCCTTGGGGATCTCAAAACTATCAAACAATACGCCATCAATTCGCTGTCGAACTTTTACGCATCCCTCGTAGGGCTGGATGTGGATGTCAGACGCTCCTGCCACAACCGCATCAAATATCAATTGATTTACCAAGCGGATCACGGGTGCTCGTCCGTCGGCATCGAGCAAATCTTCGCGTGACACCAAATGTGACAAGGGATCGCCGGTCGAGTCCGAACCAATCGACATCAAAACATGTTCCGCTTCGTTGTCTCGCACCGAGTAGGCTGTGTTGATGGCCAAACGGATCTGCTCTGGGTCGGCTAGCAGGGGTTGGACCGCACATCGTAGCTTCCTCGCGACGATGTCCAGTTGCGACCAAGCCTTTTTGTCGCAAATTGCCAACTGTAGGGTGGTTTGGCCAGCGATTGAAACAGCAATAATCTGATGCTGGCGAACATAACTGATCGGAAAAAGGCGAAGAAAAGCGGCGGAGGCTTGGTACTTTGTAAGATCCATTTCGATCGGGAGAGATATTCGTTCCGCAAGTTCTTGAAGTGGCGTCATTGTCGTTAACGCATTAACTCGGGCTGGCTTGAGGGAAAGTCCGCAGAGAGCGACGCTTTGACCTTTTCTTTGTCCGACAGGTAACGAAGGTCGCCAAACCGAGAGTCGCGCAAAACCATCGGTCGAATGAAAAGAAAAAACGAAAGGGTCGACTGCCGGGTATCGGTTCGACTCGTCAATTGACGAATGATTGGGATTTTTTCAGCCCAAGGAATTCCGGCGAAAGTGTAGTTGTCACCGGTGCGTTTGAGACCTCCAACAACCACTGTTTTACCGTCAGGGATTGTTACTGTACTACCAACGCGATCGATTTGTCGCGGCGGAGGTAGGCCCGGATTCGCGGTACCGGAAAACGTACTGAACTCGACATCGAAGTCCAGCTGGAGGTGATCGTCCTCATTAATGTGTGGCGTTACGGTTATGATAGTGCCAGCTTGTTGATTTCCACCGAGACTAGTTGTTGAAACGGTTTGAGAAGCATTGATGCTGCTGAATGGGACGCTCGTCACGCTTTCGAGCTTACCCGTGCTATTGTCATTGACCAAAATTTTGGGAGCAGCTAACACTCGCGCTCGAGTATGACTTGCTAAAGCGCGGACTACTACGTCTGCTACATCTGGGTCGATCAAAGTCCCATTGAATCCCAATCCGGGTACAATTCGCAAATTCCCGGTATCTCGATTCACTTCGCTCAGACCGAATGAAGTGAACTTAAACAGCCGTGACGCACCCGTACGGTCCCCTCCCGAGACTTCAACTCCCCGTGTGTAATCATCGGACGTATCGATCGCAATCACCTGAGCTTCGATGAGAACTTGTGGCCTGCGTTGATCCAACGATTCGATCAATTTGGCATAGAGCAGCTGGACGCTTGCGGGTGCATACACGATCAAACTATTGGTAGAGACGTCGGCTGAAACACGTGCGCCTCCGGGAAGGCTTGCAACCCCGCCGCCTGCCCCTCCCAATCCACCGCCTCCCAATCCACCGCCTCCAAATCCACCGCCTCCAAATCCACCCGCTGGATTGTTCATAAAGGAAGAAGACTGCTGGGCAGCACCCCCTTGGAAGTTTGGATTGGATCCGCCCTGCAGTCCGGAGTTTGGACCAGATGCGGGAGTTGGACGAGCAAGTGGATTGGGTTGTTGTTGAACAAAAGGTTCACGGGAACCATTATTGGGAACAAGTGGTAACGGAATCACGGTCATTCCAGACGGGTTGGCTTGACCTTGCGCGGCAAATGGTGCGGGCATACCGGAGTAGCCGAAACCGCCACCTGGAAATCCTGGCCCGCCTCCAAATGGTGTGTAAAAGGCACCAGGGATTCCACCCTGAAAGCCGCCTGTTCCATACGCTTCTTGAAGGGCAAGCAACGAGTAGAGTACATCGAGTGCGCTGGCATTTTTCAGTTTGTAAAACTGGATCGGACTATCCGTAGAATCGACCGCAGTATCGAGTTCTGAGATCAATTTTGCGACTTGCTTATGGACCTCTTTCGATCCTCGCACGATCAACAGATTTCCTTCCTTGTCGACTGTAGTTTGATAGGAAGATTCATCGTTTGGCGGTTCGACAAAGCCCTTGATCAGTTTATCGATCCGTTCGGCGTTGGTGTTTCGAATGCGATAGACCTCGGTTGTTGCACCAAGTGAAACAT
>Ga0105046_10013673_pt1 | contig 12557 bp, 9 predicted proteins | sample MAT03_FD_78385 | JGI IMG/M metagenome (GOLD analysis project Ga0105046, IMG submission 78385) | Freshwater microbial communities from Lake Fryxell liftoff mats and glacier meltwater in Antarctica - MAT-03 (megahit assembly) | ecosystem: Environmental > Aquatic > Freshwater > Ice > Liftoff... | reverse complement strand
GATGTGGCACGGCTATGAGAAACTACAAATGCTCTGCGAGGGGTTTGCTCTCAGAGGGTTCGCCGAGAGAGACAACTAAGTGCAATATGTCCCGGAGTCTTTATGGGTAAAGGGCAGGGCTAGCCCAGCAGGGTGACCACGTCGCCGGGAATGGTGACGCCCTCCACGAGCACCACGCCGTAAACACCGGCCTTGCCGTCGTGTTGGCGGGCGACAACCTTCATTACATCGGGATTCGCCTCACCGGTATCAGGATCCAGCGTGATCATTTTGCACCGCGGATCCCGCTCCATCACCGCGATTTCGACGCGCGTGCCGATCCGAAGCGTCCGGCCCACAAACTCGTTCTCGCCGAAGCCTTTTTGGTCTTCCAGATTTAAATAAACGTTGGCCCGGAAACGGCGCATATCGACATGACTTCCTACCTCCTCGCTCAACTGATTCGCAGTTTGGCAGGAGAACAGTGATATTGGCCGGCAGTCGGCCATGGCCCGTTGGGAACGGTGGACCGTCAACTCATGCGTTCCGCGAAGCGACTCCGTCAGCCGCGGATCGTCGATGGGCACCAGCTCGCCCTCCGGTGTCCGAATATCAACGGCGAGGGCGGCGTCATCGGGAAACAGCGGGTTAGCGGTTAAAGCCGCGGCGGCGGCGAGGTTTGGAGGAATGCGCATCAATTCGGCTTGGCGGTAGATGGGAGTATGCAGCAACATCGCCTGCTTCTCCCGCGCGGTGAGATAGGGAAACCCCTCGCGCCCGCCGGCAATTAGAAAGGCCCAACACCTATCTCCATAGACACCTCCATATCCGGCAAAGGCTTCCGGCAGTTCCTCGCCACGCATGCTTTTCACGGGATAGCGCCAAAGGCTTTGAACGCGGCCTACTACTGTCATTTGATGGGCTCCTTGTTTCATCGAATCGCTGCCAGGCGTGTCATCAGAGCCTGGTAGCGCGGTTCGTTTGCCAGCGGTTGGAAGCGGGCGTCGAGGGGAAGCAGGAGGAGAACGCCATCGCGGCGGGTCCAAGCCTGCTCAAGCAGCGTTAGAGCGGCCTGGCGGTCACCGAGCGCCAAGCGGACTTGCGCTTCCCAGACTTCGCGGCGGCGCCCCTGCGCTTGCTTTGCGTGCAACTTTTGGGCGATATCCTTCGCCTCTGCCTGCTTACCGGTGCGGGCCAGGAGGCTTCCTAAGGCCGCTCCGGTGCGATCGTCCGCCGGGTGCAGTTTAAGCGCGGCGCGGTAACCGTTTTCGGCTGCGGCGTTTTTGCCTTCATGTTCGTCGCAGTAAGCGCGGACGTAGAGCGCATGGCGATAGGTGGGAACATGGCCGAGGGCGGCGTTGGCGTGGCCCAGCGCCGCGCGGCAATTCCCTCGCGCCGCTTCCAATTGCGCCAATTGCCCCAGCACCCGGACGCTGTGCGGCTCCAAAATTTCGGCACGCTGCAGCAGTTCAACGGCTTCCTTTAGGCGGCCTTGGACGATTAGAAGGTAGGCGTAGTCCGGGATGAGACTCAGATTTCCGGGGTTGCGGTCAACGGCGTTACGTAAAAAGGGTTCGGCCGTGCGGACGTCCCAGTCGTGAGTGAGAAAGATGTTGCCGAGAGTAATGAGCGCCAGGGGATTGGCCGGCTCCAACTCCACCGCGCGGCGGGCCGCGGCTTCGGCCCGGCGGCGGAGAGCAGTCGCCTCCTTATCGTTCAATCGGGCCGCCCATTCGGTGGCTTCGGCCAAGGCGGCCCAGCCGAGGGCGTAATCCGGGTCGGCCTTGGTGGCGCGTTCAAAGGCATCGATTGCCGCTTGCATTCGGGGCGGCATGGAGGTGGTCCAAAGGTTGGCGATCTCGTCCCGATCGAAGAGCTGGTAGCCCTCCAGATAGGCGCGTTGGGCGTCCTGATTTATTTGAGGACGCACCTTTCGTTCCGACTGGCGATCCTGAGCCAAGCGCGAGCGGATGTCCTCTGCAATGATTCGGGAGATTTCGCGCTGAACCTGCAGGGAATCTCCACTGGGCCGGTCATAACTCTGTGCCCAGAGATGAAAGCCGTCCTGAACGCTGACGAGTTGGGCGACTACTCGCACGCGATTCTCAGAACGGCGGACGCTGCCTTCGAGAACCGCGGCGACGGCCAAACCGCGGCCGGCGTCGCGGACGTCGAACCGCTTTCCTTTGTACTGCCAGACGGCGGCACGGCCGGGGACTTTGATACCGGGCATGGCGGCCAGTTCGGTGATCAGCTCTTCGGTCAGCCCTTCGGACAACGCATCTTCGCCGGAGCCGCTGCTAAGGTTGACGAACGGCAGGACGGCTATGGAGTCAATGGGCGCGGACACGGGCGGCTGGTTACGACGGTAGACGAACCAGGCGGTGACGGCTATGACCAGAATAGCGGCGACGGCGAGGGAGAGCCGCATACGGTTGCCGAGGCTGGAAAAGGGACGATCCTTTCCCGCGGAAATCGGTTGGCCATCGAGGTGAGCGCGGATGTCGGCGGCTAAATCGTCGACGCTGGCGTATCGATGTTCGGGCAGCTTGGCGACCGCGTGCTTTACGATGGCATCCAGATTTCCCGCAAGGTCGCGGCGGAGGCCGGTGGCCGCAGGGGACTCGCGCGCGACGACGGCGCTGGGCAGTTCGATTTCGATCTCGCAGACGACCCGTTCTACTTCGGAGGGAGCGCGCGAGGTGCAGCGCTGGGCTCTTTCGCCGGTGAGAAGCTCAAAGAGAATCAGGCCGAGGGCGTAGACGTCAGTGCGCTCCGTGATGCTTTGATTGCGGGCCTGCTCGGGGCTGGCATAATCCGGCGTCAGCATGTAGAGGCCGGTGCGGGTGTCCAGGATGGCTTCGGGCGCCATGTCGGGGTCGAGCCACTTGGCGATGCCGAAATCGAGAAGTTTCGGATGGCCGTCCTTGGAGACCAGAATGTTCGCTGGTTTCAGGTCCCGGTGAACGATGCGGTTGTGGTGGGCGTGTTGGACCCCGTCGCAGATTGCGAGAAAGAGTTCGAGTTTTTCGATGATGGAAAGCGGCTCGGAGTAAGCGATGAGAGAGCCGCCATCGACGAAATCCATGACCAGATAGGGCTGGCCTTCGGGCGTGGTTCCGCCATCGAGGAGGCGGGCGATCGCGGGGTGATCGAGCCGGGCGAGGATGTGGCGCTCCTGACGAAAGCGCAGGAGGATGGCATCGGAATCCATGCCGCGCTTGATGAGTTTGATAGCGACGCATTGCTGGAACTCGCCATCGGCACGGACGGCCTGGTAGACGGCGCCCATACCGCCGCGGCCGATTTCGCGGACGAGAATGTAGACTCCGATGCGGCGGCCGTCGATCTGATCGATGGAGGGGAACTGCGACGACGCGGCGAGGAGAGCGGACAGTTCTTTGCCCAGTGTCTCGTTCTCGCCGCAATGCGTTTTGAGATAGGCTTCGCGGCCGGCCGGCGTGAGCAGACGCGCCGCCCGGAACAGTTCGCCGGCGCGCGCCGTTGGACCTTGGGACATGGAGCCTGTTTTATAGTTTCGCCTATCTTAGGGCGATGAGGCCATTTATCAGTTCCTGGAAACGGGGCTGGTTGGACAGGGGTTGAAAGCGGCGGTCGACGGGGAGATAGAAGAGCTCGGGATCTTTGAGTTTCAAGGCGCGTTCGAGGAGGGCGAGGGCGGCTTCCGTTTCGCCCAGTGACATGCGGACAAGGGCGGCCGCTACTTCGCGGCGGCGGCGCTTTTGCACCATCGCCTCGAAGCCTTCAGCGATGGCGATGGCTTCGGCTCGTTGGGCGGCGCCCCCGGAGCGCGCGAGGAGATGGCCGAGCGAGGCACGGGAGCGACTTTCACCTTCGCCGAGTTTCATGAGTTCGCGGAAACCGGCTGCGGCTTGTTCGAGCCGCCCTTCCTGTTCGTCGCAAAGGGCAATGCCCCAACGGGCATCGCGTTCGGTGGACGACAGGGTGAGCGCCCGCGCGGCTTGGCGGCGGGCCTCCGGGCATTGACCGAATCGAGCCAGGACCAGCGCCAGGCGAGAGGGCAGGCGGGGCGCGAGGGGTTCGAGAACCTGGGCGCGCGTCAGCAGTTCGCGCACCTCGTCCAGGCGACCGGTAGCGGCAAGGAAATTGGCGTAGTTGACTTGCAGGCTGGAGGTGCGGGGGCTGAGTTCTACAGCACGCTGGAGGAGCGGCGCGGCCCGGCGGAAATCCCAGTCTTCCTGCCAGGCGAGGTAGCCGAGGGTGAGGTGGGCGCTGCCATTGGTGGGTTCGAGTTCCAGGGCGCGTTTGGCGGCGTGCTCGGCTTTCTGGCGGAGGGCGGCGCGGGTGTCTTCGTCGAAGCCGATGGCGAAGTTGGTTGCGTTGCCAAGGGCGGCCCAGGCGGCGGCGAAGTTAGGATCCTTTTGCGTGGCCCGTTCGAAGGCATTCATGACCGCCGTCATTTGCGGGGGGATGCCGGTGGTCCAGGAGGCTTGGATATCGGTGATCTGGTAGAAGCGGTAGCCTTCCAGATAGTCGCGTTGGGCTTCGCTGTCGGGCGCGGCGCGGCCGGTATTGTTCCAGGAGGTTTCGCCGTTGAGGCGGGCACGGAGGTCGGCGGCAATGCTTTGGGAGATTTCGCGTTGGGCGATGAGAGGGTCGGACGCTTTGCGGTCGTAGCTGCGAGCCCAAAGGTGGAAGCCGTCGCGAACGCCGATCAACTGGGCGACGACGCGGATGTCGTCGCCGGACCGGCGAATGCTTCCCTCCAGAACCGCGGTAACGCCGAGGGCTTGGCCGGCCTCGCGGACATCGACGGATTTGCCTTTGTATTGCCAGATGGAGGTGCGGCTGGGAACTTTTAGATTGCGGGTGCGGGCAAGTTCGGTGATGAGGTCTTCGGTGATGCCGTCGGCGAGGACATCTTCGCTGGCTTGCAGACCGAGATTGACGAAAGGCAGGACGGCGATGGCGTCAACCCGATCATCAGCCGGAGAAGGCCGGTGAGTGAAGTAGTAGCCGCCGGCGGAGGCGAGGGCAAGCAGGAGGGCTGCGATTGGAAGAAGCTTGCGCCGGTTGAGAAAGGGGGCGGTTGGAGGGACCGTAGTGCGGCCGGCGGTACCGGTATTGTCACGACATTGCCGGACAGCGGTTGCAAGTTCGGCAGCGGAAGGATAGCGATTTTCCGGCTTCTTGTCCATGGCCTTAAGGACGATGGCATCGAAGGCTTCGAGTTCGCGGCGCAGCGTGGGAGCGGCGCCTGAATTGCGGGCCGCGACGGCGCTGGGCTTGGGAGTGGGACTTTCGCAGATGGCACGAGCGATTTCGGCATTGGAGGAGCCGGTGATGCGCTGGGCCGGCTGGCCGGTGAGCATTTCGAAGAGGATGGCGCCAAGGGCATAAACGTCGGTGGCGGGCGTGATGGCGGCGCCGAGGATCTGTTCGGGGCTGCCGTATTCGGGGGTGAGGAGGTGAACACCGGTACCGGTGACGGCAACGGTTTCGGGCGAGTTGTCCGGATCCAGCCATTTCGCAATGCCGAAATCGAGGATTTTCGGCCGGCCTTCGGCGGTGACGAGGATGTTGGCCGGTTTCAGGTCGCGGTGAACAATGGATAGGCCGTGAGCGTGGGCGACGCCGGCGCAAACGTGGAGGAAGAGTTTTACTTTGGCGGAAGTGGAAAGTTGGTTCTTCTGGCAGTATTCGATGATGGTGATGCCGTCAACGAAGTCCATGACGATGTATGGCTGGCCCTGCGAAGTGGATCCGGCGTCCAGGAGGCGGGCGATCGAAGGATGATCGAGGCGCGCCAGAATATGGCGTTCCTGGCGGAATCGGCGGAGGATGAAATCGGTATCCATACCGCGACGGACGACTTTGAAAGCGACGGTCTGGTGAAACTCGCCGTCGGCGCGCATAGCCTGATAAACGACACCGGTTCCACCGCGGCCCACTTCGCGAACCAGCACGTAAGACCCGATGCGGCGGCCCTCACCGGGAGTGTCTTCGGAATCGTTATCCGGGTGGAGGGCCAGCGCCGCTTCGGCAACGATTTCGTCGATGTTGTTGGCGCCGGTGGAAGCGCTTTCGTCGGCTTCGATCATGGCCTCCACTTGTTTGCGGAGGTCAGGGTTATCCGGGGCTTCGCGAATGAGAAAGGCGGGGCGGTCGCCCGAAGGGAGATCAAGGGCGGCAAAGAAGAGTTCTTCGATGCGCTGCCAGCGGATCTGATCCGGGGAACTCACGCGCTATTTTCACCTCCGATAAGCATCTGCATCTTCAATAGTATGCAGCAGGTTTAAGGGAGGATTGGCCGGCGGCTTTATGCTTCCACTTTCCCCGCGACGATTAAGGACACAGGAACAGCGCCGATTTTACGCATCAGCACCCAGTCGGATTCGCCCACCTTTTCCAGGGAGCCCTCCTTAAAGAACTTAGGGTCTTCCTTCCAGATGCTGAAGACGGCCGGGTGGGGGGTGCTGGAGACTTTTTTGCTTTGTTCGACGAGATCCTTGAAGTTCGGGGTGGCGGCGCCGTCTATGTCGGTTCCGGCAACGCTGAGGAGAAGGAAGTCGCGCTGCGGGGCGGCGCCTTGGTGATCGCCATTTTCGGGGTAATAGCTGTAACGCATGGTGTAGAGGCCGGGTTTGAAGGTTTGGCCTCGCCGATCGGAATAGGTCTGCTCGACTTTAATGACTGCCATGAGTGATCCGTGCGGAACGCCGGGCATAGTGAGATTGGCTTCCGTAGTCGGTTTCGGGGCGGGGGCCTCGGCGCGGAACCATATTTCGCTCAACGGCTTGCCGTCTTTACTGATTTTGACGCCCTGTTTTTCGAGGAGGCTTTTGACGCTGTCGGCAAGTTCAGCGGGCGGGGCGGAGCCGGGTGCGGATTTGTATTCTTCGCCGCTCAGGATAATCGACGCTAGCAGAATGCTTAGAAAAAACTTACGCATGAAATGGAGTTCCTTTCGATACAATTCCAGACGGGCATGAATGCAAACGATACTCGTAATAGATGACGACGACAGCCTGCGCGACACAATTGGTTTGATGTTGGAACAGGAGGGCTACCGGGTCCATCTGGCCGCCGACGGGCGCGAGGGCTATGAACGAAGCCTGACCCTGCGGCCGGACCTGATCCTCGTCGACTTGCGGCTGCCGGGGATGAGCGGCGTGGAGATCTGCCGGCAGTTGCGGTCCGACAAGGTGCAGACACCTATTATTGTACTCAGCGCGGTGGGTGACGAGATTGACAAGGTTCTGTTGTTGGAGATTGGAGCGGACGATTACGTTACAAAGCCGTTCGGCCGGCGAGAGCTGATGGCGCGTATGAGAGCCGTGTTGCGGCGGACGACGACGGAGGCGCATCGGGTTCTGCACTTCGGGGATACGGAGGTTGATATTGAGCGCCGGGTTGTGGTGCGCAAGGGGGAAGAGGTGAAATTGACACCGGCGGAGTACAATTTGCTGGTGTTTTTCCTGCAGAACACCGACCGGCCGCTGACGCGGGATGTGATCCTGAATTCGGTATGGGGATACAATTCGTTTCCAAATACTCGAACTGTGGACGCTCACATTGTAAAGTTGAGACAGAAGTTTGAAGCCGACCCGGCAGTTCCGCGGCATTTTTTGACGGTGCATGGCGTCGGGTATCGGTTTCTTCCATGAAAAAGGGGCGGCATGGCCCGGACCATACTTATTGTTGAAGATGACAGAGCGCTGGCTGGGACGCTGGAAATCGGCTTGCTGGCGTTGGATGATGTGGACACGGTGACAGTATTCGACGGCCGCGAGGCCATGGAATATCTGGAGACGAATACGCCGACGCCGGCGATCGTCCTGACCGATCTGGATTTGCCACGGGTGGATGGGTATCAACTCATCACTTGGATGCGAACCCGGCCGGAACTGTTGCGCGTGCCGGTAATAGCGATGTCAGCGCGGCATGACGGGACGGCGGCTCTGAAGGCAGGGGCAAATGAGTTTCTGGCAAAGCCGTTTGCGCTGGCGGTGGTACGGGCGCGGGTGCAGGAGTTGTTAAATGGCAAGATGGGTCCTTTTGCTGGCCGCGTTGCCGCTTGCGTGCCAGGATCTGGCGGCAATTCTGTCCCGGCTGGAGAAGCTGGAGTCGGAGAACCGGGAGCTCAAGCAGGAAGTGAAGCAGTTGCGGGAATTGGTGGAGGGCAAACCGAGCGTCCCGGAGAGACTGGAAATTGTGGAACGGCGAGTGGAGGAGCAGGCTTCGACAAAGGTGGAAGCAGCCAACCGATTTCCCTTGACGTTGACAGGAATGGCGCTGTTTCAGACGTTCTACAACACGCGGGGAGCCAACTCGGTGGATGTGCCGACAACGGCGGCGGCTACGCCCGGGCGAGCCGCGGCCGGGGCGTCAGTGCGGCAGTCGGTGATCGGGCTTCGGTATAACGGACCGGTGACGTTGTGGGGCGGTAAAGTATCGGGCTCCCTGTTCATGGATTTCTGGGATGGGAATACGGAGGGAGCGACGCCTCCGTTTCGAGTGCGAACCGCGGATTTTACGGTAGATTGGGCGACGCGGTCCTTTTCGGCGGGGCTGATGAAGCCGTTGATTTCGCCGCACGATCCAAGCTCGATGGCGTATGTGGGAATCTTGCCGTTGACGAGTTCCGGGAACTTGTGGCGCTGGCAGCCGCAAGTGCGGTTTGAGCAACGGGCCGGATGGTTCAAGGGGCAGGCGGCGCTGATGCAGACGGCGGAGGATTCAACGGGGGCGCCGGCAAATCTGTTGCAGAACCGGCGGCGGCCGGGGCTGGAATTGCGGGGGGCTATCGGGCACGCATTCAGTGGCGACCGGAGTTTCGAGATTGGAGTGGGCGGACATGTATCCGAATCAAGGGTGGGCGCGCAGAGTCTGCCGTCGCGGATTGTTTCGATCGACTGGCTGGTGGCTCCGGTTTCAAAGTTGTCGTTGAGCGGAATGTTTTTCAGGGGTGAGAATGTTCACCATTTGGGCGCGCTGCGGCAGAGTTTTCGTATCGCGGCCAACGGCTTGATCAACACCGTCCATTCGACGGGGGGATGGGGGCAGGCGTCAATAGCCGCTACAAATCGAGTGACATTGAATCTCTTTGGCGGGGTACACAATGACCGGGACAGCGATATGAATCGCGGCCAGAACGGGCTGAACCGGAGCGGGGGCGCGAACGTGATGTATAAGCTGGCGCCGAATGTCGTGTTAAGTTTTGAGGGCTTGCAGATACGTAGCGATTTTATTGGAACGGCGAACCGGCGAATGAACCGATATGACCTCACTATTGCCTATTTGTTTTAGTCTGGCGGCGATTGCCGCGTCGGGGGCGACGCTGCAAGGCAAAGTGGAACTGACCGACGCCAAGAAAAAGGGATCGGCGGAAGGCGTGGTGGTGTGGCTGGAGCCTCTAATGGCGCGCACGCCGGCGACGGGAAAATACGTGCTGGATCAGCGGAACAAGCGCTTTTTGCCGCACATCCTGGCGATTCCGGTAGGTTCCCAGGTCGACTTTCCCAACCACGACCCTATTTTCCATAACGCATTTTCAAATTTCGCTGGACAGCCGTTCGATACGGGATTATACGCCCCTGGTACGTCACAAAAGATAACTTTTCGTCGGGAAGGCGTGGTTCGTGTATTTTGTAACATTCATGCGCAGATGAGTGCGGTAATTGTAGTAGTGCCGAGCCCGCATTTCGCGACGTCCGCAGCCACTGGAATGTACCGGATTGAGAACGTTCCGGCCGGAGAGTACACATTGAAGATATTCCATGAGCGGGCGACGGAGAAGACATTGGCCGCGTTGGAACGGCGCATTACGGTTACGGGAGATCAGGATCTGGGCGCGACGAAGATATCCGAGACCGGGTACTTGGAAGTTGGACACAAGAACAAGCACGGAGCGGAATACCCGCCTGTGCCGGCGGAGAACGGACCGTATTCAGGAAAGAAGTAAGCCATGCCGTTGCGGTGGAAAATCTGGCTGTCGGTGTTCGGGATCGTTACCGGACTCTTTGGCGTCGCCGGATGGATGCTGCAGCGGCACGCCGTGGAGAGCGCGACGCTGAGCCTGGAGGAGGAAGTGACAGCGGGCTTCCAGGCTTATGAATCGGTATTGAAGGCACGGCAGGAAATGATCGGGTCGGCGGCGCTATTGTTGTCGAGTCTGCCGAACGTGCGGGCGGCTTTCGGGACAGGCGATCCGGCGACGATACGGGATTCGGCCACGGAGATGGGCTCGTATTTGAGTCCGGTGTTGAAGGAATCGACTTTCCTGGTAGTAACGGATCCACGGGGCTCGACGATTGCGGTATTGTCGGGCGAGCCGAAGATGGCCCGTTGGCCGGTGGAGGCGGCGGTGGTTCCAACCGCGCCGCGGCAGGTTTCGGGTTATCACGTGCAGGATGGGATGCTGTGCCGGCTGGTGCTGACGCCGGTGTTTGTGGACAGTGCCAGGGGGCCGGCGCTGATAAGCGTTTTGGTGGCCGGGTACCCGGTTACGGACGCGACGGCGGTAGCGTTGAAGCAATCGACGGGCGGCAGCGATTTTGTGTTTGCGGGACCGGGCGGAAGATTTGCCTCCACCGTTGCGGCAATTTCCAAGGATGATGCGCGAATTGAGAGGGATCTGTTGGGTTTGGATGGGAGTCCGGTGGGTAAGTTGACGATTGCCCGGACGTTCGGTGCGGCGGGGCAGCGATTGACGCGGCTGCGGCGGGACTTGTTATTGATCTGGGCGGCGGCATTGCTCCTGAGTTTGTTGCTGGGATATGTACTGGCGAAACGGATTGTACAACCGATATCGGAATTGGACCTGGCGGCGTCGGAGTTGTCAAAACAGCATTTGTCTCATCGGATTCCGGACAGCGTGGCGAGCAAGAAGGATGAGTTCGGACGGCTGGCGGCAACATTCAATCAGATGGCGAGTTCGCTGGAGGGAGCGCAGCGTGAGTTGATCCGGCATGAGCGAATTTCGACGGTTGGGCGTTTGGCGTCGAGCATCGTCCATGACTTACGGAACCCGCTGGCGGCGATCTATTCCGGTGCGGAGATGATGGTGGATAGTGAGTTGCCACCGGCTCACAACAAACGTTTGGCGGTGAACATCTATAACGCTTCCCGGCGGATTCTGGAGATGCTCCAGGAGTTATTGGACGCATCAAAAGGGAAGCACGGAGAACGGGAGTGCTGTAACATATTGGATCTGGTGCAGACGGCGGTGTCGTCACAGGAACCGGCGTCCGGACATATTCAATTCAAGGTGGATGTGGCGGAGGAATTAGAGGCTAACGTGGAACGGACGCGAATGGAGCGAGTGTTCGTGAATCTGATCGCGAACGCGGTGGAAGTGATGCCGAACGGAGGCGTGGTTGCCATCCGCGCCGGACGGGAGAACGGGCATATGCATATCACCGTGGCCGATCAGGGGCCGGGAATTGCAAAGGAGATTCAGGATCAGTTATTCCAGCCATTTACCAGCTTTGGGAAGCGGAACGGGTTAGGTCTGGGATTGGCATTGAGCCGGGAGACGGTGCTGGATCATGGCGGAGATATTTGGGCCACGCAGGCAGCGCCGCGCGGGGCGGTGTTTCATGTCAAGTTGCCGGTAGGGTGAGTGTCTTCGAGCTCATCGAGCTCGCGTTGAATCTCGGCGACGTTGCGCTGGCGGATCCTCAATCGCAGGATGATCCAGACGACCAGGAAGACCAGCAGCGGGAGTGCGGTTTTCAATCGGGCGAAGCCAGGGAAGGCGACTTGGAAGAGGATCAGGCACATGAAAATCAGCGGCCCCCGCCAAGTCCAATCGTTCTTAATGTGTTTACGACGACGCTCCAGGACGGTCCGGTAGTGGGCCAGTCCGGTGGCGGCGAGGGCTCCCGGCGGAGTGGCCTGCGGCCAGATCTGGCGCCGGAACCAATAGGCGGCCACGACGGCCCAAAGGACCATTGCGGCCAGGCCAAGCCGCGGGAGCGGATCGGCGCTGGACCCAAAGCGCCAAACCATCACGCTGGCGAAAAAGATTACGGCGCCGATGCTGGTGAGGACTTCGGAGCGAGTGGCGGAGTCGAACTCGCGCGCGCGGCGGTCGACGAGGCGTTCAAAATTGACGGCGAGGCTGTCCATGGGTTGATTTCTCCAAAGGTCTTTGGGCGTGTTCGGTTCAGGCATGGTGCGCCTCCTTCGCCATACGGCGGGCGAGGATGTTTTTGATGCGATGGACTTTCATTCCCACGTTGGCGGACGAAAGTCCGGTGATTTCAGCGATGGACTGGTTGTCGATTTCTTCCAGATAAAGCAGCATGATTTGGCGGTCGAGCGGCTTCAAATTCTGGATTAATTGGGATAGGCGTTCCAGCGCACGGCGGTGGTCGAGGCCGGGTTGATGATTTGGAGCAGGCGGAGCATTTTCTAAATCTTCGAGGCTGACGAAGACGGTATTCTTGCGGCGTTCGCGAGTGACGTAGTTAACAGCGGCATTGTGCGCAACGCGAAACGTCCAGGTTTTCAGGGAGCAGCGATGGTCGAAGGCTTCGAGGCTTTTCCAGAGATGAAAGTGAATCTCCTGGCGAAGGTCGTGGCGTTTATCG
>Ga0105046_10013671_pt1 | contig 12557 bp, 8 predicted proteins | sample MAT03_FD_78385 | JGI IMG/M metagenome (GOLD analysis project Ga0105046, IMG submission 78385) | Freshwater microbial communities from Lake Fryxell liftoff mats and glacier meltwater in Antarctica - MAT-03 (megahit assembly) | ecosystem: Environmental > Aquatic > Freshwater > Ice > Liftoff... | reverse complement strand
CAACGTCCCGCCGTGGGCTCGTTCGAAGGCGCCTACGTGTGCGGCAACGGCGCCAGTGAAGGCCCCGCGCTCGTGCCCGAAAAGCTCGCTTTCTGCGAGGTTTTGAGCGACAGCGCCGCAGTCGAAAACGACGAAGGGAGCGTTCCGTCGCAGGCTTTCGTCGTGAATGGCGCGTGCAAGCACGTCTTTACCGGTGCCCGTTTCCCCTAGGATTGTGATGGTCACCGAAGTGGGGGCCAGGCGGCTCAGCAGATGAACGACGCTGACCATGGCCGGAGAGCGGCCTACGACCATGCTCAAGCCTTTTCGCACCGCGACGAACCCGCTGTCCGAACACCGATCGCGGTCGCCGACGCCGAAGGGGACTGGCGAGGTTACACGCCAAGCGGGACGCTGTGAGACTTCGTACGACACACTGCGGATATATCACCGGCAGTCGGAGCCGCGTGTGACCTTTGAGAATAGATCTGGCGATCCCCCTGGACGTCATGTGTCGTTTGCAGTTGATTCAGGGGCTCTCTGTCACGAGCGTGCGGCGACAGGCTGGCCGGCCGGACCCTCGACGCGTGGCTGACGGCGGCCGAAAGCCCACCATGCACCAAGCGAGAGCACCGCGAGTACTCCACCTATGACCAGCAGCCAGGCTCGATCGAATCGACCAAGCTCAGCGTAGGTGACGCGCTGCATCCGCTCGACTTCCTGGGCTGTCATTCCGATTCCCCTCCCTTGTTCCACGAGGGCCAACGCCTGTGTGCGGTCCTCGCGCAAGAGGGCCAGGGCCCATTGGTACGACACGGTACGGGGTTGTTGGCCTGCATGCGTTACCAGTTCCGACACGCAGCGTCCCAAGCGAACTTCATCGTGTTCGTGCAACCCGACCCGGCACTCGAGCTCGGCAAGGAAAGCGGGACCGACGCTTTGGGCTCGCAAGTGCGCGAAGATCGCCTCGACGTCGGCGAGCGCGGCGGCGCTCAATCTCGCGTCACGCACCAACAGCAGCTCTAGAAATTGTGTGTAATCTGCGGTGGTGACACCCGCGAGGCCCAACCCCTTGCGACAGGCGTCGGTTGCCCGATCGACGTCTCCCCTGGCTCGATAGCTTTCACACAGCTTGGTGAATCCAACGCTTCGCTCGGGCACGGCCACGGTCACGGCTTCGTAGTAGCGTGCGGCCCGCTCGAATTCGCCCTTGTGGAACGCCAAGTCAGCACGCTCTGTCACGTCCATGAGCCAGTAGCCGAAGTCGAGCGGCGCTCGCATGCGCTCTTCCTTGCTGGGTACGGACGCCAGCGGGCTCACGTCGTCCACCACGAAGCGACGCGGAGTCTGCGCCTCGAGCGACGGGACCAGTAAGAAGGCCGCCAAAGCAGCGGCCCAGCAGTGCCCCAAAAGCTTCACGGCACTCCGAATTCACTGCCGCACGCACTAGCGCAGTACTGTTGTTGGCACAGGATGACCTGGTTGGTCGCCCCGAGTGCGTTCGTGGCATCGAAGTACTTGATGCCGACCTGGAGCGGCACCGTAGCTCCAGCCATGGTGTTGGTGATCGTCTTGCAGACGCCCTGCGGAGCAGCGGGGTCGAAAGCAAAGCAGGTGGCGAACTCGACGTTGCCACAATAGCAATCGCGCACGTCTTCTTCGGCGCATGAAGACTGGTTCACGCAGCTGAGGTACGTGTCACATTGTGCGTTGCCGGTGCACGAGGCGTCAAAGTCGTTCAGCGGGTTGGGGCACCATTGCTCCGAGCATTCCTGGCAGGTTGGCTCGCCGGTCGAGCCTCCCGTCCCATTGCCTCCGGTGCCGCTGCCTCCGGTGCCACTGCCTCCGGTGCCGCTGCCTCCGGTGCCACTATCGCCGCCCGTGGAGGTCCCACCCGTACCCGAGCTGCCGCCGGTCGAGCTGCCGCCGGTCGAGCTCCCACCCGAGCCCGAGTCGCCGCCGGTACCTGAGGTTCCGCCCGTCCCCCCTGGTGCGGAGTAGCCGCATTCGGACCGGCAGGTCGTAGCGTCGCACAACGCGGTCTGCACGGCGTAGCCGAGCGGCTCAACCGAATTGAAGAACAGGGTTCCAATTTGAATGGGACTCACGGACCCAGCGGCGCTTTCGATCGCTCCCTTGCACTGGCCGTTGGCGCCGTTGTCGCTGATGCTTGCAAAGCAGGTGCCGAAATTAGTCAGTGACCCGCAGTAGCAGGCGCGGACATCGTCGGCGTCGCAGCCGGTTGTGCGAATACACGAGAGCACGCTCTCGCAGGCGTCCCGATCGGCGCCTGCCAAGTCATCGCAGCTGCGGTACCCGCCGTAGTCGCAGCCGGCCACCCTACAGCTATCGCACGCTTCCAGTGTGCATTCGTCCGAGCAGCCGGCTCCTGCGTCGCACTGCTCGTCACCGTCGACGGCGCCGTTGCCACACGTCGAAGTCGCTCCGCCGCTGGCTGGCCCCGCCCCCCCGGTTGCAGCTCCGCCAGTCCCCGTCCCTCCCGTGGGGCCGCTGCCACCCAGGAGCTGTCCGCCGGAGCCGTCGGTCGTCGTGCCTCCGGCGCCTTCATCCGCCGTCCCACCAACGCCGTCCGGCTCCACGGTGTCTCCACAGCCGTAGGCGAAAAGAGGTGAAACCAACACGAGCAAGGAAGCGAGACGCAGCGACGGGTGAAAGAGCATGGTTGCACTCGCCGAAGCAAGGAGAGCGCCAAGTGTCGTCCGCGCTCAAACCCCCGTGTAAATGCGAGTCCGCAGTCACCAGCGACACGGGCTCGTCCAAGTTCCGAATTCATCCTTCCGAATTTCGGAGTCACCCGGTTCGAAGTTCCAAAAACGCGCGACGCGAAAACGATGGCCGAACGCCATCGTCCTGCCTTCGCAATCTCGCGCTTCGTTTCCGAAAATCGAACACTGCTGCGATTCAGGCTCCGGCCAGTTCGCCGGTTTATTCCCTGGGACGCGGCTATTCGTCAGATCCACCGTCGAGCGTCGCGCTTGGCAGGGATGTTGCTCTGGGGACGTTGTCGCTGTCGACCGAAGCATCTGCTTGGGGAGCCGGGAGCGAGTGAATCAAATCAGACGGAGGACGCTGTGATGAAGAAGAAGCTTTCAATGAAGATGGGCGCAATCGCCCTGGGTGCGCTGGTATGCGGCATGACCGTGGCCGGCTGTTCTTTCAACGACTCGGGCAAGGCTGATGGCCAAGGCCAAGCTGCAGACAACACCGGTTCGGTGGGCTTGAACCTGACCTTGAGCAGCGGCGCGGTGCTCACGTCCGTGCAGGCCGTGGTCAGCGGGAGCGCACTCAGCGCACCCATCACCCGGACGATTCCAGTCGCCGGTAACCAGTCGACCGTCTCGGCACTGTTTGGCGGCCTGCCCGCTGGCGTCTACAGCATCGCGCTGTCGGCTTCGACTGCTGACGGTAAGACAGAGTGCGGCGGCACCGCCAACTTCACCGTTCTAGCCGGTCAGACGGTCGGCGTGACCGTGCCCCTCACCTGCAACACCGACGTCACCCGCGGCAACGTGCTCGTCAACGGCGAGTTCAACAGCTGCCCCGAGCTGACGTTCGTCTACGTCGCTCCGCTGCAGACCGATGTCGGCCTGCAGATGGTCGTCGAAGCCGACGCAACCGATGCCGATGGCGACACCGTCACGTACGCATGGACCGCCACGGACGGCACGTTCGTCAGCCCCAGCTCTGGCGACACGTCGTACAACTGCTCGGCCTCTGGCGACCAGACGTTGACGCTCACCATCAACGATGGCGGCAACTGCGCAACGAGCCTGGCTGTTGACGTTGTTTGCGTGGCCACTGCCGTTTGCGGCGATGGTAACGCCGAGACGGCCAAGGGCGAGGAATGCGATCCGCCAAACGGCACGACTTGCAGCACCAACTGCCAGGATATCGTCATCGAGTGCGGTAACGGCATCGTCCAGCCCGGCGAAGAGTGCGACCCCGCCAACGGCACCACCTGCAACGCGCAATGCCAAAACATCGTGTGCGGCGATGGCGTCGTTGAAGGTACCGAGCAGTGCGAGCCGCCCGGAACCGCTCGCGGTCTGGGCAATTGCGACGCTCTCTGCAAGGTCATTCCTTCGGTCTGCGGCAACAACATCATCGAGCCCGGAGAACAGTGCGAGGGTCCCGGTACCGCTGCTTGTTCTGCCACCTGCCAAAACACGGGCGCTTCGGCCTGCCAGGTCTGCCAGGGCAGCAGCTGCCCCGGTCCCCTCGCTGACCAAACCACCCGCTGCGCCGGCGGCGTTTGCGACGCCTACTTGGCTTGCCAGGCATCATCGGGCTGCGCTGCAAGCGACGTCCGTGCCTGCTACTGCGGCGCTGTCGACTTCACCACCTGCTTCGGCTTCGATCCCGCTACTCCCCAGGGTCCCTGCAAGGCGCAGATCAACAGCCTTGCTGGTTCGACGACGCCGCTCCAGGTTGGAACGAGGTTCTTCGATCCGTCTGGCCCGCTGGGCGCTGTGAACCAGGTGAACCTGTGCACGGCCAACAACTGCGGCGCCTCCTGCCCGTGAGCTGAGCCCCCCCGATCGCTCGAGCGGTGAGGCGCTCTCATGAGGCGCGCCTCACCGTTCTTGAGCGGTCCTTTGTCCATCGTCCCCTTTCAAGCCCCGAACTCTCCCGAATCCTCAAGGAATCCGCCATGAAGAAATCCCTATCAGTTGCCATCGCTCTCGCCGTGACCGGCGTGGCTGTCGGCACCTACGCAGCAACCAACAACCAACTCAGAGGCTCCGATACGCTCGAGACCCTGACCGAATCCGTCCTGGCGGTCTGCGCCAACACCAGCCCCTTGGTCTACATCGGCGGCGGTTCGTCCAATGGCGAGCAGGCAATGCTCGACAAGGGCCAGGAGGTCTCGCCCATGTCGCGCTTCCTCGAGGCGGGTCGCGTCTGTCGCAGCGACGACCCGAAGGAGGCCGAAGGTCTGATGGTTGCGCTCGATGGCCTCGCCATCGTTGGCGAAGAGAGCAATGCACAGTGCGCTTCGGGCGGAGTGGCTTTCACGGGCTGCATCGCCGTTACCGAGCAAAATGGCGTCGCAGGCTCTCAGTGCCCCGGCTGCGACGCTGGCAATGCTCAGTACTGCTTTTCTAACGAGTTCGATGCGTTGCGCGTGCTCTTCACCGGCATGCACAAGAATGGTGGCAGTGCCATCGCCAACCAGCAGTGCAACAGCGACGTTCGTCATTCGCTGGCCAACAGCTGGGACGCCCTGTTCGAGGGAGCCTGCTCGAGCGGTGAATGCAGCCAGATCGCCCACGCTTGGCGCCGCGACGACCTGTCCGGCACCACGGATACCTTCCTGACGCTGCTCGGTCTGCCGAGCATCTCGGCCAAGCCGTTCTGCAACGGTTCGGGCACCGAGGAGAATGACCCGATTCGTCGGCCTTGCGCTGCCGGCGACAACGTCTGCCAAGCCAACGGCACCAGCGGTCTCGTCCTGCCGGTGTTCGTTCCCGAATTGGCGCCTACGTCGGAGGCAACGGCCTACGCCACACTGGCTTGTCAAATCGGAAAGTTTGCGCTCGCTCAAGCGCAGTCCACCAACCTCGCTGGCGGCGGTGTTCGCTTCGATTGCCCCGAGAAAGCCAACTTCAGCGTAGCTGGTCTGTGCCTCGCTCCGCAGAGCGCGAGCGGCAGCTTCAACTGCAACAGCGCCAAGAACAACCCGAACGTCTTCTTCGCCAGCCTCTCGGACGACGCGCGCCTGTTCAACCGTTGGGTACGCGCGGCGACCGGTGCGCTCGGTTTCGACGCGGCGAATCGCCCGGAGATCAACTCCTGGTACAAGGTCCGTACGGCTGCGTGTGACGAAACCAGCTCGACCTTGGCCATCGGCTGCTTGGCAGGTGAGTACGACTGCACCGTGGGCTTCGCCGGCAAAGAGGCAACAGGTCTGCCTGACGCCAAGGCGCTTGCCGTCAAGGGTATCCTTCCGACCGATGCCAACGTGCGCAAGCTCCTGGTTTCGCCCATCCCCGCTGACGTCTACCCGTTGGCTCGCGGTCTCTTCTTCAGCTCCCTCAAGGGCTTCGAGAATGTGACCAACGCCCAAGAGAACGCACTCAGTACGTGCTTTTCGAACCAGGCCACTGCGGACGCCGCAGCCACCGTTGCCGGCTTCGTGACCCTGGGCATCGCGCCCGTCTGCACCGACTTCAACGAGACGCTCTGCAACGGTCGGGTGTACACTTGTGACGTGAACTCCGAATGCGGAGCTATTGGTGCGTGCGAGGGTGGCAACCCGGCCACCACTGTCAAAGACGGCGTATGCAAGCAGACCTGCACGTCGACGCCCGAGTGCAATCAGGGACGCTCCTGCATCGCGGGTCGCTGCGACTTCGCGACGAACACCAACGCCTGCGCTCCCTGAGCAGACGTGGGGCGTCGGCCTCGGTCGCCGCCAAAGTTGGCTGAGGCAGAGCACCTTCGGGTGCCCTGCCTGCGGCTCGTTTTCTTGGATTTTCCGCGAAAGAACGTTTCCGTCATGCCTCGCCTGTCCTCACGCATCGTATTGCTTCACTTGCTCGGCTGGTCGACTTTGTCGATGGTCGGGTCGCTCAGCTGCAGCAGCGAGCCGAGTGAGGATTTTCATCAAGGCGGATTTGCTGGACGCCCCGAGTGGGGTGACGGCGGAGCGACCGGCCTGACCTTGCCCTGCAAGCCTCCCAACGCCGAGCCGTTGCCGGCCCGCAGCGCGGTGATGAGCGCGACACCGGAAACGCAGAGCAAACCAATCTTCGTCCGAGACCTCTTCAACTCGTTCCAGTCACATTGTGGTGGTTGCCATGTCGACACCAGCTTGGGGGGCTTCGACGACCAGCGGGTGAACTTTCAGAATTTCCCCCAGCTCGTCGATCAAGAAGCTGTGGATGTCATCAAGTCGGATGACCCCGAGGTCTTCATGCCCAAGCCGGTGGGTGGCGGAAAGCCCTGGTCCGAGCGCAAGAACGACGACCCAGTGCGCGAGCTCGCTCGGCTCCTCGAGGCTTGGATCGCCGCAGGAAGTCCGACGGATTTGTTCTTTTTGAAGCCCGAAAAAGGCGCCGCCGACAGCCCCTATTTGCTCAGCAAGGAGCAAGGCAATGCTCTCACCAACATCGGCAACTGCATGCCGGACGCTGCACTCTTTGCCACCGAAGAGGAACGCAGCGCCAGTCTCGACGGGTTCTTCGCGAGTGCTTCGGAACTACCGGAGCGACTGGAAGAGACCGATCTGTTTACACTCGACCACGCCCTTCTGGCCTACCACGGCGTCGTCGCCACCGCTCCCGCCTACCCCTTGTGGTCGGACTCCGCAGGCAAGATCCGACATGTGCGGCTCCCTCGCGGTAAGAGCCTCCAGTACGACGCGAAGCGTCGCGAGTTCGACATTCCCGACAACACCCGATTTTACAAGACTTTCCTCAAACGCGTCGTCGACTCGGCAGGCCGCGAGGCGTGGCGCAAAGTCGAGACCCGGCTGATCGTGGCTCGCAAGGACGATTGCAGCTCGGAACCGTGCCAAACGCGAGCTCTCTTTGGCGCCTATGCGTGGAACGAGGCCGAAACCGAGGCGGTACTCGTGCGCGATCCGCTCCGCAGCGGAGAGCCCTTCCGCGATCGCGTCATCACCTACGTCACCGACGAAGTGAAAGCCAAGGCTGCCGGCGCTGACGCGGCGCTATTGGCAGCGTCGACCCGACACTACGCCATTCCCGGCTCCGACCGCTGCGTCCAGTGTCACATGGGCAGCCCCACGCAGAGTTTCGTCCTGGGCTTCTCTCCGCTGCAACTCAATCGACGTCCCTACGTGGAGGAGCCGGATCCGTTTGCTCTCGGCGAAGACTTGCTCGGCCATGGGATCCTCGAGGAAGACGCGCCCCGCGAGGACGAGCTGAGCCAGCTCACACGGCTGATCGAGCTGGGCGTGGTGAGCGGTCTCGAATCGGCCGACGACGTGCCAGGGCTGCGCGACAGCCAAAGCGTGCCACCGCGCAATGACTACGAGCTACGTGCGCAGGGCTACATGCTTGGCAATTGCTCGAACTGCCATAATCCGCTGGGCTTTCCGACACAAAAGAATCCGGAACTTCGCGACTTGCTGGACTTCTACCCCACGACAGAAGGCGGCGGCATTTTTCAGTTTCCGCTCGAACGCTACAGCCCCCGCGTGCGGCGTGGTCAAAGCAGCGAGTTCGCCATCCCCTACATCACGCCATCGCTCTGGGATTTGGACGAGAATCCAGTCACTCACGACAACGGGGTGGCGCCACCTACGATCGTGAACACCACCTCCAAATGGATGTTCACGGGAGCAGAACCGACGTACATCCTGGCACCGTGGCGCAGTATGATCTACCGCAACACCGACACGCCGTTCACGTACTCGGACCACTTCGCAATTTTTCAGCGCATGCCGCGTCATGTGGCCGGCTACGATTGCCGGGTCCCGCGCCTCATGGGTGAGTGGATGGTGAGCATTCCGGCCGCTCCCAAAGTGGCTGGCCAGGAGGAGCGGCTCAGTCTTGCTGACCAACCCTGGGTGGCGGTCGACCCCGCCTCGGAAACCAAGTACCGGCTAGCGCTGAACAAGGCCAAGGATCGCCTGGAGCAGTATCAACAGGGCGAACGCTACGCTTTCTGCCCCGACACATCCGACATCCAGGACCCGGAAGTGCTCGCGAACAAGTACATCGTGCCGCAAGACTACGGTCAGGTCCTACAGAGCCAGCCGTTCACGCCCTGGTACGACAACGTGCCCGATCGGGCCCATTGGGTCGTGACGGATCAGACCGAGGTCCCGGGAGATTGGACGCCGCGCCGCGCCGATTGGGCCGACGTGCTCCTGAAGGAGGACCAGACCAAGTACGACACGCTCGAACCGGCAGAAAAGCGTGTCGTCGACGAGCTCTCGGAACGGGGCGCGCAGTTGACGCCGGCTTTTCGGAAGTTTGCCCTCGAGCAACGCCCGTTCGGGTTGTGGTCGGATCCCAACAGTGTTTGCAAGGCTGCGCTGTCGGCCATGCCGACGTTGGACCAACTGGCAACGGCTGACCGTCCCCGTTGGTTCGAGTTCGCGACAATCACCGAAAAGGCGAAGCCGATTTACTCGACGTCACCGGGGGCCGCCGTATTCGGCAACATCTGCCGCAACTGTCACGGTCCCGCCGGTGACGCGCGGAGCCCCTTGGCTGACACCATTTCGGACTTGACCGGTGGCGCGACGCGGGTTGCCAACCTGCGCGATGGGCTGTTTGGCCCCGTCGACGATCCCGGCTCGGCGCGCGCGAAAGTCTTTGGAAAAAAAGCCGCAGATCTGAACACGACCAGCGAGAACTTCGCAGCTCGCTACTTGCTGTGGATGGCGCTCGGTGGCACTCAGGTTCAGATTCCGCCCATGGCTCTCAAGCTAGTCGACAACACGCTCGTGCTGGGTTTGAAGCGCAAGCCCAACCCCTTGGTGGCTTCGGCCAATATGCTGGCCACGGCGGAGAAGCTTTGCGCTGCCACGTTGCCCAACGAGGACGGCGGCAATGGTCAATTCAACCCGCTCAAGGGTCTGACCTTCGAGGAGAGTCCCTTGCTCCGCAGAAATGGCGATCTCGAGAATTGGGTCGACCTCTGCAATTGGTCCCAACGCGCTCCGGTTCGGGTGGTGCGCTGCGTCGATTGTAAGCAACAGGCGCCGCGTGTTGGGCAATTTCAGGTTGTACCCAATGGGCTCAAGCGCCTGATCGACGCCGACGTCTATGGTGAAAGCCTGGTCATGACCCCAGCGGGAGTTCGCAGTGGCGTACCCAATGGCGAGGCCATGGCTTGGTGCCTAGAAAAGCCCTTGGACGCCGTCAAGCTTGGATTCTTGGATGAATTTCGAGTGGCCAACTTGGTCGACGGCCAACCCATTCCGTATTGCCCCGACGGCCTGCTGACCTGGAGCCAGGCGGACATCGACGAGTACACGCTACGCGGCGCGATCAACGCGGGCCTGGCGGTCTTCGCTTACCTGGACGCCATCGCGAAGGGTGAGGTCGAACCGCAGCTGCTTTTTGACGAATGCCAAAAGCTGGCAAAACCATGAAAGGAAATCGAGCCATGAAACGTTCTCGAAAGCTTGTGTCCTGGGGTCTGGGCGGAGTCACGGTGCTGCTCTGCGCCTTTTTCGTCTCCGCTACGTTGAGCGCGGGTGCGGCCAAGCGCAGCAAACACAGGGCGTCCGCCAAGTCTGAGGTCGACCACGAAGCGCCTGTCCAGCAGCTGCGACCTGTCGAGCATTCCCAGGCCAATGTCGCGCCGCCGCGCGATGAAGCGACTTCTCGTGTCGAGCCAATGGACGCCGCGGCGATCGAGGCGCCCGCTTGGGTGCAGGAGAACTATCCCATCGCCTTCAACTACGATGGACCAGTGCCCGATCCCGCGGCCCAGGCCGAGGCTCGTCGAACCCGTGCTGCGACCGACGCACAAACGACCCCGGCCGATTTAGTGCTCAAGGAGCAGAAGCTGCTGGAGCTTTTTCCGAACGCACGCGAGCAGGTCGAACATGGCCGTGCGCAGCGTCAGGCCGCAGCAGCCCGTTTCGAGCGTACGGGCAATAGCGCGGAGCAGCAGGCCCTCGACACGGGCGCGCATCTCGAGGAATGACTCGCACTAAGCGCGTCGCCGCGCGAGCCAACAAGCTGCGACACTCAAGGCGGCGCCGAGACCCCAAGCCCCACCGGATGCAGGAGCACTCGCGACCGAGCAGCCGCTTGGGGGATCGGCGAGCTTGACGTCATCGCTCAGATCGTAGTCGTCAGTATCCGTGGTGGGCGGATACAGTGAGCAGAGGCCATCTCGATCATCCTGTTCGAGGCTACTGAGGGCTGAGGCCCAAAGGGTCGTCGACTCCGACTGCATCGTTGCGCCGGCTGCTCGCGAGTGGTCCAGGCCCAGCACATGTCCCAACTCGTGCGTGAGCACCGCAGTCAGATCGACTTCGCCGGTCGAGGGAGCGAGCGCGAGTGCATACGCGAAGGCATTCACCTCGATGTTGGCTGCTTGCAATAGTCCCGTGTCCAGATCGAACGACAGTAGCGTCTTTGCGACCGCGTCCTGCTCGTGGGGCCAGGCGTCGGCCCGGAAGACAACGCGCACCGAGACCGCGCTGTCCGCATCTGCGACATCGAAATCCAGGTGCGGGCGCTTTTCCGCTGCGCAGACTACAGAACTCCAGGCCTCGACCGCCGCCCGCATTGCCTCTTGGGCGTCTTCGCTCGACAAGTTGCCCGCACCCGGTCCCGTTTCCGAGGCGACGGACACCTTCGAGCCCGGTGACCAGCCAAGCGGGAGCCCATCGATGACGCAGCCGTCGTCGGACCTGACGCACTCACTGTCCTCCGTCGGCGCGCAGTTGGTAGCCCGACAGAATGCAAGGACTGGCGTAGGCAACAGAACGAGCGCGCCGAAGACGAACGGAGAGCAGACGTGGAGTAAGGGACGCATGCTGTTCTACTCAGTCGTTGCGCGCGCCGAGCGCGATCCAGGATCTCACGATGGCCTTCTGCTTCTCCTCGAGCTCGGGCAAATCTAGCGGCATCGCAGTACCGCACGGCCCGCCGAGTTCACCCTCGAGTTCGCAAGAGAGCCCTGGGTGGTCTTGGCAATCGTCGATTTTCAGCATCAGGAACGAGTCTCGAGGTTTTCCCTCGCGCACCAACGCCGTGCCCGCGGCGGCTAGGCTCTCGACGTCGACCAAACCTTGCACGATGAAGGCCAAATCTTCGTCAGTCAGCGTCTTTCCTGTCTTCGGACCCAACCACAGGTCGGCCTGGGCCCCGACGGGGCTCGAGCCGCCGTGGCAAGGGGACTGGTTGCACTGCGCTTGGAAGATGGGCATCACGTCTCGGGCAAACGAGACGTCGGCGGTCGGCTCGAAACTCTCGTACAAGGCGTCACAGCGCTGAGCTATCGCTTCAGGTGTTTCGGTTCCAGAGCAGGCAAGCGGCAACACGCCCAGCAACGTCATCAGGAACGGGCGGCTGACTTCAGTTCTCATGCCGGGCCCAGTGCAGGAGTGGTGCCAAGACGAATCATCGGCGATCTGGTCGCGAAGGTTCGGCCCCGCTCTCCGAGAATCGGAAGGCACAGTTCGCGATTCGGAAATGCCAGCAGCATGGTCCTGGCTGGTGCACGCTGAGCCAGGCATCTTTTGGCAAACGCCCAGCGGCACGGCCCCTGCAGGTGCGACTGGCCAGACCATGTCGAACGGGCGCAAACCACGGGGCTCGACATGGCCAAGCGCGACAAGTGACGGAACGGAGACTTCCATGGGTGCGGAGCTGCTGCGTTGGGCGCGCTCCGATGCAACCGTGACACTGTTTGGGGAGACGGGAACGGGCAAGGATCGTTTGGCCCGCACGCTGCACACCCACGGCCCGCGCGCGCAGGGCCCGTTCGTCGTGGTGGACTGCGGCGCTGTCGCTCAAAACCTCGCAGAAAGCGAGCTTTTCGGGCACGAGCGCGGGGCCTTCACTGGCGCCGTTGCCGCACACGTAGGCGCCTTCGAACGAGCCCACGGCGGGACGTTG
>Ga0105046_10013670_pt1 | contig 12558 bp, 7 predicted proteins | sample MAT03_FD_78385 | JGI IMG/M metagenome (GOLD analysis project Ga0105046, IMG submission 78385) | Freshwater microbial communities from Lake Fryxell liftoff mats and glacier meltwater in Antarctica - MAT-03 (megahit assembly) | ecosystem: Environmental > Aquatic > Freshwater > Ice > Liftoff... | reverse complement strand
CCTTTTGGGAACGCTATGAGCACGGTGCAAGGGGTTCACCTCTTCATTTTTGACAGAACTATGATGCAATTCAAGTCTTGGCTGCTTCTCTCTGCGTCTTGCGTGCTGACGATGTATAGTGCTTCAGCGATCGCAGCACCTGTGCGAGTTTCCCAGGTTGGAACAAGCGCACCAAGCGCTGCTAAGGATATCTATGAGACGTGTCAAAAGAGAGCGGTTGCTGTCGTTACCCTCTATTCTGGTGCAGAAATTGGAACGGGCAGCATCGTTAGCCAGAATGGACTTCTCATCACCAATTACCATGTGGTGCAAGAAGCAGTGCAGAATCCGGGTAAGACAAAAATATACGTCAAGCTCACGAACGGCACCCGCTACTTAGGACAGGCAATCAAATGGGATCAAGCAAATGACTTGGCTGTCGTAAGGCTTGATACTCAAGCGTCCCTTCCAGCACCCATCGCATTGGCGGAACCAGGGAGTATTCAACTTGGTCAGTCAGTTTGCGCGATCGGCAACCCGTTTGGACTGACTAGCGTCAGTGTAGGTACTCTTAAAGAATTTCGTGGTCGTGATGATTTAAGGTCTGATATTTTCTTGATTCGCGGTAATTCTGGTGGTCCATTGCTTAACCAGCAGGGCGAAATGATTGGAGTCAATAAATCAATCTGGCTGTCAGAGACAGGCGAAAATACAGGCATCAGTTTCTCAACGAGCATTCATGTTGCTCAAAGACTCATCAATGATGTTCAAATTTATCTAGAACAACATCCCACTAGCTCTGCGGCACGCGCCACTACATTGCAACCAAGCGACCCATCACTCCAGATTGCTAATCGTCCTGTCGCTTCAGGCGGTGTTCTAGGAGCTATTGTGGATGCCAAGAGCTTAACCATTCGCCAAATTGTATTGGGTTCTCCAGCTGATTTAGGTGGGTTAAGACCAGGCGATCGTCTTGTAAAGATCGATGGTAAGCCACTAGGCAGTTTAGCCGCACTGCAAGCCTTTCTAAATCGCCGTCAGGCAAACGCTAGCTTTACTGTCAAGCGCAAGCAAGACACAATTCTTAAACAGATTATTTTCAAGCAAAACGACTCAACGACATCAACTTAAATTAGTAATTTTGTACTAAAATTAACGAGCTGGGCTGCAAGCGATCGCCAAGTCTGCTAGTTTCCAGTAATCCAGGATCTATTTATACACGCGCGCAAAGCCCCAAATTCATTCGAGGGCTTTTGCCTTAGTAGCACTAGATGAGGAGGCTTTAAGAATGCTATGAATACAAAGCTGCCGCATCGTGTAGCGTCCTAGACTATGAAACTTAACCGTCTGTCGCTTGCGTGTATCGTGGGCGCACTACTTCTTTCAAGAGGTTTTTGGGCTAGCTTGATCGCGCCACTGGGACGAGAGCTGCTGCCTTCAAGCGAAGCGCCTAACCAGATGGAGCAAGCTAAGCAGTCTGAACAAACTTTAGCCAATTGCCATATGGACACTCTCCGCCCTGCCATTCTGACTATTTTTGCAGGCGAGGAGATTGGCACTGGCAGTATCGTGAGTAGCGACGGACTGGTGCTTACCAACGAGCATGTCGTGCGTGAGGTTGCCTATGGAGAAATACGGGCTAGACGCTGGGGAGGCAATCTCTATAAAGGTCAAGTGCTGGCAACCGACCCAACTCACGATTTAGCACTCATCAAAATCAACACTCAAGAGCCGTTACCCACGATCGCCTTTGCCAAACCAGAGGCGATACAGCAAGGTCAGGCGGTATGTGCTCTTGGTAGCCCCCGCGCGATTACAGGCGTTCTGTCACGAGGAACGTTAACGGGCACACGTGGCACGAGCGATTTGAAGTCTGCTATCTTGCTGCAACCGGGTAACTCAGGCGGACCATTGCTCAACCAACAGGGCGAAATGATCGGGGTGAATAAATCGATCTGGCTATCGGATGCTGGCGAGAATATCGGTCTTAGTTTTTCTACGAACGTGGCTGTTGCCAATCAATTTTTTGAGCAAAACAAGAGCAAAGCGGTTCCGACCGAAAGCCCGATCGCGGATCACTTCGTCCCCTTTCCCATGCACTCTGAGCCGCTAGACTATAGTCCACCCGCACCATCAGAATCGCCTTACAGACCCGATGCACCCCGCCCTTCAGCATCAGGCAACCGCTTGGGGGCGATCGTGGATAGTCAGACGCTCGTCATTCAGATTTTGGAGCCAGAATCGCCTGCGGAGAAGGCAGGGTTAAATGCGGGCGATCGCTTGCTGAAGGTGGATGACCAACCGCTACGTCGGATTGATGACCTCACAGCCTTTCTAGGCAATCAACGCGATCGCGTTAGATTCACCGTCCGTCGGGATAGCAAACTACAAGAAATAACAGTCGAATTTTGAGCGCTCATTCGTTGAAACGATCGAATTACCTCGTCTCAGGACAGCCTTGCCTGCAATCTTCATCACCCTTTCTGATGATTAATGGGTCAAAAAACGCCCAAGCTGTCTCTTGACTAATCACCAAAGATTGAATCTCCTAACTAGGCTCAACATAAAACGTTAGCCTGCTGTAATGGTGAAACGTTCATCCTCGTGCTGTATGAAGGCAACTCTCATTAAAGAGCAGGTCTTGACGGTTAGTCGCTATGTCTTTGTTTATTAGACTTTACTATCGTTAAGTCCTCTGATATTATTTCGATAGAAGCATATCAGGGAAAGTTGTCGGTTCAAACTTAATTCATCACATTCTGATGTTCAGACGACAGTAAGCGTTGCTTACATAATGTTGCTTTTCTAATCTGATTGAGGAATTGCTTGAATTGTTTTGGGCGAATGCTTTAAGTGTCCTTGGTCTTACTGCAACCTTCATTACTAATTGCAGCTTTCTCCACATTGCCTCTTTTAAAAAACGGAGACCTTGTGTTCCATGAACAACAATGGGTTTCCGAGCGTTTGCTGTCCTCTACCGATTGTCCTAAAGGTCTCCTATGGAAATATTAGCCTTCATTCATACCGCTGTTGCTTACGAAGATCCAAGCCCAGAATCAGAGTTGCGATCGTTTGAGGACATCAGCCTCAAAGCACCAGGTTCGATCGCCTTGGGTGTCCTGTCGGCGGGCGTTATCACAGCAACCTTAAGCCATGCTGATCAAGCTCAAGCACTTATCGTCCGAGGGGACGTGGGTTCTGGTGTTGCGCGGCTTCAAGAACAGCTTGGCATCCGCGCCGATGGTGTCTTCGGTTCTCAGACGCGCAGCAGTGTTGTCAGTTTTCAACAAAGAAATAACCTTCTAGCTGATGGCAAAGCAGGTCCTGCAACTCTCTCAGCCTTGGGATTGCCTCTTTACATGGGTCCTGGCTCTGTTGTTGCTTCTGCCCCTACTGAATCAGGTATTGGGAGTACAGCTTATGTTACGGCTGGTATTGGGCTGCGAGTTCGTAGCTCTCCAGGAGGCGGTATTGTCGGTGGTCTGCCCTATGGTGCACGCGTTCGCCTCACAGGAAATACGCAAGGTGGTTGGTCACAACTCACAAGCGGAAACTGGGTCGCTAGCCAATATCTTAGCTTTAGTGGTGGCGGTGGCGGTGGTGTAACTCCTGTGCCTACGGGTCCTTTTGCTAATGTTAGAACCAATCTTCTAGTTCGCAATGGTCCCGGTGGTCGCGTTATTGGTAGTGTTGGATCTGGTGGATCCCTCAGCCTCACGGGTGCTGAGCAGCTAGCTGGTGGTCGCACTTGGTCGCAGCTTGCCAATGGCGGCTGGGTGGCTCGTGACTATATTGGCTTTCGCTAATTCTTGATTGAGTGCGAGCAGCCATTACTGCTGCCGTTCCCAATCAAGAATTCTATAACTCTGGCGTTGCTTTTGTCGAAGCAGCGCCAGTTTTCGGTTAATCTTCCTCCAGCACTGCCAGCACGGTTTTGGGCAGCAGTTGATCTTTAAACCAAACGACTTTAGCTGGCAGGTCGCCCACCTTCACGCCTGCCTTCTCTAGATTTAGCCGTTCTGAAATCGCCAGAATCAGGTCATCGCGTCCCGATTGGCGCACCTGGGAGAATTTTTTACGCAAATATTCGGGTCGCCAGTAGCCGACGATTTCTAGTAAAAACGTGCGCCCATCAGGATGAACGAGGCGAAAGTCAGGAATCATCACGCTGCCGGGAATGGGGATCAGGTCTACTTCGCGTTCGAGCTGCCACTCGGTTTTCATTTTCGCCCAGCGATCGACAAACCCAGCCTCCAACATGCTGTCATACGTCTTACCAGGAGGATAATGGGTTACTAGCCCACAGTCTGAGTTAAGAGTAAAGCGACCCGATCGCGCTGCGCCAGAATATGTATCTCGGTGTTGCAGCGTCGCGGTTAGGCTCCACTTGGTAACGTGTAGCAAAGCGGGGAGCAGCATTGCCAGTTTCAAGCCATAGCGCGTGTTGGGTTTGAAGAGGCTGGTGGGGCCGTCGATCGTCAGCGTAAAGCCGTGGTCAGCATCGCCTTCAATGTACGTCATCAACCGAAACAGCTTGAGATAGCGAAAAAGCAGCTTGTATTCACCGGGATCATTGCGATGTGCCGTGATGATGACATGGCTGGCACGGTAGAACACCCCCTGCACTTGAGAGAGATTATAGCGATGCAGCAGCGCGTCTGCGGTGGGCGCGTCAAAGCCAGTCAGAATTTGATTCTCGCTCAGGTCGGCATACAGCCCGGTTTGAATTTGCGTGGGTAAGACTTCATGTCCTAGCTCTTGGCTGAGACTTTCTGCGAGTTGACGTAACGTTGCCTGAGTTGCCGAAACGCCACCGGCTCTCTGGGCTGACAGGGCGAACACACGCTGGCGTAACATCAAGGGATCAAGTGGGCTAATGGTTTCAAAGCGGCTAAAGGTATCGCTGGTTAGCAAGTGTGCCAGTCCACGTTTAAGGCGGTAATCCGTGCTTTCGCCTTCTAGCTCTTGTAGTTGCCGATTGAGTTCGCCTCTCGTGTGATCTTTAGCGTTTTGAAAAAGGCTAATGAGATCGTGAGCGATCGCCCGTGTCTGTGCATCGATCGCTAACCGCTTAGGCACAATTTCCTCGCCACTGTAGCGATGGATGAGCAGATCGGTTGGTAGCATCCTGGATTTAGGTCTTTAGACTGACGAATGGTTGAGAACTACTGCCCAAAGTGAGATACCCAAACAAGCAAACAAATCTTAAATTCTACACAATAAGATTAATGAGCATCCGCACGGCGCATCGCTAAAAAATCCACCGTTGTTTGAGGTATTAATACCTATAAGGACGTGGGTTTAGCAAGGCAGACAGTGTGCGATCGCTCAGCTCAGTTGCTACGAACATTTTAGTTTTAAGTGTTGGCTTACTTACGGCATTAAGACCTGGTCACCGAACCCTCTCTCAATTTCCCAACATCCTATGGTAACTACTCCTTCGTCGAAAGGTTCTCGTGCTCAATACGAAACGGATGACAACCAGGCAGAAGTCGAATCGCTCCTAGCGGAAGTCCGGCAAGAGAGCGAACTTGATTTGGAGTTTCTCTACACTAGAGATATTGAATTTCGTCAAGAAACAATTTATTTTGCAGTGGTCGATCGCTTTTGTGACGGTGATCCTGACAACAGCGAAGGACCAAATCCAGAGCTTTTTGACCCTGAACGACAGGATTGGGGAAAATACTGGGGTGGCGATCTACAGGGCGTGATTGACAAGCTCGACTACCTCAAAAATCTGGGCGTGACTGCCCTCTGGCTCACGCCATTATTTGAGCAAGTAGAAGCACTCTTTGTGGATAATGCGGCGATTCATGGCTACTGGACGCGAGATTTTAAGCGCCTGAACCCGCGCTACATCGGCAAAGACGAAGATCCATCCCTCAACAACACTCAAGAGCAAAAAAATACGACCTTCGATCGCCTCATCGACGAACTGCACAAACGTAAGATGAAGCTCGTACTGGATATTGTTTGCAACCACAGCAATCCTGATTTCAGCGGCAAAAAAGGCGAACTCTACGACGACGGGGTCAAAATTGCCGACTTCAACGACGACAAGAACAACTGGTATCACCACTATGGCGAAATTACCGATTGGGAAGATGACTGGCAGGTACAAAACCGAGAGCTTGCAGGACTAGCCACCTTCAACGAAAACAATAGCGACTACCGCAGCTACATCAAAGGTGCCATCAAGCAATGGCTCGATCGCGGAGTTGATGCCCTCCGGGTCGATACCGTCAAACACATGCCCATCTGGTTCTGGCAGGAGTTTAACGCCGATATTCAAGGGCACCGACCGGATGTCTTTATTTTTGGCGAATGGATCTACAGCCATCCCTCGGACGATCGTTCCGTTGAATTTACCAACCACTCTGGCATGACGCTGCTGGACTTTGGGCTTTGCACTGCCATTCGAGCCGCCTTAGCACAAGGAGCCGAAGGGGGGTTTCATCTGATTCAAGAGATTTTTGACCTGGATGACCGCTACTTTGGGGCGAATGAGCTAGTCACGTTCATCGACAACCACGATATGCCTCGGTTTCAGAGTTTGAACCCTGACCCGGAGATGCTGAAAGTAGCGATCGCCCTCATCATGACCAGTCGCGGCATTCCCTGCATTTACTACGGCACCGAGCAATATCTGCACGACGATACCGATGGTGGCGACGACCCCTACAACCGTCCCATGATGACGCAATGGGATACAGACACTGACATTTATCGCTCGATTCGCTTACTCTCAGGTCTGCGTCGCCTGAATCCAGCCGTATCCATGGGTGGACATTGGCAAAAGCACCTGGAAGCCGATGTTTATTGCTATGCCCGACGCTACCGCGACTCTATCTGTTTTGTTGCATTGAATCGGGGTGAAGCAACAACAGTCGAATCTATTGATACGGAACTACCGGATGGAGACCATACCTGCGTGTTGACCCGCAGCAAGTTTGAAGTGAGCGATCGCAAGATCCTCAGCCTGGAGCTTCCCGCTCGTGGTGCTATTGTCATCAGTCACGTTGGCGAACGCATCAAAGGACAAACGATCGTGCGGGTACAGCTCAATGGCGTACAAACCCATCCTGGCGAGACGATCGTTGTCACAGGCGACTGCCCTGAATTGGGTCATTGGGATATTTCCAGGGCATACCCGCTGGAATACATCAACACCAACACCTGGTTTGCCGAAATTCCATTCGAGGAAAGTGTGGGCAAAATGATCACATATAAATATGTAATGTGGCGTGATGGGCAAGCACCGCTGCGTGAAAACCTGGTCGCTCGTCGCTGGGTCATTGCCAACGAGGGCACGGTTAAATGGCGCGACATCTGGGCATCGGGACCCGAATCCTGACGATGCTATGGACGAAGTTGTGCCGCTTAGACCAGCGTCACCAGCAGGAGGCAGCCTCTTTAGTTGAGATAGATTGACCAGCTTAGGATCGTGGATTAAGTAAAACCGACAAATTGTTCGTAGGTAGGGGCGCACGGCTGTGCGCCCCTACGGAAAACTTGGGCACGATCGATCTGACGCAAGTCCTCGATCAGTCTCACTGAACTGGTTTGTTTCCGGAGCGTTTCGGTCGATACGCTCTAGGCAGTGTTTTAGAACTTCTTCGCTGCATTGCCTAGCCGCGCTGCACTGCAAGTTCGCGCTCACAGATCCAAGTCCACTCAAGGGACTAAAGACGGCTTGCAGTCCCTTGAGTGGACTTCATGCCGTCAGCCCAGATTTTTAATCACGGGCGGGAGATAAGCGTAGTGAAGGGTTTTAAACCACGCTCTAGCCCCTCTAAGGGACGTGCGGATTAATAATCTACCAATCAATCAGGTTTCGGCTACGCTCAACCTTCAGCCGTAGCGGGTTGAGCGCAGTCGAAATCCAAACCACTGGTACTTTATTTTTACGCAAGTCCCTAAGGGCTGACCCAATTTTGCTGCCGTCTGGTGCTTAAAGCGCAGGCTTTAGACACTGAGACCATGCTGTGTACCGGATTTTTCACTGCACCCTCATTTACCTGTACAGCAGACAGCATCCTGTTGAATGGTGTTGCAAACTCAGCCACATTAAGTTCTGTTGTCTACAGATAACCATTGCTTATAATTGCTTGTTTCACCCGGTCAGGTGACTTCATGGGATGAAGTGTTTTTAAGACGCTGACAGGTAATGTTAATAGCAATCTGCCTCAGCGCATGAGTTTACGAAAAGCCTTGCTGATTGAATGCCTAGCTAGAGGGGAATGCTCTTGTTGACACTGTTCGGTATGAATTTAGTTCGCACACTTAACAATATACGTTTGAAGTGATACAGCTTTGCCAAACGGATGGATAAGCGGCTATTCTGCATAAGGTTGCTCTCGACGGGTGCCATCAAAAAAAGTTTTTTCGACTGCAAGCAAGCAAGAAACGTATGCAACCTTCTCGTCATTTGATTGGTGTGGGTGTGGGAGTTTTAGTTGCCTTCGGTAACATGCCATCGGGTATGTCGGAGCCAAGTCCCAACCAGCCCTCTTCCGCTGCTAGAACCGATGAACCACAGCCTTCCTCACTGCAAGAGGCAGTAGCATCTGTAGAAACAGCCCCTCTAACCACGTCTAGAGCTGTAGCGGCTAAACTCGTTGCCTCCAAGATTGTGCCAACCAAGCCCATACTGCTTGACGCGATCGCGCCCGAAAGTGAACTCCAGGCTCGGATGGAGTTGGCGCAAGCTGTAGGGAGTGCCACGCCAAACAAGCCAACCAGTCCGACGAAGAAGAAGTCAGACGCGAAAAAGGATGTCGTTGTACAGGCTTCGCCATCTACAACCCCCAACCTTGCACCAGCACCGTCTGGCTCTCAGGGACAGGCTCCTAATACAACACGACCTCCACTGTCAACCCCTGACCCTGGGCCGTCCAGACCACTGGGTCCCGCGAAGCCAGGAACGGCACCCAATTACCTCAACCCCGATCCTAATCCGCTAAGCTTTCCGACAAAACCAGAGGAAGTAAGGCTGCGTGGTCTTCAGCCGCTTACCTTGCAGCAGGCGATCGAGCTGGCGCAGCGTAACAACCGTAGCCTTCAGGTCAGCAGGTTGCAGCTAGAACGCAGCAAGGCGGCTTTGCGGCAATCTCAGGCAGCAAGTTTCCCAACCTTGTCTGTTCAAAGCAATCTCAGTCGATCGTTGTCTCCTAACGGCGGACGCAACCAAAACAACGCGCTGTCGTCTCTGCTAGGCAACAACATCGATCAAAGTACGATCAGCAACGCTTTCAGCGCTTCGGCAACACTGAGCTACGACATTTTCACCTCCGGTCAGCGCCCAGCTAATATTCGGGCGGCTGAAAGGCAGCTACGCTCTGACGAACTTCAGGTGGAAATCAATCAAGAGCAACTGCGGCTTGATGTGGCAGGCGACTACTACAACTTGCAGCAGGGCGACGAGTCTGTCCGCATTCAGCAATCATCTGTGCGAAACAACGAAGCCAGCCTGCGCGACACGCAAGCCTTAGAGCGTGCCGGTTTGGGGACGCGCTTTGATGTCTTGCAGTCTGAGGTGCAGTTGGCAAACTCGCGCCAGAACCTCACCAACGCGATCGCCCAACAGCAGATTAATCGACGGCAGCTTGCTCAGCGGTTAAGCATTTCACCCGTGATCGATCTAGCAGCGGCTGACCCAGTTGACGTGGCGGGTGCATGGAACCTATCACTGGAAGAAAGCATTATCCTAGCGCTGAAAAATCGGGCAGAACTAGAGCAACAGCTTGTGCAGCGAGAGCAGGCGCAGCAGCAGCGACGAGCAGCCCTGGCAGGCTTAGGTCCCACTGTCACCGCACAGGCACAGTATCAGTTATCTGATATTTTGGACGATAACACTCCTGTGGGCGATGGCTATGCGTTCCAGCTAGGCGTGACCTGGAATCTATACGATGGTGGCGCGTCGGTTGCCCAAGCGCAGCAAGCAGAAGCAAATATTGCGATCGCAGAGCAAAATTTTGCTGACCAAAGCAATCAGGTGCGCTTTTCAGTGGAACAAGGCTACGCAAACTTGCTGTCCAGCTTTGAGAACATCGGCACGACTACACGAGCACTGGGACAAGCGCGAGAAGCACTCCGGCTGGCGAAATTGCGCTTTCAAGCGGGCGTTGGCACTTCAACCGAAACGATCAATGCTGAAAATGCCTTGACTAACGCTGAGGGCAATCGGGTCAACGCGATTATCGGCTATAACCGATCGTTGGCGACCTTGCAGCGTGCGGTGACGCACCTCCCCATTCCAACAGGCGCAACCACTCCCGTCTTGGTACCGCCGGGAGGAAGCACACCCTCTCAGCCGTTAGTGCCCAGCACTACAACCCCAAGCACCACTGTTCCCAGCACCACTGTTCCCAGCACAACAGCGCCAACGATAGCCCCTTCAGGGACTGCTCCCAACCCACCTGCTTCTAGCACCCCCACTCCTGGTAGTACGCCGTAGTGTTTCTGATTTGGGTACTATGAAGCTTCACTCCAACCCCCACTTTCGGTTTGCAAGACACAAGGATCGCACAATGTCGCACGTCACTGCCGCCCGTTTTCTCTTTGACACGTCCCGACGATCGCTCCTCAGCCGAGGTTTCAGCGTTGTGAGTGCTGTTGCCATGCTGAGCGGCGGCACCGCATGGGCGCAGTCCGCCGACTCAGTACCGGAACCCGCTTCTGAAGGTACGCCCCCTCCTGGGTTAGACAATCCTCCGCTGAGTGCTTCCCCTCATGCAATCCGCCCGATCGCGCCTGTCGCACCGGAAGCGTTTCCAACAGAAGTACCACTGAGCACTGACCTCACTGATCTTAAAACTGCACCATCAAATGCTACGAGCCGGAGTGACGATCGCTACATTGATTCAACCAGCTATAGCGTTGGTGCGACTGAGCGCAGTAGCGAGATTGCAAAGCGTACTTTGTCACTGCCTAACGTCACAACACCGCTTAGTATTGGGGGAAGCGTACCCAGTGTCGATTACAGCGTGACGACTGGTCGCTCAACGCCTTCTGTGAAGGATTTTTATTACCGTACGTTGCGCCCACCCGCCCTGTTGGGAAACGGCAATATACGTTTGGTGTTTCCTCTTTCCATTCCCGCACCGATTACCTCTTTGTTTGGTTGGCGGACGCATCCAGTTGAGGGCGGGCAACGCTTTCACGCAGGGACTGACTTAGGTGCGCCGATGGGCACACCAGTCCTGGCGGCATACGCTGGTAAAGTAGCGCTTGCCGATTTTCTGGGTGGCTACGGACTGGCAGTGGCGATCGACCACAACCAGGGCGCTCAGCAAACGCTCTACGGGCACCTCTCCGAGATTTTTGTGAGGCCTGGTGAGCTGGTGAAACAAGGCATGGTCATTGGGCGAGTAGGCAGCACAGGGCTGTCTACAGGACCTCATCTCCACTTCGAGTTTCGCCAGCTTACGTCAGAAGGCTGGGTCGCGATGGACCCTGGCGCACAGCTAGAATATGCGCTGGCACAGTTGATCAAATCCTTCGATTTTGCTCAAGCTAAACCTGGTGACGTGCTGGGTTTGGGCGGCAAGCTGGGCGCTGTGAATGTCGGTGCAAAAGGCGACATTACGGTGCAGATCGAAGAACTGACGAAGCTGAGCCGCGAGGAAAGGCTTAGAGACCCAAATGAGGGATGAGCGCTAAGACAAAAGGTAGGCGGAGATTTCAACCTTTGTGCAGACGGTCTGGGTTAGACCATCGGATGTTCTGAATCTGGCTTTAGCTCAATGTTGCTGTAATGAGGCTGACTGGCAGCGGCTAGACGATCGCCCAACTTGAAATAAAAGGTTGCCCCTTGACCGGGTTGACTTTCTGCCCAAACGTGACCGTTGTGTCGATGGATGATGCGCTGGACGATCGCCAGCCCAATGCCGTTGCCCTCAAACTCCGATCGTGAATGCAACCGTTGAAACGTGCCAAAGAGTTGATCGGCGTACTCCATCTGAAAGCCCACTCCGTGATCACGGACAAAAACTGTACCGTCCGCTAAAGCACCGATTTCAATCTGGGCGGGTTGGCGCTTCTGTTTTGCAGAGGTTTCACGATCGCGGCCAAATTTCACAGCGCTGATACACTTGATGACGGCTCCTTCCCCAAACTTGCTCATAGGCAAGGCTGACGTAGAAAACCTGCTTCTTATCCGCCGAGCAGACCCAGAAGACTTCGTCGATGGTTTCTGTCACCAGACGAAAGCGTTCTTCACTGTGCCGCAATGTTGTTTCTGTTTGCTGTAGGATGCGGAGCGATCGACGTAGAAACCAATACAACATTCCCGTAGTGGCACAGATGAAGAGCGAATCCTTCATCCTGTGCAGAGAGACTAGCGTTGCTGCATCTTGAGTGAACGTGGCTAACAGCCGATTGGATAAGACAAGCCACAGGATCGCAGCTAGAAAGTAGACCCTAGCCGTGACCAGAGGGAGCCATTGGAGCGATCGACTAGCAGCCTGTCGGAGAAACCTGCACAACCCCGATGAGGCTATGCAATCGCTTCAAGTTAAAGGCAAGGCAGACCAGAGACCACTCACCTTCAACGTTTTTCAAGCCTCGCAGCGAGAACTG
>Ga0105046_10013669_pt1 | contig 12558 bp, 10 predicted proteins | sample MAT03_FD_78385 | JGI IMG/M metagenome (GOLD analysis project Ga0105046, IMG submission 78385) | Freshwater microbial communities from Lake Fryxell liftoff mats and glacier meltwater in Antarctica - MAT-03 (megahit assembly) | ecosystem: Environmental > Aquatic > Freshwater > Ice > Liftoff... | reverse complement strand
GGCGGGGCTTTATTCGGTCGATATCTCGGGGCGCAACCTGCGCCAGATCACCACCGAAGGGGCGGCGTCCGACCCGGCTTGGTCGCCGCTTTTGCCCTGACGGTTTCCCCAATCGGTACAAATCTGCTAGAGTCACTTAATCGCGCAGCCAAGACCCAAAACAAGGATAAAAACATGACGCTACTTCCCAAGGCCTTTCTTCTGATGGCGGTGCTGGGCCTTGCTGCCTGCAACAACCCGGACCGTTATGGAGCCGGGGGGGCTGGTGGCGCGGGCGGTCCGGGGGGCACGGGCGGTGCGGGCATCGACACCACGGGTCTGGGCGATCCGAACGACCCGCGCTCGGTTGCGTATTTCAACCAGACGGTTGGCGACCGCGTCTTGTTTGCCGTAGACCAGTCCAACCTGTCGGACACTGCGCGCAGCGTCTTGTCGGGGCAGGCTCGCTGGATGACCGCCAATTCGGATTATGCCGTGATCATCGAAGGCCATGCCGACGAGCAGGGCACGCGGGAATACAACCTCGCGCTGGGGGCGCGTCGGGCCAGCGCGGTGCAGAACTACCTGATCTCGCAGGGCGTTTCGTCCAGCCGCCTGCGGACTGTGTCCTACGGCAAGGAACGCCCGCTGGAAATTTGTTCGGACGAAGCCTGCTATTCGCAGAACCGCCGCGCCGTGACGGTGCTGTCGATCGGCGCGGGGGCCTGAGATGACGCGCGCATGGGTCCTGTGCCTGATGATGCTGGCAAGTCCTGCGCTGGCGCAGGACCGTGCGCAGACGCTGGCCGATATCAAGGCGGAACTGTCGGCCCTGATGGCGGAATTTACCACGCTGAAGCAGGAGTTGGTGTCATCGGGGGCCGCAACAAGCGGGGCTGCCGGTGGTGATGCCCTGCAACGGCTGGATTCGATCGAGGCGGAACTGGTCCGGCTTACTTCAAAAACCGAACAGGTCGAACTGAAGGTCAACCGCGTCGTCAGCGACGGGACCAACCGGATCGGCGACTTGGAGTTTCGCTTGTGCGAGGCGACCGAAGGTTGTGATATCGCCACCTTGCCCGCCACCCCCACCCTTGGCGGCGATGCGCCCGCTCCGGTGATCGTGCAACCCGCCACGCCCCAGACCGGCGGCGCGGAACTGGCCCTTTCCGAACAGGCAGACTTTGACCGGGCACAGGAGGTGCTCGGTTCAGGTGACTTTCGCACCGCTGCGACGCTCTTTGCGACCTATGCCCAATCCTACCCGGGTGGCCCGCTGATGCAGGAGGCGCAGTTTCTGCGCGGCGAGGCGCTGATGCAACTGGGCGAAACATCGAACGCCGCCCGCGCCTATCTGGAGGCGTTTTCGGGTCGACCAGATGGACCACGCGCCGGGGAATCGCTGTTGAAACTGGGGCAGGCTCTGGGTGATCTGGGGCAGGTGCCAGAGGCTTGCGTGACCCTGACCGAAGTCGGCACGCGGTTTCCGGGGTCGATTGACGCAACCAACGCGCAGGTGGCCATTCAGGGGCTGCGGTGCCAGTAGGCGACGACGCGGACCTGCAAGCCCGCCTTCGCGACTCGTTCGTCCCTGCCGTTCCCGCCAGAATTGGAGTTGCCGTGTCAGGGGGGGGCGATTCTGTCGCCCTGCTGCATCTGCTGGCCGAGTGGGCCCGTGACGGCGGGCCAGCCCTGCATGTGGTGACGGTGGATCATGGCCAGCGCGCCGCCTCTGCCGCTGAGGCGGCAGGGGTGGCCGATCTATGTCACACTTTGAGCCTGTCCCATGATATTCTCCGTTGGCGCGATTGGGACGGTCCCGGCAACCTGATGGATGCGGCCCGCCGCGCCCGGCTTCGGATGATTGCGGGCTGGGCCAAGGGGCGGGGGATCGTCACCGTCGCCTTGGGGCATACCGCCGACGATCAGGCTGAGACGTTTTTGATGCGATTGGCACGGGGTTCGGGGGTCGATGGGCTGTCGGCGATGGCCACGCAGCGTCAGGCGCTGGAGGTCACTTGGCTGCGCCCGTTGCTGGCCGTGCGGCGCGACGCGCTGCGTGGCTATCTGCGGAGGCGCGGTGCCACCTGGATCGACGACCCCACCAACGACGACCCGAAGTTTGACCGGATCAAGGCGCGACAAACATTGGCCGCGCTGGAGCCGTTGGGGATTACCGTCGACCGGATCGGCCGCACCGTCAGCCTGATGTCGATGGCGCGAACGGTCTTGCAGGGGGCGGTCGTGCAACTCGTGCAATCGTCGGCCCGTGAAGAGGCCGGATCGGTCGTCATTGACAAACCGGCGCTTTTGGCCCAACCGCCCGAAACGCGGCTGCGGTTTTTGGCCGAGGCGATCCGCTGGGTCTCGTCTGCCGACTATCGTCCGCGACTGGATGCCCTGACCGAGGCTTGGGCAGAAGTGGTGTCGGGCCATAAACGCACGCTTTCCGGCTGCATACTGCACTCCGATGCGACCCGGATCCGCATCGCCCGCGAACTCAATGCGGTGGCGCAGGCGGCCAGCCTGACCGATCAACTCTGGGACAACCGCTGGCGCGTCGAAGGGCCGCACGAGGCGGGATTGCAGGTACGCGCGCTGGGGGCGGAGGGGTTAAGAGCCTGCCCGAACTGGCGCGAAACCGGCTTTTCCCGCGATACGCTGCTGGCTTCCCCCGCAATCTGGCGCCGCGAGGCCCTGATTGCCGCCCCTCTGGCCGGAATGTCCAACGGATGGACCGCCGAAATCCCGGCAGGATTCAGCCGTTTCATAGTATCGCATTGAACCCAGCGGACTTATGTCTATCTTAGACTTCGATGGTGCCGCCCTATGTCGGGCAGCACCCATGCAAGGGAGTCCTTTTGTTGGGCAATGCACGCAATATCGCCTTCTGGGTTGTTCTGTTTCTGCTGATCCTGGCGCTGTTCAATCTGTTTTCGGGCAATCAGGCGACCACCACGTCGCGGACCGTGTCTTATTCTGACTTCATCCAGCGGGTGGATCAGGGCGAGGTTTCGTCTGTGACGCTGGACGGCGAACGGGTGGTCGTGAAGGCCAAGGACGGCTCGCAATACATCGCCATCAAACCGGCAGGCGAAGAAGTCACCGACCGCTTGATTGCCAAAGGCGTCGAAGTTCGGGCCGAGGCGCAGGAATCGTCGGGGATCATGTCGCTGATCTCGATATGGTTGCCGTTCATCGTGCTGATCGGCATATGGATTTTCTTCATGAACCGGATGCAGGGCGGTGGCAAAGGCGGAGCGATGGGGTTTGGCAAATCGCGCGCCAAATTGCTGACCGAAAAGCATGGCCGGGTGACCTTCGACGATGTCGCAGGCATCGACGAGGCCAAGGAAGAGCTGGAAGAGATCGTCGAATTCCTGCGCAATCCGCAGAAATTCAGCCGTCTGGGCGGAAAAATTCCCAAAGGCGCGCTGCTGGTCGGGCCTCCCGGAACCGGTAAGACGTTGCTGGCCCGCGCGATTGCAGGCGAGGCAGGTGTGCCGTTCTTCAGCATCTCTGGCTCCGACTTCGTGGAAATGTTCGTCGGTGTGGGCGCAAGTCGGGTTCGCGACATGTTCGAACAGGCGAAGAAGAACGCGCCCTGCATCGTGTTCATCGACGAGATCGACGCCGTGGGCCGCGCTCGTGGCGTCGGCATCGGCGGCGGAAATGACGAACGCGAGCAGACGCTGAACCAGTTGCTGGTCGAAATGGACGGGTTCGAGGCGAACGAAGGCGTCATCATCGTTGCCGCCACCAACCGCAAGGATGTGCTGGACCCCGCGCTGTTGCGCCCCGGCCGCTTTGACCGCCAGATTCAGGTGCCGAATCCCGACATCAAGGGCCGCGAGAAAATCCTGACAGTTCACGCCCGCAAAGTGCCGGTCGGACCTGACGTTGACCTGCGCATCATCGCACGCGGTTGCCCCGGGTTCTCGGGCGCGGATCTTGCCAACCTTGTCAACGAGGCTGCATTGACGGCAGCACGCATGGGCCGCCGCTTTGTCACCATGTCGGATTTCGAGAATGCCAAGGACAAGGTGATGATGGGAGCCGAGCGCCGCTCGATGGTGCTGACTGCCGATCAGAAGGAAAAGACCGCATATCACGAGGCGGGTCATGCCATCGTCGGCATGAACATGCCCAAGTGCGATCCGGTCTACAAAGCCACGATCATCCCGCGCGGTAGTGCCTTGGGGATGGTGGTCAGCTTGCCGGAAATGGACCGGCTGAACATGCACAAGGACGAGGGCAAGCAGAAGATCGCGATGACCATGGCGGGCAAAGCTGCCGAGATCGTCAAGTATGGCGAAGAAGGCGTCTCCTCCGGTCCCGCAAGCGATATTCAGCAGGCCAGCGCCTTGGCCCGCGCGATGGTGATGCGTTGGGGCATGTCGGACAAGGTCGGCAACATCGACTACGCCGAGGCGCATGAGGGATATCAGGGCAACACCGGAGGCTTTTCGGTGTCGGCGGAAACCAAGACGATGATCGAGGCCGAGGTAAAGGGCCTGATCGACGAAGGGTACGAGACTGCCCGTCGGGTTCTGCTGGACAAGGCTGACGATTTCGAACGGCTTGCCCGGGGCCTGCTGGAGTATGAGACACTGACGGGCGACGAAATTCGCCGGGTCATCGCAGGGGAAACGTTGGGTGCGGCTGGCGATCCGCCGCCACCACCGCCGTCCAGCGGGTCGTCTGTCGTCTCGATCCCCAAGACCAAACCCAAAGTGCCCAAGGGTGGGATGGAGCCTGAACCCTCCGTCTGACCTGACCGAGTTCTTGACCCCGGAGCCACTTATGGTTCCGGGGTTTTCCTTTGCGGAAGCTGCGAGACCCCGATGGCCGCCTTGAAACCCACCAACTTTTTCGGCGAGATCACCTTTCTGGGCCGGGTGTCGGTGGACAACCTTTTGGACTCGCAGCCTGAAGCGAGCGTCTTTGCCGGGTTTGCGGGTGTTGCGGGCGAACTGCACGGCGGGCTTACCCGACCGTCGTGCAGCCGGGTTCTGCCGCAGTATCCGCGCGGCACATCCATCCGCAACACGCGGCAGTTCTCCGTGCTATCGGACGAGGATCTTGTCGCAATCGCCGCCGAGATGGGGCTGGCCAGCCTGCCGCCGAATCTGTTGGGCGCTTCTCTGGTTCTGCGCGGCATCCCCGATTTCACCCATATCCCGCCCGGATCGCGCCTTCAGGCGACATCGGGTGCGACGTTGGTCGTCGATATGGAGAACCGCCCCTGCACCTTTCCTGCCAAGGGGATCGAAATGGCCTTTCCTGGCCACGGCAAGCGATTCAAGCCGGCGGCGTTGGGGCGGCGCGGGATCACGGCCTGGGTCGAACGCGAGGGCATTCTGACGGTAGGCGACACCGTGCGCCTCCACATCCCCGATCAGGCCGCATGGGCCCATCTCGACACCGCGCGCGGGTAGGCCCGCTGCATCCGGAATACGGCGCATTTTGCGGCGTTGTGTCGGAAACCCGCCTGCGATTTGGCCGCCATCCCTCTATCAGGGTCCAAAGCGGGTCAAAGAGCCCCGCAGGACACCCGAGGGGAGACGGAAATGGCCTTCAAGACCGATATCGAGATTGCGCGCGAAGCCAAAAAGAAGCCGATCATGGAGGTGGGCGCCAAACTGGGCATTCCGGCCGAACACCTGCTGCCCTACGGCCATGACAAGGCCAAGATCGGGCAAGAGTTCATCAAGTCGCTGGCCGCCAGACCTGACGGCAAACTGATCCTCGTGACAGCGATCAACCCGACTCCGGCCGGCGAAGGCAAGACCACCACCACGGTAGGTTTGGGTGACGGTCTGAACCGCATCGGCAAGCGCGCGGTGGTCTGTATCCGCGAGGCATCGCTTGGCCCCAACTTCGGGATGAAGGGCGGCGCTGCGGGCGGCGGGATGGCGCAGGTCGTGCCGATGGAAGAGATGAACCTGCATTTCACCGGCGATTTCCATGCCATCACGTCCGCCCACAACCTGCTGTCTGCGATGATCGACAACCACATCTATTGGGGCAACGAATTGAACATCGACGCCCGCCGGATCGTGTGGCGGCGGGTGATGGACATGAACGACCGCGCGCTGCGCGATATAGTGGTGAACCTTGGCGGCGTGTCGAACGGCTTCCCGCGCCAGACAGGCTTCGACATCACGGTGGCGTCCGAGGTCATGGCGATTCTGTGCCTGTCCAATGACCTGGACGATCTGCAAAAGCGTCTTGGTGACATCGTGGTCGCCTATACGCGCGACAAGACGCCGGTCTATGCCCGTGATATCAAGGCCGATGGGGCGATGACCGTTCTGTTGAAGGACGCGATGCAGCCGAACCTTGTGCAGACGCTGGAGAACAACCCGGCCTTTGTGCATGGCGGGCCGTTTGCCAACATCGCGCATGGCTGCAACTCGGTCATTGCGACCAAGACCGCGCTAAAACTGGGCGAATATGTCGTGACCGAAGCGGGGTTCGGCGCCGATCTTGGGGCGGAAAAGTTTTTTGATATCAAGTGCCGCAAGGCGGGTCTGAAACCGGCGGCGGCAGTCATTGTGGCGACCGTCCGCGCGATGAAGATGAACGGCGGGGTGACCAAGGCGGACCTCGGGGCCGAGAATGTGGGGGCCGTGCAGGCCGGATGCCCCAACCTTGGCCGCCACATCGCCAATGTCAAAGGCTTTGGCGTGCCGGTCGTGGTCGCGATCAACCACTTCTTCAGCGACACCGATGCCGAGATTGCGGCGGTGAAAGCCTATGTCGCCGGGCAGGGGGCCGAGGCGATCTTGTGCAAACATTGGGCGCAAGGCTCTGCCGGGATCGAGGAGTTGGCGCAAAAGGTTGTAAGCCTCGCCGAAGGCCCGTCGAACTTTGCCCCGATCTACCCTGACGCGATGCCGTTGTTCGAAAAGATCGAGACCATCGCCCGGACGATCTACCGTGCCGACGGGATCGAGGCCGACAAGTCGATCCGCGATCAACTCAGAACGTGGGAGGCGGCGGGCTACGGCCATTTGCCGATCTGCATCGCCAAGACGCAATACAGCTTTACCACCGACCCTACGGTTCGGGGTGCACCGACAGGATTCACCATCCCGGTCCGTGAAGTGCGGCTGTCGGCGGGGGCAGGTTTCGTGGTCGCAATCTGCGGCGAGATCATGACGATGCCGGGACTGCCACGCGTGCCAAGCGCCGAGGTGATCCGCCTGAACGATCAGGGCTTTGTCGAAGGGCTGTTCTGACGCGTTGCCCCCACGGGCCTTGCGTTGTAGGACGCTGGCCCAAAGGGGGGGCTCCGATGAAAACTGCCGCCGAATGCCAGACGATGATCGACATCCGTGCCGAGATCGACCGACTGGATACCGAACTGGTCGCCCTGTTCGCGCAGCGCGTGGGCTACATCGACCGTGCGGCAGAGATCAAGGCGGGCATCGCGATGCCCGCAAGGGTGACGTCGCGCGTCGAGGAAGTGGTGGCCAACGTGCGCCGCCATGCCGAAAACCACGGGTTGCCGCCCGACAAGCTGGAAAAACTGTGGCGCAAACTGATCGAGTGGTCGATCGAGCGTGAAGAGACCCATTTGGGGAAGGATTGATCCATGACGGCCACGGTGATTGACGGCAAGGCCTTTGCGGGGCGGGTGCGGGGGCAGGTGCAGGCCCATGTGGCGCGACTTGGCGAAGAGCAGGGGCTGGTGCCGGGGCTGGCCGTGGTGCTGGTGGGCGAGGACCCGGCGAGCCAGGTCTATGTCCGCAACAAGGGGACGCAGACGGTCGAGGTCGGTATGGCGAGCTTCGAGCACAAGCTGGACGTTGCCACGTCCGAGGCTGAACTGCTGAGCCTGATCAACCGCTTGAACGACGATCCTGCGGTCCATGGCATTCTGGTGCAGTTGCCGCTGCCAGGCCATCTGAATGCCGACTTGATCATCAACACGATTGATCCGGCCAAGGATGTGGACGGGTTTCACATCTCGAACGTCGGGTTGTTGGGGACGGGGCAGAAGTCGATGGTGCCCTGCACGCCGCTGGGTTGCCTGATGATGTTGCGCGATCATCATGGGTCTTTGGCAGGGATGACTGCGGTGGTGGTCGGGCGCAGCAACATCGTGGGCAAGCCGATGGCACAGTTATTGTTGGGCGACAGTTGCACGGTAACGATTGCCCACAGCCGGACCCGCGATCTGGCCGCCGTCTGTCGGGGGGCGGATATTCTGGTGGCGGCGGTGGGGCGGGCCGAGATGATCACGGGCGATTTCGTCAAACCGGGGGCTACGGTGATTGACGTCGGCATCAACCGGGTGGAACGCGACGGCAAGACCCGGCTGGTGGGCGACGTGCATCATGCCAGTGCGGCCAGCGTGGCAGGAGCAATTACTCCGGTGCCGGGGGGGGTGGGGCCGATGACGATTGCCTGTCTTTTGGCCAACACGCTGACGGCGTGCTGCCGGGCCAATGGCTTGGCGGAACCGGAAGGGCTTACAGCATAAGGCGCATCAACTGCGCGGCATCGGGATCGGCGTGCAGCGGGTTCCGGTCAGAACGGCGATGGACCGTTGCCCCATCAGCGGCGCAAGAGCGGGGTCGTCGGACCAGAGGCCCCCCGTGTAGGTGCCGTAAGCCGGCATGATGACCCGCGCGCCGTCGATCAGAAAACAGCGGCGCGATTGGCCTGCAAGGCGGGCTTTGGGGTGGTAATGACCTGAAATCTCAGGCGTTTCAGGTGTGGCGATGTGGCGGAACGTCAGCGCCCCCAAGCGCAGTTCGGCACGGTGACTGCCGCCAAGGTCCAGCGGGCCGGGGTCGTGGTTGCCGGAAATCCATGTCCAGTCGCGCCCCGCCATCAGGCGCGTCAGCCAGAGTTTATTGGTGGGGTCCAGCGTGTCGGCGGCGGTGGTGTCATCGAAACTGTCGCCAAGGCACAACACGCTGCGGGCTTGCGTCGCCTCGATATCGGCGTCGAGTCTGGTCAGGGTGGCTTGGGTTTCATAGGGCGGCAGCAACGTGCCGCCGCGCCGCGCGAGGCGGTCGGACTTGCCGAAATGCAGGTCGGAGACGGTCAGCAAGCCCGCGTCAGGCCAGTAAAGCGCACCGGACGGCAGGGCGTGCAGGGTGGTGTCGGCCAGTTGGAAGGCATGGTGCGTCATGTGGGCGGTTTGCCGGGGTTGCGGGCGCTTATCAAGCGGAGTGCGCCAGGGCGCACAAGCCTTTGGTGGGCGGGGCGCATCGCGCGCCCCGCGCGGGCTTTGCCGAGGATATTTCTGAACAGATGAAGGGGCTCAGGCAAGGCCAGCGGCCTGCATCAGGCGTTGGGCAGCGCCTTCTGCCAGCCGTTCGCGGCCCTGTCCTTGCACCGGGATCTTGCCGGGTTCCAGAAACAAGGGGGCGGCGAGTGGCGACACGCGGGGCAGGCGGCGCAGGTCGAAGCGGTGGTTGGTGCGGCGGAACAGGTCCTCGATCCGGTTGAAATCGACGAGGCCGGACAACGCCTCTTGTCGGGTGATGTCGAGCATCAGGTGGTGGGGGTCATATTTGCGCAAGGTGTCATAGAGAATGTCCGACGAGAAGGTGGCCTGCCTGCCCGACTTTCGGCGGCCCTGATGGCTGCGCTCGATCAGGCCCGCGATGATGGCGGTGTTGCGGAAGGTGCGTTTCATCACGGCGTTGCCCGACAGCCAGCCGTCCAGCCCGTCGCGCAGCTTTGCGAGGTTCAGCAGAGGCTCGGCATCCAGCACCGGGTCCAGCCCCCAGATCATCGTGGCGTAGTCGGTAGCGACGAAGCCCAGAGGGGCGAGGTTCTGTTCCTCCATCTGTTTGGTCAGCAGCAACCCCAGGGTTTGCTGGGCATTGCGGCCTGCAAAGCCGTAGATCACCAGATGCTCGCGTCCGTCGTGCGGGAAGGATTCGAGCAGCAGGCTGTCGGGGTCGGGCAGGCGCGACACCTCGCGTTGCAGGGACAGCCACTGGGCGGTGTGCAGCGGCAGGTCGGGCCAGTTTGGCTGTTGAAAGATTTGCAGGATTCGTTCCGAAAGCTGAGTGGAAGTTGCAAATTTGGTGCCGTTGAACACGGCGACCTTGGGGTCGCGTCCGGGTTGGCGGGTGACTTCGACGGTCATTTCGCGCAGGCCGTCATAGCGGACCACTTCGCCGCCGATCAGGAACGTGTCGCCGGGGGTCAGGGTGGCTGCGAAGGATTCCTCTATCTCGCCAAGAGGTTGGCCGCCGAATCGACCCTTGAGGCGCACCTTCAGGGTTTCGATGTCGATGATGGTGCCGAGGTTCTGGCGAATCAGGGCGGCGGCGCGGGGGTCGCGCAGGTGCCATTTGCCATTCGTCAGCATCAGACGCTGCCAGCGATCATAGGCGCGCAGGGCGTAGCCGCCTGTCGCCACTAAATCCAGTATGGCAGTGAAGTCGAGCCACAACAGGTTGCGGTATGGGCCTGCGGTAATCACCTCTTCATACAGGGCCACGGCGTCGAACGGGCCGGCGCAGGCGGTGGCGAGAACGTGTTGGCACAGCACGTCGCGCGGGCCGGGGCCGCGCGGGTCGCCGTCGAGTTGGTGGGCGAGTGTCGCCTCCAGCGCGGCCTGACATTCGACCACCTCGAAACGGTTGGCGGGGACCAGCAGGGCCTTGGACGGGGCGTTGTAGCGGTGGTTGGCACGTCCGATCCTTTGCACGAGGCGTTTCACGTTTTTCGGCGCACCGACCTGAATGACCAGATCGACATCGCCCCAGTCGATGCCAAGGTCCAGCGACCCGGTGCAGACCACGGCACGCAGGGCGCCTGCGGTCATCGCCGCTTCGACGCGTTCGCGCTGTTGTCGGTCGAGGCTGCCGTGATGGATGCCGATGGCGAGGTTGTCGGTGTTCTGTAACCACAGATGGTGAAAGAAGATTTCCGCCTGCGCGCGGGTGTTGTGAAAGATCAGCGTCGTCTTGTGCCGTTGGATTTGTTCAAGGATTGCTGGAATTGCGTAGCGGCCCCCGCCGCCTGCCCAAGGTGGAGCCTCATCCGTGATCAGCATTTGAATGTCGGGATCGGGGCCGGGATCGGCGTGGAGGATGCGGGTGTCGGGGCTGAGGAACCGGGCCAGGGCCGGGGGATCCTCGACTGTGGCGGACAGGCCGATGCGGCGCAGGTGGGGGTTCAACGATTGCAGGCGGGCCAGTTGCAGGATCAGTTGATCGCCGCGTTTGGATTCGGCCAGCGCATGAAGTTCGTCGATTATCACGCGGGAAAGATTGGCGAATATTCGGGGTGCGTCTTCGTAGGTCAGCAGCAATGCAAGGCTTTCGGGGGTGGTCAGCAGGATATGGGGCGGGTCGGCGCGTTGGCGTTTTCTGGCGGTCTGGGTGGTGTCGCCGGTGCGATCCTCGATCCGGATGTTCAGGCCTGCGCCTTCGACGGGGCGGCGCAGGTTGCGGCGGATGTCGGCGGTCAGCGCCTTGAGCGGCGAGATGTAAAGGGTGTGCAGGCCGGGGGGCGGATTTATCCCGAGTTCTGAGAGGGTTGGCAGGAATCCGGCCAGCGTCTTGCCGCCCCCCGTGGGCGCGATCAGCAAGGTCGCGGGGTCTGCGGCGCGGGTCAGCATGTCGGTTTGATGCGGGTGCAGGGTCCAGCCTTGCTGATCGAACCATTGGGCGAGAGTTGCGGGCAGGGGCATGGCGCGAAGATATGCCGGTGCACCGGTGGGGGGAAGGGGCGGCGTTCGGTGCTGCAAGGTGTTGAAATAGCGTAAAAAAACCATGTCACCCTCTGTGCACCCCCTGTACACCCCCTGTGCAGACGCAAAAGGCCCTCAATCCGCGCCAAGATTTGCGGCGAATCGCGCCTGCCGAGGTCGGGAACAGGCTTGAAGGCGGCGTGCGGCGCGACTATTCCCGGCTCTATGAAACTCCTGTTCCTTGGCGATGTGATGGGGCGCGCCGGTCGGGCTGCGGTGGCCGAACGCTTGCCTGCGTTGCGCATCGAATGGGGTCTCGATTTCGTCGTGGTGAATGGTGAAAACGCGAGCCAGGGCGCCGGGCTGACGCCGGAACATGCCAAGCTGTTGCTGGCGGCAGGAGCGGATTGTCTGACGCTGGGCGACCATGCGTTCGACCAGAAGGACATGATCAGCTTCATCGAGACAGAGCCGCGGATTCTGCGGCCGATGAATTTCTCGAAAGTGGCACCGGGGCATGGGGCGCGGGTGTTTACCGCCACGCAAGGGCGCAGGGTATTGGTGGTGCAGGTGCTGGGGCAGGTGTTCATGAAACGGCCTTTTGACGATCCGTTTTCGGCGCTGGAGGGGGTGTTGAAAACCCATCCGCTGGGCGGGGCGGTGCAGGCGTGCATCGTCGATGTTCATGCCGAGGCCACGTCGGAAAAGATGGCGATGGGGCATTGGTGCGACGGGCAGGCGTCTTTGGTAGTGGGCACCCATACCCATGTGCCGACGGGATATGCGCAGATCCTTGAGAAGGGCACGGCTTACCTCACCGATGCGGGGATGTGCGGCGATTACAACTCGGTCATCGGGATGGAGAAGCTGGAGCCGCTGCGCCGCTTCATCACCGGAATGGCCAAGGG
>Ga0105046_10013667_pt1 | contig 12560 bp, 8 predicted proteins | sample MAT03_FD_78385 | JGI IMG/M metagenome (GOLD analysis project Ga0105046, IMG submission 78385) | Freshwater microbial communities from Lake Fryxell liftoff mats and glacier meltwater in Antarctica - MAT-03 (megahit assembly) | ecosystem: Environmental > Aquatic > Freshwater > Ice > Liftoff... | reverse complement strand
TGGAGCAAATACAGTGAATGGACCAGCACCGGAGAGATCATCAGCAAGGCCGGCAACAATGACTGCTGTTTCTAGTGTATTGTGAACATCACTTCCTACAATAATATCTACTACAGTTGCTGGAAGTGGCTCGCTCAAGACTGGAACAAGCACAGCATCAATCACGTGGACAACCCCATTTTGAGCAAGAAGGTCAGCAACAATAACCTGAGCATTGTTGATGAATACACCATTTGCATCGATTGTAACCGTTACGTTTTGACCAAGCAATGTTTCTATTACTTGACCATCGGTGAGTGAAGTTGAAAGTGCAGTTCCACTTACGACGTGGTATAATAAAACATCAGCAAGATCGCCAGTCGGATCAGCCAACAGAGCATCGAGTAAACCCGCAGGCAACGCAGCAAAAGCCGCGTCTGTGGAGCAAATACAGTGAATGGACCAGCACTGGAGAGATCATCAGCAAGACCGGCAGCGATGACTGCTGTTTCTAGTGTATTGTGGTTTGGACTATTGGCGACAATGTCGAAAACAGTTTGAGCTTTGAGCTGAAAACTCAGCAGAAAGATAAAGAGAGCAGATAAAAGTGATTTCATTTATGTTTAATGATTTAGATGTTTGGTTAAACAAAAATATACCGTTTGAGTTCATGATTCCCTACCCGTAATTTTTGTTAAAAAATTAGTTCTTTCGCATCATTAAGCTCAATGGATGGGCCAATATTTTGATTTTCAGCTAGCTTAGGTGTGTTTTGTTAGTTGAAAAAAGTCCTACTAATACCTTAAAAAATTGATAGACTCGATTCACATTAAGATATAATTCCAACGAATAATGATTATTTCGATGCGCTTAAGACTGAATTAATTCTTTTGATTTGTCTTTATACGTCAGGTGAGCGGTATCTCCGACATACACAAATGTCTCATCTGGCAATTGTTTCTGAATTGCAGATGCTGCGGTGAATTCTTCTATTTCGGAGCCCAAGATCCCGATGGGTCGATTCATTTGTACAAATTAAACCAATGTTACGTATAAAATGGACCAACCCATTCTATGAGTTACAGTGGTAAATTCCGGTATGATTGATGTTTAGTGTAATGCTAAGAAATGGAGTTGGGACTAATATATAAATCCAAATGGTGTTATCCCAAAAGCTAATCGAGCTTGAATTTTCAAATTAAAAAAGCCCTTCACATTTCTGCGAAGGGCTTTAAATATTATCTCGAAAAGATTAATTTTTCGGAGCTTCTGGTTTCGGAACTCCGGGCTTAACTTCTTTCGAATAGTCAGGTATTCCAAGTTTCGCGCAAACGATCGTTGTTACATCATCTCCACCCATATAAAGAAGAGTGCCAGTGCTTGAGTCGAATATATAAATATATCCATTTGCCTTGGCTACTTCTTCGATCATCTGTTTAGCTTTCTTTAAAACGGGATCAATTTTTTTCAATTCTTCTGCCTGAACATCTTGACTAGCGCTTTCTTGAAACTCGTATATACCTTGACGTTTACCCTCAATTTCAGAAACTTTACTTTGTTTGATTACATCCGGCCAGGTATTCTTATTTTTTTCAAAGTCTGCAACTTTAGTTTGATAATCCTGCTCCATAGCCTTAAGGGCATCTTCAAACTGCTGTTTGTATACAAGAAGATCATCGTAGGCTTTTTTGTATTCCGGCATGTGCTCTACCAACTCTTGACCATTTACGTGTCCTAGTTTTTGTGCAAATGAGCTAAGAGTTAAAAGGCAACCTGTTGCCATTAAAATGAAGGTTTTTTTCATGTCGTTTTTTCTAATGATATAAATATATTTTTGATGCTTCTAATTTTCGTGCCAAACTTAATACTATCCTTTCAAAATACCTATGATAGATTAATTATGCGTAAGTTGAAATCGTCGAATAGGTGTAATGTTGTTATAATTATTTTCCTTTGCGTCCTGGTACTGGCGATTTTGTATCACCTTTTCCTTTGTCTTGTGGTGACCCCTCTTTCGGTGTCTCCTCATTTTCACCTTCTGACTTTTCTTCTTCGTCAAGAACTTCTCCGGGTTTAAGACCCATTTTTTTTAAAACCTTGTCGCTGGCATCTTGTTTCGGATTTGTGTAAAGCATATTGCTATGATTTGATTTATCAAAAACAACCATGTATGAGCCGGCAGTTGCTACTTCCTGCAAGGCTTCATATATGCGATCTTGAATTGGCTTGATCAACTCTTCTCTTTTCTTAAAAAGTTCACCATCAACTCCAAATTTTTTCTTTTGCAGCTCTTTCGCTTCTATGCGCTTTTGCTCCATCTCTTCCTCACGCTTCTTTCTCATCTCATCTGTTAGGAGAATTTTTTCTGCCTGATAAGACTTCTCCAACCTTTCAATTGTTTCGTATTTGGTTTCAATTTCTTTCTGCCATTGTTTACTCAGTTTGTTGATCTCTGCCTGAGCCTGCTGATACTCGGGAACGTGACTCAAAATATATTTCGAATCAACAAATGCAAATTTCTGAGCATTTAACGTTGTGGAAGAGAATGTTGCAAGTATCGCAAGGCACATTAGTCCCCTTAACGCGAAAGATGCATTTTTGAAAATGTAATTTGTCATTTTTTTTGAAGTAGTAGTGGTAAACATATTACAATTCACCAAGATTCATACCTATAGAGAAGTGGAATTGACCTCTAGCCATATTCGGTTGTCCGGGAACATCATCCAATCTCCAACCATAATCAAATCCAAGTAATCCAAACATGGGTAAAAATATTCTTAATCCAACACCACTCGCACGGTAAACGTTAAATGGATTAAAGTCTTGTGTTGTCGACCAAGTTCTTCCTGCATCCATAAATGCCTGGGCAAATATCGTTGCACTTGGATTGGTACTAAGCGGGTATCTCAGCTCTACGCTGTATTTGCTAATTGCCGGTGAACCAGTATTTTGATCCGGTGAAGTGAGCGACAAATCATCATAGCCGCGAAGATTCACAATTTCGCGACCATCTAAAATAAATCCGCTCAAGAATACGCCACCCAAGTAGAAACGCTCGAACGGCGCTTCTCCAAGTTGTTTGTTGTATGGCGCAAGTAATCCAAAACCAACGTTGGTGTGTAAAACGAATTTGCGCTCCTTGTGTTTATTTAAAGCAGTGTACCAATGGGCAGCAAATTTGAATTTGTTGTACTCGACCCAATCGAATCTCTGCTGATCAGTCAAATTGGCATAATCATACGTCTTGCCCAATAAATTTTCTCCAAGCCATGTGTATGGCAAAGTCAACTTAGTGGTGAAGGTAATCTTCGATCCCCAAGTAGGATAGATGGGATCTGACGTAGAGTTGCGTTCAAGTGTGAAATTAAAAGCGAGGTTATTCGAAAATCCATCCCTAAAACTAAAGAATTGCTGAAATTGATTAAGTTTAAAATGCTGGTAAGAAATGCCGGAATATAAAAGAAAGTAGTCATCCGGACGCTGCAAACGTTTGCCAAAAGATACTGATCCTCCGGAAATAATCAAATCTTGTCTTAATGGATTTAATTCCCCACCTATTTTTTTTCTCTGTCCATTGGTCTGCACAGATGTGAATGCTGAAAAACTGAGTGAATTTGGTTTTTTTCCGCCCAACCATGGCTCGGTAACGGACAAGTTGTACGATTGAAAAAATATACCATTCGATACAGCACTTATACTCAATCGCTGACCATCGCCTGTCGGAAGTGGACTCCACGCTTCTTTTTTAAAGATATTCTTCATAGAAAAATTGGAAAAACTCAAACTGAGCGATCCAACCACTCGTCGTCCGCCCCAACCTCCTGAAAGTTGAATTTGATCGTTGGGTTTTTCTTCCAACACATATTCTAGGTCAACCAAGCCTTCATCTTCGCGCGGAACAGTGCGAACATCAAACGCCTCTTGATTAAAATATCCTAATGCTGCTAACTCTCGCTGTGTTCTGATAATATTCGAACGATTAAATAATTCTCCCGGCCTAGTTCGGATCTCACGGAAAATGACGTGGTCATTGGTTTTTGTATTACCGGCAATTGTGACTTTTCCAATTCTAAATTGTTTGCCCTCACTCATGCGAATTTCAATATCGATGCTATCCGGCTCCACCAAAGTCTCAACTGGATAGGCGTAAAATGTAAGATATCCATCATCTGTATAAAGCGATGATATGTCGCGACCAGCAGGATTAAACGAAATCCTTGTCTCCAAATTTTCAAGATTATAAACAGATCCTTTCTGAATATTCAACACACTGTCAAGTGCACTTGATCGGTATTTTGTATTTCCAATGAAATCGATATTCCTAAAATAGAATTTTTTATCTTCTTCAATTTTTATTTTAATACCAATGCGATCCGGACTAATTACGTAAATTGAATCGGAAACAATTTTCGCATTGCGATATCCCTCTTTGTTGTACTTCGCTATTATTTTTTGTTTGTCTTCTTCGTATTCGTCCTCTACAAATTTTGATGACTTAAAAACACGATGCCATGCTTGCTCCTTCGTGTTTTTCATCATTCTCTTAAGTTTTTTAACACTCAATTGTGTTACATTTTCAAGCTCTATTGTTTCAATTTTTACTCGACTTCCTCTTTCTATATCAAAAATGAGAATTACCCCATTTTGCATCAGTGGATCCGGCTCCTGCCTCACAACCACACCCGCATTAAAGTGCCCTTTTTCTATGTAGAATCTTTTAATACTCGTAATGGATGTATTCTCCAAATTTTCATTAACGATAGTACCAATACGAATGTCGAGTTTCTCTCTTAGATTGTCGGCCTCAGATTTTTTTACACCTTCTATTTTAAACCTCCCAAGTCTTGGTGATTCCGAGAGTGTGATGACTAAAAAGACGTCGCTCTCCCTCACTTCGGCAACTGTAATGCCAATGTCTGTAAATAGCTTTTGTCTCCATAATTTACGAATGGCATCCGTAATTTGATCTCCCGGAATCATTACCTCATTGCCTTCTAATAGTCCGCTAAATAGTTTGATCGCTTGCACATCTGTATACTCTGCGCCAACGACACTTATTCCGCCTATACGAAATGGTTTGGGATTGGCATAATCGATAGCGGTGCCAATGAGGTTTTGCCCACAACTATATACAGATGTTAAAGTAAGAGCAAATACAATTAGAAATCTCTGAAATTGTTTGATAGTATAGTTCAATTGAAGTGTCTTCATTTGTTTTTGGGCATATAAAATCTTATGCCTCACCAGGTTCTTTTTTTTCAGCTTCAAAAGGCAATTCTTGTATTTGCTCTGATGTTTGTCCGAATCTGCGTTCACGAGCTTGATAATCCAATATTGCTACATAAAAATCCTCTTCTCTGAAATCGGGCCAAAGTGTATCGGTGAAGTATAGTTCTGCATAGGCGATTTGCCAAAGCAAAAAGTTACTTATCCTTCTTTCGCCGCTTGTCCTTATTAATAATTCGGGATCAGGAATGGAGTTGGTTGTGAGGTAAGACGAAATCATTTCGGCATCCACATCCTCATGATTTACATTGTCTTTTATCATTGTTTGGATGGCATTTGCTAACTCCCATCGTGAGCTATAATTCAGTGCAAGAACAAGATTTAAACTCGTGTTTGATTTTGTACGCTCTTTGCCATTTTCCAACTCTAGTATGCAGTCCTGTGGCAGATTCTCTACATCACCAATAGTTAATAATCGTACATTGTTTTGATGCAATTCGTCCAACTCATTCACAATCGTATTGACCAGCAAATTCATCAATGCTTCGACTTCTTCTTTCGGTCGACTCCAATTTTCTGTAGAAAAGGCATATAACGTTAAGTACTTAACCCCGCATCTTGTAGCTGCTTTGATTGCCGCGCGAACTGCCTCAACTCCATTAAAGTGTCCAAATATGCGCTCTTTACCATGACTCTTTGCCCAACGACCATTGCCATCCATTATGATAGCAGCGTGCTGAGGCACATTATTATGATCTATTTGGTCAAAAAGACTTTGCTTCGGCATGCCCCGGAGGTATTTTCAATTGCTTTTTTTGAGGCGGCAAATGTAAGCACCACGCCTCTATTAAACCTGCTGTGCTAAGGCAAATGATTTCGCTCTCAACATAATGATAGAAAAAACCTCACCTCAGATGAAAAGAATATTGGTTATATCTAGCCTTCAAGCCGCTGCTTAAGACGATCTAAATCCTTATTTATTGTGTATTTAAGGTCTATCACAGACCAATTTTTTATATCAGAACGTTGTTTGTCATACTAAAATGCGAGCTGGCACTAGGTTCAATTATGACTAAGAATGGGTATTACTTGTCAATGATAATTTTCACAATCTCTCCATTTACTCGGAGCAAATACATACCTTCTTTAAGCAGTTCAGTACTGATAGTGGTTGTTTCATAAGCAGTTCCATCTCCAACTAATCTTCCTTGGAGATCCGAAATTGTGTAGGTTGACTTATCGAGTCCATCTTTTTCAAATGTGATAAAGTTTTGCGCGGGATTAGGGTAAATTGTAAGTGAACTAGAGTCAAGATTGCTTATCCCTATTCCTGGGCCGCCCGCTCTTAGAACTCCGTATCTCTGAAATCCTGTTTGTGAAACACGGCCGGCTATGAGATATTTACCATCCGGCTGCATAGCGCCACAAACATCTACGCCGTTTGGTATGGTATTTCCAAAATTTGCTGTTCCACTCACTCCAAAAAGATTCATCAACGCGCCTACACCAGAGATTTTTGTTGATACTACACTTCCAAAATCGGTGCCTATAATATAATAATTGTCAAAATTGTCTTTTAGCACGGCTCTGGCCGTTGTAGGTAATCCCAAGCTAACGCGTCCTAATGTGCCAAATGTTTCGTCGGGTGTGCCATCTGGATTAAGTCTAACTACACTCGCAAGGCTGCTGCCTACTCCCATTGTAATGTTGCCACCAGCAATTATTTTACCATCAGGTTCGATTGATAAGTTAAAGAGATTTGGAATGTTGCCGTCGTTGTGTGTAAGGGTCGCAATGCCCTCAGTGCCAAAATCTGGATCCAATTCACCTGTTTCAGTAAGCTTAACGAATTGATAGCTTTGAGGACTCGAATTTTTCAATCCACCCAGCACAATTTTCCCATCATCCTGAATTGCAAGTTTATAAACTTCTTCAGGTGTTACAGGATCTGGTATTACAACTGCGCCATTCACACCAAAAGTGTCATCAAATGTGCCATTAGCATTTAGTTTCATCACTGCAAAATCGATTCCGGGATTGGAATTGGCGCTGCTGGTTCTGAAGGCAACAAGTATTTTTCCATTCGGTAAAACTTTAATATCTCTTCCTTCGCTAGTGCTGGTTGCAGAAATGTTTAAAGTCAAAATTCCATCATCACTGAAATTTGTATTCACCGTACCATCTGCATTTAGAGAGACCACAAGTATATTTTTGAATCCCGTCCCAAAAGGATCAATGTATGTTCCGGTTATAAATATTTCGCCATTTGGCCCAATATCAGATCCCATTGCCACGTCTGCTGTTCCTCCACAATCTATAAATACGCTGCCACCGTTGCCAAAATTAGTATCGACAATGCCGTTGGATAAAAATTTGCCGACAAATAAATCATAGTCTGTTCCGCTTTCTTTTCCTGTTCCTATAACTAGAATTTTATCGTCAGAACGAACATGCATTGTCCTTCTTCCTTCATTATCAGATCCACTAGCGGCAACGCCTTGATCAATAATAGCTCGGCCATTAATCCCGAATGTTGGGTCAGTGATTGTAAAATCTTGGGCAATGATGCCGGAGAATAAAAAGAATGAAAGAGTGAATGCGTAGAATTTTGTCATTTGGAGAGTTTTAATTCATTGGAGCTCAAATAAACAACGATACCTATGACAATGTAATCGCTAAAATTTGTGAACTCTAAACTGGTGAATCGCAGTAAGAAAAAAATTACAAATCCACCGTCTTGGTATAGGTAACCTGTTTATGTTGTGTTGATTTCAAATAGTTTTTTACTATAAAATTTGATTCTATTTGGTGAGTTTCGGGATTGGGAATAACTGATCTCACCGATATTTGCAATCACTAATTTGTGTACAATTACATGGACGCAAGTTGCCTTGTGCAGTTATTTTTGTCGACATTTTAAGTTGACAAGATGAAACAAATTAGAAAACAAGAAGCGCTAGATTACCACGAATTAGGTCGCAAGGGAAAACTCGAAATTATTCCCACAAAACCTCACAGCTCACAACGCGATTTAGCTCTTGCTTATTCTCCCGGTGTTGCAGAACCAGTCTTGGCTATAGCAGCAAATCCGGATGATGTGTATCGTTACACTGGAAAAGGAAATCTAGTTGCAATTATCTCCAATGGAACTGCAATTCTTGGTCTGGGCAATCTTGGCCCCGAAGCCAGCAAACCCGTAATGGAGGGGAAAGGAATGCTATTCAAAATTTTTGCCGACATCGATGGAATGGACATCGAAGTGAAGGCAACAGATGTCGATGAGTTTGTAAATACTGTAATTAATATTTCACCAACTTTTGGTGGTATTAATCTCGAAGATATCAAAGCGCCCGAAGCTTTTGAGATCGAAGAAAAATTAAAAGCCGCTCTTGATATTCCTGTAATGCACGACGATCAGCATGGCACTGCAATCATTAGCAGCGCTGCTTTGTTAAATGCGTTGGAACTGGCTGAAAAGGATATTGATAAGGTTAAAATAGTCGTTAGTGGTGCCGGAGCCGCAGCTCTTTCGTGTGTCGATTTGATGGTAAAACTGGGTGCTTCCATCCATCATGTCTACATGTTCGACTCCAAGGGTTTGATACACTCAGAACGAACAGATATCGATCATCGCAAACGCAGATTTGCATCCACTAAAAATATTGACAACTCTCTTGAAGAGGCTATGATTGGGGCAGATGTATTTCTAGGTCTCTCACAAGCCAATGTTGTAACTGAAAAGATGGTTCAGGGCATGGCAGCAAATCCAATTGTGTTTGCTATGGCAAATCCTGATCCGGAGATTGCCTACGACCGCGCTATTGCTGCGCGAGAAGATATCATAATGGCCACTGGTAGAAGCGATCATCCGAATCAGGTTAACAATGTCCTCGGTTTTCCATTTATCTTCCGAGGCGCTCTCGATGTTAGAGCTACTTGTATAAATGATGCAATGAAATTAGCTGCGGTGAAAGCACTTGCAGATCTTGCCAAATTGCCTGTACCCGAAGAAGTTATTGAGGCCTACAATCTGCGGACTCTAAGCTTCGGTAAAGACTACATAATACCCAAACCACTTGACCCACGATTAATTGGAATTGTGAGCACTGCTGTTGCAAAGGCGGCAATTGAAAGTGGTGTTGCACGTATCAAAATTGAGGATTGGGATCAGTATCAAACCGAACTTCGCAAAAGAATGGGACGCGATAACGTTCTTTCTCGCGGTATAGCTGAACGTGCAAGAAAAGCTCCAAAACGTGTCGTATTTGCTGAAGGCGACAACTATAAAATTTTAAAGGCTGCTCAACAAGCCAAAGATGAGGGTGTTGCAATCCCTATATTGTTAGGTGATGCAGATAAAATACGAAGTCTTATTCTAGAGGCTGAACTTGACCTAGAAGATGTTGAAATCATTGACCCTCGTGCCGACGAATGGCTTACAAGCAGACAGGAATTTGGTCGAAAACTTTTTGCAAAAAGGATGCGCAAAGGCCTTACCGAAGTTGAAGCCGTTAGAGCAATGCGCGAGAGAAATTATTTTGGTGCAATGATGGTAGAAACCGGAAAAGCCGACGCTCTCATTAGCGGAATGACTCGCAACTACGGGCGCGTAATTCGTCCAGGTCTTGAGACCATCGGCGCGGCCGAAGGAGTAAAAAGAGTTTGCGGAATGTATATTGTAGAGACCAAGTCTGGGCCATTGTTTTTTGCGGATACCACGGTAAACGTTGATCCAACAGCAGAAGATTTAGTGGAAATAACGTTGAGAGTTGCGGATGCTTTGTCAAAGATGAAAGTTATTCCAAGAATCGCTTTGCTCAGTTATTCCAATTTTGGTTCAGCGGGAGGAAAGGATGCAGAAAAAGTTGCCAAAGCTGCGGCTATACTGCATAGAGAATATCCCGATATGATTGTTGATGGAGAGTTACAAGCCAATTTCGCTCTCAACAATCAGATGCTGGCCGAGAACTTTCCTTTTTCTCGGTTAAAAGATCAAAAAGTAAATACACTCATTTTTCCAAATCTCGCGGCAGGAAATATTGCCTATAAATTAATTCAAGAAATATCGGGCGCCGAAGTTACAGGACCAGTCCTACTGGGAATGAGAAAAAGCTACCATATTCTGCAAATGGGCTGTTCTGTCAGGGAAATTTTGAACATGATTAGAATTGCAGTTGTTGATGCGCAAATGAAATAATACATTGCCAACTTCCACACCTTGACTTTTTTCGCGGTATTATGGAATAGGAATTATGAAATTTGTAATCTTCACTATACAAAATTTTGATCAATTTCGACTGAATAAATCGAAGGTACTTTACCAATTTTAAACTGAATAACTTTTGCATTTACCCTCTTGTCTGCTAATACTTTAATGACTACTGTTGCAGCAGCTTATTTTAAGCAGAAAACGAACCTTTGATCAATGATTTTGTGTTGAGAACCAACACATTGGTGATATCATGCAACCGTTGGTTCTTTAAATGAGTGTTTAATAAAAATCACTCGTTAGAAAGTGGGTGACTTTTTCATCAATTAAGAATTGCTTTCTATCGTGTGTTTTGAAAATTCCGACAGCGCTTATGATCATAAGTTGATCAATTGGGAGGTACGGAAATAAGATTTCGAAGTTTTAAAGATGCTACATTATTTAAAAGGTAAATTAGTGGAGAAGAGCCCGGTTCATGCTGTAATTGATTGCGGAGGTGTGGCCTATTTTCTCAATATTTCACTTGGCACATTTGGTAAGTTGCCAGATCAAGAAAATATTCTCCTATACACTCACTTCAGCGTTAACTCCAACGATTTCAGTTTCAATCTTTATGGATTCTATGATGAAACCGAAAGAGATGTTTTCCGAAAATTAATTTCAGTAAGTGGAGTGGGACCCAATACAGCGCGCATGGTTCTGAGTGGAAGTTCAACCGAAGAGGTAAAACAGATGATTCTTTTACGCGACATCGCTGGTTTTAAGCGCATTAAAGGGATAGGTGAAAAAACGGCTGAACGTATTATTGTGGATTTACATGATAAAATTTCTAAAGGTTCAGAAATAGTTCTCGAAAAAATTTCAGTTTCGCACAATACAACTAAAGTTGAGGCGTTAGCTGCGCTCACCTCGCTAGGCCTAGAAAGAAACAAAACCGAAAAAGTGCTTGATAAAATCATGTTGCAGCAACCTGGAATTGCCCTGGAAGATTTGATCAAGCAAGTACTTAAACAACTATAGTTTTTATTGTGAACCGGACAAATTGGACCTCTTTTGCTGCTCGTCTTTGTTTCTTCTCCTTGCTTTTTGCTGTGGTATGGCTGGGTTTTGCGAATGATTCCGTATTTCCGGTGGAAACCATTCGCCTTAGGTCAATCTCTGCAACTCCTCCTGCCGACACTACTGTAACTCCCATTTGGCCAAATGAAGATATCGTTAATCCTACCGAAGATCCAGAAGGAATTGCTATTCCGTTGCCCGACAATATCAAGTATAAAGTAGAATACAATCCAATAACAGGCCAATACGAAGTTGTGCAATCTATCGGCGATATGATGGACTTCAGACCGCGCACCACCATGACTTTAGACGAGTATATGGATTATAAAATGGATGACAATGTCACTAGTTATTGGAAGGAAATTCAAAAGGAAGAAGACGAAGCCAATCGCGAATTTTCTAAAGTTATTAAAGTGGGAGGCGAAGGTTTTGAAGGTATTTTTGGTTCCAACGAAATTGAAATTCGCCCGCAGGGATCTGCAGAATTGACATTTGGTGTCAATATTTCTAAAACTGAAAACCCAAGAATCCCTATCCGTCAACGAAGAATTACCACGTTTGACTTCGATCAAAAAATTCAGCTAAATGTTGTCGGTAATATCGGAACCCGAATGAAGCTCAACGTAAATTACAATACACAAAGTACATTCGACTTTGAGAACCAAATGAAGTTAGAATATACCGGCGACGAGGATCAAATCATTCAAAAAATAGAATTGGGCAACGTTAGTCTTCCCCTCACAGGAACTCTTATTCAAGGTAGCAGTAGTTTGTTTGGTGTCAAAATAGGAACCAAATGGGGCAAACTGAGAAATACAACCGTTTTCTCGCAGCAAAAAGGTGAACGCAAAGAAATTAATATTCAGGGCGGAGCACAGGCTCAAAATTTTGACATCACAGCAGATAACTACGAAGCAAATCGACACTATTTCCTGTCCGGTTGGTTCCGCGAGCAATACGATCCTGCGATGGCATCTTTGCCTGTTGTTGGAAGTGGTGTAAATATTACCCGTATCGAGGTTTGGCTTGTAAATCTCCAAGCAAATACGCAAGACGTAAGAAACGTAGTGGCTTTCTCAGATCTCGG
>Ga0105046_10013665_pt1 | contig 12561 bp, 8 predicted proteins | sample MAT03_FD_78385 | JGI IMG/M metagenome (GOLD analysis project Ga0105046, IMG submission 78385) | Freshwater microbial communities from Lake Fryxell liftoff mats and glacier meltwater in Antarctica - MAT-03 (megahit assembly) | ecosystem: Environmental > Aquatic > Freshwater > Ice > Liftoff... | reverse complement strand
TCGCGTTGTACAGATGTTCGCGCAGGATCGGACCGACTTCCACCGGAGCGCTCATCAACGATAAGCGTTGCTTGTAGGTTCCGGATCGTTCCACCCAGTACACGGAATTTTCGACCGACTGCCGCGTCCATGACTGAACGTTGTCTGCCAGGATTTTGCAACGATCTCCAGCGGATTTGAGTTCAACCTGATTGGCTTCGGTCGTCGCAGCGGCAGCGGCTTCACCGATCATGATGGCCAGACGACTGAGTTCCGGCGTCAGTTCATTTGTCACATCAATCGGGCGCATCAGGCGTCCGTTTTTCTTACAGAAGCGTTCCGCCCATTCGCCGGTGTCCACAAAGAACTGAATCGCGATCGACCGGATTTTCGACGCCTGCTTCTGCGCGTCCTGCAGATTGTGCGTGATCAATAATCCGCGATTTGCCTGTTCATTGTACAACTTATTCAACAGATAATCGACCTGACCTTCCGTGACGGAAAGTCCCAGATGATCAGCGGCCACGCTTTCGATCGTATGTGCTTCGTCAAAAATGACAGTATCGTATTCCGGCAGAATACTGGCATCGTCACGCCGCAATGACAAGTCCGAAAAGAACAGGGCGTGGTTGACGATGAGCAGGTCAGCATTCCAGACGCGGCGGCGCGCAGCGAAATAGAAACACTCGTTGTGGTTCGGGCATTTCTTACGCAGGCAGTCTCCATGATCGCTGAGCACTTCGTCCCAGACGTCTGGTTTCGGCTGAAATGCCAGATCCGATCGGCTGCCATCGGTTGTCTTGTGAGCCCATTGTCGGATCTTTGCAAGTTGCTGTTGGCCGTCCGGTTCGAACAGTGATTTTTGAGACGAACGCTGCACGGCCTTGTCAAGTCGTCGCAGGCTGATGTAATTGCCGCGCCCTTTCACCAGAACCGCCGAAAATTCCACCGGCAGTACGGATTGCAGAAATGGAATATCGTGCTGGATCAACTGCTCCTGCAGACTGATCGTGTGTGTCGAAACGATGATGCGACGCTTTTTGCTGTTCGGTCCCTGCTCGGCCTGCGCTGCCAGGATGGCCGGGATCAGATAGGCGAAACTTTTGCCGACACCGGTCCCCGCTTCGGCGATCAGATGATGACGGCTGGTCAGTGCCGATTCGACGGCCAATGCCATTTCGAGTTGTTCAGGGCGTGGTTCATAGTCCTTCAGCCTGCGAGCAATCACGCCGCCGGCACCGAGGATGTCTACGACCGATGGAATTGGCTCAGTCATGCAAGGTGCCGAAATCCCGGAAGAGTGGCTCCCAGAACATAAGAAAGAACGGCGAGACGCTGGAGGTCCTGGAGAGAAAATGGGCGACTGGGATCGTTGGCCTGCAACTGTATGACGCCTTTGCAGGTTTGATCCGGGCCCGGAATCGGCACACATAGTAACGACTGTCGGCTCAACTCTGTGAGTTTTGGCCTGGTGTTTGGATCATTTCGCCAATGATCCGTCACCAGCAGGGCTTCGCCGTCCTTGACAGATCGATGCATCAGTGAATGGCACAGAAATACGACATTTCCGTCCGGTCGTGAAACGGCGGCAATAATCCTGAAACCATCTACTGATTCATCGTCAATCGCCATGATCGCATGCGAAGCGGCTGAAATCAGGTCGAGCAATACCTGGAGTAAGTCGTTGATCCTGCGATGTTTGTGATAAGCAATAATCGCCTGGGTCAGCCTCAGCACATGCGAAATTTTGCGATTCGAATCTGAATAATCCCATGTGGCCAGCGGTAAATCGCACATATTCAGCGCCGCGATCACCCGTGGCCCATCGATTCCAGGAGACTTTTTAAGATCGTGACAACTCACTACATCACCGGTTCGCACGATCTTGCGGCGGATGGACTGCTCCGGTTCAAGATTGTCGGGCAGCGGCGTCAGTACCTTCAACGGATTTGCAGGGCGACTATTCGACGAACCAAATGACTCGTCCAACTCCATTGAAGAGTCCAGGTAGACGAATTTTTCGCCTGCAAAATCCAGTATCTCACCATCCCGAAGATAATGCTTTCGGTCGATGCGAATTCCATTAACAAATGTCCCGTTACGGCTGTCGCGGTCAGTCACTTCGCAGTGGGATTCGAAGCACTCAATTGTCGCATGAGATTTGCTGGCGGCACCAGCAGTCAGCCGTATTTCGTTTTCCTCGCTGCGGCCAATCCGTGACGTTCCTGGCGATAACTGCACAAATCCCGTCGCTCTGCCTCGAACCATTCTCTGCAAAACAGCCATGACAAGATGTAACCTGTTACTCGGCGGAAAAGCCCGTTCAGCGAAAATAAGATGCACGGCGCGGAGAAGCAATGTACCAGCTTAGCGAGGACAAAGCATGCGGCTCAACAATGCGGGTTGTAACAGAATCTGCCCTGGAGGATTTAACACTCTGGCCCCCGGCAGTATTGGTACGTTCTCCACCGACTGAGTGCGTTTCTTCAAAGTCCGCGATACCGGTCGTCCGTCAGAAGGCCTATCCTGCTTTAACCAACCATGATGGACACCGAAAGTAGCTTCGCCTTCTTGAGAATCAGCTTCGTTTGCACTCTCACCGAATTCCACAACGTGCCCAACCAGGCAGGAGGGCAGGGCTGAAGCTTCCACTTTTCAGCCGACAATCGTATCGTGACGACTTATCCGCGTGTCACAATCGCATCGCCGACGTTGAGAGAGAATTGGATATGACAAAAATTACCAACATCGCAGTTGACTCACGCACCGTGCTCGGTCTTTCAATGCTGGTGATCTGCGTAATTGCAGGCGGCGGTCTCACGAGCACAAATGCGATGGCCGAGGACCTGCCTGCCACAGCAAGGGCCGTTGAAGGGCTCTCGGTGCCTGGGCTGGAGATTCGCCAGGACAAAAACCGCTTGTACTTCGTGTTGCCGGGTGAAAAGCCACTGCCGCTCAGGATCACGTTGCCGCGACTGGCCAACGTGGTCAGGAGCATCCATTGGATCGCGGAAGACAGTGCGACGATGCAGGTCCATTCCGAACCGACCGAATGGACGATCGAGGTGTCGCAACGTCCGAACAATACAGCCGCGGTCATCGTGGCGGAACTGGATGCTCCGATTGAATTGTTTAACAAAACCGTGATCGCGCGGCCGGAGAAAGACTCAGGCATTGTCCTGCTTCCTGCAAAGTATGCGGCGACACAGGGAAGTAAGTTGCGATTCGAACCGCAGCCACACAAGAACACAGTCGGCTACTGGAGTGACGAACACGATACCGCCGAATGGACGTTTCAGAGCACCGCAGCAGGCGACTACGAAATTGACATCCTGCAGGGATGCGGCAAAGGTCATGGTGGCAGCAAAGTGACTCTGGATGTTGCAGGTCAGTCACTGGATTTTGTAGTGGAAGAGACCGGTCATTTTCAAAACTTCATCTGGCGCTCCCTGGGCTGCGTCGCCCTGAATGTCGGTGATGCTGGAGAAACAATGTCACTCAAACTGACACCGCAGTCCAAGCCCGGCGGTGCCGTGATGGACGTCCGCGCGGTCCGCCTGTGCCCGAAAGGCAGCGAGCGCACTTTTGAACCGGAACTCGCCGATGCAAAATTACTTCCGACAAAAGAGCATATTCCGCGCGGTCCAAAATGACACTTTTGCGCTCCGGTTTGTAACCCGAAGCGTCAGCGAGGGATTGGGATTTGCAGCCCTCGCTGACGCTTTGGGTTAATGTCACCTACGACCGCGTGAGGTATGGTTCGACTGTCCCGACGATTGAAAACTAACACTGAAAGTATCCTGTGATTGCGCTTGGACTGGATATTGGTGGAGCAAACATCAAGGCAGCGTCATCGGATGGCGACAGTGTTTGTCGTGCATTTGCGATCTGGCAGAACAAGCACGGTCTGCTTCAGGAATTGCAGCAACTGCCTCTACTTGCCGGCACGACACCGGATATTGTAGCCCTCACCATGACGGCGGAACTTGCCGACTGTTTTGAAAGCAAAGCCGAAGGTGTCGAATTCATTATACGCACGGTGGCAGAAGCATTTCCCGATTCCGTGTTGCGGGTGTGGATGACGTCCGGGGAGTTTGCCGACCCCGGTGAGGCAATCGACCTGCCTCAGCTTGTCGCCGCAGCCAACTGGCATGCACTGGCAACGTGGGCGGGTCGAGCGGTTCCGTCCGGAGCCGCGTTGCTGGTTGATGTGGGCTCCACGACTACCGACATTATTCCATTGCTGAATGGCATTCCCTGCTCAGAAGGCCTTACGGATCTTCAGCGACTGGCTCATTCGGAACTGATTTACACTGGTGTCCGCCGCACGCCAGTCTGTGCGATCGTGCCCAACGTACCACTGCTGGATGGAACGCATGAGGATGCCACCGGTGGAACTAAGGCCTGGACCGTTCCTGTCGCGGCTGAGCTATTTGCCACGTCACTCGACGTGCATCTGGTGAATCGAGATATTTCGGATGACCCGCAGGATCGGAACACCGCCGACATGCGGCCTGCGACTCGGGCCGCTGCGCTGAATCGGCTGGCGCACGCTGTGTGCTGCGATCGCGATGAGATTTCCGACGGGCAGTTGGAACATATCGCTCGGCATGTCTCCGGCAGGCAGATCGCACAGATCGCCGCAGCGATTGATCACAGACTGAAATATGTGAGCGACATGGCCGGAACCGAACCGGAAACCGTGCAATTACTGTTGAGCGGCAGCGGCGACTGGATGGCTGAACGAGCCTTGGAAACATGCGGCTGGAATCTGCAACAGCCACTCATTCAGCTCCGCACAATGTTCGTCCGCAACGTCACTGAAGCCGCTTGTGCCTTCGCCGTCGCCCGCCTTGCCGCAGAACGCTGTCTGGATGATCTGTTACCGATCAGTGACCTGCATCTTCATCCGTAATCGTCCTGGCGGCAAGCTAGTGCTTTGTCACTGATGGATTGAGGGGTGGCCGGGGTTGGAGGGCGCTAGCCCGAAACCCCGGGGCTTCCTTCGCTCCGCTCAGTCCAGCCCCGGCCACCCAATCCATCAATGCAAGAGTTACGCGGCACTACTGACGATCAATCTCCAGTACGGCGTGCAGGCCGTCTTCAAGGAATGTCAACAGCACGCGGATTTCGCTGAAGGAGTTCAGCATTTCCAAAGACCCGCCGTGCGGCGCGTCGGGAACAGGCTGTTGCGGATGATCGGCGTCGCCGTGAACACTGCACACGATACGGCCCTCCTGCGTTCGGACATAATGGCCACCGCACGGACAACGATGAATGCCTCCGTAAATCGACGATGCAGCTGCCACCAGTTCTTCCGGGGTGATGTCAATAGCATCATGGTGTGAGCCTGCGGCAACGCGAGCTGCGCTGGTCAACGGACCGATGTTGTCCAGACACGCTTGGCGCGCGGCCTCATCCCAGCTCAGTCGCACCGATGGCACGATGCGTTTCCACTGTTGTCGATGGATCGTCAACTGCGCATGTGCCGGTGATCCGGTTGCATCCTGCTCTGCTGGGTGATCGGCGTGCTTTGCTACAAGCTGTTCCAGCGTCGGCAGTTTGCTGGCGACGCAGACATTCGAACCGATGCGGGCGTAGAAAAATCGCCATTTGATCGGGCCCAGTGACAGCACAAACGAGCGGACTTTCGTGTCGCCGATCTGGACGGTGTAGAAATCTTTCTTGAACGCGAACCAGCCGAAATCGGTGTGCGTGCGTGCTTCGATGGCCGCTCCTTCATCAAGCTTCTTCAGAAATGCATCGACGACCGCCGCGTCCTCAACGGCCAAATCGATGTAGACGGGCGATGTCAACGAAGCGATGGCCATCCCGATCCACAACATCTCGCCCCCGATCATGTCTCCAGCCCCTTGTCGCCCGGCAAAAATTTCCGGCAGAATCGACGTCAACTGCACATCAAACGTGGGATCGCTGTCACAGACATGCAGCCCGACGCGATCTCCCAGACCTTTCGACAGCACTTCGTAGAGATCGCGATCTCCGATGCGTCCCCCCATGACAGACTTCAGACCGAACGGGTCCTGGCGGCGGCTTTGAAATGCGTCGAACGATTCTTCGAAAACGTCCCCGATGACCTGCGTGTCGTTGCGACTGAAAATGTTCATGATGGCCTCATCGTCAAGACCCCTGCGAAGCTGTCTGACGGAACCATCGGCCAGCAGAATCAGCCCGCCGTTGTTGAATCGATCCTCCAGAGCTTTTCGCATTTTCGCCGTATCCGGCATCAGATCGCCGGGTTTGGTCCAGATGGTCTCAAACTCCGGTGACGCATCGAGCACCATCGCGGTGTTCGACATGCCGTCCGTCACGTCCGCCATCGACACCTTACCGCCGTTTGCCTCAAAAATCGTGTCGTCGCCCATCACGGTCTGGTATGTCGTCATCCCGGGTTTCGATGACTTTGCCCCAGGAGATCTGAAAATGTCCGGCATCCGTCCGATGAGTGTCTTGTTGTGCGGGCTGTCCCAGGGTTCTTCCAGATGAAACTCGTTGTAGAGTGCCGCATGCTCCAGATACGGCAGCACCATGACGCGCCAACTCAACAGCGGCCTGCCGCTTTCGTTCCTGCTGAACGCTGGAAACTGATTGTGGACGTCATGATAATTGTGCGCCGCCAGACCAATCTGCTTCAGATGCTGCGAACTCGCCCGCATCGAGGCCAGGTCTGATTGCTCTTTCGGTTGTTCAGCAGCAATCTCTTCCGGGGGTTGCCAGCCGGATTGTTCGAGCAGTCGCTGTTTGGCGATCGCGAAACTCAGCGACATGACCGCGTCGCTGGTGACATTGCCTGCCAGCGGCTTTGGTTCTCCGCCGAGCGCCATGGCCATCGATTGGTACATCGAATTGTTGATCAGTGGCAGGACGATCGTTTCCAGCCGATATCGATCCGGTGTTGCCTGGACCTTGATGGCAATCGGATCAAAGAATGTCCGCCAGTATTGGCTGTATTCCGTCACGAACTGGCGGTAAGCATCCGCTTCGGAAGTCGTCACGGATGTCTCAGGAATCTCGCAGCACGGAATCAGCGAATCGGCGTGTCCGTGATGCGAACACACACCGTGCCTACCGTCCCGCGACAATGTGTATTCTCCGCCGCATGAACATTGCAGGCGTCCCTTGTTGGAACCAACGGGGTTGGAGCCAACGGGGTTGGAGCCAACGGGGTTGAAGCCATCGGGCAGACAATCTGCGTCCTGCAGGTCTTTCATTGACGTCGGAACGTGGCCTTTTTCGGTCTCATACATCGCAGCCGCATGGCCTGTCATGCGAAGATTATTGAAGCACTTCAGCCGTCGCATTTCCGTCAACTTCACCTCAGGTCCCACCAGCCGACGAATAAACGGATCGGACAGATAGATCAGACCATCTTCATCCGGAGCGTCCGCAGGCATGAGCGTGCGCACATAGGCAAACTCTTCCGACTGCCCCAGACTCGTCAGCGATTTGTCGGTCTGACCCTTGATCAGTTTTAGAACGCGCAAAAACGCCGTGCGGGAGTTACTGCGAACATGCAAACCCTTTTCGGGATACGCAGAGAACACATGAACTTCGCGATCCGGCGAACTCACGTGTACAAACTTCGTGCTTTCCCATGTTTCTTCTTTACGCGTGACATTTGGAATCGATTCCTCGGCCGCGGCGAGGTACGCATCCATCTGAGTTCGAAACACCAGGTCCTGATCATATCGAAACAACAGCGTGACGTCGCTGCCTTCGTTGATGAACGGATCACTGCCGCTGATGGCGATTTCTTTGACGACCAGATCATAAAACGGTCGTGCGAGCGGGTTGGTTTCGACCGCCAGTTGCTGCCGCAGTTTCTGCTCTGTATCCCGCTCAAAAGCCGATTCGCCGGTTTGGGTGTAAAGGTGCTTTGCAAACAGATTTCCGCCGTCGATGATATCGAGCATCCGACTTACGGAGCGAAAACGGATGTAGTAGTTGTCGGCAGGCACAAAATTGGCAAGCACTGAAAACTTCGGCTTCTGTCCCTTCAGCATTTCGTGCCACGGATGACTTGCCACCGTGGGGCCTGTCAGAGTCTGAATCTGGATGGCTGGTCCTGCATTCGGCCCACCGCTTTCGCGGTTAACATTGGATCCCGGTCGCATTGCATCCAGTTGCAGACTTTCCTGCACGGCCAACGACCCTGAAAACAGATTGAACAGATCGACGTTCTCACGACGCTCCGCCGCGACCTGCCGCCGAGTCGGTTCGTTCAATCCCAACAATTCAGTCGCATCAAATCCGTCGCGCTGCGCCAGCTTCAATGCCACGTACTGCAGGAAGACGTCTTTCGGATACATTTTCAACTGAGCCTGAGCTTCCTCAAACGACCACAGCGGTTTGCGCTCAACCACCTTCTCCGCATCCTGCGCGACAGCGGCGATCGTCATCGCCGAAAATGTTGCCAGAAGAAGCAGCAGCGATGGAACACACTTTGAGACAGTATGAATCTCCATGACACGATTCTCCTGTTGGGTGTGATGTTTGGCTTCGCAGTGACCTTTCTACGAATCACGGAAGCCACGAGAGAACGTGAACGCGACGTCAGCATACCCGTTTGATTCGCGGCTGTCATTCTCAAGGCCAGACACTCATTGTGAGCCGAAGTATTGGACCTGAAGACGACTGAGTCTGAATCTTCACGCCAACGATGCCGAAAGTCACCGTTTGATGCCGTGCGTTGCATTGGCCTCAAACTGCTGATGACGATGCTGGCTAAGTCCGGTTTGAGCGACATCGGCGGATTGAAGGGGTTGCCGAATGGCAACATGGCACTGCGCGAAGCTTACGGTGCCTTCAGCAGGATGAACATTTTTCTAATCTGCGTAAGCCGTTATACAGAATTCACTTGCGTCACTATGACGGCATTTCTTCGCTGCCCGTCATTACGCGCAAAGGTGCATTGGCACACCCTCTGCTTTACAACGATTTATCAACCGAGCATCACAGTGAAGCCGGTAAGAAAGTTGTCGGTGAAACTCATCGAAACTAAGTACTTGTCATCAGGGTTGAATCAAGAAACGGGAGATATCACAATGAACATCCTGCACGCACTGAAGAACGACGAAAACGGTTTTGTCGTATCCGCAGAACTGGTCCTCGTCGGCACAATTCTGGTGCTCGGCATGATCGTCGGTCTCACCGAATTGTCCTACGGCGTGAACGAAGAACTGGAAGACCTGGGCTCAGCCATCGGAGCCATCAATCAGACTTATTACTTCACGCTGGCCAGTGGCAGAAAGGGAGAAGTTGTCGGAAGTACAAACCTGGACTTCCAGGACGAATGCGATAACAGTTGCGACATCACCTGCAACACTCCAGCTCGCGGCGAAAAACATGGTTACTGATTCACCTTTCCCGGATTCACGACCAGGAGCAGGAAAACGCGTTGAAAAAAGTGTGTCTGGAACTTTGGAGGCATCAAATAACACCGCAAAACCTGATTTCGTCGGAAGGTTTCATCCACACGGGAGCTAAAGTCACACGATCGAGCCCGATAATCAGACCGTCTCATGTTTCGGGATAAGCAGCCCGCGTTCGCTTCTGGCAAACGTCGGGCTGTTTGTCTTTGCAGGCCCTCCGTCAGGGAGAAACCTGATTTTCCCGGCGATAACAAGCGGAAAACAGGTGTGAAGCTGCCATCGCGAGGAACCTTTTCAGTGTTTAGAATGTCACCCTTCCACAAACGCGAGGTCGGTTGAATACTTAAAAAAGCACCGTGTAGTGCTGGCTGAAGATCCCACGGAACAAGAATCATGCGCAGCGAATCTGAAGTACTGTTTGAAGACAATCCATTTACCATTCCGGTCGCCGATCGTGTGCGGAGGTTGCCGCCGTACCTGTTCGGGACGATCAACAAACGGAAGTATCAGCTTCGCGTGGCAGGTGTCGACGTGATCGATCTGGGAATGGGTAATCCGACCGATCCACCGGATCCATTGATCGTCCAGAAGATTGAAGAAGCCCTGGTGGATCCCCGCAACCATCGCTATTCCGTGTCCAACGGTATCGGCAATCTTCGCAAGGAAGTGTCTGCGAGGTACCTCAAGCGATACGGCGTGCGGTTGGATGCGAATGATGAAGTTCTGGCCTGTCTTGGATCGAAGGAGGGCTTCAGCCACATGTGCCTGGCGCTTATGGGACCTGGCGACACAGCGATTGTACCGGCACCCTCGTTTCCGATTCACGTCTATTCCGTCATGTTGGCTTCCGGCAATGTCATCGCCCTGGATGTGCGTGACCCGGAAAAATTCCTGCGCAACATTGCTTACACCTGTGAGCATCTGATGCCAAAACCGAAAGTCGTTGTCGTCAATTTCCCCCACAATCCGTCATCGACCGTGATTGAACAGGACTTCTTTGTGGAGCTGGTTCGACTGGCGAAAAAGCACAAGTTCCTTGTGATCAGCGATTTTGCCTACGCAGACATCTGCTACGACGGTTACAAGGCACCAAGTTTTCTTGCGACTCCAGGTGCCCTGGACGTTGGTGTCGAGCTGACATCAATGAGTAAAAGCTACAGCATGGCTGGCTGGCGAATTGGATTCTGCTGCGGCAATCGAGAAATGGTCCGCGCCCTCGCGACGATCAAAGGCTATTACGACTACGGGATTTTTCAGCCGATCCAGATCGCCGCGATCGTCGCGATGCGGCACTGTGATGACGCGATCGATCGCATGGCGGCTGAATATCAGGTGCGGCGTGATGCACTGTGTGAAGGTTTGAAACGCATCGGCTGGAACGTGCAGCCACCCAGAGCGGGTATGTTTGTGTGGGCCGAAATCCCGGAACAGTGGAAGAAAATGGGGTCCATCGAATTCGCGATGAAATTACTCAACGAAGGCGGCGTCGCCGTGAGCCCGGGCCGCGGCTTCGGTGCTGAAGGAGAAGGATTTCTCCGCATGGCAATTGTCGAAAACAGCCAACGCCTGCGTCAGGCCGTCCGCCAGATCGACAAATGCCTGAACGTGGCCGAAGCAACGGAAACAATGCCAGTCTGAGAAAATCGCTGCGAGCTACCAACTACTCTGACTCGTCTCACTCGACCAGGAACTGGAAGACGACGCGCTCCTTCATTGCGGACTCGGGAAGTCAAAGTCTGAATTTGTGACATGTCCGGTTTGTTGCATTTTCCGAAGTGCGACATCAATTGCATGGCCTGCAGCATCGACAACGAAGACATTCGAGGGAAATTCGTCATCCCCGAACAGCGACGGCACTTCTTTGGTCTTAACGACGATTAACAACGCCGCATTCTTCTCCCGTGACGCCTTCACCAGGCACGAGGCTGCCTCCGCTGCGGTTTCATGAGATCTTTGAATGCGAACGAGGGCGATTGATTTCAAATCGGCAGCATTCACAATTGCATCGATCCCATTGTTCCGTTGAACAGGGACGTAGTCACAACCAGTCAAGAGTTGCAGGAGTTGCGCATCGGCAGTGTTATAGGTATCGCGCCCACTTTCCAGCAATGCGGATTCAGACTTGACCGGCGATGCAAGCCGTGACCTGGCGAGTTCGCAGGCATCGCTCGAAACATCAATGCCAATAAACTGCCTGTCGAGTAATTTCGAAGCGACCAGCGTCGTACCGCTGCCACAAAATGGGTCCAACACAATATCGTTCACATTGGAGCTGAGCTGGATTATTCGCTCCACGAGTAATATTGGCTTTTGAGTCGGATAACCAACGCGTTCTTTAGCTTTCGGGTTCAAGTAAGGGATGTCCCAAACATCGCCGAGCGGCACTCCGCGTTTGCCTCCATTCGACACAACGGCACCCGAATCGTCGCGCCGATACACGGACTTTCCAAACTCATCGCGGGCACGCTGCTGGAGAATCTGGTCCACGTTTGTGGAGGGCGAGTAATCAGTGAAAAGCGAATTGAAGACGTACTCATCTGTCTTCGAATAATACAAAATATTCTGGTGCGAGGCGAGGAGGCCATTCTTGCTGTTTGACCACCGTCGATAAGTCCAAATGATTTCAGAACGAAAGCAATCATTGCCAAATACGTCGTCCAATACCGCGCGTGCGATATGTACGGCGTTCTTGTCGCAGTGAAAAAACAATGACCCGGTCGGTTTTAGAACGTTCCTGCACAGAACGACTCGATCGTATAGAAACTCCGCGTATTCATCATGTGATCGCCAAAGGTCAGCGAACGAGAATGTCCTGGAACGCTCACGATTTGTGAGTTTGTGTTGTTTCTGTGTCAGAAAGGGGGGGTCCAGATACGCGAGGTCAACAAATTCGACTGGCAGATTGGCCAGCACATCCCTGCAGTCTCCAAGCAAGACGTCACTGCGCGGTGTGGCTGGTGTTTTCGGCGGCAATTCTCTTAAGGATGCCATGAAGATCGACCCCGGTTCTGGTTTTCACGTATTTCCAGGCAGCATCTCCAAAGTGGTACTCGCCGCCAACACCATCATAGAGGGTTTCGAGTGTTTGCTGTATCCGGATGGCTTGAGTCCGATTGGGATAGTAGAACATCACGCGAATCGGTCGAAATCCGGCGTCACCGATTGCCTGAATTCGTGTGTGTTCTTTGGT
>Ga0105046_10013659_pt1 | contig 12566 bp, 10 predicted proteins | sample MAT03_FD_78385 | JGI IMG/M metagenome (GOLD analysis project Ga0105046, IMG submission 78385) | Freshwater microbial communities from Lake Fryxell liftoff mats and glacier meltwater in Antarctica - MAT-03 (megahit assembly) | ecosystem: Environmental > Aquatic > Freshwater > Ice > Liftoff... | reverse complement strand
GCTCGCAACACAAACTTTAAAGGCCGGAATTGGTCAAATAATTCTTCCTCCGGTTAATTTTGTGAAACTGAGTGAGCAAAAGTAAAATAGAAATAAAATTTTCTTATTCTTTTTCCTCTGCAAACATTAACTTCATCCCACCTTCTCATCAATCAACCTCTCAAGCTCCTCACGGGTAATACCATAAGCCAGACATATACTTGGATTAAAAATAACACTACTCAAAATGCTGTTTAATTTCTGCTAACACCTCATCTATTTCAGTTTCATTCAATAATTCTGAAATTGGAGCTTCCCCGGATTTAATTTTATGTTTTAATTTATTCTCAATGAAATATTTCATGTCCTCATTTGATTCCGGCATTTTAGCCATCAGGTAAATTTTAAATTCCTCACCGGAACTCAGCTCAAGTTCCTGAAGTTTACCAATCCATTTGTAAACCTTATTTTTTATGGATTCATTTTTCGCCAAATCAAAGGATACCGGTTCAAATAAGTGCCAAATCTCATTTTTGATGGAGTGTTCAAATGTAAAAGTATCGGTTGGTGTTTTAATGGTATGTTTTTGCAGCTTACCGGCTATTCCAATATGCTCAAAATGTTTTCGGTAAAGTTGGCTCCAGACTTCCTTGTCATCATAATGGTGAAAATCATCAAGTGATAAATTTGAAGCAATCATTCGCTGAAATAAATCATCGAAAACAGATTCGATATTTAAATCAAGTGCTTTGAAAGTTTCTGTAAAAAAAAGTGCACTGCTATCTTTTGTTAATATATCGCCGGTTAAAGTTTCCAGCCCATCTTTTTGCTCAAATATTAATTCTGTTGAAATCTGCCGACTAATGGATTCGATTCGCATTTCAATATCCTTCAATTTTTTGAGAATCCATTTTCCATTTGTGTTTGGAAAAAGTGCATGGATCCGGGAAGTAGTGTTCACCACTCTTCCTTTTAATAAATTGCTTTCTTTTTCAAGTAACAACAGGCCTACGTTCACAAATTCGCCGCTCACCCTATCAGGTTGATAGCGGAGGACTTTATATTCGAATTGTTTCATAGCAATATTGGTTTTATTTTTTCAATAAATTTGTTTTTGTGCTGAATTATTGCTGAAAGGTAATCCTTAATCATTAGAAATTTGTCACCTTTCCAACCATCCGGAACTAATTCATTTGCTTTATCCCAAAAGTTATCATTTAAACGTCCCATATTTTGAGAAAGTTTATGAAAATCGAAATTTTCGCCTTTTAGCATATTTACTAAAATGTTGCAATTGATCCATTTATGATCAGATGGACGAATATTCCAAGGTTCCAGATTACTCAAAAAAGGTAATTCCCGGGTAAATCCGAATGATATTTCATGATCAATAGGATATAAGGTTCCACCGATTGCCAATATATTAGGTTTGATAGTGCTACGATCAGAAGTTTGAATGAAAAGATCGAAAAGTAATATGTCTTTAGCAAATTCTTTTTCAGATTTGTTTAATGGTAGTGAAGGCGACACTATAGAAACACCTGTAATAAGTTGAGAACCAACATTTAACCCTATGCTTTTACTGGCCAATGAGTAAGCAACGGTTCCTTTTGTAAGTTCTACAAATTCGGGCGTAATAGTAATAATGGCAGGTTCTGGAACCGGCATGCCCCACTCTTTTGCAATGAAGGCAGCTACTAATTCATTCATCGCAGATTCCGGACTCATTCTTCCAGAACGTATGTATTTCACCACAAAATCGTTCTTTTCCCCTGTTTGTGTTACAATTCCACGTATAATTTGTGGTGTATTGGCACTGTCTGGCAATAGTTCATGCGGCTGGAGGGCTTGAACAAGCGGTAGGATATAGCCGGGTTCGGTAATTTTCATTGAGAGATAAATATACTATCTTTTAGTTTTTTTTTCTTCTAGTTCAGGATGCTCCCTATTGAAAATTAATTTTACCATTTCTTTTTTAGCATCCGCATTGAAAAATGTAGTTGCGCTTAATAACAGTTCTTGTAAGCCTTTAAGTGGATTCTTCCGCTTTTTAAATAATAAATCGAGCTCTTGATCTAATTTGTCGTACCAATATTCTTTGATAAATGTATTTCTCAGATTAATTAACTCTTGCCCTGCTTCAAGAGCGGGTTCGTCAAATGCAATCATAAATTCATTCATTGATATTCTGAGTTCACCTAATCTGTAAAATATATCTTCAAAATTGCTATCCAAGGTGTGAATAGAATTACCTGACAAATCAATATCCAAGTGAACTCCATGCTGGCGCTGCTTCTCAAGTTCCAAAAACCAAAGGAGTTCATTTTGCATTTCCCCTATTTTATTTGAAACGAATTCAAATCCAAATGCATAATATTTTCCGGGATTCTCAGAATAATCCTTAATGAAATTTGGAGAATTTGCATTTCTTAAAATGTTTATCAAATCAACAGTAAGAATCTTAAGCAAGAAAATGAAAAAAAGCATGAAATGCCTGACAGCATGACTTTTGTTAAGTATGACATTAATGTTTTTGACTTTGCGAAATTCGAACCATTTAGAATCAAGAAGCAATATAAATCCTTTTATTAATTCCTCAAGTGAAACTATACCTGTGTGAACAGCACTTCCATAATCTCCGTTTGCCGCCAACAATTCGGCAGAGTTCCAAAGTCGATCAGAATTCACCTTAAGTATATCGTAGTGTACTTTGCAATCCTGATCACTAATTGTTTTTGATTTCAATATTGAAGAAATTTTTTGAATTTGCTTTGAAAAATTATTATAAACTATTGCTTTTAGTTTTTTTTGCTCTGGGTTTGTTCGGCAGTGTTTCAAATTCCGGCTTGTATTTTAATTGTAAAATGGTTTCAAGTGTTGCTCGAAATGCCTCTCCAGTTTTATTATTCCCAAATTCATTTATTTCTACGTAATAAACGCAAAGTTCCGATTGAAGATATTTCTTGAAAAGACTGCGATGTTTATAACCACGGGTAGGGTGATTTTTTTCATGGGCAGCTTCCCAATGATTTTCAAGACGCGATAGTATTGATTTACCTTTACCAATGTAAATGCATTTCTTCCCTTGAAAAAACGCGTATAGTCCAGCTACTTTTCCTAGATTGATATATGACCCAATCGCATTATTACTAAATGTGTGTTTATCAGGATAATGATCATGGCAGTAATTTAGCCTTTGCCATGTAGATTCAATTGACATTTTAGGCTCAAATTTTTTAATGCCTTCTACAAATAGTTCAAAATTAAATTCGCTCATAAGGTATAACTAAATGCTTTCGTCAAAATTTTTCAAACTTACAATCCCCGGTTCCTCATTCTCTAACAAATGATGATACCGCCCATTACTCAACTTCGTGCGCGCCATGATTTGATTACTTTCAACAGGATCTCCATCTTTTTGTTTATATAGGCCTCTTTCATTTACTTTATCAGATATTTCCTTGGTAGTTGCTGTACGATTAGGTTTGCCGATTAAAACAACTACAATTGCTTCATGGAGAGTGAGTTTAATTTTCATTCTTTAATTTATTTATAATTTCATTTAAAATAAATCGTGGCTGTGCCTTAATAGTAATACTTCTTTTATTTAAATATCTAATCACAAACTGACTGAATGAAAGAAATTTATCACTCCATCTATGACTTTCGTGAATAAAATTTAAATATTCATTAATTGCGTCTGCACAAACAACTTTTCTGTCATGAATTTCATCTTGTAGCATAATTAAGGTATCTATATTAATAATAATCGGATCCATAACTTTAAAACGAAAGGAAGACGACTCTATTAAACTTCGAAACTTTTCGATTATTACCCAGTTCACACCAAATGAATCATAAGAGGAATCTGTTATTACCAAAATTGGATATACTTTTAAGTCTTGGTTACTATAAGTATCAACCGAATTTTCTGGATTGTTTAATATATTTATAAAATTAATCAACTGACCTATGCCCTTGGGTCTGCCTTTGTCATTTTTTACAAGTTTTACATTAATATCATTAATAATCGACTCAGAATTATAACTTGTTTTTGCTTTTGCTGCCATCAATACATCTTTGAATTCAAATAAAAACATCTTTGTCCCTGAACGAACATAATAGTCAATACTCTCTTCTCCTAATAAATTTGCAATTTCCTTTCCATCAAGCTTATAAATATTTCGTCTTCCTATTAAATAACTTAAGAGGTTATAAAATAAAAACTCCTCCGTAAAAGACTTAGAATAATATTTACTCTTAAAATCAGGAATATCTTTTGAAATAGCATTTTTTATTGCAATTTTTCCAAAATCGAAAAGTAATCCCTGAAAAAGTTTATCGACAAGAAAATTGAAATGAAACATACTGTAGCTATTTTCGTCAGTTTTGAATACTGGAAATTCTCTAAAATATAAAAAATCTTTGCTTACTTTGAAGGAATTTGGTTTCAATGTTAATTCATCAAGTATTGCCGTAATTTTTGGATCCGGATTTTTGAACATAATAGTTGAAGCATTGGTTCCACTCTTTGCTCGGATTGAATATATTTTCACCAAAGCGAGTAGAAATTCCAACCATGACTCGCATTTAAATTTATTCAAAAATTGATTTAATAAACTACCTAAAACTTCATCTTGATCAACGAAATTAAAAAAACTTAAACTTTTATAAATTGCGAAACGGAAATCTTTAGTATTTAATATTTCAAAATGTCGGATATGCATAGGAAGAATAAATTCTATTGCATCTAAATCTGTATTGATTTTTCTGTATCTGTCTGTAAACGCATTTGATTCTTCAACCCATCCTTGGCATGAAAGTAAATATGCCTTGAGTATTCTAAGTTCCTCATCAGGAGTAAATTCGCGGTCGCTACCTTCATGGAAATGTGATAAAGCTTTCTCTAAAAAACTTAGTGCACCGACTGGTGTAAAAAGTATTACCTTCCCTCCTGTTCGGTTCTTTATTCCATTTACAGCATCAAGTAATAACTTATAATTTGCTTTTGGAATTCTACTAGTCCAAGTGCGAAATATTTTTTCCTGAGCTTCTAAATCTACTCCATCAAAATGTAGCAAAGAATTAAAATGAGAAATTACCTCAAAAATCGCATTAGTAGGAATACCTATAAATAATTCTTCAAAAGTAGGATGATTTGTACCATAAACATCTTTATAAGTGAGATTTATAAATAAAGTAAATGTACCATTCATATATCGATTGAATCAAAAAGCATTAAAAGGGAAAGGTTTAAATTTTTAATTTCCATAATAGTTGCGTCTCCCAATTACATTTGGAAGCATCCCAGGAATTTCATTTTTTCTAATTGATAGGTTTTTGGCTTCCATATAAATCCCATCGTCAAGAAATGTATTACATGGAATAATTATCTTGCCAATTATTTTTTCTCTTATTAAATTATTGTTATAATGCACACCGAAAAATGCGCCGTTAGCATTTGTCATTCTACTATAATCACAAAATTGTATATCTTCATTGTCAAACCGAATCATATAAATTACTCCTGCTTTATCTTGAATAGACGATAAAATTAAAATTAATTTCGAAAAGTTTTTTATAATATATTTGTACCATTTAGAATTTTGTTTACATTCATCAAACAAATAATTCAATGCTGCTTGTATTGCCAAATAAATCTGCCCAGCTTTTCTGTGGTTAGTTGCATAAAAAATAGCTTCATATGCAGTCAAAACGAAAGAGAGCTTTGCGTGTTCCTTGTTTCTCAAATAATCAGTAATTCTCAACTTTGGGCTACGTTGTCCATCAAAATCGTCGCGCATTTGAAATTTAGATAAAAGTCGGATTAATTTCTTTAGCTTTCGAGCTGAAACAGGAGTATAACCTCTAATAAGTCCGTTTCTTTCAATCAAGTCATTGTAACATTCACACGTTCCATAAAAACCAAAATATTGCACATTTAATAAATTTTGAGGAAATAAATCGACATCTACAATGGGTTCTTGAAATGGATATACTGGTATCATAAAAAAATCTGTTTAAATTGACAGTAATTGTTTTAATTAAACTTATTATCCACTCATTCAAACAACCCATACTGCCCCTTCCCCTCCTCAACCTTACCATCCTTCTTAGCCGGCTTTGAATATTTCTTCTTATCCCACAACCCCGCCTTCACCTCCTCCTCATGAATTTTATGATTTAACTCTAGCAGCCGCTTCAAAACTTCCTTACGCGCATCGGGGTGGATGGTGTAACGGATGCGATCGTTTTCGGGGAGGTAATCGACTTCGTAGAAATCATGCTTCAGGTGAATGGGTTTCTGGTGAGTGGTGAGTGGCGAATGGTGAGTGGTGGAATTTTCGTCATTTGATGTTTCCTTATCTTGACTCATCTTTTTTCCATTCGCCACTCGCCGTTCGCCACTCTCTTTCTCGCCACTCACCTCATTTCCATTCGCCACTCGCCACTCACCACTCACTTTCTCGCCACTCACCTCATTTCCATTCGCCACTCGCCACTTACCACTCACTTCCCCTCCCCAACCATACGCCTCCAACACCGCATTATCCATCTGCACATGCAACTCACGAAGTTTTAAAATACCTCGAACCGCCTCTTCAAATGAAATGGTGCCGGGTGTTTTTTCTAAATGCTTGCGAAGCAATAATACTTGCTTGGCCTTTTCATCTGCACCGCTTTCAGTTATGCCTGCGCTGTGAAATAAGTTGTAAGTTTTGGTGAGGCCTAATTGTATATCCAACATTAATTGTTTGCGGAGCTCGTGGTAGGATTCGCCGATGGATTCTAGTTTCTGTTCATGTTTTGTAGGAAGGTTTTGTGGGAAGGGAAAAGTTTCAAACGTGTTCGTAGGGGTATAAACAAGATCTGTTTTCATTGTAGTACAATACTTCCATGCCCATCCTTCGTGAATAAATGATTGAAGAATTATAAATTTCGAATAGTTATTGCTACTAAAAACTACTAATGAATCACTAAATATTTGCTTTGGAATTTTAATGAATGCTAAAGTTTTTGAAGTTCTTGCAACTACTAAAACCGATTTCTCTGCCTGAATTGTGCTATAAAGTTCCATTCTGGGGCGAGCATGAAGCCACCACTTTTCCCTTGAACTTTTATCTTTTTTCTTTTCTCTTTCGGGTTTGACTCTTGATCTTACAATTTCAAGGCACTCCGGATAATCTTCGGCACAACCTGATCCTTTTTGTTCATATGACTTTCTGTTTGACGATTTTAAATCAATATCATAACTCAAAGGCCAATCAAAAAAATTGATGACGTGCCTGGAAGCAACTAAATTTGGATTAGAATTAAGATCATCGCCATTTATAAAAGGAAAAACAACATCAGCATTTTTGCTGTTTTTTAATAAGTTAAATCCCTCAGAGTTTGAAATTGAAAATCCCATTCCAGAAAGGTAATTTCCAATGAAACTTTGTCCAGTATTCTCCATTAAAATATGAGGAATTTCGCAATTATTTCCTTCACTTAATAGAGTACTGATTCCATTTACTATTCGATTCTCGATAAATTTTAGTCGATTCCACTTTCTTTTTGTTATAGAGATTAAGGATACGAATACGGCAGCCTGACCTGGCCATTTCACTGATGGACTTGCGAAAATTATCTCACCTCCATTTGCAACAATTTGATCCAATCCTCCTTCTCTTGTATCTCCCTGCGAAATAGTATTTGTTGAAATCAAAGAAAAATATCCCATTTCACTAATGAGAATAAAATTCCTCCGAAAGAAATATGTCACCAAGTCACAAACTCCAATGGGACTATAATTACATTTCAAAAATTCGATGTATGAATCACCAAAAGCACTTTTAATCTTTTTATCACCTAAAAATGGCGGATTCCCTAATATACAATCAAACCCCACCTTCGCTAACGCTTCTGTGGACGAAGCCTTTTGTTGAAACACGTCCGGAAACTCCAAAAACCAATGAAAGAATCTATTTTTCATTTGCACACTTTCCGCATAAGCAAGCTTCTGCGATTGTATGGGACCCATTCCTTTGTTTACGTTTTTCAGAAAAGCGCGGTATTCAGCATCAGTGAGAATGTATGCCTTATTCTGTTCTGTTTTAGGAATAAAAAACTGCGCCACCTGTGCATCGGCTAATTGTTTCAAACGTATACGTTCCACCGTATTTTCAAATTTCCGGTATTCCTTTTCCTTTTTTGTAACTTCATCGGGAGTGTTTTCGGGGAGGTTTTTGAAAAGATTAAATTTTTCAATGACTGCATTTACTTCTTCCGAAATTTCAGTATCAAAATTCAGAGTTCCCAGTTTTTGCTTTCGCTCTTGTTGGTTCCGTTTTCTAAAAGCTGCGGCAATTTCTTTATCATCTCCCGGAAGGGTTTTAAAGGCTTCATCGGCGATTCCTTTTTCCAGTTCTTCACGATGCGCCAATCCAACAATGGCATCGCCGCATTTTATGTGGTGGTCGAGGAAATTCAAAGGGCTGCCGGGCACATGAGCTTCCAGCCAAAGCGAAACTTTGCAGAGTTCTACAGCTAATGGATTTTTATCTACTCCATAAATACATTGTTGTATTACTTTTCGCAGCGCCATTCGAAACGATGCAGGATTAGGTTGCTGTTCGCCCGATTCTATACGTGCCACTTCCATAGCAAGTCGCCGAGCTGCGCTCAGTAGAATATGTCCACTACCACATGCTACATCACAAATTTTTAGGTTAAGTAAGTGGTGAGTGGCGAATAGCGAGTGGCGGTTTTCGGGCAGTAAGGTGCTCCATACTGTCGCTAACTGTTTTTCATTAAGATGGAACGTTGCAAGGAAAGTATTTGCTTGCTTAATACGGTTGAGAGGTCCAGCATCGGTTGAATCTGTTCCTGTGTACAAAGTGTTACTCGTGCTGCCAGAATCAAGTGTGTTTCCGTTTCCTTCAGGCTTCCGCTTGCTATGCTCAGAAACCGGTTGAATTCCTTGTTGCCGTTTCTGCCCCAGCCCTCCGCTATGTTTGCCGGTATAGAGGCGGCTGATCTCCGGAGCTGCGAAGTCATTCCAAACAATTCGTCTTTTGGAAAGGAGCGCGTTAATTGGTAAATCTGTTGCGCTAAATCCATTCCCTTTTTCCATACTTCCAGATCCTGGTAACTTTTCATATTCAATAGCTAAATTTAAAATTAAATTCTTCAAATCATTTTCCAATGCAGGGTATCGGCCACTCGCTATTCGCCACTCACCACTCACCTTTTCCTTCACACGATCATCTATCAAATATTCCAGTGAATGTTTAATTAAAGGCTTTACCAAATCTTCAGGTGTATAGTGCGAGCCCGAAGAACTTCTTCCGGTTCCTTTGGTGTAAGAGAACCCAACGGTGTTACCATCATTTATAATTTCAGGTTCCAATTCCAACAATCCTTCATAAATAGAACCTAACTCTTCTACATCAAGAGCGCGGTAATTAACAAATACTCTTGTTTTATTTACTTTATCTTCAAACTCATTTAAACTCCTGATGCAATCCAATAACACCTGGTTGCTGAGTTGTGCTTTATTTAGGTAGCCCAATGCTTCTTCACTAAAAAGTTCTCCACCCAATGGTGCAATGCCCAGTTTAGGTCCGTTGCCACCCGGTTCAAAAAGCTTAAAGGTATACAGCAATCCCTGCCATAAATCGGCATATTGCGGCTCCGACAAGTGACGGATACCCGATAATTTTCTTAATTTTTCAATACTGTAAAACCGCTTGTAAATATTCCGGTATCTGCGCGATTCTTTTTCGGAATCATCTTCAAAAAGCAGATCGCGCTCCTCGGTCACCATCAGGAATAACAAACGATAAATTAAACGAAGCAAGGAATGGTTGAATTCAAACGCCGATAATTTTCCGGATTGAATGGCTTCCCGAATCATATCATTAGAGGAATGTTTCAAAAAACCATTTCCCAACGAATGGAGCGATATTTTTACGGCTTTGCTTAACTCATCGCGAATGCGGTTACCGGAAGCAAGGCTTTCCTGGTAATAGCTTTCAATAAAACTGCTTTCACCGCTATCGATGGTTTTCGGCAAACGTGTGGCATGCAACAACCGAAAAATAAGACTGAACTCGCTGTATTTATCCTCATCGAGCAATCGCCTCAAATCAATTTCAATGTAATTGAGTCGTATCAACCGGCCGCTGTCGCGAATCAAACGCAACGTAAAACCATTGGCCACAATTCCATAAAGATGGCCCGATACATTAAGGTATTCCTGTACAGTTGCATGAGGCGATAGACGTGTTGTGCCACCGCTGGTGCGAATGTCGAGCGTGTTTTTTCCGGGATTGTCGGGCTCAATAAAACCTACTATGTGAATGGGTAGTTTGTCCAGAATTTCATCAGCATGAGAAATGGAATACGTCTGGTTGTTATTTCCAATCAACGTTGATTTCTGCCTCGTTAACTGATACCCCAACGTCCCCAGAAATTGTTCCATCCACCTCCGCGAAAGCGATGTCCCGTAAGGATCACCGGCAGGAAGCTTGCTGGTTTTCTCAACAAAATGTTTCCAATCCAACTTCACCCGGCTCCACGCATACTCCACTTCATCCTTTACGGATGTTGTGCTATCGAATCCGAAATCAGCAGCAGTTTGGCCTTTGCTGTGAGCGGATTCGATGGAGTTGAGGACTTCTTCGGAGAGGAGATTTCCTTGGATGTTTATGGAGGTGAATTTCATCTAGTAATTAATTCGTAAGTTTGATGTTCGTAGTCCTACATGCCAGCACACACCCTGGCCCTGAAGGGTGCCAGCGCACGATTTTTTTAAGGTTAGGCGAGGGTCTCAGCACACCACTTTGATAATTAAAATTTACGTGAACATTTTAAATTCGAAACAAGACAGAGCAAATATTCTTTTAAACATTTTACTTTTTTGTTTTAGTTTTGGTAATTATTTTTGAAGTTTTTTTGGAAGGTGTATTCATTGCAATCAGTCGATCATCGAAAAAATAATTTTCGATTAACGCTAATTTCACCACACTAAAATCAGGATGTTTAGTATTTATTATATAATTGAATTCATTCGTAATAATTGAGGATGGCACCTTCAAAATTAACGATTGTTTATTGGTATACCATTTGCTTCCAATAGCACGCAAATCAGCATAAGCTGCTATTTCTCTCCAATTATAGGGTAATTTACTAATTTTAATTTCTGATATTAAATCCGGGTTATCGGGTATAAAAATAACCATGACTTTATAAGTTACTTTAGGATTTATACTTTTAAATCGAATAATTTTTTCTAAAGTTCCCAATGCTCTGGAAGAAGCTGTGTAAATTACATATTCATTATCATCATTCCATCGTCCTGTCACGCCTGATGCGCTTAAGGATGCAGAATACTGTTCTTCTGATATTCTAAAAAGTTCCATACATTCTGCTTAAGCATTATCACCATATTGCATTCCTGTCAATTGATTATCTATCAATTTTATTCCGGATGCGGTATCTAAATAATGAATAGGAGGATTATTATCAAAATAATAGTTTTCTTCATTTAACCATTCAATAAACAAATCTTTATCGCCAAACACTTCTTCTCCATGTTTATAGAGCGACAGGATTCTAATCCAATGCTCCTTTTCTAATTTTGTTTTAATCATTGCACCCATAAGAGTATAATTCCTAAGCGTACGAATGCTTATTTTTAATAAGTCTGAAATATACTTGTCATTGAATTTGGTAAAATTCTTTATAAAAGAAATGGGCTCTTGCTCCAATAAATTTGAATACACAATATCTAATATCCTTTCTTCATTTAAAGGGCTATTCGGAATTTGTTTCAGGAATGATTTTTCCGTTGCTTTTGTTGCCATGATTTCATTTTTTTCAAATATACGATTTATTAGGTAAAATTGCCGTTTCAAATGGAATTTTTTCCATTTTATTACCTCATTAATCTGTTTATCAATACTATACAATTAATAAAGGGTACTGTTTTCAGTAATATTGGTGAAATTTCAACTAGTAATTAATGCGTAAGATAGTGTTCCTTGTCTTCCATTGCCGGCTCACACCCTGTGCCCTGAAGGGGGCCTTCGCACGGATTTTGGTAATTTAATTCTCCATTTTTCATTTTTAATTCTACATTCCCGTTTCCGATATTATCATGTAAAAATCTTTCTCAAATTATGATTTACCGATTTAACTCCCAGCCCGCACCCCGTCCCTGAAGCCTGCCCCACTGAGATTAATTTAGCTTTAAGGTCGGGCGGGGGCGCCGCCGCACACATTTGATAATTATTTCTAAAAGCATAAAATAGTAGCATATTCTAATTTATAAAAGAGTGAGCTGGCCCCCTTTAGGGAAAGGTGTGCGAGGGCAGGCATTCTATAAATTTGTTGCTAATACGATGCTATTTTGTGCTCTTAATATTATCATTTACATTTTACATTTTACATTTTTAATTCTACATTCAGGTTTCAGGAACCAAAACATAAAACCCCAACACATCCATCGGAAGTATCGGTTCCAAGCCGGCGCACACCCAGGCCCTGAAGGGGCTTGCGCACGGTTTTTTGTAGCTTCACGAGGGGCACCGACGCATTGATTT